>Ga0222699_1000014_pt1 | contig 155211 bp, 169 predicted proteins | sample AntAcemetage1452_FD_179824 | JGI IMG/M metagenome (GOLD analysis project Ga0222699, IMG submission 179824) | Saline water microbial communities from Ace Lake, Antarctica - #1452 | ecosystem: Environmental > Aquatic > Non-marine Saline and Alkaline > Saline | place: Antarctica: Ace Lake...
ATTATGGAAAATATTTTAATTAATCAATCGGTAGCTATATTATGCGATGGGAACAATATTGAACGGAGTATTCATGAACTCTCTAAAACAAAAAACGCAATGATCAATTTTGATAAATTGATTCCGAAATTACTGAATGGCAGAGGATTAAACAGGCTGCTTTATTTTAGGGAAGGTAAGTCAATATCTTCGAAATTCGCTGACAGATTATATGAAAACTATTATGGCTCTGTTCTTCCGTGTCATAAATCCGCCGATATTCCCCTTTCTATCAAAGCGACGCAACTCGCTTCAAAGGTTGACACCATTATTATTATGTCAGGAGATTCGGATTTTGTGGATTTGGTTTTGCATCTAAAAGGGGAAGGGGTAAGGGTAGAAATTGCTGCGGTAAAAGAAACAACTGCCAAGATATTAATTGATGAAGCAGACTATTTTCATGAAATAATCAAAGAAGATTGGTTTGTATATAAAGCACCAAAAAAGATAAATATTGGAAAAAGCTGAGAAGAGACGATAAACTCTGCTAGAGTTCATATCAATTGAATAATAATCCTATTAATATTTAAATTTATGTAAACGCGGAGGAATTAAAAATGGCTCTATTTTTTTCAAAAAAAAACAAGTTTCTGGAAATGATTGAAGGGTATTTGAAAAAGGTTACTGAATGTATTGATCTGGCTAAAAAAACACTCTTGCTCTATATTGATAAAGGCTATTGTGAGAAATTTGACGAACTTGTAACTAAAACTCACATGGCTGAATCATGCAGTGATGACTTAAGAAGAGAAATTGAAATTCTTCTGTATGAAAAGGCATTAATGCCGGAATCAAGGGGGGATATACTTGGAATGCTGGAGACTGTTGATAAGGTTCCAAATAAGGCGGAATCTGTGACATTTCAAATACAAACAGAGGCGCTGAGGATACCTGATGAATTTAAACCGGAACTACGTAAGATAATCAATATGAATTTCGATATTTTTGCAGACGTTAAAAGAGCGATTAGAGCTGTATTTAATGATATTGGCGAGGTGAGGCGCATTACAAACGAGATAGATAAGAAAGAAAGCTGGTCTGATTCTATGGAAAGAGACTTAATTAAAAAATTGTTCAGCTCAGATATTAATATCGGAGAGAAAATTCTCCTAAAAGAATTGATAATTGAGATTGGCAGTATATCAGACAGAGCTGAAAATGTTGCAGATCGACTGAATATAATGGCAGTAAAGAGACTAATTTAATGTTTTTCAGTCTTAGTTATCTAAAATTATTAGGCGGCATCTATTTGGGCTGGTCATTAGGCGCCAATGATGCTGCAAATATCTTTGGACCTGCAGTTTCCTCAGGAATGGTCAAATTTCGAACAGCGGCAATCTTTATTACTATTTTTGTAATACTAGGCGCAATAATAGGTGGAATGCCGGGAATGAAAACACTTGGAGCCCTTACAAGCCAGAATGTAAATACAGCCTTTGTTATTTCTGTTGCGGCAGCTATTGCCGTAACTTTATTAATAATATTGAAACTGCCTGTTTCTGCATCTCAAGCAGTTGTTGGGGCGATACTAGGTATTGGGATTTTACAAAAACAAGTTAATCTTGGCAGCTTAAAAAAAATTGTAATTTGCTGGATATGCACACCAATTGGTGCCGCTATTATATCAATTTTACTCTATGTGTTTTTAACTTATATACTTAGAAAAATAAACGTGCATTTTCTTGATTTTGACAGGACTGTGCGGTTTATGCTGATATTCTCAGGAGCTTACGGAGCTTATGCACTTGGAGCAAATAATGTTGCGAATGTAACAGGAGTTTATTTTCAGGCTGGAATGCTTACACCATTTTTAGCTGCATTAGTAGGAAGTATCAGTATAGCGTTTGGCGCAGTTACGTATAGCAGAAATCTCATGACGACAGTAGGTAAAAGCATTATTCCTTTAAATGCCTTTTGCGCTTTAATCGTAGTGCTTTCAGGAGCTATAACAGTTGATATATTTGCACATATTGGAGTTCCTGTTTCTACGTCTCAAGCTGTGATAGGAGCGGTTCTGGGGGTAGGAATTACAAGAAATGTTAAGGCAGTTAACTTTAAAGTGCTTTATAGAATTTTCTCAGGATGGATGGTCACTCCTGTTATTAGCTGTATATTTTCTTACACACTGTACAAAATATTTTATATGTGAAAGCTAAAATTTGACAACTAAAAAACACTTTGCTACTATACAAAAACTCAATGGAGAGTCTAATATGACTTTCGCGCGAAGCAGGTCTCGAACACAACTCTCGAAAAACTTGACAGAGAACAGCTTTATGGTTGCTATGGGTTATACAATTTATAGGGAGGAAACAGATTATGAATATTGTGATGGGCAATGACGAATTCATCCTGTATGTAAGAAAACAATATCCTAAATGCGGAATACCGAATGACACGCTGGGCAAAAGGATATGGGAATGGATAAGAAAACAAGGCGGTCAGAAGGAAGTCGAGGATAAATGTTGTTATTGGGGAGATACAGGCGACTTTATCCGTGCCGATGGACTTCCTAAAACAGCCACCCAGTTTACTTTTGATAGCAACATTCTCCCTGGACTATACGAATTTCTCAATCGGTTGGGAATAGAAGGATAAGGGGGACGATTTGAGACCTATGAAGATACTATCAGTAGCGTCAATAATTATTTGAGTGTTCGTCTAATAATATGCAAGGAGGGGCGTGATATGAAAAAAATATTTTTCTTTGTTATCTTAGTTAGCATAGCAATTATTTATTCCGTTGGTCCCGCAGAAGCTGAATCAAAGGCTGTGATAGATACAAAAAATTTACAATTTTTTGGCACAAAGTCACCAATAGGCAAATTAGTCAAATCTCATCCTTTGGTTGAGTCATCCTCTATTAAGTGGAGCGAACTTGATCCTCGTGATGAAAAATTTATTGTACTTTGTGAGTTTTATTTTTATACTCCTGCGAAGCAAGATGTCCCTGTGCAGATAATCTTCGCAGTAGGCGAAAAAGGTGGGAAAATAACGCAAATACAGTCTTTACATCCTTATGATGGAGGAACCCACCTCTGTTTAAATCTTGGTATTTTTCTTAAGGCTTTAGAAGAAAAAAAAGATCTTAATTATGCCGTTCTAGGTTATACAAAGAGCCAGTTTGAGGAAGTGGCAGAGTATGATAAAGATTATAGTATTTATCTTCAGAAGATGCGTGATGCCGAACATCCCAGATTATCTAAGAAAGCAATAACTGATTTAAGAAAGATGGAGGTGGGATATATTGATCCGTATGGGCGCCAGATGGCGGCAGGATGTTCCTTAGGCGCTATTGTTGAGGTTATTCCTAATAAATTAGTGGAAGGGACTCAGCAGAGATTAGCGCTAGATGTTTTAAGAGATAGATCAAGAATCACGCTGATTGTGACCGGAGATGAGGGGAACAAAGTACACTTTTTCTTTGACGTGAAAGGGGATAATGCTGTGCTCTTCACAGGTCTTCAATTTCGCGGTAAGAGAGAGGGATCTATGGCAGCAATGATGGTTTTGGAAAACTTTCTCTCTCTTGAAGACGCAGAACCTCTAGAAACAGGTGCTGAGTCCGAAGCTAAGACTGATGCTAATACTGTGGTTGAGAAAGCAGGGGAAAAAGTGGAGGAGAAGGCAGAAACAAAAGCAGAGGAGAAAGCTGTTCCCTGCGATACAGAGAAAACAGAACGCCCAGAAATAAGATATTATAAGGATGGAACCGTAAAAAGCGTGATTCCCCACAAAAGAGGCATATTAGGTGGCATAGATGGCACGGCAAAATATTACTCCAAAGATGGAAAATTAACGGCTGAGTTGTTCTATGAAAAAGGCGAAATAAAAAGAAAAAAACAATATTATTCGAACGGAAACTTGCGCAGGGAAGAAGAGATTAAAGACAGGGAATTTCATGGCATGATTAGGGAGTACTATGAAAACGGGCAATTGAAGAACGAAGATCAATATAAGAATAATCGTTGCGAGGGTCTGCATAGAGACTATTATGAAAATGGTCAGCTGAGATCGGAAAGTTACAGAAATAAAAACGGCCTTCCGTACGGCACCGCTAAAGCATACTATCAAGATGGGCAATTGAAACGGGAAGTCCAACACGGCGACAATTATGGGGATATATCCCGGAAGCGCTATTACGATAATGGCCAGCTGGAAACGGAAGGACGCGAGAAAAAATCTAAGAGACACGGTCCGTATATTACTTATTGGAAAAACGGAGAGATAAAAACAGAGGGTAACTACAAAAACGGCAAAAAAGAAGGTGTCTATAAAGAGTATCATAAAAATGGATTGCCTAAAAAGGAAGAGTCATATAAAGATAACAAGAAAGACGGCGTGTTTAAGCATTATTATAAAAATGGACAGGTGGAAAAGGTTGAATCTTACAGAGGTGGCAAAAAAGAAGGTGTTTTTAAGCAGTACAGCAGGGATGGGCAATTGCGAAAGGAAGGCAGCTACAAAGACGGCAGAAAAGACGGTGTCTTTAAAGTATATTTCGGCGGTAATTCTCTGAGAGAAGAGGGGAGCTATAGCAATGGCAAGAAAGACGGTGTGTTTAAATGGTATCATCCGGAAGGGCCAGTGGAAATAGAAGCGTATTATGAGAATGGTAGGGAAAAAGATGTCCGAAGACGTTATGACCGTGAGGGCAATTTAATAGAAGAAACAGTTATTGATTGAGCATTAACAACACATCCAATTTTATTGTAGAATGACAAACAAGATTGTCTCGGAATTTCATCTTTTGTAACGACAAGAATGAGAAATTAGTTTTCTTATTCTCTCAAAGATTTTCTCTGTAGAATTGATATGCAGCTTACCAAATTTTCTGCTGTTCAAAGCCATTTGCTTTAGCTTATGTTCATCTTTAATTAAATCCAATATTATTTCACTTAGTGTTGCTGTACGGAGGTTTTTTTCTTCTACAATTATCGCTGCATTGTTATCGGATAAAAATTTCCCATTGTAAAATTGATGATTAGCTGCAGCATGAGGGTAGGGGATTAAAATGGCTGGAATACCAAATAAACTGATTTCAGATATTGTCATAGCTCCAGACCTTGATATTATGAGGTCTGAGATTGAGTAAATGTCCGCGATATGTTCTGTAAAAGGCATTACTTTTACATCTAAATGGGTTTCTTTGTATTTATCCAGAATTAATTGATAATCTTTTTCTCCCGTAATATGTATTATGTGCCAGTCTTTGAGATTTTCTCTTATGTTTATAAATGTATCCGAAGAAACAATATTGATTTGGTGCGCTCCCTGACTGCCTCCAAAGACCAATATTGTTTTTGAAGCCATATTATGCCTTTTGTCAACAGCTTTTAAAATATCATCTCTTATAGGATTGCCAACTGTTACAATCTTGTTTTTGCAGGACAGATATTTTTTTGTCTCATCAAATGCCACGTCAACTTCTGTAGCTATATTTGCCAGTAGTTTATTTGTGAAACCCGGAACAATATTTTGTTCATGAATTAAGGTAGGGATTCTCATCAAGTATGCAGCTATAACAGGGGAAACGCTCAGGTAACTACCCATGCCCATAACTAAATCCGGCTTAAATCTTAGTATAAGGATAAAGGATTGGATTAGACTCAGAAAAGCTTCAAGTAAGCAGGGAATAATACTAAACAGTTTATTCCTGTCCCATCCCCTGGCAAAGATAGCAGCTGTTTGAAAGCCACTTTTTGTAATTTCATCCGAAGAACAGCGTCTTGAAATCAAAAATAATATGTCAGGGTTTTCAACCCTTTTCTTTACGTAATCTGCAATTGCCAAAGCAGGATACAAATGTCCTCCAGTCGTTCCCGCAGCAATCAGAATCTTTATATGCTTCATCGTTCCCATTCCCTGCTGACATTAAGTAACAGCCCGATAGCAATCATGTTAACAATTAATGAAGAGCCTCCAAAGCTTATAAATGGAAGAGTCGTTCCCTTTGTTGGCAGGAGTCCTGTAACAACACCAATGTTTATTATAACCTGATATGCAATCATTACAGTAATACCGATTGCCAACAGGTGGCCATATAAGTCTGGTGCGTGATATGCTATTGTAATGCCTCTCCATATTATGTATGTAAATAAGATAATTATTACTGAGGTTCCTATAAAGCCAAGTTCTTCGCCAATTATCGAGAATATAAAATCCGTATGTGCCTCCGGAAGGTAGAATAATTTTTGAATTCCCTTGCCAAGTCCCTTTCCAAACCAGCCTCCTGATCCTAATGCGTAAAAGGATTGGATAATTTGATATCCTTTTCCAAGAGGATCCTCCCATGGGTTGAGAAAGACCGTTATTCTTTTCATACGATAAGGGAAGGTGCGAATTGCAATGTAGACAGCAGGAAGAGATGCGAGAAAAAAGATTGCTAGATGTTTTATATTAGCGCCTGATATAAACATCATTGTTAAAACAATTCCTGCAATAAGCACACATGCCCCAAGATCATTTTTTATTATTAAAGCTAATACTAAACCCAATACCAGCATTGGCGGCAGAAAGCCTCTTATGAATTCCTTAATGTTGCGCTGTTTTCTGGTTAAAAAGTTAGCCGCATACATAATCATAACAAGTCTTGCAAGCTCTGAAGGCTGTATACTTAATGGACCAACTCTAATCCATCTTCTTGCACCTCCCGCAGCTTTACCAATATGAGGGAAATAAACAAGAATTAATAGAATAATTGTTACAACTAAAAAAGGCTTTCCAAGTTTTTTTAGCATCTCATAACGGATATTCATGCTTGTAACCATGAATATAAAGCCTATAAAAACCCAGAGTAGATGGCGCTCAAGAAAGTGGAAAAGGTTGTTAAATTTTTCGTCAGCAATTAAAGCACCAGTACTGAATACCATTATTATTCCAATGCCAATCAGTATCAGGATGATAAATAGTAGTATGATATTTTGTTTAGACATTCTCGATTCTTAATTTTAGAACATTAACAGCGTTTTTAAAGAGATTGCCTCGTTCTATGTAGTTTTGAAACATATCAAAGCTGCTGCATGCAGGTGAAAGCAAGACAGTATCATGCGGCTCAGCTAATGAAAATGCCTCTTCCACTGCATCATCCATTGAATAAACATGTGTTAGTGGAACTAGCTCTCCAATATCCTTTTTTATTATATCTTTAGCTTCCCCCATTAGAATAAGCCGTTTGACCTTATTCCTGATAGCATGTTCCAAATAGGTGTAGCTGCTCCCTTTATGTTTCCCCCCCATAATGAGAATAATTGGAGACAGGGTATTTTCAATCGCTGTTTTAGTAGCATCGACATTTGTAGCCTTAGAGTCATTAATAAATGTAACATTATTTATCTTATTTACAAATTCTGTTTTATGAGGAAATCCCATGAACTTAGCTAAAGTGGTTTTTATTATTGCCGGGTCAATTTTGAATATAGATGCTACACATATAACTGCAAGCATATTTTCCAGATTGTGTGTGCTTTTTATTCTTAATTCGTTAACTCTGCATATCTCCTTTTCTTCTTCGTTAGTCCTCATTGAGATTTTTCCATCTTTAATAAAAGCGTTGCACGTTTGAATTTTTCTACTAAAAAAGAAAACATGTGCTTTTGTTGTATTTTTAAATTTTCTCACTATAGGATCGTCATAGTTTAGAATAGTAAAATTCTTGGCGGTTTGATTTTTTAAAATTAATGACTTTGCATGTGTGTAATTCGTCATATTTTTGTATCTATCAAGATGATCAGGGGTAATATTTAAAACCAAAGAAATAAATGGGCAAAATCTGTGAATGGTTTCCAGTTGAAAGCTGCTGATTTCAGCAACAATGATATCGGATTTTGATAAAGATTCAACCTTTTCAGATAGAGCAGCGCCTATATTTCCGGCAACAATGGCGTTATAACCTGCTTCTTTAAGTATATTTTTAATAAGTATAGTTGTTGTTGTTTTTCCGTTTGTCCCTGTTATGGCAACGATTTTTGCAGGAGAGAACCACGATGCAAACTCTATTTCACTAACTACTTTAATATTCTCTTCCTTTGCTTTGCGAAGAATTGGAATATCAGGAGGAATGCCAGGGCTCAGTATTATAAGACGCTTATTTTTGTAAACATTATCTGAATGTCTGCCTATTTCTACTTCAATACCTATGCTGGTAAGAATATCTTTGCTTTTTTTAATATCATCAGACGTAGAGCTGTCACTCACAAAGACATCTGCGCCCATTTTTTTAGCTAATTTTGCAGCAGCGAGACCGCTTTTCCCAAGACCGAGAACAGTGATAGAGTTATTTCTTATGTTCACAGCATTTTTTTATCTCATCTTCAATCTTGTTCAGCTTCTTTGAAACGTCATTGATTCTATATTCAATTGAGTTGAGAATCCAAAATTGGAAATGTTCTACCTTCATCTGTTTACGTATCATCCAGATAATTTTTATTGAAACAAGCAACAAGCTAATCTCAACCAAAAATAAGGGTGGTAATGGAATATTGATTTTTAAAACATACCGCATTGTATCTAAGACAAAAAGAACGATAATTGCAGTAATAAAGGATATATTCAAAATCTTATCTTGTCTTGGCGAAGTCTTTGCGCCAATTGCGCCGATAATATTTTTAATCCGGTCTTTCTCCTTGCGAAACTGCTCCAATTCTTCCTGTAACTCTTTTACTTTAGAACCTGTCATATTAGTTCCTTTATTTTGTATCATGGCTTTAGCAGTTCAAATCCTGTAACCGGATCTAAAACACGCATAGCCGTTGTATCAAGCAATTCAAATAAGATAACTTCCAGTACATGCCATGTCTTTACACCTTTGCGAACACATCCGGTTACTGTTTGGGATTTTCTTCCGCAGGCTATATGCATATGCAAAATAGGTCTGCCCTTTTCATCGGAAAAAATAGTTCCGGTTCCTGCTATCTCATTCACATTATCAAGAATATGTTCCATAGGGACAATTGGTTCTTTACGTCCGTGTTCGGGGCCCACTACAAGCTTACTGTTCTTGTCAGCTCCTCCGAGAATGATTAAGGCTGCAGCTTTAATGGACTTTTTGCGAGAAAATTCTTCAATCTCCTCATGAATAATATCCCCATCTTCAAGACGAATAACAAATATTCTTCCTTGTCTGGTTTGTGAATATTTCATTGGATTTTTTTACTTCAGCGCATTCTTAATTCTTTGCATAGCTTCTTGAAGTCGCTTATCAGAGACTGTAAGAGAAATTCTTATGTAGCCTTCACCATGTTTTCCATAAGAGGAGCCTGCAGCAACAACGACTGAAGCCTTCTCAAAAAGCATTGTTGCAAAGTCAATTGAACTTTCTCCGTGCAAGGTGGGTATCCATAAATAAAATGTTCCGTTAGGAGGAGTGTAAGTCCAGCCTATTGATTTAAGAGTATTAACAACAATTCTGCGTCTTTTTTCGTATATATCCAACATTTTATCTACGTTTTGTGTTTCGCTTTCCAATGCCTTTATTCCTGCGTATTGAATAGTGTTGAAAATACCAGAATCTACATTTTCTTTAACCTTTGATATTGCTGCTATTATATCAGGATTTCCCACAGCCATACCTATACGCCAGCCTGTCATATTGTATGGCTTTGATAGAGAGTTAAGTTCAATTCCGACATTCTTAGCGCCTTCAATGGAAAGAAAACTGAGTTTTTCTTGTTTGTTAAACACAATTTCGCTGTATGGATTATCATGGCATATTACAATGTCATAGGTCTTTGCGAACTCAACTAGTTCTGAAAAGAATTTTTTGCTGGCAACTGCTCCTGTAGGGTTATTTGGGTAGTTAAGATAAAAAGCCTTTGCCTCTCTTGCAACATCATATGGTATATCTGAGAGAATTGGAAGAAAATTATTTTGTTCCAGTATTGGGATATTATAAGGTTTTGCTCCAGCCAGAAAGATGTTGGCTCTATAGGCAGGATATCCCGGGTCTGTCATGAGCACAGTATCCTGCGGGTCTACAACAGCCATAGCAAAATGATGCACACCTTCCTTTGAGCCTATTAAACTGATGATTTCTTTAGCAGGATCAAGTTTGACCTGATATCTCTCCCTGTACCATTTGCTTACAGCTTCCCTAAATTTGAACATCCCTTTTTCTTCGTCTGTAGGGTAACGGTGATTTTCCTGGTTATAGGCAGTTTTGCACATTTCATCAATTATGGATTTTGGAGTTGCTTCAACAGGATCTCCAATTGCAAGACTTATAACATCTATTCCCTCAGCCCTTGCTTTTGCAATCTTATTACGCAGTTCCATAAACAGATATGGAGGAATATTGTCTAATCTTTTAGCTGTTCTCATAAACTAATTCTCCCTTATATATTATCTGAGCATCTCCTTCCAAAAGGACATCAGAAAAAACACCTTTATTATAATGCAGATTAACCTTTAAGCTTCCGCCTTTAACTTTAATAGAGATAGGCATATTCTTCACCTTGCCAAGTACGCAGGAGATAGCTGCAGATGCAACTGCGCCTGTTCCGCAAGCATAAGTTTCCTCTTCAACGCCCCTTTCATATGTTCTCATATTCAGAGAATCATTGTTGCCAATATAGACAAAGTCAACATTTGTTCCTCTTGGAGAAAAATGCTTATGATTACGAATAAGAGAACCTATTGTCATAACATCAACATTCTCAATATTATCAGAATATAAAATTGTATGGGGGACACCAGTATCTATATAATGAACAATTTGTTCCTGCCCGTTAACTTCAAGCTGTATATTAAGTTTCATATCAAAGGGGTTACTCATTTTTAGGCGGATGTTGTTGTTAGCAGCTTCCGCCTCAATTATTCCTGCAATTGTCTCAAATCGTGTTCTTTTTGAAACCAGTTTCAACTGTTGCGCAAACCTGGCAATACAGCGCGCTCCATTGCCACACATTTCAGCTTCAGAGCTGTCAGCATTTATTATCCGCATTTTGAAATCAGCCTTTTCAGAATTTTCTAAAAGCAAAACCCCATCTGCACCGATTCCAAACCGTCTTGAGCAGACATGTTTTGAAAAAAAACGCACATCTTCAATAATTTTATCGCGATTATCAACCACAATAAAATCATTGCCTGTTGCACACATTTTAGTGAATTTAATAATATTCATTACGCTCCTACTTGTTCTTTGAATTTATGCTTCTTTATATCAAAAAATCTTATTAAACACAATGCTCCCTTTCTTGACAGTGCTGTTAGCGATGTGCTAGTTTACTGCTATTATGAAAGTCAGATTACAGAAGGTTCTTGCAGAGGCTGGTGTTGCCTCAAGAAGGGCATGTGACAAACTGATTGATGAAGGACTTGTAAAGGTAAACAATCAGGTTGTTACGACCCCGGGGCTAGGAGTTGATCCCAAAAAAGACAGAATTGTCTATAAAGGAAGACCTGTTAAATTAGAGAAAAAAGTCTATGTTATGGTAAATAAGCCGAAGGGATATATTTGCACTAACAATGATGAAAAAGGAAGACGGAGGACAATAGATATTGTTAAAGATATCCCTGCAAGGCTCTACACGGTTGGCAGGCTTGACTGGGATGTAGAGGGATTGATAATCCTGACAAATGACGGGGATTTTGCATATAAGCTGACACATCCGAAACATCACGTTCCAAAAACATATGTTGTAAGGATTAAAGGTGCTATCGAATCAAAAGATGTTGCGAAAATTTTTTCAGGTATTTACATCGATGGAAAGAAAACAAAACCTGCCAAAGCAGAGATATTAAAAACTTCCAGGCAGACTTCGCATGTAAGGCTCACATTATTTGAAGGCAAAAAAAGAGAAATAAAACGTATGTTTTTTCAACTAGGATATAGAGTCTATCATATTAAAAGGATTTCTATAAACGGACTTAAACTTGGGAATCTACAGCCTGGAAGATATAGAAATCTAAGGGATTATGAGATAAAAAGACTTATGCGCCTGTAGTTCAGCTGGATAGAACGACAGATTCCGGATCTGTAGGTCGGGGGTTCGAATCCCTTCAGGCGTACCAGCATTAAACTTTCGAAAAATTGTTGTCTTAAAGTTGAAAGATGCATATATTTAGATTATACTCTATGTATTGTAATATAATTAAATGACGGATGTGAAAAATCAATATTGGCTGGTTTGTATTTATCAAAGTTTGATTATGAAGGCCTGAAGTTTTCGGTTTTAATAATAGAGCCTTCTATATCAAATACATTGAAATAGCTCTGAAAAATGGCGCTTTAGGGGCAAAGCTTGCTGGCGCCGGAGGAGGAGGAACAATAATTGCATTACATCCGAAACCTGATAAAATGATTAAAGAACTTGAACGTGCCGGGGCAGATAGGATTCTTTTTTTGGATCCCGGTAAAAAAGCAGAAGTGTTAGACACAGAGGATAGAGGAGGTGATAAAAATGGCGCATGAAAAAGATAAAGGGCAAAAGAAGGATAAAAAAGAAGCTAAACTCTCATTAAAGGAAAAGAGAAAGCAGAAGAAGCAAAAGAAGCAGGAAAATGGATAAGAAATTATATCATGAGCTTGGTTTTGCAAAAGTAGACACACATAGAAATCTTCGCACGGGAACTGACGAGGTTGTTTTTTGCATAGGGAAAACTGTTTCTCAGATAGTAAAAATTTCACAGATTATTTTAAAAAGCAATAATAGACTCATTGCCACAAAAGCGAATCCCAAAATTTTTAGAGCAATAAAGTCAAAATGGGATAGGGCGGTCTTTCATAAAGAAGCGTCTGTAATTACAGTCAATAAGTTTCCTCAGAAAAAGACAAATAAGAATATTCTTGTACTTACTGCCGGTACTGCTGATATCCCTGTTGCAGAGGAAGCTTCAGTTACTGCGGAATTTCTTGGGAACAGGGTTAAGAAGATTTATGACATTGGTGTTGCAGGGATACATAGGCTCTTTAAGAATATAGGGGAAGTTCAGTCTGCAAATGTTATTATTGTAGTTGCTGGAATGGAGGGAGCTCTTGCCAGCGTTGTAGGTGGCATTACTCCAAAACCTGTTATTGGAGTGCCGACAAGTGTTGGATATGGTGCCAGTTTCTCCGGAATTACACCACTGCTTACAATGCTTAATAGCTGTGCTGAAGGTGTTGTGGTTGTAAATATAGATAATGGCTTTGGTGCAGGTTATTTTGCAAGCCTTATAAATAAATGAAGATTTTTCTTATCTCAATAACATTTATTTTTATTGCGATTATTTCTGTATTTAAAATTGCTAACTATGATATCTGGTGGCATCTAAAAGCAGGGGAATTAATTGTAAATACACACAATGTGCTCAAATACGATATTTTTTCTTATACGTCTTTTGGGAAGACATGGATCAATCAGCATTGGCTGTCTCAGGTAATATTTTACTCTATCTATGAATTAACTGGCGTCACAGGGCTTATCATATTCAAGGTAAGTATTATCCTTATCGTATTTTTTCTTCTTCTAAAACTTGCTTCAATACTTAAAAGTAATATTGTTTTAACATCATTTCTCATCATGCTTATTGCAGCTATGAGTTCGGGAAGATTTTATGTAAGACCAAATCTTTTCTCAATCCTGTTTTTTGCAATTTTTATTTATATACTCTTTAAATGGAGATGTTCGAAAAAACGTAACGTAAGGTTAATATTTCTACTGCCTTTTTGTGAAGTTCTATGGGCAAATCTCCATGCTGGAGCAGTAATAGGCATTGTCTTGTGTTTTATATTTCTTATTGGCGAATTATCTCAAAATTTGGTGCGTAAAAAATTCAAAACAAAAAAACATGTTGTGTCTTTGGTGATAGTATCTATAGCAGTTTTTGCGGCAATTTTTATTAATCCAAACACATATAGGATTTTGGTATATCCTTTTCAACTCACTCAGTCGTCACTAATCAAGAATGTAAGTGAATGGCTAGCTCCTTTTTCTCCACAGCTTAAATACGCCTTTTTCAGACCATACTTGCTGGTGTTTTTTGTCATTGCAGCAGTCTCTTTTATAATAAATTTTAAAAGATTGCACGTTACAGATATTATTTTATTTATCGTTTTTGCATATCTTGCCTTGGGAGCGCATAGACACCGTATATTTCTGGGGATAGCGTTATTTCCTGTTATTCTAATTAACCTCAGAAGTCTGTCAAAATATTTAGAAAAGAAAAAGGCGTTTGCTTCTGTATGTAATTTGCTGTTAATTCTATTTATTCTTTATCTATCTATTTTAGTTATTCTTAATAAAACAAGTTATTCTCTAAGAGGTGAAAGAATATTTGGTACAGGAATACAGGCTAATAAATATCCACAACAAGCGGCGGAATTTATAAATACTACTCAGATTAGAGGTAATATCTTCAACTCTCACGCATTTGGAGGCTATTTAATATGGAAATGCTTTCCTGAACACAAAGTATTTATAGATGGAAGATTGCTTGTGTATGGAGAAAAATTATTGAACGAGTATAACTCTATTGAAAGCTTTGGCCCGAATATAGAGAAACTTTTGAATAAATATAAAATCACCGGCATGCTTTTAACCTATCCTTCTGAGGCAGTGAAAGATATCAGTATTCATAAATTTCTCTACGGAAGTCCGGACTGGAAACTGATTTTCTGGGATGGAATTTCTGTTCTGTATCTCAAGGACGTAAAAGAAAACTCCGGAATTATTTCAAAATACGAATATAAATTTATACATCCATTGTATATTCATACAATCAGGGGAGAGGAAAATTATTCTAAAATAACTGCTGAAATCAAGCGTAACATAGACTTAGTCCCCCATAATTATCAGGCATATAATCTTCTTGGTATATTATATGCGGGCATGAATAAAAGCACTGATGCTTTCGAAGCATATAATAGGGCTCTGGAGATACATCCAAACAGCCGAAAGGTATTATATAATATGGGTATTCTTCTTTTAAAAGAAGAATGCTATGAGGAGGCTGTACACCATTTTAAAAAGATTGTAGATATAGATTCGACTTCCCCAGAATGTTACTTTAAACTTGGTCTCTGCTATATGAAAACGGCAGATTTTAGAAAAGCCGCAAGATATTTCAAAAAAGCTATTAGGGTAGGAGCTAAGGATGTTCAGACATATTACAATCTGGGGCTATGTTATTATAGAGTTGGGTTGCATCAAAAGGCGATATATTACTATAAACAGGCTTTAGAGCTTGATCCTTGTTGTGGAAATGCCAAACTTGGGTTGGAATTGATTGAAAAAGCGAGAAGAAAGTAATCCTATAATTACTAGTAATAAACTCACTAAACTGATCCATGTCCCTATTATAAAACTCTTTGGTTTATAAATAAATCTAATAGTATGGGTTCCTTCAGGCAGTTTAAGTTTTCATATATGTCTTTGTAACGACCGCTAAATACCTTTTTTGTCAATTTTAGAGAAATGGCTTAACAAGATATATTCCTACCACAAATCTTAGCACAAGTTATACTTTTTGTAACAGATTAGGTATTAAAAGTCCAGATGCAATCTAAGCGCAATCTCAAAATTGTCTTATTAATGTGTTAGCTTCGCTCTGTTTTATTTTGGCTGGCAATATTTGTTTTTATTTGGTAGTCTTAATCTTAATAAAGTACGTTATAGACAGAGGATTAACTAAAAATGATTCGTTATTTATGTTATATTATTGCTCAGTTTCTTGCCCTTTATCTTTCCCAAAAATGGGCCTATTGTGTGGCAAGGATAGTTAGCAGATTATATTACTACTTTTCATGGCAGAGCAGGAGAGCTGTTAGAGACAACCTTTCTCATATTATGAAGGGGCACTTAACCAAGGAAGAATTTCGCAAGCTAATATGGCAAACTTATCTGAATTTTGGTAAATATCTAGCAGATTTTTTATTCTTTCCCAAAATAAGTGCAAATAACATTGATGAAATTGTAAAAATAGAGAACAGGCATTACATAGATGAAGCTTTTAGCTATAAACAGGGAGTAATCGCACTGAGCGCACATCTTGGCAACTGGGAAATAGGAGCAATAACGCATTCTCTAAAGGGTTACCCTATAAATGCAATTGTCTTAAGTCATGATAACCCGAGAGTTAACCAGTTCTTTATTAGGCAGAGAGAACGAAAAAACATGAATATAATCCCTGTAGGGTCTGCGTTTAGGAAGGCGCTTCGTGTATTAAGAAAAGGAGAAGCAGTAGCTGTTTTGGGGGATAGAGATATATTCAGGAAAGGAATTAAACTGGATTTCTTTGGCAAAGCGGCAATTGTTCCAAAAGGACCTGCAATGATGGCTGTTGAGACAGGAGCGGCTGTACTGCCAGTTTTTGCTATCAGACAATCAGATGAGACATATAAACTAATTTTTGAGAAGCCATTTTTTGCACAAAATGCATATAATAGAACTGAAAGCATAAGAAAAACAGCTTTGCGGATTATAATGGTTATTGAAAAATATATAGGTCTTTATCCTGAACAATGGTTGCTTTTTCATCACATATGGGAGGAAGAATAAATTAAGCAAATATCAAGTGTTAAACCCAGAGGTAATATTTGTGTTTTATTGCCATGTTTTAATGAAGAAGAACATGTCTGCGATTTGATAAAGGATATTAAAAAAATAGTTAAGGATGTAGTAGTAGTAGATGATGGGTCAACAGATAATACTTCTCAGAGAGCTATGGATGGTGGAGCTATAGTTATAAGACATGTAAGCAATCAGGGTAAAGGAGCAGCTCTGAGAACTGGTTTTTCATATGTTGAAAGAAAAGGATTTAATGCTTTAATAACTATGGATGCGGACAGACAGCACGATCATACAGAGCTTCCGAAGTTTATAGAGGAGTTTAGGAAGAATAGCGCTGATATAGTTGTAGGCAACAGGATGAGCGACACCAAAAATATGCCATTTGTACGACTGCATACAAATAGAATAACCTCCTTTTTTACTTCACTATTCCTTTCCTGCAGGATTAACGATACTCAGTCCGGTTACAGGCTTATTAGGACAGAGATATTGAGAAATATTAATCTGTTAACAAATAATTTTGAAACAGAATCTGAAATATTGATAAAAGCGGGCAGAAAAGGATTTAGAATAAAAGAAATTCCCATAAAAACAGTATACTTACCAGATGCCCGGAGCAAAATAAGGCCGCTGAAAGATACTCTAAAATTCATTCGTCTTATATTCTCCAGTATATTTCTTAGATAAATAGGATGTGTATGAAAAAAAACAAGTTTATCCGACCATGGGTTTTAATTCTCACTGGGGCTATAGTTATACTGTTCGTAGTCATACTAATGCTAAATACAGTAGTATCTAACGTAATGTATTATAAGGTTAAAGGTATATGTGAGAGTACGTTTAACTGTAACATAAAGATGCACAAGCCCCATGTAGATATAATAAAGAGGGAAATTGTTTTCAGCAACATATTTGTTGATAAATATATAAAAGACAGCAAGCTTCATGCTAGTGTCGAGAATATTTTTATCAAGATAAATATAGGAGGAGTATTAAAAGGGAGAATTGTTTTAGAAGATATAAGTTTTAATAAGCCTGTTATACAATCACATATTAGTCATGGAATGCTGATGAGCAGCAAAGACTTTCAGAAAGATCCAAGGAATTTGATAGTTGGTGTTATAGCGGCCTATTTATTAAAAGGGAGTGCGTTTGATGATTCTTTTAAAATCCCTGATTTACTGAAGGCTAGGTTTGGAATAAAAAATGCGTCAATAAACCATGTCAGAGTTGAGATAAATTCTGATGATGTGGTTTTATTGTCAATTAAAAACTTAGATGCTAAAATAAGGAATATTTTTTATTGTCCTACTCAGCCAGCAGAGGTCTCTTTAGGTATTGATTTTGGGTCGAAGCAGCATGTTAAAGTCGCTTTAAAGGCAAGTGCTGACCTCAAGAGTTCAAAAGGAGATTTCTCTTTGGAAACAAAATGTTCTAATATAGATATAACACATATTGTACAGCGCTATGCTGATACTCCAATCTATGTTAAAAAAGGCACAGCAGACATTTCATTAATTGGTACATGCAGAAAAGGCAAACTTGACTTTTCTCAGCATATATTAACAAAAGACTTATCCTTAAGTATAAATAAAGAGCGAAATTTAGATAAACAAGTTCTTGTTGGGCTTACTTATAGAGATATTATTAACTATGTGAAAGTGAAAAAGGGCAATATTGATCTGAGATTTCCAATAAAGGGAACCTTGAAAAAGCCCGAGGTAGACTTCAGTCCAATAATAGAGAATATACTTGCTGAGATAATAGCGTTAAAAGTATCATCAGGTTTGCAGGAGTGGTTAAAATGAAAGATTATACAAACGAACGGCTTGATATGGTAGACATTCAGCTGGCGCATAGAGGAATCAGCGATAAGCGTGTCCTTGACGCTATGAGCAAAGTGCCAAGACACATCTTTGTTCCCTCAGAAGTTGTCTCAATTGCATATACTGACCAGCCGCTTTCCATAGGAGAGTCTCAAACTATATCACAGCCGTATATGGTTGCTTTGATGAGCGAATGTTTGAAGCTTAGCGGCGGAGAGAAAATTTTGGAACTGGGGACAGGTTCTGGGTATCAGACAGCGGTCCTGGCAGAATTAGGATCTTTCGTTTACACAATAGAAAAAATTAGTGCGTTATCCATAGGAGCGCAAGAAACACTTAGACATTTGGGATATAAAAACATAAGATTTAAGACAGGAGATGGCACGCTGGGTTGGCCTGAGAATGCTCCCTATGATGGGATAATGGTAACAGCTGGAGCTCCTCATGTTTCGCAAGTTCTTATAGATCAATTAGCAGAGGGGGGAAGGATAGTTATTCCTGTAGGGAACTCTTTTTCTCAAGAACTTGTTGTTGTTTCAAAAATCAATAAAAAAATAAGAACCAAAAATATCTGCGGATGTATGTTTGTACCATTGATAGGTAAGCATGGATGGAATAGTGAGCAGAAATATTATTAGACGATTATATAACTGGGTTTTAAGCTGGGCTAATTCAAGGTATTCAAGTGCAGCATTATTTTTATTAGCTTTTACAGAGTCTTCTTGTTTTCCTGTACCTCCAGATGTTTTGTTAATAGCTCTTTGTGTATCAAAGCCAGCAAGAGCCTTACTGTATAGTCTCATAACAACGCTGGGATCTGTATCAGGTGGAATATGCGGATATTTTATAGGTATGAAGATATGGGAATATGCAAGTAATTTCTTTTTTAAATATATTCCGGGATTTACTCCTGAATCTTTTAACTATGTAAAAGATCTATATAATGACAATGCCTTCTGGGCAGTATTTATCTCAGGTTTCACACCTATTCCATATAAGGTTTTTACAATTGCTGCAGGTGTTTGTAAAATTGGTTTTATTGTTTTTCTTGTATCCTCAGTATTAGGAAGAGGATTGAGATTTTTTATTGTAGGCGGATTAATAAAAGTTTTTGGGGAACCTGTTAAAAAGTTCATAAATAAATATTTTAATCTTTTGACAATTTTATTTACTATTCTTTTAATAGCAGGATTTTTGATACTTAAGTTTGCAATTAAGAATTAAGCGGGGCGTAGCGCAGCTTGGTAGCGCGCCACGTTCGGGACGTGGAGGTCGGTGGTTCGAATCCACTCGCCCCGACTAGTTTCAAGTTGTCGAATTCCGGATATATGTAGATGCGTAAAACGATAGCAGACGTTGGGTTACTGACTAAATGCATATGCTATGGCTTTAATATTGCCAGTGAATAGCGATTTTTTATTTGCATTTTGTAGAAACTTTGGATTATAATAAAAAGAACGGCAAAAACAAGGAGGTGAGACAATGGCAAAGAAATCAGAAGCGAAGCTCTATTCATTGAGAATAGGCAAAAAGGAAGACAATGTATTTAAGGGCAAAGGAGCAAGACAGGCTGCTCTAAAGGCTGCTTCCAGAGGGTTGAAAGACAGCGATGGTCTGATCAAGCTCAGAGAACATGGGCAGAAGAAAGACGGCAAATGGAGATTGCATATATTTAAGGGTTCTGTAGCTAAAGTTGCAAAACCTGCTAATGCACCTGCATGGATGCCGGCTATGATTAATAAGCCTACTGTAAAGAAACTTCGTGTTGAAAAATTAGACACAATATAATAGGTTGTTTCTTGAGAAGTCCCGAATCGAGATTTTCTGGTTCGGGGCTTTTCTATTAAGGGTTAAAATGAGGCTTTCTATAAAAAGATTACAAAAACTATTTAGATTTATTATTAACCTTATTTTTCCAGTCTATTGCCTAATATGCAAAAAACAGCTTCCGTATCAAACAAACACCTATCTTTGTGATGCATGCAAGAAAAATCTAATACTTATTTATGGAAAGGTTTGTAATAAATGTGGCAGACCTTTTATAAATGGTATTTGTAGCATATGCAGAGAGAAACAGTTCTATTTTTCAAAGGCACGCGCTAGCAGCATATATGATGGCTCAATAAAGGAATGCATACATTTTTTTAAATATAAGAAAAAAACATATCTTTTAAACGCATTGTTTGAGATGCTTTTATTCCCGGATAGTCTTGATTTTCTTAGCTATGATTTAATTATACCTGTACCTCTCCATTGGATGAAGGAATATTCTAGGGGATTTAACCAGGCTGAATTAATAGGGAGAAAGATTAGTGATAAATTCAATATACCCTTGTCAAAAACCAGTTTGAAACGAATAAGAGCAACTCCTTCCCAAACAGGTCTTTCTCTGAAAGAGCGTACCAACAATGTTAAAGGCGCGTTTTCAATAAGGAGCTCACAAGAGCTAAACAGAAAAAGAATTCTGCTCGTTGATGATGTTATGACAACAGGCGCCACTGTTAATGAATGCTCCAGAGTCTTATTGCAGGCTGGAGCAAGAGAAGTTTTTGTATATACATTGGCAAGAGGAGCGTAGATAGTTAAATCTTGACTTTCCACAATGTTCTTTTATAATTAGCCCAATGTTTTGCCCCGTCGTCTAATGGTAGGACGGATGATTCTGGTTCATCTAGTCGAGGTTCGAGTCCTTGCGGGGCAACTCCGGCCCCATCGTCTAGTGGACCAGGACACATGGTTCTCAGCCATGGAACAGGGGTTCGATTCCCCTTGGGGCTACCAAATTATTATCTAATCGCTCCACTCTCTTTGGTAATAAGCAATGCCGTAATTATTGGAACTATCTGATATTTTGGGGTTATTACTAATAGCAAATTTCATTTGAACTGTAGCTTGTTCCGGTTTTGTCTGTTTTAAGTAAACCAGTCCCAGATTGTAATAAGCATAATAGAATTTCGGGTCGTATTTTATAGCAAGTTTTAATTGTTTTTCGGCTTGTGCCAGTTTATCCTCCTGCAAATATACAGCTCCTAAGTTATTGTAAGAAACAACATGTTTCGGATCATGCTCAATAGCGAGTTTATATTGCTCTTCGGCTTTCTCTAATTGGCCGTGTTTCCAATAAATAACTCCAAGATTGTTGTAACTGTCAGAATATTGAGGTCTATGCTTGATGGCGAGCTTTAGGTTTTTTATGGCATCTGGATTATTATTTAAATCAAAATATAGTCTAGCCAGATTGAAATATGCCCAGCTATATTTGTGGTCATAAGAGATGGCAAGCTTGTAATGTTTTGCCATTTCTTCGAGTCGTCCAAGCTTTTTATAAACATATACTAAGCTATTATAAGCCTTGATATATTTGGGATCATACTTAAGAGCAAGTGCGTATTGAGATATCGCCTTATCCTGTTTATTCTGTTTGTCATACGCTTTTCCCAGATTATAGTAGGCCTCAACATATACAGGATTATATTTGATGGCGAGTTTATAGTGTTTGACAGCTTTTTTAATTTCTTTATTATCAACGTGTTTTTCTCCAAGGATGAAAAGCTTCTCAGCTTTTTTTCTATTTGCATCAGATAGCTGAAAAAGCTCTGTATCCGATTGAGAATAAGAATACGCAAAAGAGGAAAACAGAAAAAATATTGCAAATACAGTGATTGCTTTCATTTATATTTTTAATTTTCCAATTTCAGGTAATTTACCTGCTAAAGGTCTTGCATATGCAATAAACTTTTCTGTTACATTGTTACCTTGCTCGTTCATATAATCTCTGGGCATGCCTCGTGTATTTTTAGCAACAGAATGAAGAGGGGTTATGAAAAGCCCGCTTGCTTTTATTGCAACACTTCCATCTTTGAGTTCGCTCTCAACAGCGCTCTTTACTGCAAATTCTCCAACACGTCTTGCTTCATCCGCATCTGCTTCAGAAACAATACCAGGAAAACATCTTTGTAAATAGCCAAATGTATCAGCTCTTGCTCTAAGTTTGCCTGGAATATTTTGTTTAATAAGTCCTATCAGCATATCTCCAAGTCCTCCGGAACCGCTCAGTTGCACATTCCCATGAGCATCCTTTACTCCGGATTGGAAAATCGGATTGCCTTTCCCATCACTTATTCCTTCAGAAACTGCTACCTGACATCGTCCCAGTCTGTTGTAAACATCTTTAACATCCTGTATGAATTTCTCCTTTGAAAATGGAATTTCAGGCACATAAATCAGATGCGGACCATCGTTCTTATGCTGTCTGCCAAGAGCGGAAGCGGCGGTTAAAAACCCCGCGTGTCTTCCCATAATAACATTAACCTTAATTCCTGGGATAGCCCCATTATCAAGATTATCACCCATTATTGCCATTGCAACAAATTTTGCTGCAGAACCATAACCCGGACAGTGGTCAGTAACGAGAAGGTCGTTATCAATGGTCTTTGGAATATGATAAGATGTTAAATCGTATCCTGATTTGTTTGCAAGTTGATTTATAATATCTGCTGTTTCTGCTGAATCATTACCTCCAATATAGAAGAAATACCGTATGTTATTCTTCTTAAATATCCTGAATATTTTTTCGCATTCTTCTTCAGTCGGTTTTTTTCTTACGGATCCAAGCGCAGCAGATGGTGTGTTGGCTACTTTTTCAAGGGTCGAGGGATCTTGTGTACTCAAATCAATAAAATTCTCATCAAGTATTCCTTTTATGCCATGTAATGCGCCATAAAACTTCTGAATTTCCGGATGTTTGCCTGCTTCTATTATTGCGCCAACTAAGCTCTGATTAATAACGCACGTTGGTCCGCCTGATTGACCTATAACAGCATTTCCGATTACTTTATTAGTCATTACACTCTCCTATCTTTCTATTATCTCCAATGCTTTCTTATATGCATTATCAGCTGTAAAACCAAACTTTTCTGCTAATATTTCATACGGTGCAGAAGCCCCAAATCTGTCAATTCCCAGCACTTTTCCGTCTAATCCTGCATATTTATACCATCCTGCAGTTGAGCCGGCTTCAACTACCAATCTCTTTCTGCATAATGATGGAAGAACTTGTTCAATATATGAGCCGGACTGTTTTTCAAATATTTCAACACTTGGTATGCTCACAAGCCTTACGTTATGTCCTTCCTTATTCAGACGTTCTGTTGTCTCCATACAAATGCTGACTTCAGAGCCGGAGGCAATAATAACAAGTTCCGGCACACTGGACTTGCTATCTATTAACACATATGCCCCTTTAGAAAGGTTTTCTGCTGATGGATATTTATTCCTGTCAATTACCGGAACTTTTTGTCTTGTTAAGAGAATGGCAGTTGGTCCGTTTTCGTTTTTAAGAGCCTCTATCCACGCAGCGGATGTTTCAGAGGCGTCAGCCGGTCTTATCACTGTCAGGTTGGGTATCAAACGAAGTGAAGCTGTTTGCTCAACAGGTTCATGTGTTGGCCCGTCTTCCCCCACAAAAATACTATCGTGTGTAAAAATATATATTATCTGCTGTTTCATAATAGCTGCAAGCCGTATAGAAGGTCTCATGTAGTCTGAGAATACAAAGAAAGTAGCGCCGTATGGAATAATGCTGCCAAAGAGAGCCATGCCATTTAATACTCCGCCCATGCAGTGTTCTCTTATGCCAAAATGCATATTGCGTCCGGTAAATTTTTCTCTGTTTATAGATTCGTATTTTTTTAGAATCGTCTTTGTAGATGGAGAAAGATCTGCTGAACCACCGATAAGAAAAGGAACTTTTTCTGCAATAGCCTGCATTATTTCCCCGCCTGCATTTCGAGTTGCAACAGGTTTGTTTTCAAAAACAGGTAAAACATCAGCTATGTTTTCTGGGATTTCTTTATTCAGCCAGCTGTTCAAGCTCTCTGCTTTTTGCGGATATTTTGTTTTATATTCTTTTAATTTGTTTTCCCATTCTTTATAAATTGAAAGCTTTTTCTCATTACATCTTTCAAAGATTTGCTTTGTTTCCTCCGGTATATAGAATGCAGGCTCAGGAGGCCAGCCGATGTTTTCCTTTGTCAGTTTCACTTCTTCTTCTCCCAGAGGTTCACCATGTGCAGATGCACAGTCTTGTTTGTTGGGAGATCCTTTTCCTATATTAGTTCTGCCTATAATCAAGGTTGGTTTGTTTTTTTCTTTTTGTCCTGATTCAATTGCTTTTGCAATTTCATCCGGATTATACGGGTCAATTTTTATTACTTGCCAGTCATACGCTTCAAAGCGTTTTCCTACATCTTCACTAAAGGTAAGAGACGTATCTCCCTCAATAGTAATGTGATTATCGTCATAGAAGTAGATAATATTCCCGAGTCCAAGATGTCCTGCAAAAGACGCTGCTTCTGCGCTAATACCTTCCATTAGATCCCCGTCGGTTACTATTCCGTAAATATACGGGTCAAATAGTTTGATATTGTCTGTATTAAACCTGTTTTCAAAGATTTTTGCCGATATTGCCATACCAACTCCATTAGCAAATCCCTGCCCAAGAGGACCGGTTGTTGTATCAACGCCTGGAGTTATACCATATTCAGGATGTCCAGGAGTTTTACTATCCCACTGTCTGAAGTTTTTCAGATCTTCCACAGACAGATCAAATTTACTGAGGTGTAGCAAAGAGTAAAGAAGCATTGACCCATGCCCGCCGGAAAGAACAAATCTGTCTCTGTTTATCCATTTGGTATCTTCAGGGTTGTATCTTAAGAATCTGGTCCAGACTACGTATGCGTAATCTGCAACTCCCATTGGCAGTCCGGGATGCCCTGAATTGGCTTTTTGTACAGCATCCACTGAGAGCATCTTTATTGTATTTATCGCAAGAGCATCATTTTTATCAAACTGCATTTTTGTCTCCTTGATTTTTGTGTCTAATTGCCCAACTTAGAGTGTGTGGTCTTCTATCATAAAAAAAAATTCATGTCAAGAAAATCGCATCCGATTAGATTACTTCTCTACTTTTTCCAAGTCTTGTTTTGTCTCACGGTGAAAGTCACATGTCAAATAATCCAAACTCATGGGAAACGCCAATTCTAAGGTTGAAATAAACTGCACTCCCACACGAACTTGCTTAGGTTGACATTCCAATAAATGTCCGCCTCGTTGCCGATCAGACGAAAGAAAATGAAGATGCAGTCCAGGTACATTCAACGAACTAATAAATGAAGGGGTAAAAAAGCCTACTAAAGTGCCAACAATATCTTTAAAAGTAAAAGTCTGTTGATCCTGGGCTACTTCCACCAAAGGCCGATAATTTTCCTGCTTCGGAACTGAACGGAGTCGCATATAGGAAAATCGTCCTTCAACCCGAATAGCATAAATAATATTGGGCGAGGGCAATAGTCTATGTAGACATTCTTGAAATTCCGCATAAGACAATTCTGTTTCAAACTTATCATGGCTCAAAGGCTTATAAAAAGTGACACAGGCAAACGGCGTCGATTCTTGTTTATTAACTTTATGAACGAACCCTTCAGCAGTGATTTGATAAATCTCTCCGTCGAGCATAACCATCTCACCATTCAATTTGTCAAAGGTGCCTAAACCAAAATCACCATGCTGTTTTATCTGCGTAAAAGGAATTTTTTGTTCATATAGTCCTTCAACGAGTGCATTCACAGGAGCACATAGGTAAACACGACTCGTATCAGGGATAGCCTGTTCTTTTTTATTCATTATCATCTCCTTATAGAATCTATGTTTTCTCGAATTAAACTTGATTGATTCGGCAAATCCCTGCAATAAGCAGTTCTAATGCCAGTTTTTGAGGAACTTTCCCTGTTTTTATAGAAACCTCTGTTTCAAACAATTTTTTAATATCTGCCATTAGCTCTTCTTTTTGAAATTTTAGGCTTTGCTGGGCTATTCTGAAGATTAGATAAGGATGCTGTCCTGAGAGTTTTTTGGAAGCAGAGCTATATGTTTTCTGATCATAGTATCCTCTTTTAACTATATCCTTAGAGATGTCTCCTTTTTCAATAAGTATCTTAATCTGTAATAACAGCCTGATCCTTTTTGTCAGCATAGGCACAATATTATAGCCGGTGTTTTTTGTATGAGAGAATTCTTTAAGCAATTTCATAGCTCTTGGAAGGTTTTTCGCTGCAACTGCTTCAGACATAGCAAAAGGAGCGTATTCTATTGATTCGGATACAAGTATATTTATGTCTTTCTCTGCAATATTATCCTTGTCATTGCAGTAAAGCTCTAATTTATCAAGCTCATTTATTATTTGTCTGAGATTTACTCCTGTGAAAGACAACAGATATTCAAAGTCAGTTGGAGATAGTTTTTTGCCACTCTTCTTTAATCTCAGTTGTACAAATTCATATGCCTGATTTATGTCTGATTTTCTATTTTCTTTGAAAGCTGGAAATTCAATTAGCTCTCCTATTTTCTTGCCGGCTTTTTCAGCAGTTAAAATCACATATGTATTATCAGGTATGCTGTGTTCTATATTTTTATCAAACCCTTCGAACTTTTTACCAAGCAGATTATCACAATCCTTAATCCATACAACTCGTTTAAGTCCAAGTAAAGAAGGGGTTTTTACTGCAGACATAATGCTTTTTATATCTGTGTCCTTTGCATGTATTATCTCCAGCCCGAACTCTCTTTTATCTTCAGGTAGGAGTATGCTGATAATCTTCTTAGCAGTGTCCTCTACCAGATAGCTCTCTCCGCCAAAAATTAAGAACAGATTAAGGCCATCTCCGTTTTTTATTTTGTTGAGGAGATTTGATTGTTTACTTAGTCTATTTTCTAACATTTTTCATTCCAGTTCTTCTTGAGGCAGTGCCTTTTGAGGAGAAAATTTCGCACATTACATGACAGGCAAGATAGTGTTCTTTGCCTGTCTGTTTTAACTCAGGAACTTGTTTTTTGCATTTGTTTTTGGCGATTTTACATCTTGGATAAAAACTGCATCCTGAAGAAGGCAGTGATGAATGGGATGTTTTCTTTACAGGTGCTGTCCGAAGCAAAGCATTTGTATAAGGATGCAGCGGGTTTTTGAATATTTCATCGCATGGACCCTGTTCTACTATTTTGCCAAGATACATCACGCACACACGGTGGCTTATATATCTAATCAGGTTTAAGTCATGTGAAATAAAGAGCATAGAAAGGTTAAAATCAGACTGCAATTGACTCAGCAGATTTATTATTTGCGCCTGTATTGAGACATCCAGAGATGAAGTCGGCTCATCAGCGATTATAAGCTCGGAGTTTGCTGCTAAAGCTCTGGCTATGCCGACACGCTGTTTCTGACCTCCGCTTAGCTGATGCGGATATTTATTCAACATTTTTGTATCTAATCCAACCATTTCTAGCAGTCTTTTGATTTCCGGCAATATATTCTTTTTATTTAATGACCTATTTATTAATAGTGGCTCGCGAAGTGTCTGGTTTACGTTCATTCTAGGGTTCAGAGAGTTTACAGGGTCCTGAAATATCAATTGTGGGTTAATGCTTTTATCTCCAAGATATTCTATGGTTCCTTCATCAGGCGGGATGAGCTCTGTTATCAGCTTTCCAACAGTGCTTTTACCACACCCGCTTTCTCCAACAAGCCCAAGTATTTCTCCACGCTCAATATTTATGCTCACACCATCAACAGCTTTTACTGTATACGAATCTTTAGCCCAAAGACTCGTTTTCCGCGAGAAATGCTTTTTAACATCCTTTATAACTAAAATTTCCTGTTTCATGTCAAAATTTTTTTCCTGTCATATTGACATATTCTTTATGGTTTGGTACTGTTTAAGGGTGAGAATTAATCTTGGAAAGACTTTAGACAGAATTTTTGATAGTAAATTTGGAAAGTTTTTGAACATAATTATCGGTTTTTTAATTCTATTAATGACTTTTTTTCTTTTATTCATCGCTTTTGCTAAAGATTTTGATAAGGATATTCTCCTTTTATTTTCACCTTATTTTTAACAATTTTCCCATTGTAGTTTTATCTCCAGTCATCTAACCAATTACCACTATCTTCGAGATTATTTAATCTATCGAGAAAAGTATCAGAAATAGCATCTTTCTCAGTCCCTAAAAGAACTACACCCATATAAACATGTCTCATTTTTGCTGTCCATGTCCTTACACAGAGAAACACGGCAGATACACTGGAGTGTTTTGCAACTATGTTTCGTTGAATTTGACGACAAATATGTGCAGAATCGATATTTCCTTCTCCAACCTCTCTTCCCTCAATCACTTGAGCAATAACAATTCTTCGCACATTACCATCGGATATCCTTGTTTGAGCTAGCTTTTTTTCTATTTTTTTTGTTAATTCTTTTATTCTTTCTTCTACAGATACTTCACTTCTTTCTGACTCTGTGTCCTTAACGAATATTCGGCTGTAAATGCCTTTATGTTTATACTTTCCTTCTCTAATTTGAAGTATTACCTTCTTATTACCTGGTACTTTATGTTGCCGTACTCCCCAATCTGCCTTTCCATATAAATCAGCTTGGCTAGGAAATGGAGGGAAATCAACATCTTGTTTCATATCACTAATATCATCGATGATAACTTTGGCAAATGGGTTTTCGATTTCTAAATTCTTATGTTGAGAAGGCTGTTTGATCGCACTAATAATCATTCTTTGAATTTCTTTTCTCTCTTGATGTCCAATTTTTTGTTTTAACGCGATGTAAACTCTTAAAATTTTATTTGCAGAGTTGATTGCATTAAAAATCGGATTTATGCAGTAACGTAGCTCCGTAGAACTATTTCTACAGGCTTTACTTCTTGGTATATAACATTCCACCATATATTGCTTTCCTTCTAATTCAAAAAAAATATCACCTAGTCTACCACCTCTAGCTTTAGGCTCAAATTCCAGATTTTGTGACCCCAACCTTAGAAACCTATACGCAAAAGCCAATTGCATTAAGCCTTCGGCATATTGTGATTTCATCATCTCTAACACTTTATGTAGATTCTTTATATGTAGCAAACGTTTAATATAAATAGCTAGCTCATATATTGTAGTTATAGTTGATGCACTTGGCGCTAATAGGTTTCTGCTTATTGGATGCTTTGTCATAGGAATCAATGGACTACCTCTCATTTTGTCATTAAAAGAGTTTCTAATCCATTGTTCGCCAAAAGCTCCTTTTATTATTGCTATTGCCTCATTAACAAAATCTGGTGATATCTGTAACTTACCAGATAATTTGCAAGTCTGTTGAGCTAAGTATTCAAAAGGATCACCTACATCAAATAAATCTGTATTTTTAATTTCTTTCAACTTTCACATTCCTCATTCTGTATTAAAATAGATAGCAAGTCCATTTCCATGATTTTATTCCACTTTTGGTATGTATTTCATACTAATTCTAAAATAAAATCATTCTCATGTCATTGCGAACGAAGTGAAGCAATCTCGTCTTTTAAGATTGCCACGTCGCTAACGCTCCTCGCAATAACATTTGAATGTTTCTCTTAATAAATAAGTTAAACAAAAATGTGGTGCTCTAAAATATTTAGTTAATTCCATTCATTAAAATTTACGGTGCAAAGGATGAGCTCTTAGGATTTGCAATTTTTGTAATCTTTGTAATCAAGGAAAAAGAAAAATAGATGGATAGAATAATAGATAATATCCCGACACATACATAAACAAACATTCTTAGTTTTTCTATAGTTATAGCTATGAAAAATTTTCTTACGCCACCTTCGTCAAATCCTTTAATTATCCACTTTATAAGTATTGGAATTATCCATCTTGCAATTACATATGCTACCCAAGTAGCAACAAACCATGCAACAAAAGCTGCTAATCCATTTTCTATTTCATAGGAAAGGAAACCCCAAATATCTGAAAGGAAACACCAAAGAAAACCAATTATGGCTGATATGACGGATAAAACTAATGTTAGTCTCAAAAATCCTGTTTGCTTCTTCATTTTTTCTCCTTGTTTATTATATGGTATTCTATATTAAAATAAAGACCAAGTCCAAATTATTGCCGCATATTTCTTTATCTCTTCAAACATCTAACTAGATGCTGTTTCTTAACTTCGAACAATCCTGGTTTAACTTTTGTGCATATTTTATCAGCTTCTCTGCATCTTGGATGAAACCTGCACCCTGTTGGAAATTCTGCTGGATTTGGCACAGAGCCTGGGATAACTTCCAATTTGCCTTTTTCTTTTTTAAAGTCTGGCACGGACTTTAGAAGAGCTTCTGTATAAGGATGTAGAGGACTGGCAAAAACTTGTTTTACATCCGCCTCTTCTACAATCTCTCCCGCATACATTATTATAACTCGCTGGGCAATTTGAGCGACTATACTTAAATCGTGAGTTATTAATAGAATGGACATATTTAGTTTTCTTTGCAGAGTTTTTAGCAGATAGAGTATCTGCGCCTGAATAGTAACGTCCAGAGCCGTTGTTGGTTCATCTGCGATCAGAAGCTGCGGCTTTGTAATCAGAGCCATAGCAATCATTGCTCTCTGCTGCATGCCTCCGCTAAGCTGATGCGGATATGTATTGAATATTCTTTCCTGATCCTGCAGCCCAACGGTTTTTAACATATCAATTGTGTCTTTATATGCCAGAGCTTTCGAAGTAGATTTGTGTGTGAAGACAGCTTCCAGAATTTGATTTCCGATAGTAAGAGTTGGATTAAGGCATGAGAGAGGTTCCTGAAATATCATGGATATATTATTGCCTCTTATTTTTCTCAACTGCTTATTCCCTAATTTTAGAAGATCTGTATCATTGAAGTTTATCTTTCCTCCTACAATCTCTCCGGGTGGAGAGATGAGCTTTAGTATTGAGAGAGCGGCTGTACTCTTACCGCATCCACTTTCACCGACAATCGCTACAATCTCTTTGGGCCGTATAGAAAAGCTTACATCATCAACTGCTTTGAGCACCTGTTCTTCCAGATAAAAATAGGTCTTCAGATTTTGAATATCCAACAAGTTCGTCACGAATTTTTCCTCATGTCTCGTATTTTGCTAACTACATTTTTTATGCTTTCAGGTGATGTTGATGCTCCAGCGCTTATTCCAATCTTCTCTTTATCCTTCAGCCATGTAAAGTTTATATCCTTGGCTGTCTCTATATGATAGGTTTTTACACCTGTTTCTTTGCTGACTTCAACTAACCGTTTTGTATTTGCGCTGTTGTACCCTCCAATCACTATCATTATATCAGAACGTTTTGCCAGCTTTCTGGCAGCGTTTTGTTTTTTTAACGTAGTGTCACATATTGTATTGTATATTCTTAATTCATGGGAGTAGGGAAGTACAGCCAGAGATATTTCTCTAAGGTTCCATATACCTTGGGTTGTTTGAGAAACTATACCGATTCTTTCCTGTCCCTTAAGTTTTTTAATATCAATTTCAGATTTGCTCTCAACAACCTGAGAATTTGTCCCACAGAAACCTACAATGCCTTTTGTTTCAGCATGTTTTTTGTCTCCTATAATAATGATATGGTATTTATCTTTTTTTAACTGTTCAGCATATTTCTGCGCCTTCTTTACTAACGGACACGTAACGTCAATAATTTTCAGCCCTTTTTTATAAGCTTTTTCAATCAGCGCTGGTTCAAGTCCATGTGCAGGGACAATTAAAACGCCTTCTTTTATGATTGAGAGGTCTTTAACTATTTTTAGCCCTCTGTCCCTAAGACTTTTTACTACCTGCGGGTTATGAATTATTGGGCCAAGACAATAAATATCCTGTTCTTTCTTAAGGCTTTGTTCAACTATTTTAATAGCTCTTTTTACGCCAAAACAGAATCCGGAATGATTTGCTACTTCAATTTTCATTTTAATATCTTTCAAATAAGCTGTATTATATCAGAATAAGTTCTAATTAAAAATTCAAATAGTATAAGATTTGGAGAGATAAAATTATGAAGCTTGAGGATAACTTAAGAAAAACCCACAGGATTGTATTTGCCAAGTCAAAGATGCAGAGTGAATCGAATTTGCTTATTGCTGAAGCAACAGCAAAGCTTATGGTTGTTTAGGAATTAGAAAATTTCTTGCCATCAATCTAAAATTTTGTATAATACACGCTGTTCTGTTTTTAAACTGAACAGGGCCCATAGCTCAGCCTGGTTAGAGCACCGGACTCATAATCCGTCGGTCCAAGGTTCAAATCCTTGTGGGCCCACCACTTGTTTTATCTAAGTGCAATCGGCTTTCCAAGAATCTCCGACATTATAATTCCCGTTCTGGCGTCAGAGATGTCGAGTGAGAACAAGGACAGACTCTCTTCCGACTTCCAAGAGTAATTCGCTGAAGTAGCTTCAGGAACTTTTTCTTCAGGGATTTCTTCAACCTCATCTTCAACAAGTTTACTCTGAGCATATTCCTCTTTAGGAACCTGTTCAAACTGCTCTTCAGGGGTAAAAACCTGCAATCCTCTAACTGCATCCTGATCTGTTTCATAAATAGGTTCTTTGGATGCTTGATGAGTTTCCTGCTCTTTCTCAAAGTCAAGTTCTGGAAATTCCTCAGCAGGTTGAGGAATCTCCTCCTTTCTTTGAGGACTATAAGCCGTTTGGCTCTGGGTGTTTTTCATCTCAGAGAATTTCTTTGCGATCTTGACAATCCATACGCCAAAGAATATTAAAAAGAATAATATCTTGATTGCTGAGCCCATGTTATCACCTTATTCTTTTTTAGATTTTGTTTCCTTTGTTCCGTCTGCAATGGAATCTCTCATACCTGTATCTGACTGAATGTTTTTCATTTTGTAGTAATCCATAATACCAAGATTTCCTTTTCTAAAAGCGTCTGCCATTGCCTTTGGAACCTCAGCTTCAGCTTCTATGACCTTTGAGCGCATATCAACAACCTTTGCTTTCATTTCCTGTTCTGTTGCAACAGCCATAGCGCGTCTGCTTTCCGCTTTAGCCTGAGCTATCTGTTTATCCGCATCAGCCTGTTTTGCCTGAAGTTTTGCGCCAATATTATCTCCTACATCCACATCCGCAATATCAATTGAAAGTATTTCAAACGCAGTACCCGCATCAAGCCCTCTCTCTAACACCTTTTTAGATATCATATCCGGATTCTCAAGCACCTTCTTATATGTTTCTGCGGAGCCGATAGTGGTTACAATTCCTTCTCCTACACGGGCAATAATAGTCTCTTCGGTTGCGCCTCCAACAAGCTGCTGGATATTAGTCTTTACAGTAACTCTGGCCTTTGCTTTTAACTGGATTCCATCCATTGCCACTGCGGCGATAGTTGAAGCGCCTTTAGCAGGGTCAGGACAGTCAATTACTTTTGGCATAACACTTGTTTGAACAGCCTCAAGAACATTTCTTCCTGCAAGGTCAATTGCAGCAGCTTTTTTGAAGTCCAGAGCTATTTCTGCCTTACTGGCTGATATTAAAGACTTGACAACACTTTCCACATGGTAGGTACCGCTTGCAGGTTTTCCCATTATTGGCTGACCGTCTGAAGCAAGATAGTGCGCTTCAAGCTCATCGGATGCTATATCCAAACCTGCTTTTACAGCCATAATTCTGGTATTCACTATTGTGCTGGCTGGAACACCTCTAAGTCTCATAATAATAAGTTTTATCATGCTGACCGGCGCGCCTGACACCATTGCTCTTAGCCATAAGCTAAAGAATTTAGCAATAGTTATTACAAGCAAACCAGCTACCGCGATTAATACGAACATTAATACTTTCATCTTTTTTCTCCTTTTTTTGGTTATTGATTTTAGATTTTTCTTACAACAATTTTCTTCCCGTTGATCATTACCACCTTTACCTTTCCATTTTTCTTGACATAGTCTCCCTCTGTTACAACATCAAACTTTTTCCCATTGATCTTAGCCTTTCCTGCAGGCCTCAGGAGTGTAAGCGCAATTCCTTCTTTATCTTTTATATTCTCCAAGCTGTCATAAGAGACAAATCCTTCCTTCTTACTCTCTTTTTTAGAGAGGATAACATATTTCCCAAACTTTGTCTTTGGTAAAAACTTTAATGCAAGTATTATTGCTATGCCTGCAAAAACCAGCTCCAGCACCAGAGCGTAAAATCCTAATGATGGATAATTTTTAAAACATAAGAATATACTGCCAAATATTGCCAGAGTTCCACTAAGACCGAATATCCCTCCCGGTACGAAGATTTCAATAAAGATGAATACTATTCCTGTAATAAATAAAGCAATTATAGTCCACATTTAATTATTTTCTCTGCACAAGAATTCTGTTCCCCTCAACCTTCTCAACAACGATTTCGGCTCCTTTTGAAATAAAATCTCCGTCAGTCATTACGCTCCATAAATTTCCATCTATCATGGCTTTTCCTACCGGTCTGAGATTTGTATGGGCAATACCTCTCTTTCCAGTCAGAGTATGCATCTCTGCAGATGAAGCGTTAAATCCGTTTTTCTGTTTTTCTGAGGCAGACAGAGCAAGCTGACTCCATAATCCTTTATTCTTAGGAAGATATTTTGACAGCAGAACGAATACGGCCCCTGAGGTTAGGATTGCTCCGCTAATTGTATATAGTGCAGTATTCAATAGATTGAATTCCCATGAGAACTTTGGAAGAGGTTGTCTTACGAGCGCAAGATATATTCCTGCCAGAATACAGAGCAGTCCGCCTGACCCCACAAATCCAAATCCGGGTGTTATAAATAATTCAATAAACAGCAGTATAACTCCTATAATAAATAATACTATATCCATAATATTTGCAAGTCCAACGATATAATGCCCCCAGAAAAATAATGCCAGAAATATTACGCTAATAGTTCCGCCAACTCCCCATCCTGGTGTTTTTATTTCAAACAAAAGCCCAAGGAATCCAAGCGTTAAAAGCAATGAACTTACAATCGGATGCGTCAAAAATCTAACAACATGTTCTGCCCAGTTAGTGCTTGTTTTTTTGATATTAAGATTATCCAAGCTAAACAGTTTCAGAACCTCATTAATGGACTTTGCCTCGTTTTTTGCAAGACCTACTTTTATGGCTTCAGAACCTGTGAGTGTAAGTAATTTACCTTTTTTAATTATCTTCTTAACTTCAATGTCAGGGTCAACCATTGCCTCCGCCAATTTAGGGGAATGACCATTCTGTTCCGCTGCTGCTCTGAATGCTGAGCGCACAAAGGATATTTCCTTTTCCCCTGTTTTTTGTTGATTCATACCGGCAAAACCAATTTTAACAGGAGAAGCCGCGCCTATCATACTTCCAGGGGCAACAACTATGTGCTTACAAGATAGAGCAATAAGCGCCCCTGCGGATATGGCTCTTGGATTCACATACGCTATAGTAAGCATCTTGAGATTTGAGAGAGCATCTTTTATATCTACTGCCGCATCAACCCTGCCACCATATGTTTTAATATCCAGAATTACTGCCTTAGCACCTGCTTTTTCTGCTTCCTTAACTGAACGTTTGATGAAGCTTGCAAGCCCCAGATCAATCATTCCATGAACAGGAATAACATATACCTCTTCTCCAATAACTTTTTCTGCATGCAGAAATTTAGAATATGGATATATTAAGATAAGGAATAGTAGTAATGAAACAAAGCTTATTTTAAATTTTCTCATTCCTATTCTATCCCTTTATATCCATTATTTCCCGAAATTAAGCATATACCATAAGCCCCATAATTTACAAGACAAAAACTATTTCAAAACATCAAGTGCTTTTTGAGCATCTTCCTCTTTAACTAGTAACCGCGTTCCATTAGTACCAAGCAGTAAATGAGGCCGCATGCCTCCGCAATCATCAGCAGAAATAATAGCTTCAATACCACTTGACTCAAGAAGACTTTTTACAAGTTCAGCTTCTGTGCGGTTATTGTAATTCTTGATACAAATTAGATCTGTCATTTTTGTTACCCGATATGTAGCAATTTGTTCCCCAACACTATTATCTGTAACGCTAAATTAGTGTAGATTCCTGCTGCTGCATCATCAAGCATTACTCCCCAGCCGTATGGGAGTTTCTCTAGCGATTTAGCGGGGAAGGGCTTAAGAATGTCAAATATGCGGAATAGTATGAAGCCTGTTATGATATAAAATAGGCCAAAAGGAACCATTGCTAATGCTATAAGAATTCCAAAGACCTCATCAAGCACAAATTTTCTGCAGTCTTTTTTTTCAAATGCTTCTTCTGCTTTTTTGCCAATAAGGATTCCCGTAATGAACAATAGAATAATTATAAAAAAATATAGTTCTGAGGAACAATATCTGGCTAGAATCCAATACAATCCCAACCCTGCTAAAGTACCAACAGTTCCCGGAGCATATGGAGAGTATCCAATAAAGAATACAGATGATATTAGTTTAATTAAATTTTTCACTGATGAGCAGCTTCTCTAATAAGATCTTTGTGCTCAATCATATAACCTATACCGGAAATAACAGAAAAGATCACTACAACACCCATGACCCATGTTAAGAGAGAGTGCATCCATATATCTAGTGGCTTAGCATGCCATAAGACATTTTCCCATGAATTAAATACCATCATGGTATCTCTGATGCAAAGAGCAATAAGTGTTATTATTATGGCCGTGATTTGAGAACCTGTTTTATGTTTGCCAAGAAGTCCTGCGCTTATTATGATACCTTTGGTAGCTGCTAGATTGCGAAGACCTGTAATGATAAATTCTCTACTTATTATTATAACAACCATCCATGAGGGAAAGAGTCCCATGCCAATGAACACAATAAGCGCAGATGTTACAAGTAATTTATCAGCAACAGGGTCCATTAGCCTGCCAAAATTGGTTATCTTCTTTTCACGACGAGCAATAATACCGTCAAAAAGGTCAGTAAGGGAGGCCAGGATAAAGATAAACAATCCTATATATTTACCAATAGCAATGTAAGTTAGGTTATTAGAAACATGGTTTACCAACAGGGCAATAATAAGAAATGGGATAGCCAATATACGTATGAATGTTAATTTATTAGGCATGTTCATTATGGAATTTTTATTCCCTTTTTAGTTACAATAACCTTTTTAAAAACCTTTCCCTTTTTGCCAAGAATGGGCATTTTTTTGCCATTTAACTCTATTACAACACCTCCCGCATTTCCTATCCTGAAATGGAATTTCTCTTTGGCATACCATACTTTTTCATCTCCCTTATGTAATGTGCCGCCAAATAGTTTCTTACCATCAGCAAAGATTCTAATCCATGTCTTATCTATTGTCGTGAATTTTAATTCCAGCAGCTCGCTCTTGCTTTTAACATATTCATCAAGAGCAGATTGGTTTGTGAGACTGGTATCCTCTGTTACTAATGGCGAATCCGCTATAACCAGATCAGAGTAATCAGAGTTTTTTTCAAGAGTGACATTATTAACAGTATTAACGAAATGTCTGACTGAAGAAACGATTATTATGGATAATACTAAAGCTAATCCTATGATGGAGAAAAGCAATACCTTCTTTTTTGTTTTCTTGTCTGTCTTTTTCTCTTTATAGCTTTGAGAAGATTTAGAGTCTTGATCATACTGTGTTAAGATTTTTTCTGTATCTAAGCCAAGAAAGCTTGTATATCCTCTTAAGAATATTCTTACATATTCAGGGGATGGCAGACTGTCAGCATTGTCATTCTCTAATGCTTTAAGATATGCAGAACTTATTTTTATTTGTGCATATACATCTTGAAGTCTTAATTTTTTTTCAAGCCTTGTTTTTTTTAAGACTTTGCCAATAGATTCCATAACTGCTTAAAATTTCCTCAGTTGTTTTAGTAGTTTGGTTATTTTAGATTTAATAACCACTCTATCATCCTTAAATATTCTATATTGCTCTTTAATATAATCTGATATTTTCCCGGACTCTTCCAGTTTTTTATATCTTTTATCTAGTTCAGAAAGCTGTGCCTGAAGAGAATTAACACTCTCTCTCAGAGCATCCCTTTCGCTTTTTATATCCTGTGCTTTTTGAAGCGTTTCCTGAATTTTTTGGTCTAAAATCTCTAATTTTTCGTCCAGCATTTTTCTACTTTCTTAAAGCAATATCTAATTGTGATGTAAGTTGACGTTCTATCTTTGAATGAGCCTGATTTACTTCCTCATCAGTCAATGTTCTTTTTCTGGAACGATAGCAAATCGAATAAGCCATGCTTTTATGCGTAGAGAGAATTTGTTTGCCGTGATATATGTCAAACAGCTTAATATCTTCGACAATCTCTCCACCAGCTTTCCACATTACGTTCATAATATCAGCATTGGATACATCTTCTTTAATAACAAAGGCTATGTCGCGCTCACTGGCTGGGTATTTAGGTACTGACTTAAAAACAGGGGATAAGTTTATATATTTTGACAAATCGTGGAATCCAATCTCAAGCAGAAATACTTTCTCATCAATGCTGTATTTCTCTCCTACATTACTATTAACTTCTCCTATTATGCCTACCCTGCGTCCCTGAACATCTATGCTTGCTGAACAATCAGAAGCAAATATTTGGTGCTCTTTATAGCACAAACAATGATCTTCTATTCCAAGTTTATACAATGTTGTTTCTAATATACCCTTAATATCAAAGAAAGAAACGTTCCCAACAATTCCACAGCACAAATATGTCTTTTCGTGGTATGAAGAATTATTTTCAAAGAACACCTGTCCGAGTTCATATAATTTAATTTCAGTAACAGACCTATTTAAGTTTCTCTTAATTACACTCAGCATTTCAGGTATTAGACTTGTTCTCATTATATTTTGGTCATCTCCCATAGGATTAGTGATTTTTACTCCATCAGAAGACAAACCCGTTTTATCCAGGTTTTCTGAGTTGGTAAAACTTGAAGTGCATATCTCAGTCATACCACATGAAGACAGTATGTTTTTTAGAGCATCTGTTTGTTTTTCAATCTCCCCTTTGCCGCTTGAACTGGTTTGCCCCCTAGGCATTGTAGTATCAATATTATTGTATCCATAGATGCGGGCAATTTCCTCAATTAGGTCTATCTCTCGGCTAATGTCATGGCGATATGTAGGAACCAGCACCTTGATATTATTTAGACCATCTGGTTTGATTTCAAAACCAAGGTTTAGCATTATGCTCTTTAATTTATTTCGAGAAATGTTAATGCCCAGTATTCGTTTTATTTGCTGAATTCTAAGTTGTATGTTCTGCCTGTTGAATTTCTTTGGATAAATATCTACAATCTCTTTTACCGATTTCCCATGTGCGATTTTCTCTATGAGATAAACAGCCCTATTGAGTGCAGACACAACCCCGTTCGGGTCTATCCCTCTTTCAAAACGATAAGATGATTCTGAAGATAAGCCTAATGTTTTAGAGGTCTTCCTTATGCATCCGGCATGGAAATAAGCGCTTTCTATGAATATATCTGTTGTTTGCTCATCTATCTCAGAACCAATGCCCCCCATAATACCCGCAATGGCAATAGGCCCTTTTTTGTCCGCTATGACCAGCATGTCCGGAGAGAGCTGTCTTTTGATCTCATCCAAAGCAAAAATAGATTCCTTTTGTTTTGCCTCTCTTACAATGATTTTTTTACCTGATATTTTATTGTAATCAAACGCGTGAAGAGGTTGTCCTGTCTCTATTAAGACATAGTTTGTTATGTCAACAATATTATTTATTGAGCGAATACCAGCCGCTTCCAGCCGTTTTGCGAGCCATGACGGTGAAGGCGCTATTTTGACATTGCGAATTATTCTTCCGGTATATCTCGGACATAGAGAAGTGTCCTTCACTGATACATCTATTAACTTATCTATTTCCTTATTCGCACTGCATTCTTTTAACGCCTGAGGATACTTAACCTGTTTACTTGTGAGTGCTCCAATCTCTCTTGCTATACCAATTATGCTTAAACAATCTCCTCTATTTGCTGTAACTTCTATATCTAAAACAGTCTCATTCAAGTTTAAAACATTTTCAAGAGATTCTCCCAGCTGTGCGTTCTTTGAAAGAATCATAATCCCTTGGTCTTCATCTCCCAGAGCCAATTCCTTTTTTGAACATAGCATGCCGTATGAGGTTACACCTCTGATTTTAGATTTTTTAATATGCATGCCCATTGGCAGTTTAGCACCTATAAGGGCTAAAGGAACACGGTCTGCTACCTTGATATTTTTTGCTCCGCAGACAATGTCAAGAATTTCCTTTGATGTATCCACCTTGCATACAGTCAATCTGTCTGCGTCGGGATGTTTTTCTATCTGTTTGATCTCTCCGACAATAACATTATCAAACTTATCTGCGGAAGTCTCTATATTAACCACCTCAAGGCCTGACATGGTCAGTCTCTCTGCAATTTCCTCAAGAGATAATTCTATGTCTATATATTCCTTTAACCAATTATAAGGAACTTTCATTGTGCCTCCGCTAAAACTGTCTTAGAAATCTTAGATCATTCTCAAAAAACATTCGTATATCGTGAATATGATATTTTATCATGGCAATTCTTTCAATACCCATACCAAATGCAAATCCGCTGTATTTTTCCGCATCATAATGTACCATCTTGAATACTTCCGGATCTACCATCCCTGCACCTCCTATTTCAAGCCACCCTGTATTCTTGCATATTCTGCATCCTTTACCTTTGCAATTGACGCAGGAGAACGCATATTCTGCGCTTGGTTCAGTAAAGGGAAAAAAATCAGGTCTAAATCTGATTTTTGTTTGTCTGCCAAATAGCTGTTTTGCAAATACTTCCAAAACACCCTTCAAGTCCCCAAACGTAATATCTGTATCTACAGCCAATCCCTCTACTTGATGGAATATTGGAGAGTGTGTAGCATCAATTGCATCTCTTCTGAAGCATCTGCCGGGAGCAATTACTCTTACGGGAGGTTTCTGCTTTTCCATAGTACGAATCTGGACAGGAGATGTATGTGTGCGCAGTAACGCTTTGTTTGTTATGTAAAAAGAATCATGTTCATCTCTGGCTGGGTGCTCTTCAGGTGTATTAAGTGCTTCGAAATTATAATATTCTGTTTCTATTTCAGGGCCTGTTACGGTCTCAAATCCCAGTCCAAAGAATATCTCTTTGATCTCTTGAGTAATAAGTGTAAGAGGATGCTTGTTACCAACAACAGGTTTTATGCCGGGCAAGGATATGTCTAATTTTGCTTCAGCTCTTTTTGATGGTTTGATACTGGTCGACTTCTCGTTAATTCTAGCGGTTACATTAGTTTTTAAATTATTTAGTAATTTACCCCATACTGGTTTTTGATTGTTTGGCAATGCTGAAACTTGTTTTAATAGAGAGGTAATAATCCCTTTTCTTCCAAGGTATTTTACCCTTATTTTTTCTGCATGCTCAGGAAGAGAGATACTCTCAATTTCCAAACTAAATTTTTTTTCTATTTCTTTAATCTTTGCTTTCAATATCCGTCTCCATGAAGACAAAAAGGATTGCTAATTCTAGCATTTTGAGAGATTTTGTCAATGACTTGCGCGACCGATGTTAATGTCGAGATTTTGTTATTCTGTCATGCTGTCTATAATTTCATCTGCAAACTCGGAGCATTTAAGAAGCTTTGCTCCATTCATCAATCTTTCAAAATCATATGTAACTTTTTTGCTTAGGATTGCCTTGCTTATTCCCTTAATAATAAGATCTGCAGCCTCCTCCCATCCAATATATCTGAGCATCATCTCTCCAGACAATATCAATGAGCCTGGATTTACCTTATCCATCCCTGCATATTTTGGCGCTGTGCCGTGAGTTGCCTCAAATATTGCATGACCTGTATCGTAGTTGATATTTCCGCCGGGCGCTATTCCAATGCCTCCTGCCTGCGCAGCTATCGCATCTGAAATATAGTCTCCATTGAGATTCATTGTTGCGACAACATCGAATTCGTCTGTTCTTGTTAATATCTGTTGAAGAAACATATCTGCAATAGCGTCTTTTATTAAGACTTTTCCGTGAGGAACAGTTCCTTTACATTCATCCCATGATATAACTTCTTCTGGAAACTCATCCTTTGCCAGCTCATATCCCCAATTTCTAAACGCTCCCTCCGTATACTTTTGAATGTTGCCTTTATGAACAAGCGTTACACTTTTTCTTTTATTCTTTATTACATACTTTATTGCTGCTCTTATTAATCTTTTACTTCCAGTCTCACTTATAGGTTTCAGGCCTATGCCGGAGTCTTCTCTGATATGCCATCCAAAAGAATCTCTGCAAAAACTGATAAGTTTCTTTACATCTTCTGAATACGCTTGTAGTTCAAGTCCTGCATAGACATCTTCAGTGTTTTCTCGAAAGATAATTACATCGACCTGTTCCGGATGCTTAATAGGACTTGGAACACCTTCAAGCCATTTTACAGGTCGCAGACAAACGTATAGATCCAATAATTTTCTGAGAGTTACATTCAGGCTTCTGAAGCCGCCGCCAACAGGCGTTGTTAGAGGACCCTTTATCCCTACCAGATATTTTTTGAAAGCATTAACTGTTTGTTCAGGCAGCCATTCTTTTGTTTTCTTATATGCTTTTTCTCCTGCAAATATTTCTTTCCATGCAATTTGTCTCTTCCCTTCATATGCCTTCTTAACTGCAGCGTTAAATACTCTTACTGAAGCTCGCCAGATATCAGGGCCAGTTCCGTCTCCTTCAATGAAAGGGATAATGGGTTTATCGGGTACAGATAATTTTCCCTTTTGCATTTTGATTCGATTGTCCATTATTATTTTTCCTGTCTTTTTATATAATTTAATAAACCCCCTGCCACTATTATCTGCTTCTCCTTTTCAGTAAAATCATATTTTAACTCAATATCAACATTCTTCGTTTTGTTTTTCAAAACAAGTTTCGCATTTTTGGTTATTGCTTTTTCTATATCCCGAATTCCCACAACGTCTCCTGCGTTTAGATGCTGATAATCATCTGTTTTTATGAAAACAAGAGGTAGGATGCCAAAGTTTATTAAATTAGTTCTATGGATTCTTTCTATGGATTTTGCAATAACAGCTTTTACTCCAAGATACATCGGGCATATAGCTGCATGTTCACGGCTTGAACCCTGCCCGTAACTCAATCCGGCCACAATAATATTACTGTAACCTTTTGATTTATTGTCCTTGCATTGTTTCGGGAAAGACTGTTCAATCCCTTCAAATACAAATTGAGAGTATTTTTCAATATTGGAACGATATTTCAATCTTGATCCTGCAGGCATTATATGATCAGTTGTAATTTCATCTCCTACTTTAATTGCAATCTTGCCATTAATGTTTTTGGATAGAGGTTTGTTTTTCGGAGGCTCTCCAATATTCGGGCCTTTATATATCTTTGTTTTTTTGCCATCAGGTGCCGTGTGGATGATCATGGTATCATCCACATGAAATTTCTTTGGTAGTGCAAAAGACGGAAAATCCTGTTCTTTAAAATTGCGCGGATCAGTGATTACTCCGGACAGAGCACATGCAGCAGCTGTTTCAGGGCTTGATAGGTAAACAGAAGCAGATTGAGTTCCCGAGCGGCCCTTGAAATTTCTATTACTAGTTCTGATGCTCACTGCTCCTGTAGCTGGAGCATGGCTGTTTCCAATACAGAATCCACATGCGCATTCTGCAATTCTGGCGCCTGCATCAATCAGTGTCGAAAGGCTGCCGTCATCTGTTATCATTTTTAACACCTGTCTTGAACCCGGGGAAACTACAAAGCTCACGTTCTGTGCAATTTTATGTCCTTTGACTATATGTGCAGCTGTCCTAAGATCATTGTAGGAAGAGTTGGTGCAACTGCCAATGATTACTTGATCTACTTTTTTCCCAACCAGTTCTCTTACAGGAGCAACATTACCCGGGCTATGAGGACATGCCAGCATGGGTTCAATTTTAGCAAGATTAATGTTTATTACTTTTTCGTACTTAGCGTCTAAATCTGCTTTTAATTCTTTCCACACACTTTCTCTATTCTCAGCTGCAAGAAATTTCTTTGTAAGAAAGTCGCTGGGAAAGACTGATGTTGTCACGCCAAGTTCAGCACCCATATTAGTTATGGTTGCTCTTTCAGGGACATCTAAGATTTCCAGTCCTGTGCCTGAATATTCTATTATGGTTCCAACATTGCCATTAGTGCCGAGCATTTTTAGGACTGTTAGAATTATATCCTTTGCGCTTACCCATGGACTTAGTTTACCTTCAAGGTTAATGCGAATGATTTCAGGATAACGCAGTGTATATTCACATGTTCCCATTGCCACAGCCACGTCCAATCCTCCTGCTCCAATAGCTAGCATTCCAATACCTCCGGCTGTCGGAGTGTGGGAATCCGAACCAAGAAGCGTTTTTCCAGGCTCAGCAAATCTTTCCAGATGAACCTGATGACATATTCCATTTCCAGCTCTAGAAAAATAAGCTCCATATTTAGAAGCGGTAGTTTGAAGGTAGCAATGGTCATCGGCATTCTCGAAACCGGTTTGTATAGTATTATGATCAACATAACTAACAGACAATTCTGTTTTTATTTTCGGAATTCCAAGAGCTTCAAACTGGAGATAGGCCATTGTTCCTGTAGCGTCCTGTGTAAGAGTCTGGTCTATTTTTAGAGTAATTTCCTCTCCAGTAACCGGATTTCCTTTTAAAAGATGTTCTTTTATGATTTTTTCTGCTATCCCTGAACCCAATTCTTTTTCTCCTTACTTCTCTAGAAATTTGCCCATTTTCCTGTATTTATTATATCTCTGATCAATAATTTCTTCAGGAGAGAGCTTAGTTAGTTCATTCAGGGAGGTTTTTAATGTATTCTTAACATTCTTAATTGTTTCAGCAGGACTTCTATGCGCTCCACCCAAAGGTTCAGGTATTATTGCATCAATAACTTCAGATTTTTTTAAGTCTGATGCTGTTATGCAAAGCGCTTCTGCAGCTTCAGAAGCTTTAGTTCTATCTTTCCAGAGGATTGCGCCACACGCTTCAGGAGTACACACAAAGTAAACAGCATTCTCTAACATAAAAACTTTATTGCCTAACCCAATCGCTAAGGCTCCTCCACTACCGCCTTCTCCAGTAATTATAGCGATCGTAGGTACTTGAAGATGGGCCATTTCTTTTAAGTTGTGCGCAATTGCCTCTGCCTGTCCTCTCTCTTCTGCTTCAATACCTGGATATGCACCTGGCGTGTCAATAAAAGCAATGACCGGAATGGAGAATTTTTCAGCTGTTTTCATTAACCTTAACATTTTCCTATAACCTTCTGGATGAGACATCCCAAAGTTTCTGGTGAGATTTTCTTTTGTATTTCTGCCCTTTTGGTGACCAATTACCATAACTGTTTTATCTTGAAAACTGGCCAATCCCCCTATTATTGCCTGGTCATCAGCAAATGATCTATCACCATGAAGCTCAATAAAATTCTTCATAAGAGCATTAATATAGTCCAGAGTATATGGCCTGTCAGGATGTCGAGCAATCTGCATTCTTTGCCAGGCTGTAAGATTGCAAAATATCTTTTTTTTGCTCTCAACTGCCTTTTTCTCAAGTACTTTTATCTCATCTGAAAAATCTATATTTTCTGTAGAAGCAAAGGCTTTTAACTCTTCTATCCTTTTCTCCAACTCTATGATAGGTTTTTCAAATTCAAGACCATTTATTGCCACTTTTTGTCTCCTACCTAATTTAGCTTTTTGTCGTCTTGCGTCTTAACTATGGTTACAGCTGTTCCGACCGGTACAAGGTCAAACAACTCTTCTACATCTTTGTTATACATTCTTACGCAGCCTTCTGTAGATTGTTTTCCAATGCTAGCAGGATCTAGTGTTCCGTGTATTCCATAGCCCTTTTCTGTTATTCCCATCCAACGATTGCCAAGGACATTCTTAGGACTATCTGCAGAGACAACAGCGCCTGCAGTATACCATGTAGGATTTTTTAATTTATTTACTATTTTAAAATTTCCAAGAGGTGTCGAATCATGAGCTCCAGTAGCTATTGTATAGGTTTTTACAAGTTTTCCATTATTTTCTAAGATAAGCTTATTAGACTTTGTATATACCTCAATAGAGAAACCAGCCCCAGAAGTTATTTTTAATCTCTTCTCAGGTCTTATCACAGTATCTTTTAGCTTATTACTTTTTATAATCAAATCAACAGTGGTATTAAATTGTTTAGCAATTGAACTGAGGCTATCTCCAGCTTCTACTTTGTAAATCACACTGTCTTTTGTAGGGATAGGGGAGAAGATAAGCTTTACGTTTATGTCTCCAATCTCTTCGTATGCTGTATTTTTTAATTCATTATTATCTGATTCAAGGATAACCCTCTCGAGCAGAGAGAGAGCATTCAAGAGTTTTCCTTGCAGTTTATAAACGCGAGCTTTGGCATACAGGGCATTAAAAAAGATGTTGCTATTTACATGTTCATTTAATATCTTATCATATATATCCTCTGCTTTTTTAATATCATGTTTTGTCTCTGCTAATTCACCCAGTTCAAACAATGCCTCATCAATATATTCTGAGTTTTTGAACTGGTCAGTAATTTTGTTTAGAAGAGTCTCGGCAATTTTAAAATTCCCTGTTTTTTTATTGCATATTGCAAGTCTATAAACAAGTTCTGCCTGTTTTTCTCCAGACACAATTTTGTATTGACTTTTATTTAATAAATCAGTGTAGATAGTCTTTGCTTTTTCAAACTCGCCTTTATTATAAAGCGTATCTGCCTTTTTATACTGATTAGAGATTTTCTTTTGAAGGAATAAAGAATATGTCTGCCATCCAACATAGGCAGCAATTATTAGTATCATAATAACTAATATGGATTTTGAGTTCTTTTTATTCATAATGAGTATCTCCTCTTTTTAGATTTTGCTTCTGCTAAAGTCCAAGAGCATTTCTGATACTGTTCTGTATCTTTTATTTGGATTTTTTTCTATTGCCTTCATCACACAATTCTCTATATTTTTTGGTATATTGGAATCATAATAAGATACAGGTCTTGGGCGTATATGCATATCAATGTGAGCTCTCATAATTGCGTTTTTATCATTAGCTTGATATGGAACTCTGCCAGTTAGCATTTCATATGTGGTGATTCCATAGGAATATATGTCTGTTCTCTTGTCTCTGTATTTTTTCCTTATCTGTTCAGGAGACATGTATGTGGGTGTGCCATCAATAAAACGGTTACGTGTAAAGATTTTTAATTTATTGTAACGCGCCAGACCAAAATCTATGATTTTTACTTCATTGTTTTTTGAGACCAGAATGTTTTCGGGTTTTATGTCCTGATGAATTATATTATTTTCATGAAGATAAGCCAAGCCTCTTCCTATCTGCAAGATAAAATTATATTTCTGAAGTTTTTTAGTTTTGTTGTGAAGGAGAAGCTTTTTTAGATCTTCGCCATTAATATACTCCATCACAATATAAGGCATTCCATCTTCTTTTCCAAAATCCATTACTCGAATTATATTTGGATGATTTAACTTTTTTAACATCTTGGCTTCTTGAAGAGACCCTTTTATTGCTCTGCGATTTATGCTTGATGGCTGAAGAGTCTTGATTGCTACTATCTCTTTTGTTTCAGGATCACTTGCTTTATATACGCAAGCCATTCCACCTGACTTAATGGTATCCTGAATTATATATTTACCAAATTTTTTATGTGTCATTGACAACCCTAAAACTAATTACAAAATTGATACATCATAGCAACCAACATACATAAGTCAAACAAAACATGCAAATTAGTCCATGCCTTTACTTACTGGGTATTTTTAGGCTGTTCCAGTATTTTTTCAGACTGCTTAACTCAATATCCACGTTTAAATCATCATTAAGATTATAAGTAAAATTAATGTTCTTTTGCATACAAATTCTCCCTACTAGGTCCAATATGAATTTTATATCGTTTTGCAGTATAATTTTACCATGAGGAGTGATGTCCGAAGATATTATGTTAAATGAGAGCTTCATTCTGTCCTGATCAACAATATCAAACTTTATTTTAAAATTTTTTATTTTATTTAGATTAGGAAACGTTGCCAGTGAAAATCCAAGATTGCTTGAATATTTATTCAATAGACGAAATAACAAATTATTTTTATTTTCTAGAGTAATATATCCATCAGTTTTATCGTTTAATGTTGCTTGATTATTTAGATTATTAAAGTTTCTTTTTGCATATTCAACAATATTTAGTGCAGAACCAACGATTATATTGTCTTCAATAAAAATATATGCTGATAGCTCTCCTCTTCTCTCCCTATTTTTATTATAAACGATGCCTGTCTTGGTTTTTGCTCCATCTGGATCCTTAATGTGTTTGCTTAAAAGCCCGGATAATATTGATTTTCTAAGCATTTTACTGCTTTTTTTATCTCCAATTTTAAGAGATATCGCCAGGTCTCCTATCTGTACAGAAATATCAGAGTTTTCAGTTACTATATGCCCTATAATGAGGTATGTGGTTTCTCCTGTTTCAGAAATGTATATATTTCCCCGGATTTTATCAAAAACAGGAAGAGATAGATTTGAAATTTGTAGATCCTGGCTCTTAACGATTTTGTTTTGCACAAAGGATTGTATTATTGCATCAGCAACTGATTTCAATCCTTTATCATCATAATTAATTCGCAGGGAAAATTTTAGGCAGTTATTTAATTCTGTTGATAGATATTCTTCGTTGCTTTCCTGGGCATCAGATATGCCAGAATAATATCCAATTAAGACGGCGATAATGAGAATTGTCTTTATGATATATTTGAAGGAGCTCACTGTTTCTCTCGCTCTATCAGGCATTTATCATAGTATTTGTTTCTCTTGTGCGCCTTAATTCGACCTGCAACGTGTCCTCCAAATATTGCTCCCAGATACACAGGATAAAATGGAAGCACAAAAAGATTTGTCGCTTCTCCTCCCACATAAGATCCAAAGGCGGGGAAGAGTACTTTGTAAGACTCTAGCTCATTGTCTTTCTCTTTTTTGTAGTATGTGTATCTTATAGCATCTTTAGTTGCTCTGTATTCAAGTATTTCTGTCCAGATGGGCACCATATACAGGAGGTTGTATGTCCCCTTTAACTTTCGCCATGAGAAATCCTTTGCATGTCCACACTCATGATAGGCAATGGAGGATAAGTCTGAATATATGCTTATGGTGTTTGTGTAGGAATTATAGTTATCTCCTCCAAATAAGATACCAGGGTATATCATATAATTAACCCATGCCATTATGCCGAAAGTCCATCTGTATCCTGCGCCTACTCTATAGTTTTTCCTTAACCGTCTAAATTCTCTCATTGGATTATATTGATTAATTCGAACCTTAACGTCCCACAAATCGTTAGTTTTTAGGTATTCTTCAATATCATTGACTACTTTCTGAGAAATCCAATGCTTGTCAATATTCCAGTTCCATAGAATCAACTTTGAAGGCAAAGAGAAGACATAATGGCCCAACGCATTTATGATTTTTATTTCTTTTCCTACTTCTATCTGAGGATATCTTGGGTCAGAGATAGGATCGTTTCTTTTGCCTACGTATGGCTTCCTCTTAATGTATGGACCTGGAGGGGTTGCGCAACTTGAGCAAAGGAATATTGAAACAAATACTATAATCAGACATCTTCTCAATTTTTGCTTTTCTCCACATTCTTAAATCACTTAGAATATATCATAATGGGCTTTAATCGTCAATTCAGGCTTAAAAAATTAAAAGGACTTGATAGGGTTCTTAGAAAGATGTATATTAAGTGGAAATCATTATCAATAAGAGGTGGTATTATTCCAATTCGAAATGGTCTTAGGCCAATGTGGTGGCACGGAAGGTTCAGAGGCGGCGGTTATAGGATAACAGCACCGAGAGAAGCTATACTTGATGTGCTATCTAAATCCAATAAGCACTTAAGCGCAGAAGATATATATATAAAAATTCATACTCGTTATCCTGTTATAGGGTTAACAACAATTTATCGCACTCTGGACATTTTGGCTAATATGGGCTTAATAGTTAAATTTGATTTTGGAGACGGCAGGGCAAGATATGAACTGGTAAAAGGTCCTAAGGGAAAGGAGCATCACCATCATTTAATATGCACAAATTGCAATAGAATTATTGATTATACAGATTTCATGGATGAAGAGATAAAACTTCTTGAGCGGACTGAAAAAGAACTTTCAAAGAAATACAATTTTAAAACAACAAATCATCTTATTCAATTTTATGGGTTATGTGAAAAGTGTCAAGAAATGATGGATGAGAGGAAGAATAAATGAGGAACACATTTAAATTTTGCCCTATGTGTAAATATAGTTTACACAGGACGTCTGTAGATGGTCAAAAGAGGTTGGTTTGTCAAAAATGTGGCTGGATACGCTATGAAAATCCTTTACCTGTCGCGGTTTGTGTGGCAAATGATAGGGAAAATAGAATACTTATAGCAAAGAGAAACATCAAGCCATGTATAAATAAATGGGCACTGCCGGGTGGTTTTATTGAATCAGGAGAAAGTCCGGAAGAGGCTTGTTTAAGAGAACTGCAGGAAGAAACAGGTTTAAAAGGTGAAATTAAGAGATTAATAGGTGCTTATATTCAAAAAAGCAGACACTATGGATCTATTATAGTTATTGGTTATGAAGTCAACGTTTCCCAAAATACACTTTCTTTAAATAATGAATTAAAAGAGGCGAAATTTTTTACTAAAGAAACTTTACCGCGCATTTCATTTTTGTCACATAGAAAAATGATAGAAGATTTTTTAAATCGCGGGAATGTTGGTTAACAGAGGTGAATAGATGTCTATAGCGGAAAACTATCAAAAGATCAGAGAAGAAATTCCAGACAACGTAACTATAGTTTTAGCAGGTAAGACAAGAACTCCAGAAGAGATTGAAGAGGTTATAGAGGCTGGCGTTACAGATATAGGAGAGAATTATGTGCAGGAAGCTGAGAAGATGTATGATTCTTTGGGTAAAAAAGCAAAAAAGGTAAGATGGCACATGATGGGACATTTACAAAAAAATAAAATTAACAAAACGCTTAGAATTTTTGATGTTATACAAACAGTTGATTCTTTAGAAAAAGCAGCAGCTATTGATAAAAGAGCAAAGGGAACAGAAGAAACAATTTCCGTATATATAGAAATAAATATTGGCAGCGAAATGACAAAAGCGGGGCTAAAACCAGAATACGAAGTTATTGAAAATTTAGTTAGAGAAATTTCAAAACTTGAACATTTAAGTTTAGAGGGGCTGATGACAATGGGTCCTAGATTCGGAGATCCTGAAGATTCGCGACCTTATTTTGCAAAAACAAGAGATATCTTTGAAAGGATAAAAGCGCTTAACTTACCAGGCGTTAAGATGGAGATACTGTCTATGGGAATGTCAAATTCTTACAAGGTAGCGATAGAAGAAGGAAGCAATATGGTAAGATTAGGTACTGTCGTTTTTGGAGAAAGAAATTTGGTAAAGGAGTAAATAAGATGAGTCATGACTGGAGAGTGTCAAATAGGGTTGAGCGGATACAGAAATCTGCAATTCACGAAATGACAAGATTATCAAAAGAAGTTGAAGATGTAGCATTTTTATCATGGGCGAAACCAACATCTGGAACACCTGAACATATCAATGAAGCTGCTATTTCTGCTGTAAGGAGTGGACTTGTAGGTGGATATTCTCAAAATTCTGGTTTATTAGAGTTACGGGAAGAGATTGTTCGCAAACTTAAAAGGGATAACAATATAGATGCTGACATTTCTCAAATATTGGTTACCGTAGGGGCTATTGAAGGACTGTCTGCTACTGTAATGGCTTTAATTGATCCAGGGGATGAGGTCATTTTGCCATCTCCTACTTATTCTACCCATATTCGTCAGGTTGTTATTGCTTCAGGAAAACCTGTTCTTGTTCCCTTAATTGAAGAAGAAGGATTTGTTTTAGATATTGACGGTATCAAAAATGCGATTACTCCTAAGACAAGAGCTATTATGTATTGTTCTCCCAGCAACCCAACAGGCACTGTCTTTGCTGAGAAGCAGCTTCGTCAATTAGCTAAGATTGCTTTAGAAAACAATTTAATGGTTATTACTGATGAAGCATATGAATATTTCGTCTTTGATAATCAGGAGCATTTTAGTATAGCATCAATCCCGGAGATGAAAAATAATGTGGTTAGTTGTTATACATTTACAAAAACCTATGCTATGACAGGATGGAGAATTGGTTATTTACATGCAGAAGAAGAATTGATTTTGCAGATTACTAAAGCGCATATTCCTTTTGCAATTTGCGCACCTGTAATTTCTCAATATGCAGCGCTTGCTGCCTTGAAAGGCTCTCAGGATTGTGTTGTCAAGTTCAAAGAAAATTATCTCTCTGCTCGCAATTTGATGTGTGAACGTCTTGACAGACTTAATTCAATTTTTGAATATCAAAAGCCGGGAGGCTCTTATCTTATGTTTCCTAAAATATTATTGGAAACAGGGAAAGACTCAACAACTTTTTGCAAGCAACTTTTGAAAGAAGCCAGGGTATCAACAACTCCCGGGATAGCTTTTGGGCCCACAGGTGAGGGGCATTTAAGGTTGTCCTTTTGTATATCTGAAGAGGAAATAGATAAAGCATTTAATAGAATGGATACTTATTTTAAAAAATTTATTTAAGAAAACCCTTGACATAATATTTCCAATTGTATATATTATAAATGGAAATGGAAATCATTTTCAATAAGAAAAAGAGGAGGTGTTTAAGATGCCAAGTGGAGACGGAACAGGTCCAGGAGGAATGGGTCCAATGACAGGCAGAGCAGCAGGCTATTGCGCTGGTTACTCAGTACCGGGTTATGCAAATCCAGTCGCAGGAAGAGGTCGCTTCGGTTATGGCCTTGGCTTGGGTGGAGGTCGTGGTTTCGGTAGAGGTCGCGGTTTTGGACGAGGTTTTGGCTCGCGGGGAGCTGCCTATGGCACTCCTTACGCTGCTTCTAATTATCCAGCTGCTTATGGCGGCTATCCATATGCTCAAGGGATTACTTCTCAACAGGAAACAGATATGCTGAAAGAGCAGTCTAAAGCTATAGGGGAAGAACTGGAGGCCATCAACAAGCGGATCAGCGAGTTGAAATCAGCAGCCAAAGAGGAGAAATAACTGATTGGAAAAGTAAGTAGGGGTAGATAATGTCTATCCCTGCTTTCTTCAAATTGGAGGTAAACAAAAAGAGGTGTGTTATGCCTACTTATGAGTATGAGTGTTTGAAATGAAAACCTATTTAGATTGTATTCCATGCTTTTTTAGACAAGCTCTAGATATGACAAGAATAACAGGAGTGGGCGAAACTACACAAAAGAAAGTATTAAATGAGGTTTCTAAATTAATTCCTGACTTTCCATTGGATGCAAGTCCACCAAAAATGGGGAGAGAAATATATCGGATTGTAAAGGGAATAACAGGCAAAGATGACCCTTTTAAGAAGATTAAAGAAAAGAGTAATAAACTTGCATTGGATATTTATCCAAAGCTGAAAGAAGAAATTGGAAGTTCAGATGATAGTCTTTTAACGGCAATAGAGTTAGCCATTGCTGGTAATGTGATAGATTATGGAGTCAAGAATTCTCTGGATATTGACAAAGAGATAGAAAAAATTCTTGCTAGAGATTTTGCCGGGTCCGGGAATGGTTCTAATCACAACTTTGATTATCAGGAATTTAAAAACACATTGAATAAAGCTGGATCTGTTCTCTATCTGGGGGATAATACTGGGGAGATTGTTTTTGACAAACTTCTAATTGAAGAGTTAATCAAAATCTCATCGGATATAAAGATCGTCTATGTAGTAAGAGATAAGCCAGTTATTAACGATGCTTTAATGGAGGATGCTATCAGCTGTGGCTTAGATAAAATAGTAGATGTTATATCAAGCGGCTGTGATGCTCCGGGTACTATTCTGGATCTTTGTTCGAAGGAATTTCTTAAACTTTATAAAAATGCAGAACTGGTTATTAGTAAGGGTCAGGGGAATTTTGAGACATTGGCAGATGAGAATAGATCAATATTTTTTCTATTCAAAGTAAAATGTTCTGTAATTGCAGATCATACTGGTTTTAATCTGGGTGATATAGTTCTGAAAAAGATATAAAAGGTATAATTATGAGAGAAAAAACAACTCAAGAAATACAGCAGGAAAAGAGACTAAATGACAATATGAACAGGATAAAGCATAAGTTAATTGTTATCAGCGGGAAAGGTGGAGTTGGGAAAACTACAGTAGCAGTTAACCTTGCTTATGGATTAGCAATGAATGGGCATAAGGTTGGAATATTAGATGTGGATATTCATGGTCCGAATATCGCAAAGATGCTTGGTGTTGAGGGAGCAAAATTAGTTGGCTCTCCATCAGGAGGAATAGACCCCATAGAAGTTTTACCAAATCTTAAAGCAGTTAGTATAGCATTTATGATTGACAGTCCTGATAAGCCTATTATTTGGCGGGGACCGCTAAAGATGATCACAATTAAACAATTTTTGAGTGATGTAAACTGGGGTGAACTTGATTATCTTATAATAGATTCTCCCCCTGGGACAGGAGACGAACCTTTAAGTGTTTGCCAGCTCATACCTGATATAGACGGAGCTATAATTGTTACTACACCGCAGGATGTGGCAATTTTAGATTCTCGTAAAACTGTTTTATTTGCACAGACATTAAAGGTGAAGGTTATTGGAATAATTGAGAATATGAGCGGCTTTATTTGTCCACATTGCAGGGAAAGGACAGATCTGTTTAAATCAGGTGGAGGAGAGAAGTCTGCAAAAGAGCTAAAAGTACCATTTCTGGGAAGAATTCCTATAGAACCGGGAATAGTAGCATCAGGAGATTCAGGTAAGCCGTTTATCAATTCTACAAAGGATACAGAAACTAATAGGGTTATGGAAAGAATAATAAAGGAGATTGTCGGTTTTCTAACAGGAACACGTCCTTCTGGATAAATTAAAAATGGCAAATTTTAAAGAGATTGATGAAGCGCGGAAGCTGTTAGGCATAGAAGAAACGGCAACTTTGAAAGAGATAAAGAATGCATATAGAAAACTTGCTTTTAAACACCATCCTGACAAATGCAAGGATGAAGAGAAGAAAGAGTGCGAAGAGATGTTTAAAAAGATAACTCATGCCAATGATATTCTGATGAGCTATTGCGCAGGATATGAATATTCTTTTAAAAAAGAGGATGTAGGAAGAGAGACAGCAGATAAAGAATTTTATGAGCACTTGAAGAGATTTTATGATGGATGGTTTGGGGAAAAACAATAAGAGGGAATTAATATGTTAAAGCAAATTTCTAAAGAATTAAAAAGGCATGTTCCGTTTACTGTGTTTGGAGCTGCTACAGGCATTATCGTCATGGTCTTGATAGTTTTTTTCAATGTTCCTAAGGGGGCTTCTAATGCTCTTTTTTATACTTTACATCCTCTTCATGTTGTCTTGAGCGCGCTTGCAACAATATCTATGTATAAACTGCATGGAAAAGGCAAGCTCTGGGTGGCAATTCTCATTGGTTATACAGGCTCCATTGGGATAGCTACATTAAGCGACGCTATAATACCTTATCTTGGAGGGGGTTTGCTTAATGTCCCAATGGAATTTCATGTACCCTTTATAGAGACTGCAAAGATGCCATTTATTGGAATTGCAAAATGGAAGATTGTGAACTCTGCAGCGGTACTTGGAATTGTAATTGGTTATTTGAAGCCTAAAACTAAGTTTCCGCATTTTGGGCATGTTTTATTAAGTACGTGGGCGTCCTTATTTGGTTTCACAGCGTTCGGCATAGCAAACTGGATTCCTTTACTTCCTTTTGTTTTTCTGTTTTTATTTCTCGCAGTTTGGATTCCATGTTGTGTGAGTGATATTGTGTATCCTCTTTTATTTGTAAAAAAAACCCAAAAAAAAAGGAGCGCGTCTAAATTATGAATATAGCAATATCAAGTGGTAAGGGTGGAACAGGAAAGACTTTTGTTGCTACTAATATAGCAATTGCCTTTTCAAAAAAAGGAAAGAAGGTTTCTTATCTTGATTGTGATGTTGAAGAGCCGAATGGTCATCTTTTTCTCAAACCTCAGATTGATAAGGAAGAGGACATCAGCTTACTGGCGCCTGTTGGTGTTGATAATGAGAAATGCATCAAATGCGGTAAGTGCCAGGACGCATGTCATTATAATGCAATAGCTGTAATAAAAGATAAGGTTCTATTCTTTCCTCAATTGTGTCATGTTTGCGGGGCATGTAAGATCGTTTGTCCTAAAGATGCAATTATTGAAGAGGATAAGAAAATAGGTGTCTTGAAACATGGTAAAAGCGGTGAAATAGATTTTCATTATGCGCTTCTTGAAACCGGTGAGGGAGGAATGTCTCCCAGATTGATTAAAAGAGTTAAAGAATACGCAGGTGACGGAATAAATATATTCGATTCTTCTCCCGGAACTGCATGTCCTGTTGTGGAAACAGTAAAGGATGTTGATTTATGTGTGCTTGTTACAGATCCCACGCCTTTTGGAGTGAATGATCTGAAACTAGCTGTGGATATGAGCCGTAAGATAGGTCAGGAACCGGTAGTCCTAGTCAATCGCGCTGAATATATGGACGATAATCTTAAAACATATTGCAAGAAAGCGCAGTTGGAAATTATAGGAGAAATCCCTGATGATAGAAAAATAGCGGAGGTCTATTCTGTAGGAGATATAGTTGTGGAGAAATTGCCTCAATACAAAAAACTATTTGAGGATATTGCTGAGAGGATAGAGAAACTGGCGCAGGAAAAGAGAGTTGTTAAAGAGATATTTTCTTCTATGGAAAAAGAGGAAGAAAAAACAGATGATAAAAAAATAGAAAAAGCCAAGGTTTCAACTTTTTCTAATGCAAATAAGCCAAAAGAACTGGTTGTTATAAGCGGAAAGGGTGGTACGGGGAAGACTTCTTTGACAGCTTCTTTTGTCGCTCTTGCTAAAAAGACAACAATATCCGATTGTGATGTAGACGCAGCTGATCTGCATCTGCTTTTAGCTCCGCAAATTAGGAAAAGAGGAAATTTCAGCGGAGGTGTGCTTGCTGAAATAGATCCGGAAAAATGCACAGGCTGTAATAGATGCAAGGATGCATGTCGGTTTTTGGCTATAGAAAACTACAACAGCGAGTCAGGAAAAGAATTATGCCGTATTGATCCTATTGCCTGTGAAGGATGCGGCGTATGTTACCTCGTTTGTAAAGATTCGGCTGTAAAAGTGGAAGATGCCATTAATGGAGAATGGTTTGTTTCGGAAACAAGATTTGGACCAATGACTCATGCAAAACTTGGAGTGGCTGAAGAGAATTCAGGAAGGCTTGTTACGCTGGTAAGAGATAAGGCTGGTGAGGCAGCCTTAGAGATTAACGAAAACAAGTTAATAATAGACGGCGCTCCTGGAACAGGTTGCCCTGTGATAGCCTCTATAACTGGTTCTGATTATGCCTTAATTGTTACAGAGCCGACCGTATCAGGTATTCATGATATGAAGCGCATTCTTGATGTAACAAGACATTTTGGAGTTAAATCAGGAATTGTAGTAAACAAATATGACCTGAATATAGATATGACTGAAAAAATCAAAGGTATAGCGAAGGACTATAATGCTGAATTTATTGGAACAATACCGTATGATAAAAAGGTGACTGAAGCACAGATGAAGGCACTGTCTGTTGTTGAATATACAGAAGAAGGAGCCGTTGTAAAAAGCATAAAACAGATTTGGGAAAAGATAAGCTCTATTATCAACGTAAATCAATAACAAGGAGGTAATCAAATGCCAAGAGGAGATGGAACGGGACCATCAGGTCAAGGACCAATGACAGGAAGAGGTATGGGAGGTGGAGCTGGTGCAGGACAAGGTGGAGGACAGGGCAGAATGGATGGCACACGTCCAGGAGCAGGTCCAAGCGGAAACTGTGTTTGCCCGAGTTGTGGGGCAAAGGTTTCGCATCAGGCAGGAGTCCCATGTTATAATGTCAAATGTCCCAAATGCGGGGCAAAAATGGTCAGGGGATAGACGCAATTTTGTAATTGTTTAGATTTACTTATAGTGGCACAATATTTTGTGCCACTATTTTTCTAAAAAAAACGAAAGAGAAAAATAATGAAAATACTAATTATCTTCAATCATCAACCTTATGATAACACAGATGTCACATGGAATGGATTGCGTCTCGCTGGAAAATTACTGGATGTGGGACAGAAAGTAAAAATATTCTTGATGAATGATTCTGTTGATATGGCACGTGAAGTATGCAAACCACCTGAAGGATACGATCAAGATTTGTCTCAGATGTTAAAAGATTTAATTGCCAAGGGCGTATCAGTTAAAGTGTGTGGAACATGTATGACACGTTGTGGAATTCACAAAAATCAGCCTTATTTTGAAGGTGCTCAGAAAGCTACAATGCCAGAATTAGCCGAATGGGTAGTTGATTGCGAAAAGATACTTACTTTCTAACAAACTAAATATATAGAAAGGCTAATAAGAGAGTATCTCATGAAAGATAGTAAAATTGTATTCCAATCCATAGGAATTATCCATTCTCCTCATAAAGAAATTTCCAAAATCCCAATACAACCAGTTTTTTGTAAGGGCATTGAAGGTACAGTTATATTGAATAATAAATATGCCGATGGATTGAAAGCTTTGCAAGGATTCTCTCATATCTATTTGTTCTATTATTTCAATCATTCACAGAAAACGTGTTTACGTTTAAAGCCATATCTGTCAGATCATGAACATGGTATTTTTGCTACACGCGCTCCACACCGTCCCAATAAATTAGGGATGAGTCTTGTGCGGTTGGATAGAATTGAAGATAATATTCTTTATGTCAAAGATCTTGATATATTGGATGGCACACCTTTACTTGACATTAAACCATACATACAAAGGTTCGATTCAAGGGAAGATGTTAAATCAGGGTGGCAGGACACTGTTTTAAACGATGTTGCTGCTGTGCGAGGTTTGAGAGATTTTAAGAGACAGAAAGGGGAAAGCTAACAAATTATTTGACATATTTTTTCTTTATGATATAAGGATATTCGCATATTATAATATAAAGAGAATGTTAGATGGATATTTTAGATTACAGGAAAATTGCTGATTTTTTTAAGGCGCTTTCTCACCCAACCCGTATTGCCATAGTTTTGCGATTGCTTGAGGGGAAAAAGTGTGTAGGTAATTTGAAAGAATTGGTAAAAGCGCCTCAGCCAAATATTTCACAACACCTGTCCATTATGAAAGCAAATGATATTGTTGACTGGATTCAACAGGGAAAAATGAAATGCTATTTTTTGAAAGAACCGAAATTATTAAAGGATTTATTTAGTTCAGGGGAAGAATTTCTCAAAAGAAATAAGTGAAAGGATAACTATGAAAAAATCAGATAAAAATAATCCCATATTTATATATGATGTGATTATTATAGGAGCAGGACCATCTGGTCTGACAGCAGCGATATATACTTCAAGAGCGAGATTAAAGACTCTGTTGCTTGAGGGCCTTTCTGTATCCAGTCAAGCTCTTGTGACTGATAAGATAGAGAATTATCCGGGATTTCCCGAAGGGATCGGCGGATTTGAAATGATAGATAGGTTTAAAAAGCAGGCAAAACTCTTTGGGACAGAATTTGTTGTAGAAGATGTAAATAGTATTCAGCCTTCTAAACGGCAGGGTGCTAATATCTGGCAGGTTGAGGTGAAGGAGAAAATATATTATTCCTTGTCAGTTATCATTGCTTCCGGGGCTCAATTCAAAGTGCTTGGAGTAGAGGGAGAGAAAAGGCTGCTTGGAAAAGGAGTGTCCTATTGTGCTGTGTGCGATGGAGCATTTTTCAAAGACAAGGATATAGTTGTTGTCGGAGGAGGGGATACTGCGGCGGAAGAGGCATTGTTTTTAACCAGATTTGCCAAAAAAATTACTCTAATACACAGAAGAGATAGATTAAGAGCAACAAAAATTTTGCAGGAGAGGATATTTTCAAATAAGAAGATAGACATAGTCTGGGATTCGGTCGTAGATGAGATTCTGGGCGAGACTAAGGTTCAGGGAGTTAGCCTAACAGATCTAAAAGCAAAGAAAGAGACAGAGATTTCCTGTGATGGTGTGTTTATCTTTGTTGGACTTGTACCAAATACAAATTTTGTCAAAGGCATAATTGAACTGGATGAAAATGGGTATGTTAATGCTGATAGTAATATGAAAACATCGCGCGAAGGGATATTTGCATGCGGCGATTGCCGACAAACTATCTTACGGCAGGTAGTAACTGCGTGCGGCGACGGTGCATTTGCCGCATTTTCAGTCCAGCAGTATGTTGAGAACTTAAAAGGCACTGCATATAAATAAAATGAGGAGAGGTAATAATGTTGGATACAAATCTTAAGCATGTAGAGAGTCGTGAACAAATCGAGGAATTACTTAAAAACAATACAAATGTTATGATTTGCTGTGGGAGAATGGGTCCGATGTGTATCCCAGTTTATTGTGTCATGGAGAAATTAGAATCAGAATATCCGCATGTTCGAATGGTAGATATGGATTTTGATATTCCAGTTGCTTCTCTCATCAAGAGCTTACCGGAATGTTCTTACTTTATGGGCTTACCTTTTACTGTTTACTTTAAAAATGGTAAAGCCGTTAATGCCACAAGCAGTATTCAAAATGAGAAACAGATAATAGATATACTAGACGAGGTATTTAAGGATTAGGGGAGAGATCTACTATAATGATAAAAATTATTTTTGGAATAGTTATTGGCGCAGCTATTGGTTCTGTTATTGGTTACTTTGGCAAATGTTCAAGCGGAACCTGTCCTCTAACCAGCAATCCTTATAGTGGCGCTTTATATGGGGCAGTTTTAGGATTGTTGTTTGCTTTAATGAAACAATAGGGCATAAATATGAGCGCTGATATCAAAAAATGGCTGGAGAGAGACGGTGAGGAATTCTTGCGGGACATTGGTATTAAAAATGGGCAAGCCGTATTTGATTTTGGCTGTAACAGAGGACATTATACAATTCCTGCGGCAAAGGTGGTGGGTAAAAATGGCAAAGTGTATGCTTTTGATAAGGATAAGGCTGCTTTAAGCGAATTAGAAAAAACTGTAAGAAAATTTGGACTAAAAAACATACAACTAATAAATGGCAATACTAAGATACCTTTAGAAGATAGTTCCGTAGATGCTGTTCTTTGTTATGATGTTATTCATTACATGAACAGAGAAGGAAGAGATATTGTTTATAAAGAGATTTATAGGGTTTTGATGAAAGATGGCATTTTTTCTATTTATCCAAAGCATCACAAAGAAGACTATCCATTGAATGAATTAGCTGATGTGAGTTTGAGCGAAGTTATTGAAAAAATAGAAAATGCAGGGTTTACTCTTGCACATAAATTTTCAAGAGAACTTCTGCATAATGAGGATTATAACAAAGGGTATGTTTGTAATTTTAAAAAAGAGTGAGCATTTATGAAAGTTACTATTATTTACGATAATACTGTTTCTAAAGAAGGGCTTCATTCTGATTGTGGTTTTTCTGCGTTAATAGAAATAGAAAATACTCCCAAGATTTTGTTTGATACCGGAGCTAATGGGAAAATTTTACTAAATAACATGGGAAAGCTAAATATAGACCCTGCCTCTATTGAAGAAATTTTTATTTCCCATTCTCATTTTGATCATACAGGAGGGCTCTCTGAATTTTTAAATGTCAGCAAGGTGGCTAAAATTTATGTCCCAACCTCTTTTCGCGGAGTGAAGAATAAGGGGGTAGTCAAAGTATCCGAGGCTATTAAAATTCATGAGAATGTGTTTTCTACAGGAGAGTTGGATGGAATAGAACAAGGTATGGTAGTTAAAACTGAGAAAGGAATAGTTTTAATCGTTGGTTGTTCTCATCCAAAGATGTCTCATATTTTAGACGCAGCTCAGCAATTCGGTAAAATCTATGGAGTTATTGGAGGATTGCACGGATTTAATGAATTTGAATTATTTAATGAATTTGAATTAATTTGTCCCACTCACTGCACCGAGCATAAAGCAGAGCTTGAAAGATTGTATCCCATGAAGTGTGTTAAGGGAGGAGCTGGGAGAGTGATTAAGGTTTAGGGAGATAAACAAATGGTCATTGAAAAGTTAGATTATGGGAAGGACTTGATTTTAGAGATAGAAAAAGTTTGTAAGCGAAGAAATATTAAGACTGGTTGGTTTAATGCGATTGGAGCCTTGAAGAATGTTACCTATGGTTTCTATGACCAGAAATTAAAGGAATATAAGAAATTTTTGCATAAGAACCCCTGTGAAATTACTTCTTGTATTGGAAACGTTTCCATTCTTGAGGATAAAATTTTTATTCATGCTCACATAAATTTTGCTGATGAAAAAGGGAATGTAAAAGGAGGACATCTTTATAAAGGAGATATCTTTGCTGCTGAAGTTGTAATTTCCCCATACGATAAAATCTTGGAAAGAAAGTTTGATGAAATAACTGGTCTGAAACTATGGGATTCAGGCGAAAAATAGATAAATATGGTTACAATAATATGAAACCTAAAAACATAAAATGGAATTTTGCCATGGGACTTATTCATGGCATGTTCTATGCTGGAGGGCTTGCCTTCGGGAATGCAAATACCATCCTGCCTGTTTTTTTGAATTATTTTACTAATTCTAAAATGCTTATAGGGTTTTCTTCTACTATAATGGGTAGTCTCGGAGGAATAGGCAGTGTTCTGCCTCAATTATTTGTGGCCAGTAAATTGGAAACTAAAGTTCACAAAAGGCCTCTCTTGAGAATTGCAATTATTATTCGTGCCCTTTGCTGGGGGTGCTTATCCTTAATAACCTATTTCTTTGCTATATCCCATCCAAACTTGGTACTTTTTTCTTTATTTTTGCTGCTTACCATATTTAGCTTTATGGGTGGGGTAGCTGCTATTCCTTTCTATGATATCTGGGGCAAAGCGATTCCTTCCACTTTGAGAGGAAGATTTTTTGGCTATCGTCAGCTCTTAGGAGGTATTCTGGCTGTTGGCGCAGGTCTTGCTGCTAAGTACGTTCTGGCTGATAAAAATATTCTCTTCCCTCAGAATTTTTCCATTCTCTTTTTTCTTGCCTTCATTTTTATAAGCATATCCTATCTTGGGTTAGGTTCAGTAAGAGAGCCTGTAGAGGAAGTACACAAAACTCATTTGGGTTTTCAAAAATTTCTAAAGAAAGCATTTAAAATTTTAAAATCTGATAGCAACTATAAAAAATTTCTATTAGTGGAAATACTTATAGGAACCAGCGCCTTAGCTTTACCTTTTTATGTTCTCTATGCCAAAGATGTGTTGAGGGTGAGATTGGAAATGGTTGGTATATTCCTTGCGGCGCAGATGTTGGGCAGTGCATTATCCAATTTCCTCTGGGCTCATTTATCCGACTTTGCAGGTAATAAAAAAGTTATACAGGTAAGCGCTTTATTAGCCTTAGCAGTTCCTTTCTTTGCTATAATAATCCCACCGACTTTTTCAATATTATTTATTTTCCTATTTCTATTTATAGGAGTTTTTACTGCTGGCTACACTATAGGGAAAACTAATTTTTTATTAGATATAGCTCCTCAAAAAGATCGTCTTGCTTATATAAGCTTAAATGGTACCCTTATTTTTCCTGTGGCAATTTTCCCTCTCATTGGTGGAGCTATAGCTCAACATATGTCCTATAATTTGCTATTTGTAATAACCATATTGATGGTTTTGGCTGGTTTCTTATTGAGTTTACAATTGACAGAACCAAGAATGGCAACGTCAAACATAAAATAAAAAGAACAAGGAGGTGCTGGATGTTTAAAGTAGATGAAGAGAAATGTGTTGGATGTGGTGTTTGCGTAAATGTTTGTCCGGCAGGAGCGATATCAATGTCCAACGATAAAGCCAAAATAGATGCTGCAAATTGTGTGGATTGCGGAGTGTGTACCCAGGCTTGTCCTCAGGAAGCGATTTATCCTGTAACAGACGTAGCACAGCAGAGTTCTCCGACGCCTGGAGCTCAAAAGCTTCCTAATGCTGGGTTTGGCGCAGGCAGAGGGATGGGTAGAGGTTTAGGCAGAGGAATGGGACGCGGTTTAGGGATAGGTCCCCGTGACGGCAGAGGTGGCGGAAAAGGCGGCGGCGGAAGAGGATAGAATAACTGTTTTAAAATTATGGGATTTAGCATAAATGGGGAGAAAGTAAAATGGCTAGTCAACAAATACATACGGAAGTTTTAGTAATCGGTGGTGGCCCTGCGGGAATAATCTTTTCCCGAAAACTAAAAAAACTCAAACCGCAAATAGATATAACTATGTTCCGGCCAGAGAAACATTCAATGGTGTATTGTGCTATTCCTTATGCCATTGAGAAACTTTTTGATCATCAAAAGACATTTAAACGTGATGGATTAGTGACCGATTCAGGGACTCATTTAATTAAGCGTAAAGTTAAGGAAGTTGATTTGAAAGCAAAACGCGTAATTGATGAAGCAGGCGATGTTTATACAGCGGATATTCTTTTTATCGCTACTGGCGCTAATCCTATACTTCCTCCTGTACCTGGAGCTGACGCAACCAATATTCATACGGTAAAAACTCAAGATGATATGGAAACAATAATTGCAAATATAAATAATGGAGCGAAGCGCGCAGTTGTGATTGGCGCAGGTGCAATCGGCATTGAACAAGCTCAAGCTTACCGTTCACGTGGCTTGGATGTGTATTTGATTGATATGGCATCCCGCGTATTGCCCAACATGATGGATGAAGATATGGTCGACATTCTCCATGAGACACTAAGGCAAAATGGCATCAAATTGATGCTATCAACTCGCGCGGAGCGTATTAAAAAGGTGGGTAAACGGGCAAATCAAATTGTGTTATCCAATGGTGATGTTATTGATTTAGATCCCGTCTGTGATTTCATCTGTTTTGCTGTAGGAATGAAGCCGGATATTGAACTTTTTAAAGGACAGAACATTGAAATGTCCAATGATGGTATAGTTGTTGACAGCAGGATGCGTACCAATATACCGGGAGTGTATGCGGCTGGTGACTGCTGTCAATATTTATCTATGATTGATGGGAAACCCATTGGTGGAAAGTTGGCCACGAATGCTGTGCCTATGGCTAAAATAGCAGCGCGTGTGATAACTGGAAAGGATGATGAATACGCAGGTTTCTTAAACGGTGCCGCAACTTGTGTCTATGACCTACGTGTTGGCTCTACGGGCTTTACAACCGAAGTTGCTAAACAGAGGGGAATAGATACTATTGTAGGATGGGGTAAAACTACAACGTTATTTCCAATGATGCCAGACGCTGGTGAACTACAGGTAAAGGTTATTGCGGATACACGTGATCTGCGGGTCATCGGTGCTCAGGTGTTCAGTAGTACGTTGCCTGTTACTGATAAAATAGATATCATTACTTTAGCAATTCAACGAAGACTTACTTTAAAGGGTCTATCTAAACTCAGTTACAGTGCGCAACCTTGGCAGAGTTTTTTCCCTGCGCGCAATGCAATTGTTGAGGCCTGTGAAAATGCGCTGGACAACTTTGCTTCGAAAGGAGACCCATTTCACTATCCGGAATTATTGGAGTGTGTATGATAGGTAAGGAATGGAATGTTAAACAAGATACAAATATAATAGGAGATAATTAAAATGCCATGGATTGATAAAGACGGATGTGTTGGTTGCGGAATATGTGTAGAGGAGTGCCCGGTAGATGCAATATCAATGGATAACGGAAAAGCGGAAATGGAGATGAGTAAATGCATTCATTGCGGAACTTGTCACGAAGTATGTCCGCAGGAAGCGGTAAGACACGATGGTGAAAAAATACCTGAAGAAATAAAAACAAATGTAGAAAAAACAAAGGGATTTATGAGTGCCTGCGTGAAGTATCTTGGCGATAGTAAAGAAGGGTTGAAATGTTTAAACAGAATGATAAAATACTTCAACAAAGAAAAGGTTGTTGCTGAAAAAACACTGGAACAGCTTGAAGAACTAAAAAATAATTCAGGATAGAAGGAGAAAATCTGAGAGATGATTAAGTGGATAAAAGACAAAGAACATCTGCAACAGGTTCAGAAGGAGAATAATGAATTTTTAGTTCTGGCGTTTTACGGATCGTTTTCGCAGGCTGCGAAACGAGCGTTGAACGAATTGGAACAATTCGCTAAAGAGAGCGAGAAGATACCTGTTTATGTGATTGATGTGGGAAAAGTGAATGGAGCGCATAAGCAGTTTGATGTTAAAAATGTGCCAACTGTGCTTGCATTGGAAAAGGGGAAGATAACCCGGCGCATGGAAGGAGTTGAGAATTCCAGACTTTATGCTCAGGTTCTTTTAGGGGCGCATCCTTCACGAAGGGCTAAAAAAGGGGAGAAAAAGATTTCTCATAGAGTCGTCGTATATACTGGATCAGGCTGTCCAGCATGCGGGTCTGCAAAATCTTACCTGCGGCGTCTGGGTGTTGGGTTTAGAGAAGTGAATATCTCTAGCGACCAGCATGCAGCTCAAAAATTGGCTCAGCGCAGCGGACAGATGGCTGTCCCGCAAATCGATATTGATGGACATCTAATCGTAGGATTTGATCAGGCAAAAATTGACAGGCTTATTTCAAAATAAATAAAAAAAGGAGATGATAGTATGAAACTGAGACCTATTAACGGACGGATTGTAGTAAAGCCTTTTGAGGCTAAGGGAAAAACTGCTGGTGGCATATATGTTCCGGATACAGCGAAAGAAAAGCTTCAGGAAGGAGAAGTTATCGCTATAGCAGAGGATGCAACAGAAGAAATTGCTATAGGTGATCGTGTTATCTATAAGGAGTTTAGTGGTACAGAAGTAAAGATAGATGATGAAGATCATATTCTGTTCACTGAAGACGATCTTCTGGCAAAATACGAGGCAATGGATAAAATACCAGAATAGGAGGTTTATTAAATTGAGTTCAATAAAAGTTACTTTTAAACCGGGAAATCGTTCGGTTTACGTGCTGTCCGACACTTCAATACTGGAAGCTGCAGGCAGGGCGGGCATTGTTATTACTTCTCCATGCGGAGGACAGGGAACATGTGGAAAATGCAGAATTCACATTATTGAAGAAAATATTTCCACAAATTCTATAGAAGAAAAAATATTATCCAAAGAAGATATATCAAGCGGGATAAGACTTGCATGTCAGAGTAAGATAACGTCAGCCTGTACTATCTATATCCCTTCAACTTCCAGAGAATCTGCCCAGCAAATCCTTACAAAAGGCATACAGAATAAAAAAGAAATCAAGCCAAGTGTATGGAAAAAATACGTAGAACTGGAGAAACCGACACTTGCAAGTCCGCAAGCAGATCTCAATTTAATAAGAGAAGCTGTCAAAACAAATTTTCATGCAGATATATACGTTATCCGCAGCCTTTCAGAAACCTTGATAGAGTCAGATTATAAGATTACCTGTGTATTTTCTGACGGAGAATTAATAAGCGTTGAAAAAGGAGACACAACAGGGACGAATTATGGAGTAGCATTTGATATCGGCACAACAACACTTGTAGGTACACTTCTTGACCTCAATACAGGAGAGGAGCTTGCGCTTGTCTCGAGAACAAATCCACAAGTAATCTATGGAGATGATGTTATATCTAGAATAAACTTTACGATAACAGATAAGAACGGACTAGATAGACTTTTTTACAAAATAAGCAAAGAGGTTAATGATATGATCCTGCAATTATCAAACGAGGCAGGCATAAATATTCACAATATATACAAGGTCGCAATTGCGGGTAATTCTACAATGCAGCATATATGCCTGAGAATTACGCCAAAAAGCCTCGCCAAAATTCCTTTCAATCTGGTAGTTAGAGAACCTGTAGAAATTAAGGCAAGGAAAATAGGCATTGATATAAATTCAGACGCCCTTGTGTATGTTTTGCCCAGCATTGCGGGTTTTGTTGGAGGAGACACAGTTGCATGCATACTGTCAACACAATTACATAAAAAAAGCGATATTAAATTGATTATAGATATAGGCACAAATGGAGAAATAGTGCTTGGAAATAATAAGAAAATAATTGCTGCTTCTACAGCTGCAGGTCCGTCATTTGAAGGAGCGCGAATATCTCAGGGTATGAGAGCAACCGTAGGCGCAATTGAAAAAGTAATTATCAATGAGGACGTGGAATACAATGTTATTGGTAATGCAGCTCCTTTTGGGATATGTGGTACCGGTCTGATTGACGGAGTGGCAGAACTGTTAAAGACAGGAGTAATTGATGAGACAGGCAGGATAGTTTCTCAATCTGAATATAAAGGTAGTGAGAATATTCGAAGACGAATCATAGCAACTGAAAAGGGGAATGATTTTCTGCTTGTTGACGGACGTGCTGCAAGAAGCAAGCGTCCTATTTTTATCTCGCAGAAAGATGTGCGCGAACTTCAGCTTGCAAAAGCAGCTATTGCAGCAGGAATAAAAGTATTGCAAAAGGAATTGGATGTTACGGACAAAGATATTTCTGAAGTATATCTCGCAGGTGCGTTTGGCAATTTTATCCGCCGCACAAATGCAAAAAGAATAGGCTTAATTCCAAACATCCCTTCAGAAAAGATCTCCTTTGTTGGAAATGCATCATCCTCCGGAGCAAAACTTGTTTTATTATCCTATGATATGGAAAAAGAGGTCGAATATATCTCCACACAGACTCGTTATATAGAACTGTCTGCCAGAAGCGATTTTAATGAAAATTTTATGAATGAGATGATGTTTTCTGAAAAAAAATAGATAAATCAAACAATAACGAAAGGAGAGCAAAATGGAAATCAAAGTAGATGATGCAAATTTTAAACAGGAAGTATTAGAATCAGATATTCCCGTACTTGTGGACTTTTGGGCGGTATGGTGCGCGCCCTGCCTGATGATTGCTCCTGCAGTTGAGGAGATAGCTAAAGAGTATGATGGTAAGTTAAAAGTATGCAAGTTAAATGTTGACGAGGCTCCGAAAACATCTTCAGAATACGGTATTATGAGTATTCCTACTTTAGCTATCTTCAAAGATGGTGTTTTAGCGGACAAGGTTATAGGTGTTGTTCCCAAGGCAGAACTTGTTTCTAAAATCGAACTTCATATCTAATTGGTAAATGCTAAAAACGATATATTGTTCAGGATACAATGAAGTAAGTTTTGCCGGGAAGGAAATCCTTTCTTCAGAATTGAAGAAGAAGTTGAAAGTAAAAGATAAGATTCTTCTTGCTATCCCGGGAGGAAAATCCGTAAGAAAACTTCTTTCTCTTGTCGCATCTGAAAAAGGAATAGACTGGGGCAAAATAGAAGTGTTTTTGATTGATGAGAGAATAGTTCCCATTGGATCGTCTGAACGTAATTATTTTCAGGCAGAAGAAGTGTTTTTTAATAATGCTAGAAATATTAAATCGTATCCATTTCAGGTCAATAAAGGAGTAGAATATTATAACAAACTTCTTTTTTCTAAAAGTGAAGGGAAAATGGCATTTGATATTGTGCTTATTGCGTCCGGAGCAGATTGCCATATTGCAGGATTATTCCCAAAGCATACTTCAATATTTTTTTCTAAAAAAGAATACTTTTATTTTAACGATTCCCCCAAGCTGCCATTGAAAAGAGTTACCGCTTCAAGGGAGATTATAAAAAATTCAGATACAGGGATATTGATCTTTGCATACAAAAACAGGGTGGCTGCTTATAGAAAACTTATGGATGAGAAAAATGATTTTACTGATTGTCCGGCTAAGATCGCTTTAGATATGAAAAAGTTATACATCGTACATCCTTATAAAAATCAGGAACAAGTAGGTTAAATTTATGGAAGAACATAAAGGTCTTTTTGTGATTTTTGGTGCAACGGGGGATTTAGCGACTAAAAAAATATTCCCTGCTTTATTTAATTTGATAAAAAGGAATATTTTGAAAGATAATTTTGCAATTGTTGGAGTTTCCAGAAGACCGTATAACAGAAATGAGTATTGGGAGTTTATGGAGAATAAATTGTCTAAAGACATTGAAATAAAGGAGAAACTTAGGAAAAAAACATACTACTTTGAGTGTGATTTTTCTGCAGGCGGAGAGGAAGAAAGATTTAAGTTGCTGCCTGAATTTCTTGAAGCTGTTAGAAAAAAAGAAAAAGCAGGAAACATAACTCTCTTTTATCTTAGCGTAATGTCTCAATTCTTTGAACCAATTATTAAAAATCTTAGTAAAAACGGGCTAATAAGCAAAGAAAATAGTCTGCATAGAGTTGTTTTCGAAAAACCGCTGGGGTTCAATTTAGAAGATGCGAGAAGACTTAACAGAAGCATCGAATCTTTTCTTAATGAAAAACAAATTTATAGAATTGATCATTATCTTGGTAAAGAAATTGTTCAAAACATCTTTTTCCTCAGATTCAAAAATCACTTTTTCGAACCTGTTTGGAATGGAGATTGCATAGATAGTGTTCAAATAAATCTGCTGGAAGATTTTTGTTGCCCGGAACGACTGGAGTTTTATGACAATTACGGAGTAGTGAAAGATGTAGTCCAAAATCATATACTGCAGCTCTTATCACTTGTAGCAATGAATAAACCAGAGAAGTTTGAAGAAAATTATATAAGAAGTGAGAAAATCAAGATCCTTAAAAAAATCAAGGTTGAGGATTTTGTTTTAGGACAATTCATTGGATATAACAAATTTAAAAAAAGAGAAGCATCAAAAACTCCGACATTTGCTGCCGGGAAATTTAAAATAGAGGACAAAAAATGGAGGAATGTGCCTTTTTATTTTAGGACGGGGAAAAATCTTAAAGAGAAGAGTTCGTATATACATATTAAGTTTAAAAAAGAACTAGTTTCGCGATCACATTTAAATAAAAATATTTTTAAAAAAGATTCTCTTATTATTCAAATTCAACCTAATGAAGGGATTTTTCTACAATTAAATGGGAAAGCGTCAACGACTTCTTATCAGAAATGCGTTTTTGGAATAGATATACATGAAGCGTATGAGAAATTACTTGTTGATATTATAAGAGGGGATAAGACAAATTTTTTGAGTTTTAATGAGATTGAAAAAAGCTGGGAAATAGTAGCGAAAATGATAGACCAAAAAGTTATTTCGTGTTACTATAAGACTGGAGGCGAGGGACCAAAAGAAAGCAATCTATTAATAACAAAGGATGGAAGAATATGGGAAAAAGGTGGGGAAGTCAGTTAATATATTAAAAAGAGGGGAGAGTTAAAACTATGCCTATTTATACTTATGTTTGTAAAGATTGTAGCGAGAAATTTGATTTATTGGTGGGAGTAACTGCTAAAAAAACAGAACTTAAATGCAAGAAGTGCAGCAGTAAAAATATTGAAAAGACATTGGGATCATTCAGTGTTGGAAGTTCCGGCGGTAAATCAAGTTCCTCTGGATCAAGTTGCTCAACCGGCACTTGCCCAACCTGTTTTTAGGAAGAAGAGATGGCAGATATTCTGCAAATTCTGACTGCTTTTAGCGCGGGGCTTTTATCGTTTTTTTCGCCATGCATACTGCCTCTTATCCCGGCATATATCTGTTTCATAACAGGATTATCGGGCGAAGAACTAAGCGTGTCTAAAGGGAAAGATTTTGAAAAGGTAAAGACCATTTTGCCTGAAAGTCTGTTATTTATATTAGGCTTTTCCATAGTTTTTGTTATTTTAGGTGCTTTGGCTACTTTTTTAGGTTCGTTCCTGTTTGCCAAGCAGAGAATAATAAAAATAATCGGTGGATTAATAGTTATCTTTTTTGGACTGCATATCAGCGGTTTGTTTAATATAAAGTTCTTACAATACGAAAAAAAGCTTCATCTTAAAAGTAAACCTGTAACCAGATTCGGCTCTTTTCTGGTAGGTATGGTCTTTGGTTTTGGCTGGACGCCTTGCGTTGGTCCTATATTGGGCGGGATACTCATGTTGGCTGCAGCCAAAGACAGTATGTTTAAAGGCGTATTGCTATTAAGTTCCTATTCCTTGGGATTAGGACTGCCGTTTTTTTTACTTAGTTTGGCTATAGGAAAAACATTAACCTTATTCTCTAAAGTAAAGAAACATTTTAAACTGATTTCAAGGCTAAGCGGAGGATTGCTTGCCGCTATCGGAATATGGATTATAATAGGAACGTTGTAAAAAGTTCTTAATGAAACAGAGCAATATTTTGACAATACCATACCAAAAGTAGGGAGGAATAATGGAGGCTGAAGAATTTCAAGAGCTATTCAGTAAACGGAGCAGTTTTGAAAATGTCTCTGTTAGTAAGAATGAAATGTCACCAAGGGAAAGGTTTTTATCGATTATGGATTTTAAAAAGCCAGACAGAATTATTGATGCCGAATTCGGGTATTGGAATGACACTTTAAAAAACTGGCACAATGAGGGCTTGCCAGAGTATATAGACAATAATAACAAAGCAGACAGTTATTTTGGTTTTGATGAGTGGAAAAAGCGCGTACCTGCAAACGTGCTTTTAGCACCCTCATTTGAACCCGAGGTGATATCTGATGACGGAGAGCATAAAATTATCTATGATTCGTCAAGAGTAAAATGCGAAATTTTTTCAGATGGGAAAGATACAATTCCTCATTATCTTGACTATCCTGTCAAAGACCCCAAATCTTACAAACCCTTTAAGGAGAGGCTTCAACCAAAACTTGAGCAGAGAATAAAGATGAATGTCAAAGAATTAGCTGGAAAAGTAAAAAATAGAAACTATATATTGGAAGCAAGTGGCGGCAGCACTGCAGGAATAATCAGAAACTGGATGGGTTTTGAAAATATATGTCTCAATATTTATGACCAACCAGAACTTTTAGATGAAATACTTGAAGATATGAGTAATACAAGTGCATTAGTAGCGAAAGAACTAACAAAATACCTACAAATTGACCTAGTGATCTGGTGGGAGGATATAGCGTTTAAAAACGGACCTATCGTTACTCCTGAATGGTTTAATAAAAAATGCGGCAAAGCATACAAAAAAGTTATGGATGTCTATAGAGCCGCCGGAACAAAATACGGATATGTAGATTGTGATGGAGATTTTAGAAAGTTAGTACCAACTTGGCTTAACAACGGAGTAAATATAATGTTCCCTTTAGAAGTTGCTGCCGGAGTTCATCCTGTAACATTACGAAAAGAAAATCCAGGGATAAGAATGATGGGAGGCGTGGACAAAATGATTCTTCTGGGTACGAAGGAAAATATTAAAAAAGAACTTTTAAAACTAAAGCCTCTTGTTGATGAAGGAGGATATATACCCCATATTGACCATAGAGTACAAGCAGATGTTTCTTACGAGAATTATCTTTATTACCTTGAGGTAAAACGAGATTTATTTAATATTCCCAACAGGATTAATGAGTAATTATATAGCTGATTACATAGCGCTTCTTTTTTCGGTTGTTTTACGGGATAGGCAAGTTAATTTTTGATAGTACCAATAATTAAAACAGGAGGAATAAGGATGCAAAAAAAGACAATTAGTATTTTAATCGCTGTAACAGTTTTTTCGTTTTTAATGATAAGTCAGGCAAGGAAGAATGTTTCAGCTGAAAATAAAAAAGCGCCTGATTTTACTTTAACGAATCTGAATGGAAAAACCGTAAAACTTTCAGATTTTAAAGACAAGGTGATTATTCTTGATTTCTGGGCTACGCATTGTCCGCCCTGTATCCAGGAAATCCCTGATTTTGTTAAGCTGTACAATAAATACAATGATAAGGGATTAGTAATAATTGGTATAAGTCTGGATAGAGGTGGCGCAGCAGCAGTAAAGAGATTTTGTCAGAACAAGGGTGTAAATTATCCTATTGTAATAGGTAATTATGAAGTAACTAAAAGCTACGGCGGTATTAGATATATCCCTACCACTTTTATTATTGACAAGAATAGAAATATAGTTAAAAAATTCATAGGTTATACTCCTATGAATACTTTTGAAGGCGAGATTAAGAAACTTTTAAAATAAAATGTTGAATTTATGATGAATATTTTTGACCATTATTATAAGAAATATGATGCGTGGTATGATAAGAATAAGTTTGCTTATTTATCAGAGCTTGAGGCTATAAAAAGAGTTTTGCCTAAAAAGGGCAAAGGACTGGAAGTTGGTGTTGGTACAGGAAAATTCGCCCAAGCATTAGGTATCAAATTTGGTATTGACCCATCCATTGAAATGCTTAAAATCGCAAAAAAAAGAGGCATAAATGTAAGATTAGGCGATGGCGAGAGTCTTCCATTTAAAAATGACACTTTTGACTATGTAGCAATTATTATTACTATATGTTTTGTTAAACATCCTCAAAGGGTTATAGAAGAATCCTACAGGGTTCTAAAAAATAACGGAAGGATTACAGTTGGTATAATTGATAAGGATAGCTTTCTTGGTAAATTTTATCAGAAGAAAAAAAGTGTATTTTATGGAAGGGCAAAATTTTTTAGTGTCGCTGAACTGACGAATTTAATTAAGAATATTGGATTCAACAAGTTTTCTTATTCACAGACAATATTTGAACTTTCTGACAAAGTAAGTTCTATTGAAAAGCCGCAAAATGGTTTTGGTAATGGCAGTTTTGTGGTAATATCAGCTGGAAAAAATAGGAAGGACTAAATAATGTCTTATATTTTTGGACCTGTTCCATCAAGAAGATTGGGATTTTCTCTGGGAGTGGATCTAGTTCCATTCAAGGTATGCAGTCTGGATTGTATCTATTGTCAGCTTGGAAAAACGACGCGCAAAACAGTTGTAAGAAAGGAATACGTGCTTTCTGCAAATATCTTGTCTGAATTAAAGAAAGTATTAACAGAGGGAAAAAACATTGATTATATTACCTTATCCGGAAGTGGGGAGCCTACGCTCAACTCAAAGATAGGCAAAATTATAAGAAGAATAAAAGAGATGACTGCTATTCCAGTAGCAGTTCTTACTAATGGGACACTGCTAACTGATGATACATTGAGGAAAGATCTAATGTCTGCGGATTTAGTGGTGCCTTCTCTTGATGGAGCTACGCAGGATGCGTTTGAAAAAGTAAATAGACCATGCGTATCTTTAAAAGCAAAAAAGATAATCAAAGGGATGATTGATTTTAGCAAAGTATACAAAGGTAAAATATGGCTTGAAATAATGCTTGTCAAAGGCATAAATGAAAACGAGGATGAATTAAATGCTTTAAAGTCCGCAGTAGAGCAAATTAATCCGGATAAGATTCAGTTAAATACCCCTGTTCGTCCGCCGTGCGAGTTATGGGTAAAAACATTAAGTGCTTCGAAGCTTATCAAAATAAAGAAATTTTTTGGAGATAAGTGTGAAATTATTGCTGAGTTTAACAGAAAGGGACATAAAGCATATCTCAAGGATGTAGAAGAAGAAATTCTGACTCTGATCAGTCGTCGTCCTGTGACGTCTAAGGATATATCCTCTTCCCTGGGTTTACACATTAATGAAGTTATAAAATATGTAGAGGATTTGGAAAAACAGAAGAGAATAAGCTCAAAAATCTATCAGGGAAAGAGATATTTTCAAAAGTGAAACTAATAATAAAAGGATTTATTCAAACCTCTCTCCTTGACTGGGATGGGAAAATCGTATCTACGCTTTACACGCCGCACTGTAATTTCAGGTGTCCTTACTGTCAAAATGCCGGGCTTATTGTAGGTCCAGAAAAATTAAAAACCATTTCTTTTAGAGTGATTGAGGATTATTTACGCAAAAACAATAAATGGATTGATGGAATATGTTTAACAGGCGGCGAGCCATGTATGTATGAAGATTTGCCAAAATTTATTCAGAAAATACGAGAACTTGATATAATGGTAAAACTTGACAGTAACGGTAGTTTCCCTGATATGCTCGCAGAGGTAATTAATAAGAAATTAATTAATTACCTGGCTATGGATATAAAGGCACCTCTGAATTTCTCGTCATATTCTAAATCTGCCGGTATAAAGAATTTATTGATTCTTGAGAAGGTGAAGGACAGCATTAAGCTAATAATGGATTCTGATATTGATTATGAGTTCAGGACTACTGTAGTACCAACCTTACATAATGATGAAGACATATTGAGGATAGCTAAATTTATCAAAGGAGCAAGAAAATATGCTATGCAGAATTTTTCAGCCCAGGGGGAGATACTAGACCCAAAATTCAAAAAAATTAAACCTTATCCAATAGAAAAGCTGAATAAAATTCAAAAACTGGTTTCTCCTTACGTAGGAGAGTGCGTAGTGAGAGGCAGTTAAAAAAACTATAAAAACAAGAGGAGAAGGACAATGGCAAAATTACCAGAAGCGGTCAGGAAAGCAATTGACAAACAGGATGTTTTCCCAATTGCTACATGCAGTTCTGAAGGAGTTTCAAATGTTGTTTATGTTGCATATTTAAAAACAATGGATGATGAGACTGTATTAATAGCAGACAATTACTTTGACAAAACACGTAGTAATATTTTGAGTAATCCAAAGATGTCTTTTGTCGTTAGAGATAAGGATAAAGGTTCATTTCAAATAAAGGGAAGTGTTGAACGATTGACGGATGGTCCAATGTTTGAAGAAATGCAGAAATGGGTTCGTGATGATTTGCCAAGAGCAGCAGCTATTGTTCTGCATGTGGAAGAAGTGTATAATGGCGCAAAACAGCTTGTATAATATAAAAGCTTAATTTAATAATGAAAAGGAAATGACGAAAATGAAAGATTATGATGTGGTTGTTATTGGTGGCAGCGCAGCAGGAATTCCTGCTGCTATTACCGCAAAGCGGCATTATCCCGACAAAAGTGTATTACTCATACGCAGGGAAAATAAAGTATTAATACCATGTGGAATTCCATATATTTTTGGAACCGTCGGTTCGCCGGACAAGGATATTATTCCTGACAAGGTACTTGAGAATAATGGAATTAAACTGCTTATTGATCCTGCTGTACATATAAATAATAAGAAACGTATTGTTGAAACAAAAGCAGGTGAACAGGTGCATTATAGGAAACTGGTTCTTGCTACCGGTTCCGAGCCGATGATTCCTCCGATACCTGGTATTGATAAAGGGAATATTTTTTCTATAAAGAAAAACATCTCATATCTTAATGGAATGATTAAGGCAATGGAGCATGCTTCCAATCTGGTAATAGTCGGATGCGGTTTTATCGGGGTAGAACTTGCAGAAGAGTGTAAGAAGAAAAATAAGAACTTAAATATTACTATAGTTGAAATGATGAAACATTGTTTGCAATTGGTCTACGATAAAAGTTTTTGTTTAAAGGCTGAGGAAACACTTATTAATCAAGGGATTAACCTTATGGTGGATGAGAAAGTAGAGTCTTTTGCAGGTAATGATAAGGTGGAAGCGATTAAATTAAAAAGCGGAAAGAAAATTAAGGCGGATATGGTAATACTTGGTATTGGCGCTGTTTCTAATGTCGAACTGGCGCAGGAAATCGGATTAGAAATAGGCTCCACTAGAAGTATCATGGTAAACCGCTATATGCAGACAAGCGATCCAAATATTTTTGCGTGTGGTGACTGCACCGAAAAGGTTTCCTTCTTTGATGGAAAATCTTCCGCTCTTAAACTTGCTTCTATAGCTACAATGGAAGCGCGTATAGCAGGAGCCAATTTGTTTGCATCCAGCCGTCTGAATATGGGCGTTATAGGTGTGTTTTCTACGACTTTAGGTAATTCTGCATTTGCAGCCGCAGGTTTGACTGAAGGGCAGGCTCGTAAGCAGGGGTATAACATTATCGTGGGAGAAAGCGAAGCAATAAATCGTCATCCTGGTGGTATGCCCGGCGCAGAGAATTTGAAGGTGAAATTAGTTTTTGAGGCGGGTACACAGATTATCTTGGGCGGGCAAATATGCGGAGCTAAGAGTGGGGGAGAACTTATTAATGCTATCAGTGCCTTTATACATCAACGAATGACTGCTAATGATATAGCCATGTTTCAACTGGGAACTCATCCGGCTCTTACTGCGTCACCAATTTCTTATCAGCTGGTGAATGCAGCGGAGATTGCAATTAAACAATTAAAAATTAAAAGGGGGTGATTAAGATGCGTGTAGCGATTTCAACAGATGGGGATTCTGTCTCAGCTCATTTTGGGAGATGCCCGTCTTATACAATTGTAGACATTGAAAATGGGAAAATAATTAAGAAAGAGGTTGTTGGTAATCCTGGGCATATGCCTGGTGCTATACCGCAGTTTCTTCATGAAAAAGGTGTTGAGTGTATTATAGCCGGAGGAATGGGAGCAAGAGCTGTGGGATTTTTTGATGAATTCAGTATTAAGCCAATTGTAGGTGTGCAGGGGAGAATAGATGAAATCATTGAAAAGCTGATCAAAGGTGAGCTTAAGGGAGGAGAAAGCTTGTGCAGTCCTGGCGTTGGCAAAAGCTATGGTATTGATAAAGAAGAATGTGACCATCCTGATGAAAATAAATAAATGCAACCAATAAAGGAGATGAGATTATGAAAATTTGTATAACTTCACAAGGAGATAATTTAGATTCGCAGGTTGACCCAAGGTTTGGGAGATGTCAGTATTTTATTATTGCAGATACAGAAACTTCAGAGTTTGAAGCAGTCCAGAATTCGAATTTATCTGGTATGGGCGGAGTTGGAATTCAGTCAGCCCAACTTATGGCAGAAAAACAGATAAAGACAGTTTTAACAGGCAATGTCGGCCCAAATGCTTTTCAAGGGTTACAGGCAGCAGGTATAGAGATAATAACAGGTGTATCAGGCAATATCAGAGAAGCAATAGAGAAGTACAACAAAGGTGAACTTAAATCAACCCAGGGGCCAAGTGTGAATTCAAAATTTGGTACGGGCCAAAGATAAAAGTGCAGGATTTGGTCAAAGACTTTTTAAAGCAAAAACGGTTCGCAGTTGTAGGGTCCTTTAGGAACGAGTCAAAATATGCCTATCGTATCTTAAAGACTTTAAAAGAGAAAGGATACGAAGTTTATCCTGTAAATCCTAGTCTGAGAGAAGTTGATGGCTTGAGATGTTATCCAAACATAAAAGAGATTCCTGACTCTGTTGATGTTGTTGATATAGTGACACCGCCGCAAATAACGGAAAAGATAGTAAGAGAATGTAAAGAGAAGGGCATAAGCAAGGTGTGGATTCAACCCGGCGCTGAAAGCAAAACCGTTATAGAATTTTGCAAAGACAATGGTATTAAAGTTGTTTTCAATCTTTGTATAATGATGAACGAGATGTAAAGCAAAACGGATGATTATGACTAAAGAAGAAATAACAGCTCTTATATCGTCTTTTATTAATCTGATATTATCAGTTGCGAAATTTATATTGGCAGCCTATTCAGGCAGCATAGCTCTTCTTGCTCAGGCATGGGCATCAATATTTGATATCCTTTCGTCATTTGTGCTTTTTGGCGCGCTTAGAATGGACAGAGCAGAGGTTTCCTTAAGGAAGAATTCAGTTAACTCTCAAGAAAACTACAGAGATACAGGTTCTATTTTTAAGGATGAAATCCCACCTCAAAAGAGGAAGTCTTTAGCAGCCAGGCATCTCTTTATATCCAGACTAGAAGAAAAAGTGGCTGTTGGAATCGGACTTTCCCTTATTTTTATATCATATAAAATCTTTATGAAAATAATTCATCCTTCTTCTATTGTTATTAAAAACCCTCTTTCTGCAGCTTTTGTTATGTCTTTGTTGGCATTGGGTTCTTATCTTTTATCTAAGTTTGAGGTATATGTTGGAGAAAAAAGCAAATCACCAGGACTTATAGCGGATGGTTATCACTCCAAGGTTGATATGTTCGGCTCGATATTAGTTGTTGTTGCGCTCCTAAGCGAACATCTTGGTTTCCACATTGACAGAATAGCAGCAGTGGTGATTTGTGGAATTATATTTATCCATGCATTACATGTGCTTACAACAGCTTTAAAGGCATATCTGCATCCACAGGAAAAAAGTTATTTAAGGAATGCTCAACAGCATGAGGACATGTTGGTAGTATTTATTAAAGAGAAACTGCCTTTACTGATGGATCGCCTATACAGAGCTTTATCTGAAAAGCTGCATCTAAATAGCGAAAATTATAATCAAAATAAAAAAATATTAAATAGGGTTATAGTAATTACAGTTTTAATAATTGTTGTTGGCATATATTTCTCTTCAGGGATATATATGCTGAAGCCAAATGAAAAAGCAATTGTGGAGCGCTTTGGGAAGCCCTTAAGTATTACAAAACCCGTTTTGCCTGGTCTTCATTACGCATTTCCTTTACCTATTGACAGGATTAACAGAGTAGATACTGAGAGAATAAGGCGAATAAGCATTGGCTATAAAGCTAGTAAAGACTATCAGTTGATCTTGTGGACAAATGTTCATTATAAAGAAGAATTGCCTTTTCTAACAGGAGAGAATAGTTTTCTAGACCTAACTATGAATGTTCATTACAGAATTAAGAATATATATAACTTTTTATACAAGAATTCATCTCCAGAGGACCTAATGATACAGCTTGCCAATACCATATTGACGAACACTCTATCAAGAAGAGCTTTCTTTCCGACAATTACTGTTAATAGAGAAAAACTTGAAGAGGACATTTTAGAAACTCTCGGGAGAAAACTTGACGAATTTAAAACTGGAATATGGATAGAAGGCATACACTTCAGAGACATTCATCCTCCTACAGATATTGCTCCTGCTTTTGAGGATGTTGTAAGTGCTCAGGAAGATTATGAAACATACATTCATAAAGCAAAAGGCTATGAAAATAAAGTAATCCCTCATGCCAGATCTGTAAAGGTTAAGATGAAGAATGAGGCTATTGCTTATAAGAATGATATGCTGGCAAAAAGCAAGGGGGAATCTAGAAGGTTTCTCAATCAGCAGGCTGCATATAGAAAAAATCCTGATATTACAGAAACACGTCTTTATATAGAAGGAATGGAGGAAATTCTGCCTGATGTTCAAAAGTTTATTATATGTCCTAAAGAAGGAGAAAAGATTCAGGACATCTGGTTTTTTCAAGGTAATCAAGCAGAAATTTCTACAATAATTAGAGAGGAGAAATAACAAATGAAAACAGGAAACAAGTTTTTAATAATAATGCTTGTAGTTATTGTAGGTCTATCATTTCTGATCTTCTACAAAGTTGATGAGAGAGAACATGTTATCATTACTCAGTTTGGACAACCTGTTAAAACTATTACTGATCCGGGACTTTACTATAAATGGCCTGATCCTGTTCAGACAGTTAACAGATTTGAAAAAAGACTGATGCTTTATAAAACCAGATTGATTGAATATCTCACACAGGATAAAAAAAATATAATTGTGCAGTGTTTCGTATGTTGGCGGATTGATAATTCTTTAGGATTTTTCCAGGCAGTAGGAAATAATATAAGTGCTACAAAAAAGATTGATGACATTGTTTGTGCTCAGCTTGGAAGTATTCTTGGTAATTACGAAATGGCATCAATAATATCAATAGAAAAGGATTCAGTGAAGATAAAGGAGATAGAAAAAGCCATAACAGAAAATAGCAACAAAAAAACTATTGATTCTTATGGTATTAAGATAAAAGAAATAGGTATATGTCGGCTTGCGTTGCCGCAGGATAATGTTGAAAGTGTATATAAAAGAATGAAGTCTGAAAGAGAGTCAATTGCAAACAAATACCGTGCAGAAGGGAGAGAGAAAGCAGATATAATAAGATCTGAGGCTAACAAAATTCAGAGTGACATACTGTCCGAAGCTTATAAAGATGCTGAGATTATAAAGGGAGAGGGAGATGCTGCTGCTACAAAAATATATGCGGAAGCCTTTGAGAAAGACTCGGCATTTTACAAGTTTATAAGAACTCTAGAATCTTATAAGAGGATAATTGATGATAAAACTACGGTCGTTCTTTCATCTAAATCCGATCTATTCAAATATCTCAATAAAAAGACAAATAAGGTTGGCAAATAGTGCATAAAGACAGCAGAAATCTTATTGAGCTAAAAAAGGATATTCTATCTGCTTTTTCGGCAGATACTCATAAATTATGTCGTTGGTTTGCCATATTGCTATTTGGAATATACTTGCTCTCGGGCATATATACTGTGAAAACAAATGAAGTTGGACTTATCAAGCGATTTGGAAAACTAATCAGGGAGAATGTTGAGTCTGGTATTCACTATCGTATGCCATGGCCAATAGACGAAGTTGATAAGGTGAAGATTAAAGAAGTTATGAGAACGGAGCTTTCATTTTGGTCGGATAAAACAGGAAAGGATACATTGCCATCTTATTGTATAACAGGGGACAAAAATATAGTGCATCTTAAGATGATTGTTAATTATCAAATAAAAGAGCCAAAGAGCTTTTTATATGAAATTTATAATTCAGAGAAGATCCTTAAAAATTCAATGTATGCAGCTATGGTCGACGCGATTGCTAAAGTAAATGTCGATGATATTCTTACTATAGCTAAGTATAGGTTTCAGCAAGATATTATGCGCCTATGTCAGGAAAGATTGGATTTTCTAGGAACTGGTTTAGAGATAAAGTCAGTGGAACTTAAGAATATAGAGCCTCCATCAGAAGTTCTTCCAATGTTTAAAGATGTAGTCAATGCCAGAGAAGACGCTTCAACCATGATTCACGACGCAGAATCATATTCTAACAAGATCATTCCAAATGCGCAGGCAGAGGCTGCAAAAGCAATCAGTCAGGCACAGGCATATAAGATAAAGAAGATAGCCTATGCGCAGGGAGAGACTCGTAAATTCTTGAAGATATTAAAGGAGTATAAGAAAGCAGAGGATATTACAGGGTTTAGGTTACATGTGGAGACATTGGAGAAAGTCATGCCAAAAGCAAAAAAATATATCACTGGTTCACACATAAATGGCAAGGAAATAGCAAACACAAAGTTTTTTATAAACTCACAATGAATAAAATAGCAATATATCCAGGCACTTTTGATCCCGTAACTCACGGACACGTTGACCTTATCAAAAGAGGTATTAAAATATTCGATAAATTAATTGTCGCAGTTGCGCATAATCCTGATAAAAATCCTCTTTTTACAGTTTTTGAAAGAGTGGACATGTTAAAGGAAATCACAAAGAGTATGAAGAATGTAGAAGTTGATGATTTTAATGGCCTTCTTGTTGATTATGTGCACGTGAAAGAAGCAAATGTTGTTTTAAGAGGCGTACGCGCATTTTCAGATTTTGAGTATGAATTTCAGATGGCACTGACTAATCGGAAATTATCTTCAGACATAGAGACAATATTTATGATGCCGAATGAATCTTTTTCCTATGTTAGTTCCAAGACTATAAAACAGATTGCATCTATGAATGCAGATATCAGCAAATTTGTCCCCAAAGTTGTAGAAGAATATCTAAAGAAGAAATTGAGCATATAAACTAGACAGTGAACAACTGGTTTCTCTCATTATTTCTGTTCTATTCTATAAGTATTTTTTATGGTATGAAGAAGGCAAGAAAACTCCTTTTTCCATGTTTTTCTTGCTGTGCTTTTTATGTATGAGAAAAACTGGTTAAAAAAATGCTATAATAGCAGCCATCGGAAGTGAGTAAAGTTATGAACGAGGTAAAATGAAATATGATGTAATTGTTGTTGGTGGGGGGCATGCAGGGTGCGAGGCAGCTCTGGCAAGCGCGAGGATGGCTGCTAAGACGCTTCTTATTACAATGAACAGGGATAATATTGGCTTTATGTCCTGCAATCCGGCAATTGGTGGAATAGGCAAGGGGCAGCTTGTTAAAGAAATAGATGCTCTTGGTGGCGAAATGGCAAAGGCAGCTGATTACGCCGGTATACAGTTCCGTCAGCTCAATTCTTCCAAAGGGCCTGCAGTACGTTCCTCACGTGCACAGATAGACAGGGAAAAGTACAAATTTTATATGAGGAATGTTGTGGATAAGCAGGAAAATCTTGAGGTAAATGAAGACCAGGTTATAGGATTAGTTGTGAAAAATATGTCTACTATTGGAGTGAAAACCAGTTCCGGGAAGATTCTCGCTAAAGCAGTAATTATTACTCCCGGCACATTCTTGAATGGGTTGCTTCATGTAGGGCTTAAACATTTTCCGGGCGGTAGAATGGGGGAAAAAGCAGCAACAAAACTTTCGAATTCCTTAGAGGATTTGGGCTTTAAACTTCTTCGTTTTAAAACAGGAACGTGTCCAAGGCTGGATGGAAGAACAATCAACTTTTCAGAACTGGAGATTCAAGAGGGGGATAAGAATCCCATTCCGTTTTCTTTTTCAACGCAATGCATAGACAAAAAACAAGTCCCCTGCTATCTTACCTATACCAATCAAAGGACACACGAGATTATTCGGAGCGGGCTGAGTAAGTCACCTTTGTTTACCGGTGTAATTCATGGTACAGGAGTGCGATACTGCCCTTCAATTGAAGACAAAATAGTAAAGTTTGCTGATAAAAGTCGTCATCAGATATTTATTGAGCCAGAGGGATTGGATACGTTTGAATTCTATCCTAACGGGCTTGCTACAAGTCTGCCGGAAGATATTCAGCTGGATTTTTTACATTCAATCAAAGGATTGGAGAAGGCAAAGCCCACACATATGGGTTATGGAATAGAACACGATGTTTTGGATCCTACACAGATTTATCCGACTTTAGAGACAAAACTTGTTTCCAACTTATACACGGCAGGACAGATCAACGGTACCACAGGATATGAAGAAGCCGCAGCACAGGGACTGATTGCGGGAGTAAATTCTGTGTTGAAGATAAGAAAAAAAGCTTCGCTTATATTGGGTCGTTCTACCAGTTATATTGGTGTACTGCTTGATGATCTTGTAACTAAGGGTACAAATGAGCCATACAGGATGTTTACTTCGCGCGTTGAGCACCGCCTTGTTATTCGTGAAGATAATGCGGATTTACGATTAAGAAAAATTGGATATGAAGCAGGGCTTGTTTCCATGGAAGATTTTGATAAGACTGTTGAGAAGCAAAGAAAAATTGAACAAGGATTAAAGTATCTCAAAAGAGAGAAAATAAATCCTTCCACTGTTTCTTCTCTTAAAAAGACTATTTCTCTGGAGGAATTTCTTAGACGTCCGGAAGTTAACATTAATACTTTTGGGATTGATTTACCTGATGATGTGCTAAATCAAATGGAGATAGAGGTCAAATACGCAGGGTTTATTCAGAGACAGGTCAGAGATATAAGAAAATTTAAGGATCTTGAGAATATAAGGATTCCAAGAGATTTAGACTACGCAGATGTTCATGGATTATCTCTAGAGATTAAGGAAAAACTAAAAAAATTCCAGCCTGTATCGCTAGGGCAGACAAACCGCATTTCTGGTGTAACCCCTGCAGCAATCATGATTCTAATGGTGTTTCTTAAGAAAATTCAAAATTCAAAATCAAAAGTGCAAAATTAAATATTAAGATGACTCTAATAGCAAGAAGGGAGATATATTACAAATTTTCTAAGTATCTCAGGAAACGTTTTGGGACTCGGGTTTATAAGGTAAGTATAGATGCTGGGTTCTCCTGTCCTAATAGAGACGGCTCCAAGAGTAAAAACGGCTGTATCTATTGTGATAATAGGGGATTCAGCTTTAACAGCCGTATTGCTTCGCTGCCAATAGAAGAGCAAATTGCTAAAGGCATAGAGTTTGGTAAGCGAAGGTTTAAAGCAGAGAAATTTATAGTGTATTTTCAGGCATATACAAATACATACGCTCCTTTAGAAGTTTTGAAGAAAAAGTATGATATCATCAGAAAATTTGAAAACGTTGTAGGCATATCCATTGGTACTCGTCCTGATTGTATAAATGAGGAGATTCTTGATCTGATTGAAAGCTATACGTCTGACTACGAAGTATGGATTGAGTATGGTCTTCAAAGTATACACAATAAGACATTAGAGTTTATAAATAGAGGGCATGTTTATAAGGATTTTCCGGAAGCTGTGAATCTGACGAGGGAAAGAAAAAACATAAAGATATGTGTTCATGTGATTATAGGACTTCCTTATGAAACTGAGAGAGATATCTTAGAAACCGCAGAAATCCTAGGCAGGCTTAAATTAGATGGCATAAAGATTCATCCTCTTCATATAATAAAAGGAACAAAACTGGAAGAGATTTATAGGAAGGGACAGTATAAGCCGTTGGAATTAGATGCGTATGTGAATTTGGCTGTAGGGTTTTTGGAACGTATCTGGTCAGAGACTGTGATTCAGAGAATAACTGCAGATTGTCCAAGGGAATTACTTATAGCGCCAATGTGGATTGTTGACAAAAACAAAGCGCTGGGTAAAATAGAAGAGAAGTTTCTACAAATGAATACGTTTCAGGGCAGATTATATCAAGAGAGGGGATAAGATGAGCATAAGACAAAATATATTAGAAAAGATTGGTGGTGTAAAGTTAAGCATGGAGAAGTTACCTAGAAAAGCATCAAGCTACTTTGGTGAAAACACGTTTAGTATTTCTGTGATAAAAAACCACATAAGTAAAAAGACCTTTGCATCATTTAGACGCTGGCTTGATGAAGGGAAGACAATCACCATGAAGGAAGCAGATGAAATAGCAAAGGCAATGAAGGATTGGGCAATTGGAAAGGGGGCGACTTATTATACACACTGGTTTCAGCCTATGACAGGTCTTACAGCTGAGAAGCATGATAGTTTTATTTCGCTTGATGGAGAAGGCAGGGCTATTGAGAAGTTTAGCGGATCAATGCTTATTCAGGGTGAGCCTGATGCGTCCAGCTTTCCAAGCGGAGGGATAAGAACTACCTTTGAAGCGCGCGGGTATACAGCATGGGACCCTTCAAGCCCTGCGTTTATTATAGAATGCGAACTTGGAAAAACTCTGTGTATTCCATCCATATTCGTTTCATATCATGGAGAAGCGCTTGATAAAAAACTTCCTCTACTGCGCTCTGATGAGGCTATTAACAAAGCAACGGTTGGGCTTTTAAAGCTTTTCGGGCATAAGGATGTAAAAAGGGTCTTTTCAGATTGTGGCGCTGAACAGGAATATTTTTTAATAGATAAGCGGTTTTATAGAATGCGCCAGGATTTACTTATGACAGAGCGCACACTAATTGGAGCATTATCTCCAAAAGGACAGCAATTGGAGGATCAATACTTTGGCTCAATTAAAGAGCGTGTTATAAATTATATGAATGATGTAAGTATTGAGGCCTATAAATTGGGTATTCCTTTAAAGACCAGACATAATGAAGTTGCTCCTCACCAATTTGAGTTTGCTCCTATTTTTGAGGACTCCAATATTGCAACAGACCACAATCAGCTTCTTATGGATATTATCAAAAAGATCGCCTTGAAACATGATATGGTGTGCCTCTTACATGAAAAACCGTTTGCAGGTATAAATGGAAGTGGAAAGCACATTAATTGGTCTCTGTCAGATGATAAGAGAAATAATCTTTTTAATCATGGGAATACGCCAGAAGACAATTTGCGGTTTCTGGTGTTGTTAATAGCTGTAATCCGGGCTGTTTATAAACATGCTGATTTGTTAAATGCCAGTATAGCCTCAGCGGGTAATGAACATAGGCTTGGAGCTAACGAAGCTCCACCTGCAGTTATGTCAGTGTTTGTCGGTGATCAGTTAACAAAGATTCTCAATACAATAGAAAAAGGTAAAAAGGCAGAGTTCAGCAAACAGGATATTATAAATCTTGGCATTGGTAAATTACCGACATTTAGTAAAGATGCAGTTGACAGGAACAGGACTTCTCCTTTTGCTTTTACCGGTAGAAAGTTTGAATTTAGAGCAGTTGGGAGTTCCCAGAATATTTCAACGCCTGTTATGGTTATTAATACGATTGTCGCGGAATCCATAGATTATATTACGGATAGAATAAAAAAGGAGTCTAATCACAAGGATTTTAGTTTGAAGGTGCTGTATGTATTGAAAAAAATCATTAAAGAAACTAAACCAATCAGGTTTGAGGGTGATAATTATTCTAAAAGCTGGATAAAAGAAGCTGGGGAAAGAGGGCTAATTAATGAACCTTCAACACCTAAGGCCTTGAAGGCTCTCATTAAGGAGGAGAACGTAACTCTGTTTAAAAAATATGGTGTGCTTACGAGGGGAGAATTAGTTTCAAGGTATAATATATGGATGGATATGTATTGTAAGAAGTTAGAGATTGAAGCCAATACTTTACGTGAAATGGTGGACTCGAATGTAGTACCAGCAGGCTTTGATTATCAGGGGCTTTTGGCAAAGAATCTTACAGATCTGGTTAGTTTAAAGAAGAGTGCAGGCTTAAGAGTTAAAGAAAAAGTTTTCGAAGATCTTAAAAATCACTTAATTGATGTAACAGATAAGATATATTATGTGAGGAAGCATACACGTAGAATGGAGGGGCTTCTGAAGAAAGTCAGCAATCTGAAAGTAGAGGAAAAATCTGATTTATTCTTTAAAGAATTAAAACCGCTGATGGAGCATATAAGAAAACATGTTGATGAACTTGAATGTGTTGTAGCTGATGAGCATTGGGACCTGCCAAAATACAGGGAGATGCTGTTTGTGCAATAATGGATAATATAGCAACAAATATAGTTTCATGGCTCAAAGAGCAAGTGAAAAAGTCAGGAGCAAAGGGTTTGGTTTTTGGTCTTAGTGGAGGCATTGATTCTGCTTGTGTAGCAGTGCTTTCAAAAAGGGCTTTCGGAGATAATTGTCTTGGGTTAATAATGCCATGTGAGAGCCATATAGATGATGAAGATATGGCATTTTTGATTGCAAACAAGTTCTCAATTCCAGTTAAGAAAATATCTCTTGATGAGTCATTTAAAAAACTTCTGGAGGTTTTACCAGCTTTCGAAAATGATATAGCCAGAGCAAACCTGAAACCAAGATTAAGGATGCTTACATTATACTACTATGCAGCTAACTATGGATATCTGGTCTGTGGATGTGGAAATAAGACAGAAATAAAACTTGGCTATTATACAAAGTATGGAGATGGAGGGGTAGATATTCTTCCTCTAGGTAATTTGCTTAAGACTCAGGTAAGACAGTTGGCTGAGGACTTGAGCATACCACCAGACGTTATAGCAAGAAGACCATCTGCAGGTCTGTGGCCAGATCAATTTGATGAAGATGAAATGGGCCTTTTATATGACGAAGCAGACAGTATTCTAAAGGCAATCGAAAGCAACGATATCAGAGATATAGATAAACAAAACCTCGGTAAAATAACGAGTATGATATCAAGTTCACAGCATAAACGAGATCCTATTCCAACCCCTTAGTTTACTGCAACAGCAGTTGGCTCAGCATGCTCTTCTATAAGCGAGGAATTAATCTCTGCTTTGTTTGTTTCTGCTTTATGTCCTCTGTAGCATTTTTCACATACTTCCTTATTGTTTTTAAAATACACTGAGTCTACTTCATTTTTGCATGTTTCACATATATACATTTACTTCACCTCCTCACATTTTTATACATTTGCGCTTCAAGCCACTCATCTATTGTGTTTTTCTTGAAACGCCATTGGTTTGAAAGTTTCACAGCAGGAATCTTGGCATTATTGGCAAGCTTATAAACTGTTCTTTCGTTCATTTTAATGTAATCAGCTACGTCTTTTATAGTCATTATTTCACTCATATGCGAAATTCTAACATCGAAATACATAGATGTCAAGGAAAAAGTTTGTTTTTGTATAAAAATAATATCAAATTACCTTATAATACAATAAACTGACAGTTCTATGTGCGTTTTCAATTCTCTTGATTTTAGTTTATGGAACTATTACACTAGCTCAGTAAGTATAATGACGGACTTGACTAAAAAAATGGAATTAAAATTTAAAAATTCAAAATTAATAATTGTCTTTATCCTGCTTCTGGCCTTTCTAATTCGTATAGCTTATATTCTTACCTTAGATAATACAGTACTTATCGGTCCTGATGTAGGCACTTACGATAAATTGGCTTTAAATCTCTTAAGTGGAAAGGGGCTGGTACTTCAAGAGGGAAGATATTCGTTCAGACCGTGTCTTTTTCCTTTGTTTTTAGCTGGGGTATATTCTCTTTTTGGGCACTCATATTTAGCAGCTAAAATAATTCTGGCTGTTATAAGTTCCTTTACCTGCCTTTTGATTTATTGGCTTGGCAAAGAGAGTTTTGGTAAAAGTACAGGTCTTATAGCAATGGGAATATCTGTAATCTATCCAAAATTTGTCTATTATAGTGCCCACCTGTGCACTGAAACGTTATACATGTTTTTTCTTGTATTAAGTTTTCTTTTTCTCATTAAATATCGTCGTCATCTTTTTCTTTTCAATATAGTGCTTGCTGGAATATTTTTTGCGCTGGCTTCTCTTACCAGGTCAATATTATTTGCTTTTTTCCCTTTGGTTCTTATCTGGTTAGTAGTTGGAATGAAAGACAAGAAGAAAGCTTTTATGCATTTTTTAATTTTTGCGTTTACTATTCTTTTAGCAATGTCTCCGTGGATTGGAAGAAATTATAGGCTGCATCACGCTTTTGTACCCACCACTACAGAGGGTGGATATTCGTTTTGGATTGGCAGTAATCCTTTGGCCACTGGAGGCGGACATTGTTATAGCTCGGACTCTACTGCATTTGATAAACTTTCTGAAGTGGATAGAGATAAACTCTATTACAAAATGGGCTTTGATTTTATAAAGAAGAACCCCTCAAGATTTATTCAACTGTCATTTAATAAATTCCTCAGATTTTGGCGGATATATCCTCATCAGAGGGATGAGATAAAAAAGGGAGTAATAGTAGATTTAGGGATTGATTTAAAGTATGTGATTATTGGAGGAATCTCTTTTGGGTTGATTCTTCCTTTCTTCATTTTTGGCCTTATAGTTTCTCGGTTCATGTGGCGTAAGCTTTTATTATTCCATTTGTTAATTGTTTATTATACTTTAATACATATGATAATCGTTGGAATAACGCGGTATAGAGTGCCTATAATGCCGTTTGTAATTATTATCGCCTCTTATGGGGTTTTGGTTCTTATAAATAAAATGAAGAGAAGTTATGAATAAATTAAAGCAGTGGAGATTGAGAAATTCTATTCAGTCTGCTGACTATGATGAAAGAGCATATTATAGCAGAATCCCATTCCAAAGATATTGGCAGCGACGAAGGTACAAAATAATAATGAATTTTGTTGAAAGAAAAGGGAAAATTCTTGATATAGGATGTGGGTCTAGCAAAATTATTACAGATACTCCAAAAGCGATTGGCTTGGATATTCGGTTAAATAAGTTGTTATACATAAAAAAAACCAATAAAAGGCTCTTAAATGCCGATGGATGCAGTTTACCATTCAAGGAAGGTTCAATTGATTGTATTATTTGTTCTGAAGTTATTGAACATATTGCAAACAAAAGAATATTTAAAGAGCTTTCTAGAGTATTAAGAGAGGATGGAATTCTTGTAATAGGAACTCCTGACTATGCCAGTTTTATATGGATTATTATTGAGTTTTTATATAAATTATTTCATCCGGATGGTTACGCAGATGAACATGTTACTAGATATAGTTACCAAATGCTTAAGAGAATTCTCTTGAATAATAAATTTCGCATTCTAAGTCATAGATATATATGCTTTTCTGAGCTTATAATTAAAGCACGAAAAAAGAAATGATACTTATTATAAAACTTGGTGCTTTAGGAGATGTAGTCCGAACTACATCGCTATTGCGGGCTTTGAAGGGCAATATCTTCTGGGCAACTGCAAAAGATTCTTTGCCGTTATTACCTACTAGCAAATTGAAAGTTATTGAAATAAATAAAGCAGCAAAAGCTCTAAGAGAAAAATTTTTTGATTTAATTTTATGTTTGGATGACGACTACAATGCAGTACGTTTAGCAACAATATTAAAAAAGAAAATGCTTATCGGCTCATATATTGATGATAACAATTCTTTAACCTACACTGATTCTTCAAGAGAATGGTTTGATATGGGGCTAATATCGCGATTGGGTAAAGAGAAAGCAGACACTATTAAGAAGGCGAATAAAAAAACTTATCAGGAAATAATATTTAGGATGTGCGGAAAGAAATTTAATGGTGAGGAATATTTATTGAATCAAAATCTGCTGAAGCCTAGAAAGCAAGAAAGCAGGACAATTATAGGTATTGAGGCAAGAGCAGGGGACAGGTGGCCTATGAAACAATGGAATAAGTGGCAGGAACTTGCCAGTACTTTGGAATCAGATGGTTGCGAAATAAGATTCTTCAGGAAAAGGCAGAAAATTGCTGATTATGTTCAAGATATAAATGAATGTGATTTAGTAATCTGCGGAGACACTCTTGCTATGCACATTGCTCTGTTTCTCAAGAAGAGAATTGTTGCGATTTTTATATGTACAAGCCCATCTGAAATCTATGATTATGGAAGAATGGTTAAAATAACAAGTCCCTTTCTGGAAAAAGTTTTTTACAGGAGAGATTACATTTCAGAGGCGGTAGATGCTATTTCTGTTGAAACTGTATATCAGGCAGCAAGAGATTCATTGCGTTATGTCAAATAGAAATTCTGAATTAGCCATTGTAATACCAACATACAATGAAGCAGATAATATAGAAATTCTTGTTTTGACAAGAACGTTGAGGGATGTTTATAGATTTAGGAATTGATTTAAAGTGTGTGGTTATAGGATGACTCTCTTTTGGGTTATTTTTTTTCTTTATTTTTAGTCTTATGGAGAAGGATTGTCCTATTTATCTTAAAAGGCAAATCCAGCTAGTTTTTATATTGACCTGATTGAAAAAAATCCTTTAATATTACCGCAGAATTCTGTGAATGTTCGCATAGCAAAGAGACGTCGTAGAATATAGCTCGGACGAAGATAAAATTCTTTATAAGCCCTGTCCAGAAACTCCCGGTATTTTGCAGAAGGAATTGCTGAAGGCACAAAGACTAAAGCGTCATGATCCATAATTGATGAATCCCGAGAAAAATCAAACCAATATCCCTGTTTTATAAGTTGCCTGTAAAATTCAGTGCCTGGGAATGGTACGAATTTATTAAAATGAGCAAAGTCAATAGGAAGTTTCTTTGCAAAATTTAATGTATTAGTAAGAGTTTCCATTGTCTCGTTTGGAGTGCCTACAATGAAGTCAGCGCGAACTCGGATGTGTGCTTCTCTGGTCCACTTTACTGCCAATCTGTTTTGTTTCACCGTTGTTCCTTTGCCGAGTGTTTTTAAGACACGGTCATCGCCTGATTCCAAGCCATATAAGACTTGCCAGCATCCAGCATCATGCATCATTTGAAGCATCTCTGGGTTTACGAGATTTACCTTTGTAAGGCATGTCCATATACACCGTGGTCGGATTTTTTTCAGTCCTTGGCAGATTTCTTCAAGGCGATTTTTATTAATGGTAAAGCAATCATCAAAGAAGCGTATTTCGCGTGCACCGTATTTGCTCACAACCTCTTCTACTTCAGCTAACACATTATCTGAGCTTCGTTTTCTGTATTTTTCACCAAAGACAGACCTATCACAGAAGTTGCACTTTGATGGACACCCTCTTGATGTAATGATATGTGCAAGAGGAAGCTTTCGGTATGAAGCAGGGGTTGGATGATAGAGTTTAAGAGGTGGGAGAAGATGTCTTGCGGGAAGTGGGATGGAGTCCAGATTTTCAATAGGCTTTCGAGGTTGTGTAAATATCAGCTTTTTATCCCTCCAGAAGGCAAGTCCCGGGATATCTTCTGGTTTTGTGGTTCCTTTCCCTTCAAAATGTTGCAACAGTTCTACAAAAGTTACTTCTCCTTCACCAAGAATCAGATAGTCAAAAACTCTAGCCGCTGCTGCATGTTCAGGAGCTGCAGTAGGATGAGCCCCTCCTGCTAAAAAGACCGCATTAGGCATAGTTTTACGTAATAGTGTAGCGGTCTTTAGCGCATTTTTAAATGCTGGCGTAGTTGCTGTAATTCCTATAATGTCCGGCTTGAACGATATGCTTTTCCTTACGATTGCGTCCCAGTTATCATCAAATTTCTTTGCGTAATCAAAGATGCACACATCATGACCCTCTTTTTCAGCAACAGCAGCTAGATAAGCCAGGCCAAGAGCAGGGATAACATTCCTTACACTGGCAAACGCAGCGCGTTTACCTCCTATTTCCCTAATTCCAAACGGAACATCTATTAAAAGTATTTTCATCGTATTATTTTATTCAGGACTCGGGCAACCTTTTGAATTGCCTGTTCTGAAATGTCTTCATACATCGGCAATGCGATAGCTCGAGAAAATATACTGTCTACATTAGGGCAGTCGTTATAGCCTAATATTGTTGCACAGTTGTCTGCGATTTCATCCTCAATGCCAGCATCAATACCATGTAGTAACATTTTTTTTCTAACTATTGACGCTTTACAAGGAAGAATAGCAACACAGAAATACCATGTTGCTTTATACCCCTTCTCAACTGATTGAATTCTAATACATGGATCAAGGAGAGACTTTAAAAGAGATACTTTCTCTTTGCGCAAGGCAATTCTCTTCTTCAGGGAGCTCAGTTTCTTTAGTCCTATTGATGCCTGAATTGGAAGATATTTTGTATTTTCTTGTGAAGCCTGCTGAAATTTTCTATAAAGCGTATTCATTTTTTGCTTCCATGATGGAGTGGCAAGCAAATAGAGAAAGGGAAATCCAAGCCCAGTTGCAAATAGAAAACGCTCCATTCTTATAGCTTTTATCTTTTTCATAACAGAGGAGACATCTATTATACTGTTGCTTATCTTTGAATGTATAAATTTGCTAAGTCCAGCATCTTTTGTTGTTACCATTCCACCACCAAAGGTATTTACTGGTTTTGTTGTCTCAAAACTGAAGAAAGAGGCATAACCAAATGAGCCGGTTTGTTTGTGTTGAATCAAAGCGCCAAGAGAGTGGGCGCAATCTTCTATTACTGGTATTCCATATTGTTCAGCCAAGCTAACAATACTCTTAATTGAGCATGGCGAGCCAAAGGCATGCAATACAAGAATAGCCTTGGTTTTGGCTGTTATCCTCCTCATAATAGTCTCAGGAGAAATATTAAACGTTTTTAAATCAACATCTGCAGGAACAACCTGAGCACCCATATTTTTGATAAGAGGTATCAAGTCTTTCAATGTATATGCAGGAATAATAACTTCATCATTTAATCCAATATTCAGGTATTTTAGAATAAGTGTCATTCCAAAGCGTCCTGAGCTAACAGCTGTTGTGTATGGCATTCTTACATAACTTGCAATTGTCTTTTCCCACATATCAACTATATTGACATTGTTTTTCATGTTTACGTGCTTCCAGTGATCAATGTCAGCTAACTCTCCTGAATATATGTATGGTCTACGTCGTGGTATCAATAGTTTTTACTCCAGGTATAGAATTTCAAGTCATCCCAAGTTTGAATTATTTCACTGAATAAGGCTCGTATTGTGAGGCGTATGCTGAGTTCAGTAAAGGATGTGTCCCAGCAAGGAGATTTGCAGTGTTGCACGAGACGTCTGCTTTTCTGAAACGCACTGCTTTTCCAGATTTTTTCAAGGGGCTTATCCTGCACGCTTACTGTTCCTTCTATGTCAAAGCATGGACTTACCATACCATAGGGATTAATTGCACAGGCAACATATCCAGCAAAACAACGAAACTTACGGGGATGTTTATACAGGGCGGCAATACCAGTAAAGAAAGTCCTGGAGGTTGTTTGAAGCTTGCTATTTTTTATTGTCTGCATTAGTTTTTTTACCTCAACCTCCAATTCCTCTGTATCACTTTCTCTGAATATCAAGTTGTTGAACTCTTCTAAAGGTTTCCTATTATGTTGCAGGTTCGTATGTATTGGAGCAAACTTGATCTGGTGAACTCCAAGGCGTTCTGCAAAAGGGATCATATCTACCATATTTCTGAAAGTCTTACGAGTTATGAGATAGTTGATACCAATTCTAATAGACGGAGCTTGTTCCCGAAGAAGGCGAATTCCTTGTACAGCTTTCTCGAATGTTCCCTCTCCTCGAAGTGATTCATGTATCTCAGGTACTAAATTATCCACGGAGATTGAGACTGTATTAACTCCAGATCTCCTCAGTTGATCTACATTATAAGGATTTAGAATTGTTCCATTACTGCACAAATGAACTGCTATTCCTCTTTCCCGTGCATACTTGATAATATCAAATAGATCAAGCCGAAGAAGCGGTTCTCCACCAGTAATGACAATAAGTTTTGTTCGTAATTTTACAGCAGAATGGATAACTGCTTTCCATTCTTCTGTGGTCATTTCATTAGCGTTTCTATTTTGAATACCATATTTCCATACACCACACATCGAACATTGAAGGTTGCACCTATCTGTAATAAATATGAACAGAATAGGCAGATACTTTGGTGGTCTCTCAAGGTAGCGATTTATCCATACATTTACTATATGGAAAATACCTTGTAAAATATTTTGTGCTTTTCGTAATGGTTTTTTTGATTGCCTTGTGTATATCTGTTGGTGCATATTTATTGAGCTTTATCCATTTACTGAGGAGGATATATCATTATTATTAATCTTGTCAATTTTTAATTTTTAATTTAGGCGCAGCAGAAAGTTGCATCCATGACAGAACATATGCAAATCCGAGAACTGGAGAATTTGACATGAAAGGAGATTTATGCTAAGGAGGCAAGGAAAAGGAATAAGGTTCATGCTACATCTGCATTGCAAATATTTTCTCGGCGAAAAACAAAATGATTGAAATCTCTATCGTTATTCCTGCCTATAATGAAGAGAAAAGAATAATTTCTACTCTTAAGAAGATAAAAGATTATCTAGAGAAGGAAGACTATCGTTATGAAATTATTGTAGTTGACGATGGAAGTAAAGATAGGACATCAAAGATTATTAAGAAGATAAAAGAAAAAGATAATCGCATATCTTTAATTCATTTTCTAAAAAATAGGGGAAAGGGGGCAGCCGTCAAAGAAGGGGTTCTTTCGGCAAAAGGTCGCTATATTCTCTTCACCGATAGTGACCTTTCTACGCCAATTGAAGAATTAGATAAATTGCTCTTCTGGGTAAAGGAGAGAGATTATGATATAGCTATAGGCTCCAGGGGTCTACCGGAATCTAAAATCTTAATTCCTCAACTTTGGTACAGGGAAAAAATGGGGAAAATATTTAATATATTTGTTAGACTATTAGTTGTGCCCGAAATTTTTGATACTCAATGTGGTTTTAAATTATTTAGAAGGAAGATTGCGCAGCATTTATTCCATTTGCAAAGAGTTTCTAATCTTGCTTTTGACGTAGAAATCATTTATTTATCCAAGAGCTTTGGTTATTCAGTCAAAGAAATTCCTGTTCATTGGATCAATTCCCCTCAGAGTAAAGTGCACCTATTATCTGATTCATTAAGAATGTTAATAACTCTAATAAAAATTTTCCTCAGACATTAAAAGTAAATTTAAAAAATGAATTTTCTTGAATATCAGAAGATGTTTGAAATAGAAGAGAAGCACTGGTGGTATGTGGGAAAACGAAAAATAGTTTCTGCCTTACTTAAAAAATTCATTTCTAATAAGAAAGATAATAGAATATTAGATATTGGATGTGGCACAGGAATTGTTTTAAAAATGTTGAACGAATATGGTTTAGCAAGTGGATTAGATATTTCTAAGGATGCACTTTCCTTTTGCAAAGAGCGCGGTCTCAATTCTCTATTTCTTGGTTCAGCTACTTCTTTACCGTTTCCTGATGAAACTTTTTCTTTAGTTACTGCTTTAGATATACTTGAACATATAGAAGACGATCGATTGGCTTTAAGAGAAATCAGAAGGGTCTTGAAGAAAGATGGTTTGGCAATAATTACTATTCCCGCTTTTCCTAATCTATGCAGTTCTCACGATATATCCTTGGGTCATAAGAGAAGATATACTTTTGTAGAATTAGAGAAAAAAGTTACTTCTACGGGACTTAAAATATCAAAAATTAATTATAGCAATTTTTTTCTCTTTCCGTTTGTTTTTGCTTACCGCAAATTTAAAAAATTCGTTACTAAATCTGTGACAATTTCAGATACTGGTTCCGTGCCGATTCTTTTAAATCAAATTTTTATTGAAGTCTATGGCATTGAAACTCAATTAATAAAGAAGACGAAACTCCCTTTTGGTCTTTCTTTAATATGTGTGGCTAAAAAATGAGTTCTACAAGATACAACTTAACAAAAGGTTTGTTGCTTGTTTTTGCGATACTGTATCTGATTAAATTACCATGTTTAACGAAAACTTTTATTGTCAAAAAAAATATCTCTGAACTTGATTTTTCAGCTTGCATATTCCATAATACGTTAAGATTACACTTAGAAATCACTTTATTAAAGAAAAAATTGCTGTCGAAGGCAGCCTAATTTAAGCACACAAAAATATGCAAGATAAATTCATAGTTTTTAAAAAAGTTGTTCTAGTTCTTCTACTAGCTATAATTTTGAGATTATCATATGTCATCTACCCTCCAGTTATGCGTGATGAATCCATATATAGTTTGGGTGCCTGTAAAATTTTACATGGTCAAATTCTTTATAAAGAAGTTGGTGAAGAGCGCGGGCCATTACTCTTTATTTTCTATGCTTTGATCTTTAAATTATTCGGCATGTATAATATGTTAGCTATAAACATAGCTGGCCTTATATGCTCACTTTTGATACTCTTGCTCCTTTTTAGAATAGGCATGTGTTTTTGGGATTCAAAAATAGGAGTATACATAGGTTTATTTTATGCAATTTTTAGTTTCTATCCAGATTTGATGAATAGAGCAAACACTGAAATGCTAATGCTTTTACCTATGGTATGTTCAGTGTTTTATTTCCTTAGAGCTGAAGAAAAATCATGCCTATCTCTGTATTTTATGTCTGGATTGATGTGTGGTATTTCTATGCTATTTAAACAAACAGGAGGCGCAACATTTCTTGCTATAGTTATATATTTTATAATTTTATTTGTCTTTAAAAATAAATCTAAACTTAAATTGGTTAAGAATTTTACTATAGTATTTGCAGGAATGCTTTTGCCTATTCTTGTTTCTATTATTTATTTCGCCCTGCATCACTGTCTTAATGATTATATTTTCTGGAGTATTAAACTTGGGAGGATATATTTCACAACTTTTGGTTTTCTTGGACGCATTCGGGCATTTTGGGCAATGTGGATAAGGCTTCTAATTCCCAATATGATGTTTTGGATATTTGCCATTTTTGCAGTACTATCTTCCGTTACTCAGATATATGCAAAGCTTAAGTTTAAGAATAACTTAAATATTCGTGATAAAGCTTGCCTTTTAGCTGTTATCTGGGCATTTACCTCTGTCCTTGCTGCCTCAATAACAGGTCGCCCATATCCGCACTATTATGCTTTGGTTATACCACCATTTTGTATATTAGCAGGAGTTGGTTTTTTACTTTTTTTAACAAAGTATATAAATGCATTTAAAGCTAAAACAGTTCGTTTAGTAGCAATATCTCTTTTGGTATATGGATTTATTGGCCCCGTTGTAACTGTCCATGGTGTAGATATATATAATAGATATCTATTTGCTGTAAAGCAGAGAAGTAGTTACAAGCCTGTTTTAAAAGAGGTAGTTAGATATCTAAACCTGCCTAAATTTCAAGAGAATTCATTATTAGTATTGGATTCAAATCCAGAGCTATATATATTCGCTCATCAGAAATGTCCCACTAGATTTATCAGTTTAGTTTTTGCTTGGGGGACATCTCCCAGTGTATATTCAATAGAAAAAGTTGTTGTGCCAGGTTTTTTTGATAAATTTATGGAGGATTTAAGAAAAAACAGACCTAAATTTATTGTTGACTCATCAATGTTCTTAAAAACTTACAGATGGATTTTGCCAACTGAACATTTTGATAGAATATACGAATTTGTTAGTAATAATTATACCTTAGAGAAAGAAATTAAAGAAATATCTATTTACAGACTAAATAACTCTATTAATTAAAATGTAATCGTTGTTTTAGGTGCTGTTTTACGCTTCATTAACAGGTATTCCTAGATTACAATCCCTTGTATTTTAATACTACTATAATCGGATTTATATACCAGAGATCCTCTGAAACGCCAAACTGTTTAAACGTAATTCCCATGAAAGAAAGAGGCTTATGAAATACCTTGTATATCTCATAGTCTTGAGATGTAAGTAAATTATGAAAGAACTCGGATAAATGGTTGAATCCATACTGTATGTTTGATGTTATAAAATATTCAGGGTTTTTCTTCTGTAATGCAGAATAATCATTGCCAACTATAACCAGTTTATACCTATTTCCATCTATTGGTGGCATCTGATATTGCCATGGAATTTCTGTCATTCCAATAGTTGAAGATTGCTTTATGTTTTTTGCAATCCATTCTCCTGCCTCAGTACGTATGTTTTTGTTCACCAAAAGTTTTTCATAGCTCATCCCGTAACAGAATGTAAATAACAGAACAAAGGTGACTATAGAGTAACCGATGTGTTTTTTTACGGATTTCAGCTTATTTAATAGTTCAAACCATCCGCTACATCCAAGAATAATAAGCGGAGGAACAATGGGAAGAATATATCTTGAAAATGCTATGGAAAAGGAAGAAATAAAAACAAAGAAAAAAAGTATCCATGATAAAAGAAGTAAAACCACTCTTTTCTCAAAGAGTTTATTCTTTTTTAAAGACAGTATTTTAATTAGAATGCCAATTAAAGCAAAAATAAAAAGAGGAATACCTAGTCCATATTTCAAGCTGGAAATATAGAACCTCCAACTAAAAGATAATCCTGTATGCTCACTCAGGATTATCAAAGGTTTGGGGAAAGTTATGAGGAAATATGGATTTGTTACAAAAAAGAAGAGCAAGAACGCTGCAACGGTTAAGGTAAGTCCTTTAAACAGCTGTTTTAAATCCTTATGACTAAGAAGAATTCCGATTACAGGTATTATCAGGGATGCGCCAAAGGTTACCTTTGTTCCACAGGCAAGACCGGAAAACAGACCTGCCAAGAAAACTTTTTTAAAGGAAAATGTTTCAATGAATTTGGCTGTAACAAACAGACACGCCATTATCCAGAATAAACCGGGAACGTCAACATACATATAATGGGCATTTAATAACATTAGAGGCGTGAATAAAATTAAGAGACTGCTTATAAATGGACCAATGTTATTTTTAAGAACCTTTTTAGATATAAGGTAACTTAAAACAATAAGGCCGATTCCATATAACGCTGTTACGAATCTTCCAACCATGTAAAATTTAGCAATCTCCTCAGGGTGAAGAAAATAGAAAGCCAGATCAGAAGTAACAGCAATTAAATTAAACTTGGAAAGCAAAAAAAGCAAAAGTCCTATCATGTATAGATACACTCCGCCAATTGTAACCTGATTAGGATTAAAATCCAATTCTTTTGGATTCATGGTAGATAAGCTTTTTATCAGATAATACTCATCCGGATGGTAACTTCTTATGGAATTGTACAGATTTCTAGGCGCTTTTTCCCCTGCTTCTTCAGGATGATAAGCTAAATGCACTCTCATCCCTTTCCATGTAGCTTCTGGAGGATAACTCTTAATCTTTGCCATCGTGGTTTGAATGCTATCTTTGTTTGCAAAATATAGATTATTCAGGGCTTGAGAGGGAAGTCCAAATCTTATCCCTCTCGTATATACATATGCAGAAATAAGTATTAAGAAAGATAATACTATGATGAAAATCTTACTTGTTTCTGATTTTTTAGATGCTACCATTTTGTATCCCAGAGTTTTTCTTTATGCCGAAAGTTTTCGAGATAATAAGATTGTAGCTAAACACTGTTTTAAGTATACTAGCACAAAAAGGTTCAAGTAATAAGAATGAAATTTGATATAAAGAATAGAAATTTTTACGTTCTCCTTATTTTTCTCTTTTCCTTTATTGTCAGATTCATATATCTATATTTCTTTTCTCAGGACATAATACATATTGAACGTTCGCTTTTTGGTGATGCGGCTCAGTACATTTTGATTGCAAAAAACATTGCTTCAGGTAATGGATTCAACATGTTACCTGATTCAACCCTTTTAGCAAACAGAGCTCCACTTTTTCCATTTATTCTTGCAGGAGTTTTTAAGTTTTTTGGACAAGGTTACTGGCCGACAAGAATCTTTCAAGTTTGTATAAGCTCTCTAGTTCCAGTTATTACCTATCTCATTGGCAAAGAGATTGCCCATGAAAGAGTTGGGAGGGTTTCAGCCTACATTTCTATATTTTATCCTTTTTATGTTTTCTATAGCGGGTATGTTCTTACAGAGACTTTGTTTGTTTTTCTCTCCTGTTTATCCTTATTATATTTAATCAGATTTATAAAAACAGGTTCCTATCAAGACTCATGGCTATCGGGCATATTTTTAGGGCTTTCAGCGCTTACAAGGCCTATTGCACTGGGATTTGGACTGTTTTTTATAATGTGTTATTTTTTTGTGTCTAGACGCAGACTTAAAGGCGTAGTGATAATTTTAGCAACTATGTTTTTAGTAGTATCGCCATGGACTATAAGAAACTATATTGTTTTTGAGAAATTTGTTCCTATTACTACTGAAGTAGGACGAGTTTTTTACAGTGGAAATAACCCGATGAACAAAACAGGTGGGTGCATTAGAGATATTGATTTTATAGAACCAGAAGAGACAGTATCTATGGGAGAGGTTGAAGCATCGAACTATATGTTTAAGAAGGGCTTGGAATTCACAAGAGACAATCCTTGGGTATTCTTTAAAGTGAGCATAAAAAAGTTGGGGAGATTGTGGAGGGTTTTCCCCTTTTACACGTCAGGATTTACAGATATAAAATACAAATTAATAAGCATGTTTTCTTATGGATTGATCCTTCCATTTTTTCTTATTGGTCTATTTTTGAGTATGCGAAACTGGAAACTTGTTTTACCATTGTACTGCCTTATAGTATATACTAGCATTTTCTGTATGATATTTTATGGTACCATGAGATTCAGACTTCCCATAATGCCTGCTGTTATTGTGCTAGGCTCTGTGGGAATAGATAGATTGTTATGGAAAAAGTAAAGGTTCTCCACATAATTACTCGTCTGATTCTGGGCGGAGCGCAGGAAAATACACTGTACACAGCAGAAGGATTGATGAAGGATCCTGCCTATGATATTACACTGGCTTCAGGACATACCACAGGTCCTGAAGGAAGTATCGTGAACAAGGCAAAAGAATCCGGAGTAAAATTAACAATCATTAACAGTCTGACAAGGAATATAAACCCTTTTAGTGATATCTCAGCTTTCTTGTCTTTGTATAAGTTAATAAAGAAAAACGAGTACGATATAGTGCATACGCATTCTTCAAAAGCGGGTATTCTTGGAAGACTTGCAGCAAAACTGGCAGGATGTAGTGTAATCATACATACAATACATGGTTTACCGTTTCACCCGTATCAGAACAAATTTTTAAATTTTCTTTATATCCGTCTTGAGAGACTGGCCGGGAGATACACAGATAAGATAATTACTGTCTGCGAAAGCATGGCTCAAAAAGCGCAGGCTGCAGGCATAAAACCTGTTAGTGGATATGTAACGGTTTATAGCGGTATGGATTTAGATAAGTTTATAGATGATAGAACAAGTTCTCGTCAAGCAAAAAGGAATATCGGGCTACCTGTTGACGCTAAGGTTGTAGGTAAAGTAGCAAGGCTTTTCCCCCTAAAGGGCTATGAATATTTTATCAGCGCATCGAAATATATTTCGGAATGCGTGCAGAATGTATATTTTTTAATTATAGGAGACGGAGTTTTAAGGGAACAATTGGAACACAGGGTTAGGCAAATGGGATTGAAAGATAGATTTGTTTTTGCAGGACTTATCCCGAATAATGACGTACCAAGATTTATTGCTGCAATGGATATAGTTGTGCACACTTCGCTAAGAGAAGGACTAGCAAGAGTTATACCTCAGGCAATGGCAATGTCCAAGCCTGTAGTGAGCTTTGATATTGATGGAGCTAGGGAACTGATACGTAATAACGACACAGGTTATCTTGTTGCTCCTAAAGACACTAAAAGACTATCAGAGAGAGTAATAGATTTGCTGAATGATACAAAAAAAGCAGAGAAAATAGGTATGAATGGTAGAAAGCTTGTAGACCCGGCATTTCGCATAGAAACAATGATTGATAAAATAAAAGAAATATACGATAATCTATTACTTAGTGATAAGTTATAAGAATTAAGTTTTTAATCCTTGAGAAGGGGAGTTTTTATGTGGTATATAGTTTATTTTTGCTGTTTTATAATGTCTTTTCTTTTGAGTCTTATCCTGGTTCCTGTTGCTAGAAAATTTGCAACAAAGCATGGCATGCTTGATCATCCTGGGGAATGGAAGATACATCTAAAACCTAAGCCATTGCTTGGAGGAGCAGCGATCTGCATATCGTTTATAGTAACAGTACTTATAAACTTGTTGATACTCTTCTGCTGTTCCGAAATTTTTTGTCTAATCCACTTAATGCCTGATTTTTTACTCAGTGAAATCCATTTAATAAAAGCTGTTTTACCGAAATTAGCTGTTATTTTAGTCGGCGGAATATTTATATGTGTGCTGGGACTGGTTGACGATACTATTCATAAATTATCTGTCAAAACTAAGCTAATGGGACAGATAATGGTTGCATTATTGCTTATTAGTTTTGGAATAAGAATAACGCTTTTTATAGAAAATAATTTCATTAGCAGTATTATCACAGTTGTATGGATCATTGGAATTACGAATGCATTTAATCTGCTGGATAATATGGATGGACTTTCGGCAGGTGTGGCGGTTATTGCCTCTATGATATTTTTTGTAATAACAGCATTCCAAGGGCAGGTTTTTACTGCAACAATACTTTTAGTTCTTGCTGGAAGCATATTTGGGTTTTTGCGTTATAATATGCATCCTGCAAGGATATTTATGGGCGATGCAGGAAGTATGTTTATAGGCTATATACTGGCTGTATTAACAGTTGTAAGCTCTTATTACACAAAGAGCAGTCCTACTTTCTTTCCTGTGGTTATGCCTATTTTAATACTTGGAGTGCCGATCTTTGATACAATATCTGTGATAATTGTAAGGATTGAGAATAAAAGGTCTATTTTTCAAGGGGATATGAACCATTTTTCACACAGGCTTGTTAAATTGGGAATGACACAGAAACAGGCAGTATGGTTTATTTATCTGGTTACTTTCTGTGTAGGGATTAATGCTTTACTGCTTTGCTTTGCTAATATATGGGGAGCAGGGGTAATATTGGTTCAAACTGTGTGTATATTTATAATTATTGCAATTTTAGAGAGGATAGCAAAGAGAAATAGTGATAAGAAAAGCGAAAATAGCTGATATAAAACAGATTTACAACCTGATTATGGAATTTGCAAATAAGGAGGAAATGCTTCCGCGTTCTCTGAGTGAATTATATGATAACTTAAGAGATTTCTTTGTGTTTGAGGAATCAGGGAGGGTTTCCGGGTGTTGTGCTCTTCACGTTATGTGGGAAGAGCTTGGTGAGATACGGTCTCTTGCTGTGAAAGCAGAAAAGCAAGGAAAGGGGATAGGTGCCAAACTGATAGAAGCATGTATTGGAGAAATGGGCTATATAGGGCTGAATAAGGTATTTGCTCTTACTTATAAACCTGAGTTTTTTGAGAGAAAAGGGTTTTTTAAGATTAACAAATCAGAACTTCCTCACAAAGTCTGGGCTGATTGTATTAAGTGTCCGAAGTTTCCTGATTGTGGAGAGGTTCCTGTTATGTATAAGGTAAAAACAAATATGGAAGTAGAATGATACTAAGAATTTTAATGCTTGTTTTAAGTTTTATTCTGATAGGAAATCCTTCCATGGCAAAGGAACTTGTTCTTAGTCCAGGAGTTGAGGAATTAAGACTGGCAGTTGATGAACCGGCTGTTTTTTCATTCACCAAGCAAGATACATGCAAAACATATCTATCGTTTCTTATAAAAGCAGACTCCGAAAAACCCGATGGATACACAAAGGGCTTAGTAATACACGTTAACGGAGATAGAATAAAGACTTCGGGAAGATTGATAAATGAACCGTTCAAGGTAACGGAAGAAACAAATGATTTGTGTAATGCTCATGGCGTCTGGACTGTTCCTGTTTCCGGGGACTATTTCTTATTTGTCTTTGATATTACTGATTTAATTAAAAATAAGAACAGGATCATATTTCTAAGAGTTCCGCATTCCTTGTCTGAAGCTCCATTTTTTCTTAAGGAAGTAAAGATAATCTATGAATCAAGAGACAAAGAGACAGTAGTTGCTAAAGAAGAAAGTAAATCTCAAAAAGAAGAGATTAAACCTCGAAAAGTGGAAATTAGCTCTGCTACGAAGGCTAAAACCGAGCATCCTAAGAAGGAAGTTAACTTAACTCATAAGGAAAGGGAAGTCAAAGCAACTGCTCTGGAACCAGTTAGCTTTTCCTTTGCTCTGCCAAGCGCGAAAAAGGCACATCTTTCTTTTCTGGTAAGGGCTAAGTCGAGAAAACCGACAGGTTATATAAGTGCTTTGGTAATTGAGATTAACGGTACTCAAATAAAAGACACAAAAAGATTGCTAAATAAGAGCACAACTTGCGAATCAAGTGTTACAAGTTATGGGCTCTGGAAAGTGCCGAAATCCAGAGACTATTCTTTCTTTATTTTCGATATATCTGACTTAGTGGCGAAAGAAAATAAGCTTATATTTAAAAGGGTTCTCTCTTCTGATAAAACTCCTCTTTACTTTAAACAAGTAAAAATAATGTATGAATAAATTTGAAAAGCTCGTAGCAGAAGCTGTTAACGGATTACCAGATGAGTTTCAGCGGAGAATGGAAAATGTGAGTATATCGGTAGAAGACAGGCCTTCTGAGGAGATACTCAGGAAACAGGGAATAAAGAGTCCCATGACTCTTCTCGGATTGTATCAAGGCATTCCGCTAAAGAAGAGGGGAGTGTATTATTCAAACGTTCTTCCTGATATGATAACTATTTATAAAGAACCTATTGAAATGTTATGCAGCAATGAAGATAGAATAAAGAAAAGAGTTAAGGAAGTAGTTATGCACGAACTTGGGCATCATTTTGGAATGACTGAAGAAGATCTGGCTTAATCTTTGCAATATATTTTATAAGGGATTTCGTGTCATGAACGAACATCAGGTTGTTATCACAGGCTTGGGCGCTGTAACACCGATTGGTATAGGTGTACAGGATTTTTGTGAGGGATTAAAGACTGGGCAAAACGGAATTGCGAGAGTTACTCGTTTTGATGTGACAGATTTTCGTTCCAAGCTCGCGGCTGAGGTAAAAGATTTTCAAGCTGAAGAATGGATTGACAAAAAATCAGCAAGACGTATGGATCGATTCTCACAGTTTGGAATCGCTGCATCTGCAATGGCAATTGAAGACGCAGGTTTGGAATCTTTCTCATTTGACAAAAACAGGGCAGGCGTCATCATCGGTTCCGGCATTGGGGGTTCACAGACAATCGAAGACGGGTATTCCAGTCTTCAAAAAAATGGCCCCAAAAGTTTAAATCCGTTTTTTGTGTCCAAGCTGCTTATCAATATGGCAGCGTGTATGGTTTCCATTAAATATGGCTTAAAAGGTCCCCTTTCTGCTCCCTCTGTGGCCTGTTCTACAGGATCAAACGCCATTGGCGATGCTTTTCGGATTCTTCAGAGAGGAGATGCCGACATCATGCTTGCAGGTAGTTCCGAAGCATGTATAACCCAGCTACCCTATGGATGTTTTTGCGCCACACGATCCATGACTCCAAATGATTGCGCTGAAAATGCCTGTAGACCCTTTGATAAAAATCGTGATGGTTTTGTGATGGGAGAAGGAGCCGGGATTGTTGTTTTGGAAAATCTGAAACACGCTCTCAAGCGAGGAGTAAGAATTTATGCTGAAATCGTCGGATACGGCAATACGTCCGATGCCTATCACTTTACGGCACCAGAACCCGAGGGCGATGGGATGATCCGAGTTATGCAAGCAGCGCTGCAGGACGCTGATATGGATGCTGAAAGAATAGGATATATCAATGCGCATGGCACATCCACTGTTTTAAATGACAAATGTGAGAGTGCAGCTATTAAAAAAGTATTTGGCGAATATGCAAAAACCTTAAAGGTCAGCTCAATAAAATCGATGATTGGGCATCTTATGGCAGCTGCGGGGTCTGTGGACTTTGTGTCGACTGTAATGAGTGTGTTTACCGGTATGATCCCGCCAACCATTCATTATAAAGAACCTGATGCTGATTGTTCTCTTGACTATGTTACCAATGGCGCCGAATCACTTGATTTAAATGCGGCAATGAGTAATTCGTTTGGTTTCGGTGGAGGCAACGCTTGCCTCATAATTAAGAAATATGGAGATATAAATGAAAATTCCTAAACTACAAATCGGAAGTCTTACTGCAGACATACCAATAATTCAGGGAGGTATGGGTGTCCGAGTCTCACTTTCCTCTCTGGCTTCAGCAGTTGCAAACGAAGGCGGCATAGGCACCATCTCCAGTATTGGTCTGGGAGATTTAGATGATTCAAAACGGGAATATGAAAGAATATCCAGAGAAGCATTAGTAAGAGAGATCTCTAAAGCCAGGAGCATGACAGATGGCCACATCGCAATAAACTTTATGGGAGTGCTCAGCAACGTAGATGATCTGGTTACAACTGCTGTACGTGAAGGAATTAAAATGATCGTATTCGGCGCCGGATTGCCAACTAAACTTCCTGCTTTAGTCCAGGATCCCAGTGTAAACCTTGTGCCTATCGTTAGTTCTGCCAGAGTTGCAGAATTTATCCTGCGAACCTGGGACAAACGATACCAAAGAACAGCAGATGGGCTAATCCTTGAAGGACCTCTGGCCGGAGGACATCTTGGTTTCTCTGAAGAACAGCTAAAACATACAGAGGATTACTCCCTCGAAAAACTTCTGCCCAAAATCCTGGAAACTATTAAACCCTATGAAGATAAATACGGAAAGAAAATTCCTATTATCCCCGGAGGCGGTATTTATAACGGAAAAGATATTGCGCGAATGCTTTCTATGGGCGCTTCAGGTGTTCAGATGGGAACCCGTTTTGTCTGTACCGAAGAATGCGATGTGTCCCGGGAATTCAAGCAAGCTTATCTGGATGCCAAAGAAGAGGATATTGTTATTATTAAAAGTCCTGTTGGTATGCCTGGACGAGCGATAAATAATCGTTTTTTAAAGAACCTGGAAGTTAAAGGAAAGCTGAAAATAAATTGTCCTTATAGATGTCTCACAGCCTGTAAAGTTGAGAAAGCGCGATACTGTATTGCTCAGGCTCTTGTGAATTCCTATTTTGGTGATGTGGATCATGGCCTCATTTTCTGCGGGCAGAATGCGTATCGCATTGACAAAATCACTACCGTTAAGAAACTTATCCATGAACTTCTTTCGGAACTAAAAGAAGCATAAGAAATGAATAATAAAATATTTACAAAAAAAGGAGGTGGCAAATGACTATTGATATATTACGTGAAGTACTAGGATGGTGTGCTGTAATCAATATTGGATTATTGATATTTTCGGCGATTTTCATGGTCTTTTTACGCGGCCCAATTTCGCGTATCCACGCCAAAATGTTTAATTTGAACGAAAGCGATATATCACTTGCCTATTTCCGATATTTGGCACAATACAAGATTGCCATAATTGTTTTTAATATTATCCCGTATTTTGCGTTACGAATTGTTGGATGAATTAGCCCAAAGAAACTCGAAAAAATTCGTCCTTATGTTGTGGTAGGCAAAGAATAGCTCTTGATTGTCAACTTCCATAATAATAGAATAACGATAAATTATGTGGTGGGGATATGTTTGCAAAAGTTTATGGTTGTGCAGTTGTTGGAATTGGCGGTAAGTTAATAGAGATAGAAGCTGATGTAGCTAACGGCTTGCCATCAGTTACAATTGTCGGGCTTCCTGACAATGCTGTAAAAGAGAGCCGTGACAGGGTTAAAGCTGCGATAAAGAATTCAGGATTTGTTTTTCCTCAAAAAAGGATAACAATTAATTTGGCACCAGCAGAACTCAAAAAAGAGGGTTCAGCGTTTGATCTGCCTATTGCTTTAGGAATACTTGCATGTTCCGGCTATATAAGCAGTCAAACTATGAGTAAACATTGTTTTGTTGGAGAACTCTCGCTGGATGGTGACATTAGGCCTGTTAAGGGAGTCTTGCCAATGGCGCTAACAATTAAGGGGAACAGCGGTCATTCTCTTTGCGTACCGGTAAATAACATTCAGGAAGCAGCTGTTGTAGATCAAATAAATACATATCCGTTGGAAAATCTTCAGCAAACAGTAGATTTCATAAATCAGGTAGAAGATATTCCGCCTTTTAAAGTGGATATTGAAGAGATTTTTAGGATGAACTCTGTATATGATGTTGATTTTTCAGATGTTAAAGGGCAGCAGCATGTAAAGAGAGCAATAGAGATTGCAATAGGGGGCGGGCATAATCTTCTTACAACATGGACGCAATACGACATATGAATTTCAGCTTACTGAGAGCCTATCTCAAGTCTAATTTACCCTAAAATCACCTGAATTCACGCCCCTAGGGAGAAGGATTAGGGGTGTTTATTTTGTATATCTCCGCTCCGCACAGAATTTTTCTATAAAAAGGGGATATTTCTTGATATTTCACATAATTGTATGCTATCTTTATCAAAAGAATAGTAACGGCTCAATGATATATGTTGGGCGACAAGATAACGAAAGAAGGATGCTAATGCTTGAACTATGGCACATATGGGTTATCGCTGGCATTGTGCTCTGGATCTTTGAAATTTTCACACCCGGTTTTGTGGTTGGAGTCTTCGGCACTGCATGCTTGATAGTGGCTCCGTTTGCAGGCGCAGACGTAACGTTCAAAATACAGTTGCTGGTGTTCGGAATAGCCACTGGAGGCACAGCCCTTGTCATCAGACCGTTGATAATCCGGCATTTCTATGGACGAGAGGCAAAGATAAGGACGAACGCCGATGCGTTAGTCGGCAAATCTTGCATAGTCACGGAAGTCATTGACCTTCTATCTGGAACTGGAATGGTCAAGATTGGTGGTGAAATCTGGAGTGCCTCCACGCCAGATGAATCAAGAGTTGATGTCGGGCAGAAGGTAACTGTCCGGGAAGTGATTGGGTGCAAGGTCGTGGTCGAAGCAATAACAACAGAAAAAGGAGGTGCAGTATCATGAATATGCCGCTTGTCATTATCGGAACGTTGGTTGTCTTCGTGATCATCTTTGCAATCAAGGGCTTCAAGATCATCCGACAATCGGAAACGATGGTTATTGAACGACTCGGACGCTACCACCGAACTCTCTCATCAGGTATCAACGTCATATGGCCGATATTTGACGTTCCACGTTCGATTGAGTGGAGATTTATTAAGACAGATGTAGATGGCAATACAATCGTACGGAAGGACACCGTAACTCGTATTGATTTGCGCGAAACTGTGTATGATTTCCCAAGTCAAAACGTAATTACAAAAGACAACGTAGGCATTGAGATCAATGCCCTGCTGTACTTTCAAATCACAGACCCTAAGCGTGCAGTATATGAAATTGCCAACTTGCCGGATGCTGTCGAAAAACTGACCCAGACAACTCTTCGTAATGTCATTGGTGAACTGGATCTGGATAATACGCTTACTTCCCGTGACACCATCAACCACAAACTCCGTACAATTCTTGACGAAGCTTCGGACAAATGGGGAGTCAAAGTTAATCGGGTTGAGCTTCAGGACATCACTCCGCCAAAAGATGTGATGACTGCCATGGAAAAGCAAATGCGAGCTGAGCGTGATCGGCGAGCAACTATACTTGAAGCCGAGGGACGGAAGCAGGCAGCCATACTTGAAGCCGAAGGCATTAGGCAGTCTGAGATCAACAAGGCGGAAGGTCTGAAACAGTCGTTGGTTTTGAAAGCCACTGGTGAAGCGGAAGCGAGGGTAAAGGTGGCCGTGGCCGAGGCTGAAGCGGTTACAAGGGTGACCAAAGCAATCACGGAATCAGGGGGTAATCCGACGACATATCTGCTCGCTCTTAAGTACATTGAAACCATGAAGGAAATGGTTAGTGGAAAAGCGAATAAAGTCGTCTACATGCCTTACGAAGCATCAGCTCTCATTGGTTCTGTCGGAAGTATCCGTGACATGTTCGACCAGAACAAGCAACTGAATACTTGATTGCCCAACAATGGCATGCACCCGATTGGCATTCCTCTATCGCTCCATGTCGACTGGTGATGCCAAACATTGAACTTTCGTTTACTCATTCCCGCTATTATAGCTCCATCTAGCCATGCAGAGGCATGTACAAGCCACTTTCTCTGCTGGCTAATGGTTTGCATATGGGTGGGTTATGATCTACGTATTCAGTTCCAATCACACGTATAGTTTGACTTTGAACGTGAGTAATCATAAAATGCATATATATTTTATTTGAAAGGCACATCGATTACAATGGCAAACAATTAGAACTTAATGAGATGAAAGGTTATCCAATTATCCATAAAATATCATTGATAATAGAGAAAATCGACAAGCATCTTTTAATTCTAATTAGTGTATTACTAACGATACTGGTACTAACTGGAATCGTTGTGATAACTAAACAGTTCAAGTTATCACGGTATATTCGAACAGCTGAAGTCTTGCTTACTGAAGGGAGATATATTGAGGCGATAACTGAGGCCAGGCGGGCTGTTGAGCTAAAAAAGACTGATGCAAGAGCATATGTGCTAATTGCTCGTGCCTACCGTTTGCAAAATAATCACTTGAAAGCTCTTTTCTTTATTCGCAAAGCATTAAAATTAAAACCAATTCTTAGCGAAACATATCTTGAACATGGTCGCTTGTATGTTTCAGAAAGGAAAATCAATAAGGCAATAATTAGATTTAGAAAAGCTCTTGAGATCAATCCGCGGAATTATGATGCTCGGTACGAACTATCACGCATTTACAACCAGCGTGGCCAATATGCCCTTGCCCTGCAGGAAATAAAATCAGCAGAACAATTTGGCGAACACGTCGCAGAGTTCCACTTGGAGAAAGGCATCGCATATTCAGGATTAGACGAGGTCAACTCGGCTCGAAAGGAGTATGAAATAGCATTAGAGATTGATCCTGATAACGTGCACATTATGAATCAGTTAGCCCGAACTTACATTATCCTTGGCATGATCAAGGAAGCGTCACAAATACTCCAGCAAAGCCTGCAAATCAAAAAAGATAATTCGATAGCGTATAGATGTCTGGGGAGCATTAATCTACGTCTTGGAAAGTGGACAGATGTGAGGCATGCGTGGGAGAGAGCTGATAATATATCGTGGAATAATTGGTCTACAACCCAACGACACTTTCAGAATGTCTGTGAAGCTGTCTATTTTGCTAACGAACCGAGAATCAGAGCTAAACTCAATGAAAATGAAGAAATTTTATTTCGCTTGTTCGGCCATTACAGAGATTCCACCTCCAGACTGAAGTGGAATAATTATTATCGTATGATGATCTTCACTAATGAAAAAATAATTGCTATAGCATATGAATCGAAATTTAACTACTTGGATTACTTAGATAAACTAGCTGATAGTATGATTGACTTGGGCAAAACAATTAGTAGCTTTGAGGAAAGGAAAATAGGTAAGGGCATTAAGGGGCTTGGTCAAACAGTTAAGTCTGGAGCTCATATAAGCAGAAGAATTATTAATGATATTGATGCCACGTCGAACGCTAACAATGTTCGCATTGCCACTATTGATTACTCAGACATTACAGAAGTCCTTGTAGTGTCATCTTCTGAGGGTCAATCATCAAAAAACGAAAAAAAATCTTTTGAACTGCGTCGTCGTGACAATTCTCCACTGATAGATGTTCCAAATGGTTATATTTTTACTTTTGATCCTAGAATAGAAAGGACAAAAGAAATTATTAATATTCTAAGAAAGGAGCTGATATGAGAACCTTATTGTTTTATATAGTTGGAATAGGATTACTCTTTCTTTCAAATTGTATTATTCGAGATGACGAATCACCATACATGTTTAGCGGTATTATCCTAGTAGTTATTGGATACATTCTCATAATGTCTAGTCTGGTAGTAAGTTTTATGGATTTTGGCTTGTTTGGTATTATCTGGGTATTTGTCGCTGTCCAGGGCGCGATATTGACCCATCACAAGCTTAATAACCTGACTTCATCTTATACTGCTGGTGGAGTCGATACCATAAAGATGAACATCAAGCAATACATAGGAAAGTCGGGGAAAGCGGTATCTATCTTAAGACCTATTGGCAAAGTGGAGATCGAGGGAAAGAGAATTAATGCCATGGCATATAGTGGGGCCGTTATTCCACGGGGCACTCAAGTGGTTGTTGTTGATGTAAAGCAGGGTACTGCATTAGTTGTGAGACCATTAGAAAAGACTGATGGTCAATAACCTCTATGAAGGATGTGAAGAAGGAAGGATGTGAAAAAATTGAAACTTGTCCTACATTGAACGAAAGAACACTATGAAGCTATCGAGTAGAATTACAATCTTTTATATCAGCCCGATCTTTTTTCTAGTTTTCTTAGTTTCATGTAACCATGCAACAAATTATACCATGGAAAAAACCATTTCTTATGGGGATAGATCTGCTTTTGGCGGAGTGTATGCAAACAGATCCTTTTTCGATATGGCAAATTCCCAGAAACCTACTACTTCTCTTTTGACTGAGCCAGGGAGCATAGAAGGCCACTGGCTTTCTTCAGATTATAAGTCAGTTCTAACGATTACTCAGCTCAATCCCGAAGATGAGGCTCCTATATATTACTGTTGCAAGGATGGGTTTAAAATTGTAATTAACGGCGATGGCTCTAGCACCTTTGGGAAATACATAAACGCATCCTATGAGATATTTACTCTCTATGGTATGGATATTGATTCTGATGGCATAGATGAAGTTTTCATTGAATCTGGAGAAGGAAGAGGGACTTGTGTTTATGTTAAGAAACTCTCGGTATTTAAAGTTGGCACAGAGCAATTTCGATGTATTTTTGAGATAGACTTGAATGGGTATATTGGCGGAGAACCAGGGGATGGTAGACTAGCTCCTGAACCAGATGTATGGGAACGACGTTATTCCTTAAAAGATGTGGATGGCGATGGTCTTGTTAATATCGTTCTAAACCTCATATCTCCTGAGAGTATCCCTAAATTCCTTGGACTTTCAGAGTGGACCGAGGTACTTCAGTTTCGAAGCTTAGTTTATTCGTATAGCAGGAAACATTGCACATATAGGTTAACTGACTTCGATTTCACAAAAATGAATTAATTTGATTGCATGGGTACTATCAAAAGTAAATGAAAAGTCTGAGTAAGCCCCCAAAAATGGGTGAAATTAAACATACTCCTTTTATGAACATCAGTAAAACACATAAAACACTGAGTTTCCCGATCAAGCTAAGGAATAGGGTAAGAAAAAATATAAAAATATTTTTTCTATTACTATTGATATGCAGCTTAACTAGAACTCTAGCTTATTCTGAAACTTTCGTTTGCACACGAGTAGTTGATGGAGACACTATCGTTGTCAAAGGAATCGGTAAAGTCAGACTTATTGGCGTTGATACCCCGGAGACTGTTCATCCAAGAAAACCAGTAGAATACTTCGGCAAAGAAGCCTCGAATTTTACTAAAAAAATGGTAGAAGGTAAGAAGGTTAGGCTTGAGTATGATTGGCAAAGAAAAGACAGATATGGCAGGGTTTTAGCCTATGTTTACCTGAAAGATGGCACGTTTCTCAATGCCGAGCTAATTAAGCAGGGATATGGACATGCTTATACTCGCTATTCTTTTAAATATCTTGAGCAGTTCAGGAAATATGAAAAAGAAGCGAGAGAGAATAAGAGGGGGTTATGGAAGTAAAAAAGATTATATCTGGTGGCCAAACAGGAGTAGATAGAGCAGGTCTCGACTTTGCAATAGAAAATCGAATACCACATGGCGGATATTGCCCAAAGGGAAGAAAAGCTGAAGACGGCAAGATCTCCGGTAACTATAACTTAATAGAAACGGCCACTTCAAATTATAAAGAGAGAACAGAGAAAAATCTAATAGAATCAGACGGAACGCTTATAATCAATAAAGGCGAATTAAGCGGAGGAACACTACTTACAGCAAACCTCTGCAAGAAACATAAAAAAACTTTATTTATTATTGATCTAGATAGTATAACTGCAGAAACAAAAGAAGAATTCAATTCTTGGATTAAGGATAATAGTATAGAGACATTAAATATTGCAGGTCCTCGGGAAAGTAAGAGTCCTCTCTATTTAATAGCAAAAGACTATCTCGGCACTTTACTGAGCAATCGAGTTAATAACACGTATAAATGTATGGGTAAGAAAATGCAGGGTAAAGAGATTACTCCCAGGTCAATAGGTAAAATCAAGAAAGGATCTTATTATATTCCAGATTGTCCGGATTATGAGCCACGAATTCGTATTCCCAAAAAAGTCCAGATAAAAGAACCTTTTACTGGTTGGAATTGCCGTAATTGTAAGAATTTTAAGGTGACTGGGAAAATATAAACCTAAAAAAACAAACTTGTTCTACGGGAGATTAAATGCTCAGATACCAAAATAATGCGTTTCGAATATTAGGCCTCAAACCCAGTGCTTCGATGAAAGAGATAGTGCATCATGTTAATGAAATCAAGGTAAAAAAATCTCTAGGGATGGATGTAGCATATGAATATGATTTTCCATGGATGGGTCCGATAGATAGGAGCGAACAAAATGTCATAAATGCTTTGCAACAATTAGAAAATCCCATTACTAGGTTAATGGAAGAGATATTTTGGTTCTGGTTTGATACGGATTGTGATAAACGTGCTATTAATTATTTAATCCAGAATAACAGACAGGCTGCACATAATACATGGAAAACATTACTCACATCAAATACTTTTGATGAAAAATCCATATCTGCTTATATGAATCAGACGATTCTAGCACATAGTAGTGTTATTGGACTAGAAAAGAAAAAGAGAAATATTAAGTTAAATGAAACCCATTGGAAAAATTGGAGGTTTGCTATTAATAGATTTACTTCAATTACATCAGAAGAAAATTTTTGGACTATAGTTAATAAAAAAGCAAAAAGAATCAATGATCCAAGGTTATCAACAATGAAAGTTGATGAAATATGTGATAACTTTCTTCAGGACATAGCAAAACCAAATTTCATGTTTACATCTCAGGCATTGGGTTTAAAAGATTACGAAAAAACAAAACAACATTCTGGATTATTAAATGGTTCTGCTTTTCCTTCTGATGTTTTAAGAAAAGGGTTTAATAGAGTACTAACATCACATATAGATTCACTTAAAAGACATTCGCAAATTGCATCAAATGAACTTTTAAAAATTGGAAGAGATGCGAAGGGTTCAGATAAGGACATATGTAATCTTTATTATAAGTTAGTTAGTAATATCACAGATATCCTTTACGAAGGTAATTTAGTCGATATCAACACTGTTTCAGATTTTGCATTAGCAAAAGATGACCTTGCAGATGTTATAAGAGATAGTGCAATCGCCCTAAATAATATTTTAGCATCTGACCATTCTCTTTCACAAGAAGATACAGAAGTTGGTCATGTTTGTGCGTATGAAATGATAAAAAAAGCTCTTGAGTATGCCGGATCAATATATACTAAACAAAAGTTTGCGAAAGATAAAGAGATTGTAAAACGCAATATGGAAATGGAACGTTTAAGCAGAAGTTACTATGAGCAAGTATCCTCTACACAGTCAACCTCAGACTCGAAAGGCCATAAGGAGCCTGTTAAATCACCTTCTAGTTCAAATTGGAAGTATATCATTGGATGGGTTGTATTCTTTGGGTTTATAATTTTTATGGTTAGTTTGTCTGATGATACAACTAACAACAAATCTTCGTCATCGAGCACATCTTCTTATTCAAGCAAAAAAAGCACAACTTCTAGCACTTATCAATTAAAAACAAGAATTGATGAACTTGCGAAATCTATTAAAGAAAAAGAAGCTAAATTGTTAGTTTTGAAGTCATCAATGAAATCAAAGAATGAGGACATGAAGAGATTAAAAAGAGAAGCCGGAAGTTTAAAAACAAGGCACAACGAAGCCAAGTTTAGGAAGGATAAGATCGCAAATGAATACAATGAGGTAATAAATAGCCATAATTCTATTTTAGAGTCATACCAAAAGGATTATTCCGCTTATCAAAGTTTATATAGTAAGTATGAGCGGGATTTGAATACTCGTAATAAATTAGTTAAAGAGTACAATAAAAAGATTCAGTGAGAGGAGGTAAGTTCATGTTTTTACGACCAAAGATTATAAATAAAAACAAAAGTGGATTGCTGTATTTTTTTAAAGATAAAACTCAGTTTGAAAATTGCGTTAAAAGCAAATGTTCTCTTGTATCTGAAAAAAATGCGTACGATGCATCAGAATTCGTATCATCCATCGAGCTAGTTTCTTCATTGGCCATAGAAATGTGGCGACTTGATAAAAGAATTGAGAACGCAAATAATACGCAAAATCTAGATGTCTCTATAATTGATCAAATTCAAAGAATTAAAGATATTTTTCAGAAGCAAGAAATCGAAATAAAAGAACACACTGGTAATGATTACAATGATGGAATGTCGATAAAAGCATTGCATTTCGAAGAAGTTGATAATATTCCTGCCGGAAAGATGAAGGTAATTGAAACTGTAAAGCCATCCATATACTTCAAAGGAAAGATAATTTCTCACGGTGAAGTTCTTGTCGGAAAATCAAAAGAAAAAGGAGTTAAACATGGGTAGAAGAACAATAGATTTTGGTATTGATTTAGGTACGACAAATTCAGAGGTCGCATGTATGGATAAAAGGAAGCTTTTTGTTTTTAAGAATTTCGCGCAAGTAGAGTCTACTCCTTCAGTTGTACGCATCGATGAGAAGGGAACAATTAGAGTTGGAAGGAAAGCGTATGGAAGACTTGTTGATGATCCGGATAATACAGTTGGAGAGTTTAAAAGATGGATGGGAACTCAACAAGTTAAAGAATTCATTCTAAGCAATAAAAAGATGGGCCCTGAAGATCTTTCAGCAGAAGTCTTAAAAGACTTAAAGATAACTGCTAGAAAGTATTTTCCTGAAGAAGATGAAATGAGTTGTGCGGTTATTACGGTGCCATGCAATTTTGAAACAGTTCAATGTGAAGCTACGCAAAGAGCCGCTAAAATTGCAGGGATTAAGTTTGCACCTTTGCTTCAAGAGCCCATTGCGGCTTCAATAGCATACGGATTTCTTGAAAAGATGCCTAAAGGATATTGGATTGTTTATGATTTAGGCGGAGGCACTTTTGATGTTGCTATTATGTCTGCAAAAGAAGGGAGCCTAAGCGTTGTTGATCATTGTGGAGATAACTATTTAGGAGGCAAAGATTTTGATTGGAAAATCGTTGAAAACTTTGTTTATCCGATATTGTCAAAAGAATATAATTTGCCTAATTTAGGAAGGAAAGAGAAGGAATACAAACCGTTAAATGCTGTCTTAAAAGCAAGAGCTGAGGAGACGAAGATAGAGCTTTCACAAATGGAGCAATCTGAAATCATATTAGATTTAGCACATCTTAGAGATAGAGATGGAAAAGAAATACATATCAATATTCCTATAACAAGAAATCAGTTTATTCCTTTAATAGAATCATATATTGACCGAACCATCGATTTTTTCAGTCAAGTTTTGAAAAAACAAGGACTATCTTCTTCTGATATAAGTCAATTGATTCTTGTCGGAGGGCCTACTCAAATCCCATATATACGAAGCAGATTAAAAGACGCTTTTAAGATACCAATTGAGTATAAAATTGATCCTATCACGGTAGTTGCTCAGGGTGCAGCAATTTTTGCGGCTTCTCAATTAGTTCCGGAAGGAATAATAGTTAAGCGAGATTATTCTAAGGTATTCGTAAAATTAGCTTACTCACCTATGACGACAGAAACTGTCCTTATGGTTGGTGGTAAATTTTATCCTGCTGAAAATAGCAAGAGCATCCCAGATAATGTAAAAGTACAGATTAGTAGAACTAGCGGTGACTGGGAAAGCGGTTTGCTTGAGGTTAAAGATAATACTTTTGTTACAAACGTTAATCTTCTTGAAGGCAAGGCTAATGGTTTTATCCTTTCCCTAATGGACATCGCAGGGAACAAAATACCCGTTGATCCAGATTCTTTTATGATCAACCAAGGGATATCTGTAGCTCAACCGCCGTTAATAAGATCAATTGGAGTTGAATTGGAAGACGGTGCATTTAGTAAACATATAGAAAAAGGGACGGCATTGCCTCATAGAAGTAAATCATTCACATATCACACGACAAAAACGGTTCATCCGGGCAAAGATGAAGAAGGATTGAATATACATGTTTGGGAAGGAGAAAGTGAAACTGCCGATAGGAATAGGCATGTAGGAACAATGCTTATTAAAGGAACAGACGTGGAAAGGACTCTGCCTGAGAATAGTGAAGTTGAGATAATTATTGAAGTGGATCAATCTAGGGTTGTTTCTGCAGAAGCTTTTATACCTTTATTAGATAAAAAAATTAGTGACATAATTACTCAGAGAATTGCCCCCCAAATTGAACCAGATCATATTGAAGCTGATTTAAGCAGTGAAGAAAGACGGCTTACAAAATTAAAACAAGAGGTCAGGCAATCAAATGACAAAACAGTAGAGAGGGAATTATCTCAAGCGTTTATTTCTGATGGCATAAAGGAGATTAAAACAGATATTGATGCTGCTAAAGGTGGGGATCCTGATGCTATCGGGAAAGCAAACAGTCGTTTAAAAGAAATGAAGCAGAAGTTAGACTCAATAGAACATCTAACAAAATGGCCTGTGACTTTAAACGAATACAAGGGAATTACTGCGTGCTGTGAAGAAAATATTAGTTCTTATGGAAATAATGACGATGAAGATCAACTAGCTAGCCTGAAAAAAGAAGCTGAAAAGGCAATTGAAAGCAAGGACATAAATCGTCTTAATAAAATTAAAGAAGAAATAATTCAAATTAGGTGGGCTGTTTTATCTAGGCAGCCAGGTTTCTGGATAGCTGCTTTTCAAGAAATAAAAAGAGAGCCTAGCAGTTTCACTAATCAAGCAAGAGCCGAAGAATTAATAGAAGAAGGAAGCATAGCCTTGCAACGTCAAGATATATTAGATTCGTTGCAAAGCATTGTGTTGGAACTGTGGAGTCTGATGCCACCAGAAGATGAAGAAAGAAGTAAGAAAAAGGCGAGTGACGCAGGAATAAGAAAAATATGACGATAAAGAAAATTCTACTTCCTAAACATACTAAAATACGTGATACTTATACCATCGATTGTTTCCTTGGCGAGGGGACTTTTGGAGGCGTATATAAAGTCCGCCATAAGTATTTAGGAATACAAGCTCTTAAGATATTTCATCAGGGAAGCATATCGAAAGAACAAGAGCCTGAGTTATTTAATGAGGCCTATATTTTATCGAAAATAACTCACAAAAACGTCGTAAGGGTATACGAAGCCAACACTTTTAAGTATAGCAACAACCGCTTTTGCTATATTGCAATGGAATATGTTAAAGGTGGCACTCTTGCAGATTATATTGCCTCAGAGATAAGATTGCCTCTGGAATTAGCTGTAAAAATTCAGAAGGATATATGTTCTGGATTAGCAAAATTGCATTCTTCAACTCCTCCGTTAGTTCATAGAGATGTTAAGCCACAGAACATTATGTTGGCTGTAGAAGAAGATAATATTGTTGCAAGGGTATTAGATTTTGGCCTAGCAAAACATGTTGATCCGATTACTAGAATTACAGAAGCAGCCGGAACTTTAGCTTATTTACCACCAGAAGGTTTTTGGGACTATGAAACACCAGCAAGTGATGTTTTTTCGTCAGGAATTATATTCTATATTATGTTAACGGGTGTGTCTCCCTATAAAATGCCGAGTGGTTGTCAAGCGACTAAAAAGAATGAAATAAAAATTGCCATAAAAGCTTCTAGAAATAGAAGTCCAGAGCCACCTTCTAAATTCAATTCAGATTTAGATGATAAGATTGATGAAATTATTTTGAAAGCCTTAGCCACTGATATGAAAAAGCGCTATCCAACTGCTGCAGAATTTTATAATGCAATAGACCAATATCAGGTCAAAAAATTTAAAACACCTGATAAAAATATACAAAAAGCCATTCAAATGGGAAAACAATATTCAAAGCTAAGGGAAGCAATTGCATTGTTGGAAAATTCAATAGCTCAACAACCAAAGGAACGGCAACACTATTTAATGGGAAAATACACAGAAACATTAAATAATTGGAAAAAAGGGATAATAATGTGACAAAACTTGTCGTTGTACTTGTTGTCTCAGGCCCCCTAAAAGGGCATAAATATTTTGTAAAATCAGATTCTAAGATTTTAATAGGACGAAGTGAAGAAGCTAATATTCGTATAGGCTATGATGATTTTTGCTCAAGAAGGCACGCTCTTTTGTATTGGGAAGGGAATGTTTGCTTTATTGAAGATCTAGACAGCACAAATGGAACGTTTGTAAATAATACCCGCACTGACGGAAAAACTAAATTAAAAAATGGAGATGTTATAAGCTTAGGAGATACCAAGCTTAATGTCTCAATTAAAGATATCGCCGAAGGCAAAAAAACTTCATTAGAAGATGACATCTCTTACAAAGACTAAATCGAAAGCGAGAGACACTTGAGGGACGAAATGAGTAAGTTGCCAATAGGGGTTCTAGACAAAGAACCGCCAATAGAAAATTATGAACCTGTTTATGACGGGAATGATGAGAATGAGAAATGGACGGTAAAAATACAAGATGGTAGTGTTTATGGCCCCGTAGACACAGAAACTTTACGCAGATGGATTCAAGAAAAAAGAGTTTTAGCGAATGACTATGTTTGGATAAAAGAGAAACGAGAGTGGAATTTGGCAAGATCAATTCACTCATTCAGTGATTTGTTTGGTAATATCTCAAGTAAAATTTCCACACCGTCTAATTCTTCAAAATATTTTTTCCCTACTTCAAAAACGAAATTGGTAGTAATGTCTTTATGTACACTTGGTATATACGAACTGTACTGGTTTTACAAAAATTGGCAATTTGTAAAAGAAAAAGAAAAAATAGACATTAGCCCGTTTTGGCGAGCATGGTTTTCAATTTTCTACTGCTATCGTCTATTCAAAACGGTTCAAGAATATGCGAATCAAAATAATGTGAAATGTCGATTCAGGGCAGGATTACTTGCCTTTGGATATATAGTATCCATTGTTTCATACAAAGCTCCTAATTATTGGTGGTTAATTACCAAGCTTAGTTTTTTATTCCTTCTACCTATACAGGGAACAATTAATGAACTTCAAATAAAACTTGGTCAAAAGACTAAGATTAATAGACAGTTTTCCGTCTGGAATATCATCGGTATTATTGTTGGACTTATTTTCTGGGGTTTTGTTTTTCTAGGCACGACAGAATGAAACGAAACAAAAACATTAGATACAGAAAGTGAATCAGGACAGAGAATTTTAAAAGAACATGGAATAACAAAACAGGAGGTTGAAGATGCTAAATCAAAAGGAGAATCGTTCATTATCACAGGGGAGTACGATTCTATACGGTAAAAAGGGTGGACCGCAACAATCAAGCATTAGACTCTTTCAAGGTCACACTACCAGGGACGTCTTCTCGACTGATACAGAATATGAAAAAACTTAAAATAATCTTACCGATAGCATCTATAATTATGCTTCTCTTGGCAATCCCAAAAGGATTATTCCCTTATGGCTATTATAATCTTCTCCGTCTTGTTATTTGTGGAACAGGAGCATTTTTAGCAGTAATATCATACAAAGGTAAAAATACTGCATGGGCCTGGACAATGGGAATAGTTGCCTTTATTTTCAATCCTATATTTCCTATACATTTGGGTAAAGAGATTTGGGTTATAATTGATATTGTAATTGCAATTATTTTTTCTATTTATTTCTTCACAATGAAATCTAAAAAGGGAAATAATGACAACGAAAAATAATGAGAACATCATGTGGATGGTAAAGAAGGCAGACGGGATTATTTATGGTCCAGCCGATACAGAAACTTTACGCAGATGGATTCAGGAAGAAAGAGTTTTAGCTGGAGACTATATCTCCATAGAAGACGAAGAAGAATGGAATCTTATTAGCTCAAATCCGTTGTTTAGCGATTTGTTTGGTGAAGTAAATTCTGATGAAACTGAAGAAATTAGATGTCCTAGATGTAATGCAAAGATGATTTTGCGAACTGCCAGAAAGGGGAAAAATAGAGGCAAGAAATTTTATGGCTGCACAAATTATCCTAAATGCAAAAATACAATTGATTTGACTGAAATGGATGGCAAAAGTGAGATTCGGGACATAGATAATCCTCCAGTTTTCATGGAACAAGATGTAAAATTGCCAGTCTTTTTACAAGCACGTGAGAAGTACGAGAACTCTCAGGTGTATTTCTACGAAACATTAGCTATTCCAAGCGAGTTATTAGAAGAAATTAATATGGCTAATATTAGCCGTGATAATTTCTATACATTGAATCAATGGAGGCTTGATTATCCTATTGGAATGAACCAATTAGTAGACGAAAACACAACACAACTACTTTTACTTGTATATAACATATTGACAAGAGGAAGAATCACATTACTATCGCGCTTCATAGAAAATAAATTAAAAAATTATTTTAAAATAAAAAGTGTAAAGAAAATAGATGAAATTTCTTATTTGAGGCCGTTAACGACTACAGAAAATTCCAATATTCGATTTGATGGACATGGCACTGAGAAAAAGTTTTACGAAAGCGTGTTGTCAGACTTATTAGGACCATATTTTAGGAAATTCGTTATACCGCAAGTTCACTTCTCAAGTCTCCTAACAACTAAGATTGCAGACGAAGCCATTAAAGAGCAGCGTGTGGATTTTCTTATTACGTTACCTGATAAAAAGATTGTCGTGGAAATTGATGAAGAGGAGCATGATTTACACAAGTCTCGTGATATGAGCAGGGATGATATGTTAATAAATGCGGGATTTGAGGTAATTAGAATTAAAAACAAAGAAGTTCATAGCAAAGTGGGTCCAAATATAGAAAAGTTATACAACTTGTTAGAGTATTATAAAGTTAAACAATTTACTGAAATATCTAATGAAGAAAGGTATTTAAATGCAATAAAGATTGTTCATCAAGTCCAGATAACAATTATCGAAGCAATTTTGGCAGGATTTATAGACATTAGAAAAGAGGGAGTTATTTATTTTGATGCTAAATCAATAAAAATTAATAAAGAAGAAGCAAGTTTTATTCTTAAGGCGACTTTTGAGGACTTATTAGAGTTAATTGATAAAATATCAAGCCTATACAATTATAAAATTGGTCTCAAAAAATTTCACATAAGTCTTTTTTCTGAAAATATTACAAAAAATAACTCCATAGTAATTTCTTTGGATGAGAATCTAGTGTCAAGTATTCCAAAGTTTATAATCCAAGATATATCATTTCCGGGAGTGATAGCACATCACGATAGGCCAACGAATTGTGCCGAAATTGTATCTCCAAAAGAATCTATCTTGGAATATTTTTTGCAATATATTTTCAGGAAAGAGAAGTTCTTGGAAGGGCAGTTTGAGACAATTTGTAGAGCATTGACAGGCAAGGATGCTGTGGTCTTACTTCCAACTGGTTCTGGGAAATCATTAGCTTTTCAATTGGCTTCGATGATTTTACCTGGTGTTACAATTGTAATTGACCCGATAATTTCATTAATAAACGACCAGATAGATAATCTTGAAAGAATGGGGATAGATAGGGTTGTAGGTATTTCGAGCCAAATTAAAGATTCAAACTTAAAGACACAGTTAATTCAATTGTTTGGTCAGGGGCAGTATCTATTTTGTTATATTACTCCAGAACGTTTTCAGATGAAAAATTTTAGAAGTGCAACAAAAGCTTTGACGATTAGCTCCCCGATTTCATTAATTGCTATTGATGAGGCTCATTGTGTTTCTGAATGGGGACATGATTTTAGGACTTCTTATTTAAATATTGGTAGAATTAGTAGAGATTACTGCCAGTTTAAGGGGAGGATACCTCCACTTTTGGCACTAACTGGCACAGCATCACATTCAGTGTTGCGAGATGTTCAAAGAGAGTTACAGATTAACGACTTTGATGCAATAATAACACCAAAAACTTTTGACCGCCCAGAGTTGCATTTTTTGATTTTTAAATGCAAATCAGAAGAAAAAAGAGATATATTGAATGGTATCTTGAAAAGGGTTTTACCTGGGAAATTTGGTGTTACATTTTCATCTTTTTATCAGTCGCAAGGAAAGCAAACAAAATGTGGCTTACTTTTTTGTCCGTTTGTTGGTAGCACTTTTGGAGTTGTCGAAGTTGCAGACAATATATCAGCAGACTTAAGTATGCTGATAAAGTTTTACGCTGGAAAGGAGCCTAAAAGATGGAGGGGGTCTCTCGATTGGAATGAATACAAAAAACAAACAGCTTGTAATTTCAAAAATAATAAGTTTCCTTTAATGGTAGCAACTAAGGCATTTGGCATGGGCATAGATAAGCCTAATATCAGATATACAATTCACTTTAGTATCCCATGCTCTATAGAATCTTTTTATCAAGAAGCAGGGCGTGCAGGTAGAGATAAAAGTGAAGCCAAATGTATAATAATACTGGCGGATGATTTCCCAAAAAGAACAACGAAATTACTAGATCCTAAAACTTCACCTGAAGAAATTGCTAACATAATGAAGAATGAAAGAAATTGGGACACAGACGATGATATAACCAGGGCGATGTTTTTTCATGCTAAAGCATTCAAAGGTGTGCAAAGTGAAATGGATAGCGTGAAAGATGTAATTGATAAGTTAGGAGTCTTATCAAAAAGTAGAAATGTGAACTTTGTGATTGATGAGAGGCAAAAACGCATATCGAAAGCAACAGATATACACGACAAGAAAGATAAAAATTCTGTAGAAAAAGCGATTCATAGACTTTTGATATTAGGAGTGATTAGAGATTATACAATAAATTATTCTACGAAGGAATTTTCTATTTGTTTAGTTGAGACAGATAAAGAACAGATTATAGAAAACTATGCGAAATATGTGGCTGGATATAACAAGGGCAGAGTCAAAACTGAGACAGATAAGCTTTGGATACATTTTAACGAAGAGTTTAACGAATTTGTGACGTCAACTGTTAGAGTTTTAATCGAATTTATTTATGAAACAATTGAAAAAGGTCGAAGAAGAGCATTAGAGGAAATGTTAAATATAGCAAGAACCAGCTTGAAGGGAAATTCAGATAAGCTACTTAGGGAAGGAATTTTGAGACATTTGGAATCTAAGCATGCAGAAGAAATCGGGGAATTGATTAAATCGGAAGAAGATGCAGGATTTGAAGTTTTAAAAAAACTTGTAGATGGATACGAAACAGAACAAGGAGAAGTAATTGGTGGAATAAGGTCTCCAAAAAATGCTGCAGAGATTCGAGGACAAGTTGCTAGGTATCTTGAGTCAACACCAGATCATCCAGGATTATTATTTCTGCGGTCTTTGTCAGAAGTTTATTGTGTAAATTCTGACACGAAAATTGTAATACAAAATATTGCAGCTGCAATTGAGTTTGCATATAAAAAATATAACATTAAAGAGGATTCACTTTACAAAACTCTCACTTGGCTTATTTCAAAGGTTTATGAAAAGAGAAAACAGTTGTACAGAAATATAGTCACAGAATTGTTACATACTGTTAATACTGATAGACTCGCAAAAGCCATAATAGAAAGTCCAGATACAGAAGATGGAATGTTGTATGAGCCTGGTATCTATTTGTTTAGTCGCGTCTCAACAGAGGCAGTAAATATCTTTAATGCGTAAAAAGGAGGATGAAATGACAACAAAAGAAGAAATGGTAAAAATCGAGGAAGATGCTAAGGAATTAGTAAAAAATCTTAAATCTCTTCATGAACAGGTCGGTTCTTATAAGCAAGCCGGAGATGAGTTGGAAAAGGCAACTACACAATTAGGTGCATTTATAGAGGACACTCAAAAACTTACAGAGGAATCTCATAAAATCATTAAAGTTATAAATGATATTGGGAGTGCTAGTATATTTGAAAAATTAGGAGAACTTGATGAGAAGACCAATAGCATATCTAAGAAAGCAGAAGAACTAGCCAAAAAAAATAGGCAAAGATTTATCTTATTGATTGGTGGATTATCTCTAGTTATATGTTTAGAAATAGTTATGCTCATAGTAAAATGAAATTTATCAAAAAATTAATTGCATCAAAAGAAGTCAAAGCAGCACTTGGAATATTAGATGAAGCAAGCTGTACATTTAACACCCCTGCTTTTGAAATGGTAAAAAATCAAATTGAAGAATTAATTTTATCTCGCACCCAAGAATTCGTTCAACTCGTACAAAAAGGCACATCACCACGACAATGGATTTATAGCATTATGGCAAATATTTCTGGAGATCTTGTTGAAAGTGGAAGATTCCATGTTTATAGAGGTTTGCTTAATCCTGTTGGACTAGGAGAAGATTTATTAAAATTATTTGATGCTTCAGTAGATGAACTAGTGAGAATAGATGCTATCGATCAGACCAAAGCAGACAAGCAAAAATCTGCAATAAGAGAAAATATTAAAGATGTAGGTTAAAAAAATGCTATTTAGAAAACACTTACTCTTTTTACTTCCACTACTTCTCTGCTCCTGTACCACACTTCAAGCTGAAACAACTACATCCTATTATACCTGCACCCGAGTAGTTGATGGAGACACTATTGTTGTTGAAGGAATTGGCAAAGTAAGATTAATAGGCGTAGACACTCCAGAGACAGTCCATCCCAAAAAGCCAGTTGAATACTTCGGCAAAGAAGCCTCGAATTTTACAAAAAGAATGGTAGAAGGGAAGAAGGTCAGGCTTGAGTATGATTGGCAGAAGAAAGACAAATATCGGCGGACTTTAGCCTATGTATATGTTATGACCAACGATGTCAGAGATATGCCAGAATTCAAGGATAGAGCTAGTATAGAGTTAATGCTTAACGCTGAACTGATCAAGCAGGGATATGGTCACGCTTATACTCGCTATCCTTTTAAATATTTAGAACAGTTCAGAAAATATGAAAGAGAAGCGAGGGAAAACAGGATAGGGTTGTGGAAGTAAAGAGGGGAATCAATGCATGGGATTGTAACCAGTGAGACATAAACTACTTTTACTTAGTTTGACTGTTGCACTTTTATTTTTCATTCCATCAATTTGTTTAAGTTATTTTTATACAGATTATGAAGCTAAAGAGTTTTTAAGAAATATTGGATTTACAGGCTTTATCAAAGACGCTGAATTACTCATTATAGCCGGAGGAGAAATAAAAGGGAAAGGTGGATTGACGATTGACCTGCCCATATTGGGATTTGTTAATAAAAATCAAATTTATATTTTAGATTACTGTGCTAAAGGGACAGTTTACGATACAGGAACAATAGTTATAAAAACAAATGGGTTATCTATTTCTTGTGCTTATGGAATAGTTGGCGGAAGAACCTGTTTGGTCGTTGGAAGAGATTTAAAACACATAGCAACAAATTATGTAAAAAAATTAACACATTAAGTATCCTTTTAAGTATCTTGAGCAGTTCAGAAAATAAGAGAAAGAAGCGAGAGAGAATAAGAGGGGATTGTGGAAGTAAGGAAATAACATAGAGACATTAAATATCACAGGTCCTAGAGAAAGCAAGAGTAAGCTTTATTCAAGGGCGAAAGATTATCTTGGTATTCTACTATTCAATTGAGCTAATAATCCAAAAACCCTTACTCTAGTATAGCAATTCTGCTAAAAACACCACTCTAAATAATACATATACTACCACAAATTACCCACTTCTATTTACCTGTATTTTTTTAAATTAAACATACAAATTTTATAATGGAAGCGAGAATTGGCTGTATTATATAAATTTATAACCGTATTCATCACAAATAGTTAACTCTATAATTCATAGTAAATTTTCTACGCATTGGTATCCCCCATATTTTAAGTTAAATATATTATTTAATTAAAAATAACTTGAATTTTTGCTAAAATTATGTTATCATTCAAATAGATAAAAAGATGGGAATTCAATGAACAAAGAAGTCAATAATTTTCTAGTCTATATTAGCACAGAACGAGGATTGTCTCCTAAAACTGTAGAAGCTTATAGATACGATTTAAGCAAATTTAGTGAATTTATTGATAAAGAACTTGGTAAAGATTGGAAATGGAGCGATGTAGATCAGTATATAATTAAAGCATACATGCAGTTTCTTTCAGAGGTAGGTTACAAGAAAGTTAATTCCAGTGTCAGTAGAGGCAGAAAGCTAGCGACAATAAAGTCCTTCTTCAAATACCTGAATTCAGAAGGTGAGATTAAAGTTAATTTCGCAACTCAAGTTAAAATACCAAAAATTCAACAAAAAGAGCCTTCGTATTTAACAGAGCAGGAATATAAACGGTTACTACGTATTGTTAAAAAGAATGCTACAAAATATTTTAAAGCACGAGACACAGCAATTATAACCACTTTACTTGGTATGGGCTTGAGGTTAAGTGAATTAGTAGAATTAAATATTAGTGATGTTAATTTCGATGAGGGTAGTATTAAAGTAACAAGAAAAGGAAACCATGAACGGATATTGCCGGCAAATGACATAGTAATGATTGCTATCAAGCGTTATTTAAGAGAAAGGAAGGATAGAACAGTTTCCTCGCCTGTATTTTTAAGCAAGCGTAATAAGAGAATATGCAATGGTTCTGTCTGCTATTTAGTAAAGAAATATCTGAAACAAGCTCAGATAGAAAAGGATAAACTTTCTCCTCATACCTTGAGACATACGTTTGCAACTGCTCTTCTAAAACAAGGCGAGAATATCCTGACTATAAAAGAGTTATTATCTCATCGTAACCTTCGAACTACAGAGAGGTATCTTCATATAAACAATAAAGATTTAAAAAGCGCTGTAAGTAAAATTGATTTAACTACAAACTAATCAGTTGTTAGAAGAGGGCAAAGCATGAATAATACCTATCTTTTAGAAAGAAAGCTTTTAACTTCAGGTAAAACAAATCATTTAAAGAGGAATTACGATAAAGCAATTAGAGACTTCTCAAAGGTCTTAAAAATGAATCCAAAAAACATAACAGCTTACCTTTTAAGAGCAAGAACATATAGTGGAAAACAAATGCAGGATACTCAATTTATTCTTTTACGAAACAAGATTCCAAAATATTTTAACTTAGCTATAAAGGATTTAGATAAAGCTATTTCAATTAACCCAGGTAATGCTGAGGCTTATGCAGACAGGTCACATATAAAAGGACTAAAAAGGGATTCCAAAGGTGCATTTAAGGATATTGACAAAGCAATAGAGTTAGAACCTAATAATGAAAGTTTTTATTTCTATAGATGGTATGAAAACATTCGTGCTAACCGATTTGATGATATCATCGTAGATATGACGAAAGTTATCTCCATTAATCCTAAAAATTCTTTAGCCTATTCCGATAGAGGTCATGCCAAGCGTGATAAAGGAGATTATGACGGGGCAATAAAGGATTATAAAAAAGCTATAAAGATTGATCCTGGCCATATCTCCCTTTCTCTACATGATATTGGAAATGCTAAATATGAAAAGGGAGAGATTAAGGAAGCTCTTAAGACTATGGATGAATCAATAAAATTGTATAAGCAGCCAAAAGAGGAAGATTTGTTTTTAGCTATTATTTACGAAGATAGGGCAAAGATAAGATTTGCTAATGGAGATCTTAAGGGAAGAAAAGAAGACCTTGCTATGGCAGAAAAACTAGGTTTGCCTTAGTCAATGAATTTAATCATATGGGATTCTTTTTTTGTCACACCCCTGTGGTAGTTTATAATTAAAATGGAGGATAAGGATGACAAATAGTGAATTTCTTGCTGATGTAGTAAAACTTGCTGAATTAAGGATGAATTATCTGAATGAGAAAACCGGCAGGGAAAATGCGAAAGATATAATAAAAAAGAAAATAAAAAAGCTTGCTGATTCTATTGATAAAAAAGTATCCTTATCCGATAGCGTGAAATTGCCGGCAAAGAAACTCTTATACGGCAAAAAGATCTCAAAAACTGAAAGACAGATAATATTTCTTCTTCTTGCAAAAGAAGTCTCAGAAGAGGTAATTCACGGAAAACTGACAGGTTACAGGATACTGCGCGCAGTCTTTTCGGTTAATGCAGAAGCGATTGCTGCAGTCTCCTGCATAAAATCGCTAATAAAATACCGTCTTATAAAATGTTGTAATTCCAGATATGAAAGAATATCAGAAGATAATTTATTTTCATCATCATATACCCTTACTTCCACAGCAAGGGAAAAGTTACTAGGTATGAAGCATACTGCTTCCGGAAAATCTCACAATAAAAAGACAGCTGAAAAAACAATAAAAAATCTTTTAAAGAAATATTCCGGCCCAAAAGCTATATTCAACGAGCTCTCAAAATATGTTGTCGGCCAGTCCGAAGCAAAGCATATGCTGTCCATTGCGGTTTTTAATCACTTGAACAGAATATTGCTTACAGAAAAAGGGGGGAGAGCGCAAAAGAGTAATGTTCTTATGCTTGGACCAACAGGCGTTGGCAAGACATATCTGATACAGACAATAGCAAGAATAATGAATCTTCCTATTTCCCTTGTTGACATCACGAAATATACCGGCTCCGGATGGGTTGGTAAAAATGTATGCGAAATGTTTAATGAACTGATTAGAAGCGCAGGCGGCAACAAAACTCTTGCAGAGATTGGTATCGTATATATTGACGAAATAGATAAGATTGCTCAATGCGCTTCTTTTTCTTCCAGACACGGAGGCAAAATCAGGGACATAGCTGGAGACGAAGTGCAGAAGGAGCTTTTGAGGGTTGTGGAAGGAGACAACGTTACAATGAATGTTAGTAAATTTGGCTCTGATGATAATATAAACACTGAGAATATACTGTTTATAGGAGGAGGTGCATTTTCTGATATGGAGAGTATAACGGCAAAGAATAAAGCAGTAAATAGAATTGGATTTACAGCTGAATCCAATCCTGCATCTGCGCAAAGCGGTGATCCGCTGAGATTATACGCCAAAGTAACACCTCAGCATATTATAGACTACGGCTTTCTGCCTGAATTTGTGGGAAGATTTCCTGTGATAGTTCCTTTTGACGACCTTTCGGAAGAAGATCTGTCTTGCGCAATAACAGAACCGGAAGACAGCATCCTGAAGCAAATGAAGGAGACCTACGGTCATTACTTTGATTTTGAACTGACAGACGATGCTATTCAGGCAATAAGCGTTTTTGCCAAAAAGCAGGGAATAGGAGCAAGAGCATTGAGAGGGATTTTTGAGAGAGTACTCTCCAATTTTGTTCGCAGCAGTTTTGAAGAGGAGAAAAGGGATAAGATTTTAATAGGGATTGAGGATATTGAGAAGATACTTGTGTAAGGAGGGAAAAAACTAATGAATATACTTTCAACATTTTCAGCAAGAGATAAATTTAACACTCCTGATGATTATATTAGATTCAGAAATACATCACTTTATATCAGCCAAAAGCACAAAAAATTCATTGGGAACAATGAAAAGGCAAGACTTAAAGAATTATGTGAATTGATCGGCTATAAGAATTATGCAAAATTTAGGAGAAAGCTGGATAAATGGACGACGTTAGAGAATCCTATACCAAAAAAGTACTTTGATGCGATAGGGATTGCCCCGAATGTTTTGGAATTTGTTGTAGAATTGGATAATAAGGAATATAAAAATGCTCTTCTTGCACCTGTCTCAATAAATAATTTTGTGGCTAAATACATGGCATGCATATATATGCCTCAAGAAATTCCATCAACAACCGATGAATTAGAGGCAATTCAATATGTTAAAAAATTTCAAGAGACTACAAGAATACTCTGCTGGATAAATATAGCAGGACTAAAAACAATCTCTATTAAACCTGACGGTACTATTTTCCATTCATACGTCTATCCGTCAATAAAAATAGAAAATGGTAATTATGTTTTTGGGAAAAGCAATGAAGACATAGGTATCACAAAAATCGGGTGAGTGTTTATAATGAAGAAAATAACAAGAGCTTTAGCTGTTTGTTGTTGTTTGATAGTGATGTTAGGATTTGTTGGATGTGCCTCATTGAGAACGAGCCAGGTTAACAGTCCAATTCTTGACCCTATCAAAACAAACTTGAAGGCTGATATTGAAGTCGGTGAGAAAATCACAGGAACGTCTGAATTGTATGTTGTTTTAAATCTCATCAAGTTTGGCGGTGATAACAAATTCGCAGATGGTGTGACATATCCAGCGGTTCCTACCTCTCTCTAATAAATAAGGATATATAAAATGAGTTTAAATAACTTAATAGCTGAGTCTTCACTAAGTAGATTGTGGTCACATAATGAGAAACATGATTGTGGAGCAGTAACAGCATTTTTAGTAGCTAAGAGTTGTGGAACTGGTGTACCATATACAAAGAAAGAGAAGCTACAAAGAAATAAGAAACTACGATCTAGTATTAGAGTAAGTGGCTCAGGTTATGAAATAACTAAGATATATGGAATATCTAAAGAAGGTAAAATTGTTACTAAAGAAGTAGGATATTTTCTTGTAGATAGACAGGATACAGGTAACTTATATAGTGATTTGAAGAAATGGGGTGAAGAATTTGAACAGTATTCTATTTTATTTATACCTGTTGGGTCTATCTCTGGGAAAAACAAAGCGGTTCTATGTGGTACAAATCATTGTCCTAATAATGAGCTCGGATTCCATAAAGAGCGGATTTACAATAAGGGAGTATTAGGAAAATCAAATCCAATATATACATCTTATGTAAATGGAAGACCTTTTATATTTGAAACTATTGGAGATATAATATATCCAGTAAGTGGTTTTGCATGGTGGGCAATCGAATCAATTGCTAAAGAAAATTGGAAAAATATAGATGTGGAGGGAGAATAAAATGAGTTTAAATAAAATAATAACAGAGTCATCATTAAGTAGATTGTGGGCACATAATGAGAAATACGACTGTGGTGCAATAACTGCATTTCGTATAGCAAGAGATTGTGGGTTGGGTAAAGCATATACAAAAAATGAAAACTTGCAAAGAAATAAAAATTTATTAGCAAAATTAAATCAAGCAGGTTATAACGCAACAAAACTACGCAGTAAATTTATTGATGATGAAGATACACTAAAGGAATTAAGTTTTTTTGTTGTGGACGAGAAAAATAGTGGAAATATTGAAAAAGACATTGTGAGACTTGGTGAGTTTTATAAACAAGATTCTGTTTTAGTTATTCCTAAAGGCAGCATACAGAATAAAGATAAGGCTTATTTAATTGGAACAAATCATTGTAAAAAGAATCGAATTAAATATCACGATAAGGAGTTGTTTACTAAAACTAAATTAGGATATGATAGTCCGATATACACATCTTATATAAATGGCAGACCTTTTATATTTGAAGATGTAGCTTCTACTTCTATTGGCTTTCCTAACACTGGTTTTGGGTGGTGGGCTTTACATTTGATAGCTAATAAGAGGTGGCAAGATGTTGATGTTGATGATGAATTTTATGAGCTTGAGCCTGAGTGTTGTATAAAAGCAAATAATGATTGATAAAAGAGATTTTTTGTATAAAGATGTGGGTAGTTTATTTGAAACGCAAGGGGTTCACTCCCTGCTGACTACCCACATCTTATTATTGAAAAATGAACAGAATAACAGGATTGGTTTGGTACTAGGGAAATAGTTGAGCGGTTTTTAAAAACTGTTAGTATCTTACAGACCTATACTCCACTATTAAAAACAAAAGAAAGTCATTTCCATACTAATCTATTCCTCTCTTCTATGATACTTATAATGTCTAAATTTCCACTTTTTTAATGTTTTTAACGTTTTTATTATTATCTATAAACTGTTGATATGTAACAACTTAAATATGGTTGAACTTCTGATAGGTTTTACTGTTTTTTAGGTAGGAACTACTTTAAAAGATTCTCTAGATTATCCATGCCAGTAATCACAAAACTATCTATACGATTTCCCTTCTTTTTTAGAGAGTTTTTAAGACTTTCTTTTGTTTTCTTCCTTATCTTCTCTTTTGTCTCTTCTGTGTGCTTTGTCCCTTTACGCATAATTTCTCTCTCCTCTACTTACTGTTATTTAATTATACAACGACTCAGCTAATACTTTTATATGACGAACTGTCTTGTTAAACATCTACGCAAAATTGTATCATTGCCTCACGTAAAAATCTACACAAGAATATCCTCAGTGTTAAAATGAATTCCAAATGGCAGAGGAAATTCCATAGTAAAATTGGATATGATTTTTAACCTATGATAAAATAATAAAAAACTAAGGAGCATCTATTCAATGTCTAAAACAAAAAAGATAGAAATAGTTGATCGTTGGAAGGGCGAAGATACTACTAAATGGATTGAAGATCTTGGCGGATTTGATAGTCCTTTATCAGAAATGAACTGGTTTGGAACGTATTCTAATTTTATTCAAATAAAATGCCCTGAATTTTACAAGAAAAACAGAGATAAATATCGTAAAGAATGGATAGGATTCGAAATTAAAGCAACGCAATTTGAAGGGAATTCTGATATGTATTTTTTAGACACTATTATTCCCATTATATATTCCTGTGAAAAGAGGAAAACTGTTAAAGGAAAAAACCATCAGTCTGCACCAAAAAAGATGGTTCCTAAACGTCAGCCTAAGTTATATGAATTTTTGATGCACCATACTTGGGCAAAATATTTAGCAATTCCAGAGAACCTAAGTAGCCAAGAATGGTCCGAATTTGTTAACCGGGCGTTTTCAAGTATTTATGATATATCTAAAGCAACTGACGATAGCGGTGATATAGGAATAGATAGAGATGAATTTATATATCAGATTCAACTTTTAAAAGAGATTTGCTATTTAAGAATAGATAATATTAAAAAAGAAGATAAAAAGAGGTATATGTCTAGGATTTTTGATATTTTTGGGAGGAATAATAAAAGAGAATTGTATGAAAAGTGTTTTACTTCAGACGGTTGGATACTTACGGAAGAGGCTCCGAAACATTTACCAAAAGCTATTATAGATACCATAAATTATTCTTTTATACCTAATCTACCTAATCGTGTTTGGAAAGATATATCCTGTATAGAAAAACTGCTGCGTAATTTTTATAAAAGTGTATGTGATGAATTAGTAAAGAAAAAAATTATTGTTAAATGCTCCAGTATGAAGTGTCCAAAATATTTTTTATATGCTAAAAAGGCTGAAAAATATTGTGGCGAGAAATGTAGAAAGCAGCAAAACAATCTAAAATATAGAAATATAAATCCTGAAAAAAAAAAGAGAATATACTAAGAAAAAAGTAAAAAACTTAAGAGAATTCTACAAAAAATACGATATATCTTAATTTTCTATAAAGTTCAAAACTTTTCAAAATAGCATTCCAGCTCGTAATTTCCTCCTATTTTCATCATTATCCCCATACTTTAAAATCTATTTTTTAGGGTAAAAGAAGTATACTTTAAATTGCTTTTTTTACGCCCGTAAAAGTATGCGTAAGTTCTTGCGTTGCAAGCATTTAGACCTTGACTTATCATTCCAAATATGCAATAATGCATGTATGAAGAATACAAACTTCCCTACGGTTATGTCTGAAATTAATAATAAAAACGGAGGTGTAAAAATGGATCAGAAAATGCATGACGACGTTACAAAGCTACAACATATTCTAGATTTTGGAAAAACTATATATGATGACCCAGATGAAGCAATACGAAAACATAAGAAAAGCATTAGAGATAGATTACATAAACCGCTAGAACCACAAAGAAAATGTATTATCTTAGAGTATAAATGCCGTCGAGTCGAATTAAATCAAAGACGAGAAAAAATTATAAAATACTATATTAAAAAACTCGAAAAAAAAGGAATTAAAGACCCAAAAGAACTTTTGGAAATAGCTAAAGAAAAATTCAACGACAGATTAAATAAATGTAGCCTAAATGAGATAAAAGCATTAAAAGACTTTGAGGATTTCAGAAATGCAGAAGTAGGAACACACATCAAAAAAGTACAAAACCTAGCCATATCAAAATCATATTATAGACCTTGTTTTCGAGGTTCTCTAAAAACGTTAGAGACAATTGCTAGTTTATAAAAAATCGCAACATAATTATGTAGCTGTCAGATTGTTAATTTAGGAATTAACAGTGAGTAAACAATGATAAGAAGAAAACAGAATAAATGCAAATTAGACTACGGAGTGAGCTGGGAATATGAGCCCAAGCCTATACAAGACATCGATAGTTTACTCAAGAAAATATATGAGATTTTATTAAACGAGAACGAAACAAATAATGAAAGGAGAGAGAATGGAAGAGAGAGTTTGTGATCTATGTGGAAGGCTGGAGACTGGTAATTTTAGAGATAACCTTAACTACCTGATGTGTTCTGATTGTGTTCAGCGGCTTTTAGCAACACCTGACGACATTATAAGAGAAGGAATAAAAAAACTAAGAGAAAAAGGAATGATGAAGAAAGCTCAAATGTTGGAAAATTTTATAGGAAAGGAGGTGATTAGTTATGGAAAAAAGGTCAAGGTGCTCGATGCCAGAAAATCGAATCAGCGTGCAGGCAGCAAGCGGTCTTTTGACAGAGCTCGATATGAGCGAGCTTCTCGGATTAAGTGAGAATGTGGTAATGGACTACATCAAGAAAGGACTATTGCCAGGTGCTAGAGTTGGGTCTCAACATACAAGGAGGCGAACATTAACATCAATTCGACAATTAGTTGAATTTGTGGAAGAAAAGGCCAACTTACAAAATAGGGGATAAGTGTCTTTTTGGGATATAAAGAATGGGGTGTTTGTAAGGTATTTACAGGGTGCTTTCCCTATGAAAAAGAAGAGTAATTTTTGCACCCTATACAAACACCCTAGTTGGGAAATTTTGTGCTAAAAAATCAAGATGTATTGTTATTAACGAATAGAAAAAGGAAAATATAAGGAGGATGTAACGAAATGGCAAATAAAGAAGTGATTAATAAAATTTTTGATGTTTTCATAACACGTAAAGACACTTTTGCAACGCAGAAGATAGAGAAGAATAAGGTAATCTATAATAGGCAACCCAAGCATCTTACAGAGGAGACAATACGAAAACACTTACTAGGAGAGATAACGATAGGTGTTTATGCTTACGAACCAAAAACAAAATGGTTAGTATTAGATATTGATGATAAAGACTGTAAAAGAGTCAGGTTAATTATTGATAGTGCAAGGAAGAATAATCTCATTCCTTACTTAGAAGATTCTGGGAATAAGGGATATCATGTGTGGATATTTTTTGAAAATTTTGTCAGCATTAAAGATTCGAATAATTTAGCACATAAAATCTTGAAATCTACAAATGATAAAACAAAGTGCCCAGTTGAGATTTATCCTTCTCACAATTCTAATGCAGAATTTGGATCACTGATAAAACTTCCTTTTGGGATTCATCAACTCACACAGAAAAGGTGTAATTTCCTGGACCCGTCAGACTTTGCTCCTCTTGAGTTTCCAGGAGTTTTAGACACTATTAAAAAAACTTCATTAGATAGCTTTATAAAAAAAGCAAAATTAACTGGATCATTGAATAAAATCAAACCTTGTGTTCAAAGGATAATTGATAGTGGAACCCAGGAAGGTGCGAGAAATAAATGGTGTCACATTATTTCGTGTGAGTGCAGAAGACTCAAATATCCAAAAGATACGGCACGACAGTTGATATATAAATGGCTTTCTAGAAACACAGGAGAGACGGAGTTTTCCAAAGGTGAAGCTGACAATGTCATAAATAAGGCTTATACGAGCAAATTTAAATATGGGTGCAAAAATTCATACATTGAGCCACTTTGTATAGGAAAAAACAATTGTGGCTATTTAAAGGAATTTGCTAGAGGCAATAAATCAAATGACTTAACTATTGAAAATCAACCACATTCTCAAAAGACACCCTTTAATCCTGCGATGTTTGAAAATATGGGCTGGCAGAGAGTGGTAGGACTACTTTTTACAGGCTTTTATAGAACTGTCATACCTATACTTGAAAAAAAGAAAAACGTTGCTGTAGGAGAGTGGGTATTCGCAAAATATGAGGAATTGATGTATGAGACAAGAAGATCCAAGGGAGCGATAAGGACTTTGTTAGAAAAAGGAGAGAAGTATAAATTAATTGAAGTTAATTATGGACATTGGAAGAATAGAATAGTTACGAAAATCAGAAGAACTATTCCAATTCCTAAAATACCTTCTAGTTCAGAAATTAAACTAGTATCTAAAAAAACTCAGACTAGTTCAGAAATTGATACATATAAGAAAAGCAGACAGGGTTATTAAAACATTGAGAACCTTCGTTCACTTTTTGATACATATAAGAACATATAAGAAGAGAGGGAAAAAAGTATACAATGTGAAAGAGAGAAAAAGCTATCATCAATATGGTTGCTTCCAAAAACGAGAAGAATAAATAATTATGTTGATAATAGAATTTAGCAAGGATAATATGTTTAGAATAAGCGATTATGTAAGGGTAAAGGAGGTTGCAGAATTCCAGCTTCTATTCTTGAAAAATAAGAGTATATAGAAATCCTATCAATGAGTATAGTCTATATAAGAAGACTGGTTTAGAAAAATTATTAAAATGTATTTTCAATCATGAAAGGAGCCTAAAATGGATATTGCTATTTACGCTAGGGTGTCTACTGAGAGTCAAGAAAATGATGGTACTATAGAATCTCAACTTGCTGCTTTGCGAGAATTTGCTAATAAAGAAGGATATACTATTATAAATGAGTATGCAGACAATGGATATAGTGGGGAACTTCTTGCTAGACCAGGATTAGATAAATTAAGAGATGACGCAACAAAAAATAAGTTTGAAGCAGTATTAATACATAGCCCAGACAGATTAGCAAGAAAATATGGTTATCATTATATAATAAACGAAGAATTAAAAAAGAGTAATGTCCGTATAATATTTAAGTCTCGTCCATCTAATGATGATACTCCAGAAGATTTTATTTCAAATGGAATAACAGAGCTTGTTGCAGAATATGAAAAATTAAAAATACTAGAACGAACTAGACGAGGCAAACTTCACAAGGCTAAAAGTGGTAATATAATAGGCAGTATTCCGCCATATGGATATAAATACATTCCTAAAACCAAAAAGAAAACAGGATATTATAAAGTCAATGAAAGCGAAGCTGAGGTAGTAAAAAAGATATTTGATCTTCTCATAAATAAAGAACTTAGTGTTAGGTCCATTGCAAAAGAACTAACAAGGATAGAAATAAATCCAAGAAAAGGACTGCATTGGAGAACAAGTACATTACATAGGATTTTGCGAGATAAAACATATACAGGCGTTACTTTTTACAATAAGCATATCAGTTGTGAGTCTAAAAAACCTAAAGTTACAGGCAATTACAAGAGACGAAACAATACAAGTTTAAGATTAAGACCAGTAGATGAATGGATAGCGATAAAACTACCTAAGCATCTGATAATTATAGATAAAAAAACATTTGATTTAGCTCAAAAGCAATTAAGAAGGAACTCTAAGCTTTCACCTAGAAATGTTAAGCATAAATATTTATTGAGAGGTCTTATTGAGTGTGGAAACTGTAATTCTCCATTTCATGGTGGATCGTGTCATGAAAAATTATATTATAGATGTGGAAATAGAGATAGAACATTCCCTTTGCCAAAGGAGTGTAATGCGTCCTCAATTAAAGCTGAAAGAATAGAACCTCTAGTATGGAACGCCGTTAGCAAAGCTCTACAAAATCCAAAACTAATTATTGATCAAGTAGAAAAGAAACAGGCTAGGTTGCAAGACAATCAAAGTAATACTGAGTTTCTTATCAAAGATATAGATAAGCAAATTAATAAATTATCTGAGAAGATAGACAGGTTATTGGATATCTATACAGATGGGAGCATAAGTAAAGATATGTTAAATTCTCGGATAGGGAAGTTACAAAAGCAGAAAAACGAACTCTTGCAGGAAAGGCAGAAATATATTAATATCAAGGCTAACAAATTATCAAGTAATGTAGTTCATAGAGATATAAAATTTTACTGCGATACAGTAAAAAAGAGGTTAAAATCGCTCTCATTTGAGGAGCGAATAGAAGTTCTAAAAATTGTAACGAAGATTGTAGTAAAAGACCAAACTGTTGTTATTAAAGGAGTTATACCTGCATGGCAAAAAGAAGATTCCTCTCTTGGTTGTATTGCGTCCCAATCGTGCTGATGATTGGACCTCCTGGAGCTGGCAAGACAATGCTTGCAAGAAGAATACCCTCTATAATGCCGGATATGACTTTGGAAGAGAGTTTAGAAGTAACAAAGGTTCACTCTATTGCCGGTATTCTTCCTCAGGGAAAGGGACTTATAGCAACCCGTCCTTTCAGAGCTCCGCACCATACAATCTCCGATGTAGCTCTGATTGGCGGTACGCAGTTGGCAAGACCGGGAGAGGTAAGTCTTTCTCATTATGGAGTATTGTTTTTAGATGAGCTTCCTGAGTTCAGACGCAATACTCTTGAGGTGCTGCGTCAGCCGCTTGAGGATGGAATTGTTACTGTTTCCCGCGCAACTGCATCTCATACATATCCTTCCAGATTTACACTTGTAGCAGCAATGAATCCGTGTCCATGCGGATATTTTACGCATCCTGTAAAAGAATGCAGATGCACTCCATATCAAATACAGAGCTACATTTCCAAAATAAGCGGGCCTTTGCTTGATAGGATTGATATTCATGTGGATGTTCCAGCGCTTAATTATCAGGAGATATCTGACAGGACACAGTCTGAAACCTCTGCTGTAATAAAAGAGAGGATTAACAATGTTCGAATGATTCAGCAGCAAAGGTTTAAAGGGGAAAAGATTTTTTGCAATGCTCATATGCATGCAAAGGATATAAAAGAGCATTGTCAGCTTGACGGTCAGACTCAGTCTCTTATAAAGACAGCTATAAATAGTTTAGGGTTAAGTGCGCGAGGTTATGATAAAATATTGAAGATTGCGCGTACAATTGCAGATTTGGAGCAAAATGAGAATATAACAGCTGCTCATGTCTCAGAGGCAATTCAATATAGAAGTATGGATAGAAACTTTTGGGGGAGGTAGCTAAGGGGAAGGCGTTATGGCAGATATAGTAGTAAAGACAGTAAATCTTACAAAAGAATACATAATCGGCATACAGAGAAAGACAAGGGTTTTGGCTTTAGACCATCTGGATATAGAGGTTAATAAGGGAGAAACATTTGGACTGCTCGGGCCAAATGGTTCCGGAAAGACAACAACTCTTAAGTTATTACTGGATTTTATATCTCCTAGTGCAGGGCAAGGATGGGTTTTAGGTAAGCAGTTAGGCAATACAGAGGCAAAAAACAGAATTGGCTATTTATCAGAGGTCTCGTATTTATATAGCTATCTCACAGCATGGGAATTGCTTGATTTTTGTGGAAGCTTGTTTGGAATAGCATCAATGGAGAGAAAGAGACGCATTTATAAGATACTGGATTTGGTCGGGCTTGCAGAAAAAGCGCATGTCAGACTTTCTTCATATTCCAAAGGTATGCTGCAGCGCGCAGGGCTTGCACAAACTCTGATTAATGATCCGGATCTTCTTCTTCTTGATGAGCCAACATCAGGTTTGGATCCTATTGGGCAGCGGGAAATGAGAGATGTATTTTTAAAATTAAGAGAACAAGGCAAGACTCTTTTTCTATGTTCCCACCAGCTTTCTGAGGCAGAACTGGTTTGCGACAGAATAGGCATTTTGCATAAAGGCAGACTAAATAAAATTGGAAAACTTGATGATCTTCTAACCATGAAACATGCGGTTAAGATTAGCGTTAAAAGCATTGATGAAAAGACTCATAATAAGCTGGATAAAATCACAGAAATTTCTATTGTTGAAGGAGAAACTGATAAAGACACGTTAGAAATTAGCCTAAATGAACATATTGTTAATACTGTTGTAGACATTCTAAGATCCAGCAATAGCCAGATATTATCTATTATGCCAATAAAGAGGTCATTAGAAGAGATTTTTGTTGAAGCAGTGGAGAATAATGAGTCAGAATAGAATTGAAATAAAAATCTAAAAGGAGAGCATGTAATGGAAAGCGCAGTTAAAGTTGATGTGGAAGCAGCAAAAGGTTTAGGGCTTACTGAGCAGGAGTTTGAGCAGATCAAAAAGCTTATGGGCAAAGAGCCGAATTTTACAGAATTAGGGATTTTTTCAGCTATGTGGAGTGAACATTGCAGTTACAAGAATTCACGCAAGTTATTCAAGCTTTTTCCAACCAAAGGTAAACAGGTATTGGTTGGTGCAGGTGAGGAAAATACGGGAATTGTTGATATAGGAGATGGATTGGGCGTAGCCTTCAAGATAGAATCGCATAACCATCCTTCGGCAGTGGAACCATTTGAGGCATCTGCTACAGGTATAGGTGGATGTTTAAGGGATATATTTACAATGGGAGCAAGACCCGTTGCAGGTTTAGGTGCATTGAGATTTGGAAGTTTAGATAATGAGAAGGTTAAATTCTTATTCAAAGAGGTAATCAGGGGACTGGCTCATTATGCTAATACTGCAGAGATTAATGCTGTTGGTGGCGACAGCTATTTTGACGAAAGCTATGAAGGAAATCCTCTGGTTAACGCTTTTGCTATAGGAATTGTAAAACATAAGGATATTGCAAGAGGCGCTGCATCAGGAATAGGAAATTCCGTATATTACATAGGGGGAGATACAGGCAGAGACGGGGTAGGCGGAGCGAGTTTTGCATCCAAGGAAATTACTGAGGAATCTGCCTCTGATACAAGCAGTGTTGCTATAGGTGACGCAGAACTCGGGAGACGATTGAGAGAGGCGTGTCTGGAACTAATAGAACAAGGACTTGTTGCAGGGATGCAGGATATGGGAGCCGCCGGGCTTACCTGCTCATCCTGCGAAACAGCCTCAAGAAGCGGAACGGGTATCGAGATAGATGTTGCCTTAGTTCCTCAAAGAGAAAAAGGAATGACTCCCTACGAAATCCTTTTGTCTGAATCTCAAGAAAGAATGCTTGCTATATTAAAAGACGGAAAGGAAAAGGAGGCCTTAGATATATTGAAAAAACGGAACATCAACGCGGTAAAAATCGGGAAGGTTACAGATGATAAAATGATGAGAGTTAAAGAAAACGGGATAGTGGTTTGCGAAATTTCGCCACAGGCTCTTACGGAAAAGGCGCCTTTGTATGATAGAGATGCTAAAGAGCCTTCTTACTTAAAAGATGCTCAAAATCTGGATAGAAAATCTATAACAGAACCAGATGATTTCGATAAAGTGTTGTTGCAACTGCTTGATTCTCCAACTATTGCAAGCAAAGAATCAGCATATAAAAACTTTACTGCTATAGATAAGGATGAAGTTATAGTTGGAGCAGGTTCAGATGCAGCTGTAGTTAAAATTAAAGGCACTAAAAAGGCTTTAGCAATAAGCGTGGATTGCAACGGGAGATATTGTTACTTGAATCCTTATAACGGTGCGATGATGGCTGTTTCGGAAGCGGCAAGAAATATAGTCTGTTCAGGGGGAAGACCTCTTGCTATTACTGACGGCTTGAATTTCGGCAATCCGATGAAGCCGGAAAATTACTGGCAGTTTAAAAAATGCATAGAAGGACTTTCTTCAGCGTGCAGGGCTTTAGATACACCTGTTGTAAGTGGTAATGTGAGTTTCTATAATGAGAATCCTAAAGGATCGATAGACCCGACTCCTATGGTAGGAATGATAGGGTTGATAGACGATGCAGACAAACATATTACTCAGGAGTTCAAGAATGAGGGTGACGTAATAGTTCTTTTAGGTAAAAACAAGGCTGACCTTTCGGGGAGTGAATATTTGTATATGGTTCACAATCAGAAAAAAGGCAATCCTCAGATAGATATGCAAACAGAGAAGTCCGTTCAGAAAACATGTCTTGAGGCAATTGAATCAGATATTATTAATTCCGCTCATGATTGTTCAGAAGGCGGCTTAGCTGTAACTTTGACTGAATCATGCATCTCAAGTCCAAACAAAATGCTTGGCGCTGTAATAGAATTGGATGGCTTAAAAAACAATGATATAAGAATGGACGAAATTTTATTTGGAGAAGCTCCTTCCAGAATAGTGGTTTCCTTAAATAAAGACAAAATGGATCTTCTGGAAAAAATAATTCAGAAACATTCCATTGCATATGCTATTCTTGGAGAGGTCAGTGGAGAGAATCTGGTAGTTAAAGACAAGCAGGAAAGCATTATAGATATTTCTGTTAAAGAATTAAGCGATACATGGAGGAACGCAATTCCACGAAGATTAGAAAAATAAAAAGAAAGGATAATATAACGATGCAGCAAGTAAAAATAATCCCATGTCTGGATATAAAAGACGGACGTGTAGTTAAAGGTGTAAAGTTTGTTGAATTAAAAGATGCACGTGATCCTGTAGAAGCAGCAATTGCTTATTGTAACGCAGGCGCAGATGAACTTGTTTTTTTAGATATAGCTGCTTCTGTTGAGACAAGAGCAACACGCTTGGATTGGGTAAAGAAGGTAAAAGATGTGACCACTGTGCCATTTTGTGTTGGTGGAGGCATAAGAAATTTAGGCGACATGCAGACTCTTTTTGATCTGGGAGTAAACAAAGTATCTGTTAATACATCTGCTGTTAAAAATCTCTCTTTAATCAAAGATGCTGCTGAAAAATTTGGCAAAGAAAGAATTATTGTTGCCATTGACGGGAAGAAAAATCCATCTGAGGGTAGCCGTCCGAGATTAGAGCTTGTGATTATGGGTGGAGGGGAATCGGCTGACATGGATGTGGTTGAATGGGCAAAAAAAGTGGAGCAGTTGGGCGCGGGAGAAATTCTCCTAACAAGCAAGGATGCGGATGGCACAAAAGAGGGGTACGATATTGAGATGACCAAAGCAGTAGCAGAAGCAGTCTCAATTCCTGTTACCGCCTCTGGCGGTGCAGGAAAACTAGAGGATCTTTATGAAGTCATAATCCAGGCTAAAGCAGCTAATGTCCTATGCGCTTCGGTATTTCATTTTGGAGAGCTTACAATTCCTGAGGTAAAACGATATTTACAGGATAAAGGTATCCCTGTAAGAATATAGGAGGTAATTATGGAAAAATATATTCAGGCGGAAAGCGAGAAAAAAAAGAAAAAAGGTTGTTTTTTCTGGGGTCTCATAGGTTGTGGGGGACTGGTGCTGTTTGTTGCGATATCGGTTGGAGCACTGCTCTTCTTTGTGCGAAGTAAATTTGTAAAATACAGCTCAAATGAACCAATTCAAATTGAGCAAGTATCTTTCTTATCCGGGGAAGATAGGGATATAAAAGGAAGGATCAAAGGTTTAAAATCCATATCACAAAAAGGGGGAGAATTTGTTCTTACTGATAGAGATTTAAATCTGCTTATTGCCTCTAATCCCCAGTTTAAGAATAGAGCTTACGTTGATTTTACGGGAGACAAAATCAACATTAAATTTTCCATACCATTTATGAAAAGATATATTAATGGAGATCTTTCCGGAAAACTGATTATGAAGGATAGCTTATTAAAACTGGAAATAGACAGATGCAATGTAATGGGATTCAAGACACCTTCTAAAGAATTAAGAGACAAAATTGCTTCTAGCTTAGTTAAAGGACTGGAAAACAACCCTGAATTTAGAAAGATTGAAAGAAGAATTGAACATATATATCTGGAAAAACAAAAGTTACATATAAAGTTTAAGCCTGTAACATAGATGCATGCTCATTAATAATGCGTATATTCCCCAGATTAATCATATTAGGTGTAATCTGCTGTGAACCAAGTTTTCTTTCGGTAAATGTACCGTGATAGTCAGAGCCCCCTGAAATGAGGAGGCTATTTTTAATGCAATATTGAATGTATTTCTCGTTTTCTCCCTCTCTGAAATATGGAGAATAACACTCTATCCCTGTGATTCCCCACTCACGCCATTCATCAAGCTCTTTCTCGGGGAAATGATCAAGGCAACTATAGTAAGCGGGAGGATGCGCTAAGAACGGATATCCTCCAGACTTTCTCGCAATATCTATTACTTCATGCGGTGTAGAAAATATTCTGAATCTTGAAATAAAATCTCCTGCAAGAAGAAAATACTCATCAAGATTTTTGATCACATTTTTATCCAGTAAATAATTTAGTAATTTAATCCCTCCTCTCCTGGGATCATATGAATATGCATTAAATTCTTCCAGGCTAAGCTGAGGAATTTTGCTTGAAAAACTTTTTATAAACTTATCGCAAAAGTTTCCTTCTACGTCTTGAGTATGTCTTCTCAAAAGCTCTCTCAATTCTTTGTTGGTTTCATCAAACCCATAAACTGTGATGTGGAAATCCTTGCCTTTGAGTGTTGATGAAATCTCAACTCCGGGAATATATGATATTTCTTTTGATTCTATAACTTGGTGTATTTCTGAATTGCTTGCAATAGAATTATGATCTGTAACAGAGAATAGAGTTATATTATTATTTATACATTTATCTATAATTTCCTCTGCCGTAAATGTTCCGTCAGAGGCGCATGAGTGGATATGCAAATCTACATACATAGTAATTTATTCCTTAGAGAATGCCATTTCGCTGTTATCTGCAATAATCAGCCTAATTATATAACTATCATATAATATTTTCAAATTTATGTATAATCTACAACATATTGGAAAAGCTGCATTGGTTAATAATATATAACTCAAATAAGCCTTTCGGCACGTTTTCTCGCTTGCGATAGAAAGACGGCAGGATCCTTAAATTGAGAATTTTTGATATCCGCTTCAAGAAGAAGGTTGCCTGAATAGCGAAGTCCATGAAATACTTTTCGAAACTGTTCCCAGTCAATCGCACCCTCAAAAGGTAGAACATGGGTATCCGTTCCATTGTTATCGTGGATATGGACAGTAAGTAGTCTGTTACCAAATTGTTCAAGCAATGTGAAACACGTCCCACGGACGTTCTCGTGACCTGAATCGTAACAGAGTCCGACGTGGTCATCATTGAATTCGGACAAAAAGTTTATCAAGACCTGATCATATTCGTCTTTTTGCCCGTTTTCCATTGCCAGTTTTACCCCCCGAGCATCCGCATACGCTGCCAGTATGCTCACGCTCCGACGTCCCTGCTCAATCATTTTGTTGCGAACTTTACCTTGCGGTATGCCATACGGCTGAATGAGGTGAATAACCACAATCTTGCCATCCAGTTCTGCTGCCGTATCTATAGCGATTTGACATTGGCGAATAGACTCTAAGCGCTCTGTCTCATTAAGCGAAAACAGTCGGTCACCTTCAGGGAAAGGGGCATGCAGAGAGTCAATCGTCATGCCATATTCCTTAAGTAGTTTTCGCGTTGTAGCTCTTTGTTCCTTCGTGATGTAACCCGAATTTTGGATGTTGCCGCCGAGAGCCACGACCTCAAATCCTGCCTTGCTGATCATCGGAATCACTTTGGCAAATGGAAGCGCTTTGTCAAATGAGGTAAAAATTGCTGGTTTCATTGTTTTCTCCTATTTAGTTTTTTTATTATCTAAGGCTATCTTGATTTTCTCATTCAATGGTACGGGGAATGCCTAACTTGCTAAAAGCAACCAATTACTATGAATTTTTGCATTTGGGGGCCATTTTCCCCTAATTAGTTTATATATTTTAGTAAAGGTTTATTGTCAAATACTATGCAACAATCAATTAATTTTCAATCTACCCAATCGTTCTAATACATCTTTAACTATAATGTCGTCAATATTTTCAGCCAATCCATAGCCATATACAAAGTGGTCTGCACACCATACTTCATATCCGCCTCTATGTCTTGCCTCCCTTGTCGGGATATAGCCTATGTAATCATTAGCAAGACTAGAACATAAAGTATATTGAAAAGGGCTTAATTTTCTGATTCTTAGAGCAATCTCTGAAAATAATTCTCCAGGGAAAGGGATAAGAACGATATCTCCAAGCCGGAGAATTGATTGCAAATAATTTTTGCCTTTTGCTCTCTCTTGCTCAGGTTTTTCATGCTCTCTTATAACAGCATTCCAATGATTGTACATGTACATTGGAGTGCCATATTTATTTTTATCTGGTTCAAGTTTTATAATTTCACGTTTAGCTTTTTCTGAATCATGTAAAGGAGCATAAGGAAATAAAACTTCCTCTGTAATGATATTTAAAATAATGTCATCGGAGTATTTTTTTATCTTAACAAAGGCATTCAATGCATCTGCTGCAGCCCTATAGCCAACTTCTCTTATAGAATCAATCCCGTCACCTACGCCAGCCGAAAACAAACCATTTTTTTGGAAAGAACTAGTTCTGGGACCAGTATCGCCAATAGAACCATTGATAAACATAACAGGAGCTTTAATCTGTTTCTCAATCCTGTCAGTCATGATACCTGGCCAATCTCTTGAAACTACAGCGGCAGTTCCAAAAGCTGTGGCGTGTGCACCATAGTGAACAATCATTCCGGCAATCCCGTTTTTATCCTTAAATGAAATTACTGTCATTTCTGGGTCAAATGACCCTCCCGGGTCGCCATCGAAGGAGATAGTGCCGTCCTTTCTGACTTCTCTTCTGTTTACGCCGGTCTCTGAGTAAATTGAGCCGACTCCAATTTTAACCGGTCGAAGATTTTTTGAAGCTTCAACAGCAGAAGCAACTATCTCCGGTATTATTTTTTCAATATATTTTGTTTCTTTGTTACCCCATCCTGGCATTCCTATTGTGTTTGGAGCTGTATGTGAATGTATAGCGGTAATAATAATATTCTGCTTGGATATTCCTGTTTCAGTATTGATTGCTTCCTGTATTGCGTCAACATCCTCTTCTTCAATCCCCAACCAATCCAAGCTAATTAATATTATTTTTTTTTTACCCTTATTAATAAAAATGGATGTTGCATTAAGTCTATCATTGATAATTTTGGCAGGCCTTATTTCAATTCCATAACCTCCAAGCCTTACAGAAGGATCTGGAGTAACATCTTTGCGGCCAAAACCGAATTTAATTATACTTTGTTCAACAGACATAATTCCTCCTACAATTGGTTATAGTTTAGCTTGGAAAGTTAATCTTTTCAATATTTTATCTCTTTTTGATACTTTTTAATCTTTTTAATTGCCTCTATAATTAAATCAACATTTTCCTTTTCTATGAGAAAGTCCTTACCAAGAGCAATTACTTCCGATTCAAATACCCGTTCTGCTACCGGGCATTTCACCTGAGAATAATCAATCTTCTTCCCATACAATGGACAACTGATGGGACAACCAGTCCTTCCGAAGTTCATCTCCTGAAATACAGAATTTTTATAGAGGGGTTGGTTATGAGCTGTACTTGCTGATATTCCCTCTGCCTTTAATGTTTCTATAAACTTATCCCTTGATAAGCCTCCAAATTCTTTTCCGTTGTAGCGAATAAAATAAATGTAATAACCTCTTTTGGTAATGCGAGAGTCTCTTTTTAAAGCGGAAACACCTTCAATCTTACTTAATAATTGCGCCAAATATTCCCCATTTTTATATCTAATTTCTGTCTGCTCTGGCAAACGATTAAGTTGACTTAAAAGAATCGCTCCCTGAAATTCCGTCATCCGATAGTTCCACCCACAAAGAGCATGTTCATAGGTTGGTGCTCCGCGGAATCTACCAATGTGATGATAAGCGTAACATTTACCTGCTAATTCTTCATCATCGGTAAGCACTATCCCCCCTTCCCCGCAGGTTAAAGGCTTGCCCATCTGAAAGCTGAATGTTCCCATATTACCAATCGCTCCTACCTTGCGACCGCGCCACTCTGAACCATGAGCCTCGGCTGCATCTTCTATGACTAAAAGATTATGCTTTTTAGCAATCTCCATTATCCTATCCATATCAGCAGGATATCCGCCATAATGAACAGGAATAATTGCTTTTGTTTTCTCAGTAATTGCTGATTCTATTGCCTCAGGTGATATTTGATAAGTTTCCGGTTCAATATCAACAAAGATTGGGATTGCATTGATCATAACTACGGAAGTAGCTGTAGAAATAAATGTAGCTGCCGGTACAATTACCTCATCCCCTGCTTCTATCCCTCCTGCTTTTAACGCCAGTTCTATAGCTGCGCTTCCATTTACCACAGCTATCCCATACTTGGCATCGGAAAATTCAGCAAATGACTTCTCAAACTGACCTACTTTAGAGTCATTCTGGTCCTTATAAGCACCTCGCCACCACTTACCGCTACGAAGTACTTCAATTAGCGCTTTCTCCTCTTTTTTATCAAAAACAGGCCATTGCGTTTTTAATCCTTCTGACGCTACTTTTTTACCACCTTTAATTGCTAAATTCATTTTATATTCCCTCCTTATCAATTTTTAAATTATGTTTTATTATCTTAAACTCATTGGATTTTTAATTATGAACATATCTAATTCTTCATAATCTCTTTCTGCAATAAGTTTCTGAATGTAGTTTTTATCGCAACTTCTCACAATCTCTAATAGCGCTTCAAAAATATTTTTGCTGTTAAGAAGATGCTTTGTGGATACTTCCTTTTTCTGTGTTACCTTCTTATACTTAAACTTTCAAACCTAATTTCTCTTCCAGATACTTTTTGCTTATAAAAGCGCTTTCTTTATTAGTAGATCGCGATTTGTCAAGTTCTAGCGTTAAATAATCGTCATATCCATTCTCTTTTAATAGCTTAAAAATGGACTTAAAATCAACATTCCCATTTCCCAACTCGAGAAAATCACTATACACTTCAAAACCTTTGTTTTCTCCTTCAACGACCTTCATTTTTGTACTCTTAATTACATCTTTTAAATGAACGAATCTTATTCTATCTATATATCTTTTAAATATTTTCACAGGATCACATTTTCCGAGCACTAAATGTGCCGTATCCGGACATAAAGAAACATATTCCGGGTCTGTATTCTGCATAATAAAATCTATCTCATTCTCATACATTACCATTGTGTTATTATGCGGATGAACACAGGGTATAACATCGTATTCTTTTGCGATATGGCTAATTTTTTCAATCGTCTTCAAAACACGTGCTAATTCTTCTTGAGTCGCCGCTCTTCCTGAATTCCCTGGTGCTTGTACACTTATCCGATGAACATTATTTATTTTAAGAAATTCTATTTTACTTTTTACCTCTTCGACATCGGCTTTCTCATCACCTGTCTGGTGAAAATAAAAGCTTACCGGATAAACGCCATATTCGTCTGTGATTGTCTTAAATTCATGGGCATTGTTTTTAAATACATTTATCGCATTCCTTACACTTTCAAACCTTGTAAATCCAACTTCTTTTATATCCTTAAGCGCCTGTATCATCTGCTCCTTGGTATTAAGTCCCCACGGCCATATTGCATAAGCGAACTTTTGTTTAGACATATGATTCTTACTCCTTTCTTTATGTTTTATTACTTCCACAACTTCTTCGAATTATAAGTTTAGTTTTTAAAACTATCTTCTTAGTCTCACCTTGACTATTATCTTTATTTCTTTTAAATTTATCTTCTGATTTTCTCATCTTAAATTTTCCAATTACTTTTTATAAGATTTGCCTGCTGCCAAAGTCAACAATCCTTAGTTAAAAAAACCTTCAACGAGAATCTTACTTTTTAATTTTTTAGATTCTTTAAGTAGATTTTGACTATCCTTAAATAAGAATTGCGCTTTCTTTATAGTATCTAATTGAGATAGTTTCTTTTCTATCTCTTCATGGTTCTTCAAGAAGAAAGCAAAATCTTTCTGAAGTGAAGGATAATCTTCTATCTTTTTGGAGATTTCAGCTTTATACTCAGAGACCAACTTAAGATTAGTGGCTATTTGCTTTTTCATAAGATTGATAACTTTTGAAGACTTGGCAAAGATAATCTTTCCAAAGTAAACGGGCTCATGAAAACCAACACTCATTATCTGCGCCCATGTTGTATGTCTATCTCCAGAAGTGTAGATATTGCGGACAATATTCCCAGTCCACACTTCTCCGCTTTTGGGAGTCAGGGCAAAATTCTTGAAAGGAATCCTTATCTCTACTGACCAATAATCTTTTCCTCTATAGGTTTTTGCCTGCCAGTTGGCTAAAGGTATTTTTTGTCCGCCTTTTCCTGTCCCGCTAAATCTGGAACCAATAGCATTTACTACAAACTGATGATAATTTTCAGCGTTTTCCGGAAAGATAAATACCTCAATACTATCTTCTCTCCATACACTCTCCATATCCTTAAGTTTTGCCTTTATCTCCTTAACTTCCGGATCTTTACATTCCACGCCAATATAAAGAGCTTTAGCGCTATAGCCCATCCTAAAGAAAGTTTGTTTAGAAGCTAAATCGCTGATTCCTAACACAACAAAATCACTCGCTTT
>Ga0222699_1000022_pt1 | contig 110817 bp, 136 predicted proteins | sample AntAcemetage1452_FD_179824 | JGI IMG/M metagenome (GOLD analysis project Ga0222699, IMG submission 179824) | Saline water microbial communities from Ace Lake, Antarctica - #1452 | ecosystem: Environmental > Aquatic > Non-marine Saline and Alkaline > Saline | place: Antarctica: Ace Lake...
CTGAAATTTCGATTCAGCAATCGGGGGTAGTGGGGGATTGCTGCATTTTGCGAATGTATAGATTTTCCGTTAACACATCTAAATCGTTTTCCAGAGGAGAGTTTCCTCCTCTAGTGAAAGGGCTGATATTTTTACCTTCTAATTAACCTCAACTAATTAACCTCCAAATTTTCCCTAATTTTTCTCTTGTTGACATAAGTGTTAAGGGAAATATGGTTATTGTATCCAAGTAACTTGGCGATTTTTCTCACTGACAACCCCAATTTTAAAAGTTCTTTAATCCTATCAAGGTCCTTATCAAATTTGCTTTTCTGTATAGTGTCCTTTGGCTTCCCTAGTTTTATCCCCTGAGCTTTCTTAGCAGAGAGAGCTTCTTTAGTACGAAGACTAATCATATCCTTTTCAAGTTCAGCAAACAAGGAAAAGAGGGTAATAATAATCTTTGAATTCATGTCCTGCTTGAGAATATCAAGATTTTGCTTTATGGCAATGACCCGGATATTTCGGCCGATTAACTCATTGATTAATGAAATAACTTCGGCTGTACTTCTCCCCAGCCTGCTGAGTTCGGTAACAATCAGCGTATCCGAACCTACAAGCTTTTGCATGAGATCATCAATCCGTCTTTGCTTAGTGGTTTTCCGGGAGGAAATTGTAATTTCCACGAACTCATCTACTTTAAGGTCTTTCTTCCGTGCAAACTCCAATACCTCTAATTTCTGATTGTTCAAATCCTGCTTATCAGTAGAAGTCCTGATATAAGCCACAGTTTTACCCATTTTCACACTCCGTTAACTCTTAACAAGAAAAACCAAAGAAAATTATACAACATGTATATCCTTTTTACAACTTGAGTCTTTTACAATTTGGATGTAGAATAACGACCGTTTTTACACTTACAAAAGGCGGCACTTATGGTGGTTCAATCGGAATTGTTCAAAACAGATAGAACCCTTTATCGTTATGGCTTGGAGGAGGTACCTGCTGACATTAGTAAACGGGAACTTCTTGCTTACTTTTCTTTGAACAAAGAGCAAGTACTTTTCATAAAGACAAAATTTCGTTTAAATCCCTATCGTATAGCTTTGGGGATTCAATTAGGAGCCCATCGGTTTATTGGAAGGCCTCAGTTTCAGCCAGAGAATGTACCCTTGGTAGTAATTAAGTTTGTAGGACGAGCACTGAAAATTAGGGGCGATTTTATCCCGTTGAAATATTCTGATAGCATAAGAATACGCCAAGTTCATGCTCAAATAGTCCGGAAATTTCTTGGGCTTTCTCTTTTCCCTACCAGCGAACATCAAAACTTAATAGACTACTTGATTCAAACTATGCCAGACCCTGGACACTTTCCTGATTGGATAAAAAAGACCGAAGATCATTTAAGAAAAAGAAAATTTGTTCTTCCAAGTATTAAGGTATTAAGACGGTTGATTTTGTCTGCGAGAAATCAAAGTCTTAATGAAGCAGTTAACAGTATCAATTCCATGCTGGGAGAGAAGAGAATAGAAGCTTTGGAAGGGCTTCTTCTATCAGGTGAGGATAATTATACAAAATGGTTTGAGTTGACTAACAGACAAGTCTACAGTTCCACGCCAGCCAAAGTAACTTCAATTTTAGGTCGCATAAAGACGATTCGGCAATTATCTTTAAATACAATAAATTTTGATGTTGTTTCTAATAAATATTTACAGCATTTTGCACAACGGGGCATGCATCTTTCAGCAAAACAATTAAGAGATCAATCTTCTTTGCACAGATATGCAATTATGGCAGCTACTCTTAAAGAGTTGGAATCTGAATTGACTGACATTACAATCCAGATGAACGACGAAATTTTGAGTGGTGTTTTCCAGCGGGGAAAGTGGCGGTCAGAAAACCATTTTAGAAAAAATAAAAAAATTATCCGCAAGATTATCTCAGCTTTTAAATTGCTATCTGATACTATACTCGACCAAAATACGGATGCTTTGCAGAAAATAGAATACATAGAAAAAAAACTTCCACCCGATACTCTGCAAAATTTAAGAAACGATTCCGATTGTCTTGATGTACCGCGCGGTACTGAGGATATATACTTTGCTAGTGAGGGATACCAAACTATTCAGAAATATCTTCCTGACCTTCTTGAGACCATCAGAATTATATCCCCTTCCAAGAGGGATCCTTCTCTAGAAGCAGCAAAATACTATTTAAAGCGGAAACAGGAGGGAAAGGCAGGTATAGGAGCTGATGCGCCAACTGATTTTGTACAAGAAAAGAAATGGAAACATGTTGTTTTAAGCAATAATAGCAAGCCCAAAACAAAACCGTGGATCCTTTGCCTTGCAGACGGACTTAGAAAGTCTTTTCGACAAGGTTCTCTGGAAATTGAAGGAGCACGTCAATATAGATCACTAAATTCAGATCTTATTTCATGGGAGGAATTTAAAAATACAACAATAAAAGAAGATGAGTCCCTCCCTTTCACAGCCACGCCAGAAAAGGTTATTATTCCTTTATTCCGTACAATTCAAGAACTCTCTGGACAATATAGGCGATGGCTTGCTGAACAAACCGCTACTATAGACGAAAACCATCGTATTCACCTGAAAAAGCTCGATAAAATCGAAGAGCCAGAATCTGCTACTAAGTTGCGCCCTCTTTTATATAAGAAAATGCCGTCACGTTCTCTTCCCGAAATTTTTGTCGAAGCAGATCGGTTGACAGGATTTTCTTCATATCTTACCCGTCTTTCATCAGGACAGCCGATTCAAAAAGGAGAAAAAACGCGGGGACGAGCCTTATATGCAGTTTTACAGGCTTTAACATGTAACATTCCACTTTCAAAAATGGCAATCTGTTCAGGAATCCCTTTAGAAATATTAAGATCTATACACGAAGACATCATTCGCCCTCAAACACTCAAAGCTGGTATGATCGCTTTGGTAGACTTATACTCTCGGCTTCCCTTGGCTCAAGTTTGGGGTTCTGGAAAAACATCCAGTTCGGACGGACAAGGATTTCCTGCAGAAGGGCGCCCATTAGGCGCCTCTTTCAACAGAAAGCGCTTTCAGAGCAGACGAATGGGATTTATTATTTATACACATATAGCTGATAACAACGCCCCATTTTATGTCCAAATTATTCCTGGAGGTGCAAGAGAAGCAATATATGTTCCAGATGGCCTTCTTTATCACGGGACAAGTCTGATGCCACGCGAGCATTATACAGACTCCCATGGCTTTACAGAGGTCGTTTTCGCTGTTCTTTACTTGCTTGGGTTTCGTCTTGCTCCTAGAATTGCAAATATCCCTGACAAAACACTCTGGTATGGAAAAAACTATGAGGTTGAGTATCCAGAACTATTTGATGGTAGCATACCTCTCAATTCCATTGCTTCTCAATGGGAAGCAATGCGGAGATTTATGTTGACTATTCATACAGGGGAAATACGCGCCTCTCAACTAATTCGCAAGATTAGCGCTTTCAGCCGAAAACATCCCCTTTTTAAAGCCTTTCGTAATCTTGGAAGACTTCTAATAACACGCCATATCCTCGAAGTTGCAGGAGATCCCGATTTTCGGCGAAGAATCTTTCAAGGGCTAAACAAAGGTGAGTCGAAAAATTCTTTATCTGTAGATTTGCGATACGTTAAAAAGGGAGCTATTCGTGAAAAGGATCCTGAAATGCAGCTTTGTGTAGCGTCTGCTCTGAATTTGACCACCCTTTGTATTGCTGTTTGCAATACAGTCGATATGCAAAATGCTATTCGTGCTCTAAAAAGAGAAGGTTACAATGTTAATCCTGAAGATTTGCGATTCTTTTCCCCTTATGCACATAGCCACCACAATATTTATGGTCGATTCTACTTTCATGGTGTTCCCGGAACTCATCTAGATTTAATAGAAAAGGCTTTTGAACCTTTATGAATAAATTTCTATACCGCCCTAAAATGCACGAATCCCCCACCTACCCCTATATGTAAAAGGTGCTGTAAATTAGCCACTTATTAGTCAAAAATCGCGTTTTCCCAATTGACAAGGAAAGTGATTGACTATAATATATACTTAAAATATGGAAACTTATATTGATGAATATATGCACAGAAAGGAGGTGACTTGTTGAGCATAGATTCCGCAAAATTGGTCTATATAGTAACTTGGGAGGAGAGAAAATGAAATCTTTGTTTAGAGTTGGGTTGGGTCTGGTGTTGGCTGGTGTATGTTTTAGCTTAGTATATGCAGGCGGACTTCCAAAGAGGTCACCTCAGCCACAGAAAAAAACGCGGGTAGAACAAGTTTCTGAAGGTGTAACGACAGGTCTTTTGACTACTACGGCAACAATGGAAGAAGCAACAACATGGATAGGAGCTGAAAGTGTTTGGTCATTTAGAAACAGGATGCCAAGAACTAAAATTTACGCAAGAGTTGAGCCTTCTGATGATAGATATTATCTTCTTGGGGTCAGTAAGATAGATTTAAAGGCATCAAATCCATATGAACGAAAAGACAGAAGAAACGTCCAATATCTTGAGTACGATGCACAAATTGCATCCAAATACCTAAGTAACAGTCTGGTACTTAGAGGCGGTATAATAAATTCAGGCGTAGGGCTTGGAGTAGACTATATGCTACCTGATGAAAAAACCAGTATTACAGTCGAAGGGCACAGTGCTGTTTACAGCTCCCCATTCTTTTTCAGAACAAACTTGAGTTATAAGATATGGGAAGATAAGGGCTACTATATAATTGCCGGCGCAGAAGACATGCTAGATAAGCTTTCACTCATAGCAGGCATAAAAATAGAGTATGGTCTAGCAAGATAGTTTTTATGCCACAGTATAGAAAAAATTCTCTGTGCTGTGGCATACATGGGTAAATTTAAACATTTAGGGAAAAGTTCCATAGAGATTCAGGGGTTTGCCCTCTTTTATGAGGAATCCCCCGAAGGTAAGAATATTAGCCTTAAAGACTTGCGATTTTTTCTCCTTCCAAATTTCTATACCGATATAAATCGCACGAATCCCCCACCTACCTCAATAAAAGTTCCAATAATTGCCCCAATCAATGCGTCGGTGGAGTGAAAGGGAATCCATACGAAAAAGGCTAATCCCAGAGAGCCCCACTTCTCTATTTTGAGCTGTTATTTTTCAGTTTTATCTTTTGCTTGGCAAGACGGTAAAGATGCTGGAGCCTGCGGAAGATTACTATTCCCAAAATCAGGCCAACAAATATTGAGGGAATAATTTTCCCAGCCCCTTCAGTAATTTTAAATAGATAATCAAATGCGAATGCCCAGGATATGGTGCTACTGATAATCCCTAAAATTACTACCCAAATTATAGTAATTGTACGCATGCCCATTAATCCCCCAATAATTGCCCCGATCAATGCACCAGTGGAGGGGAGAGGAATCCAGACAAAAAATACTATTCCTAAAGCACCCCATTTCTCTATTTTAGATTGATGTTTCTGAGCTTTATGTTTAACTGAACCGAAGATTTTTCCTATAAATTTCATCTCTATTAAATATCCGTAAAAATAAATAATTAGAGGATAAAAAATAAAAAATAAAGCGATATTTAAAAGAACTGAAATTGAAATAACCATGAAGTTAGATAATCCCAGATTTAGCCCTATGGATATACTCGCTCCTCTTCCAGCTAGAATATCAGCAACAATTATTGAAAGAAAATTCTCTTTTAATTCAGGAATATAGTGTCCAAATAGAGCAAAAAGAACTAGTTCAATTGTAAGAAGACAACAACCAATCAGGAAGATAAGCCCTTCTATGCTTTTAAAAAAGGAGATAATAGGCACATAAAACTTTGACATATAAATGTTTTACATATATAATATTTATATGTCAAGCATTGATTGTCAGAAAAAACATAAAAATTATAGAGGAGAAATCAAAAGATGAATACTAACAATAGTATAGACAATAGTGTAGAATTTGAGATATTCAGCACTTTAAGAAGAATAATTAAAACCATAGATATTTATTCTGCAAAATTAAAAATGGAACATAAAATAAATTCTTCGCAACTATCTTGTTTATTAGTTCTTGGAGATTCAAGCCCAATTTCACTTAGCCAATTAAGTAAGAAGGTTTCTTTGTCTCCAAGTATGATTACTGGTGTTATAGATCAACTTGAAAGCAAAGAACTGGTCTCAAGAGCAAGGAATTCCACTGATAGAAGAGTGATACTTATTGAACTAACAGAGAAGGGAAAAGAGACTCTAAAAAACGCTCCGCTTTCACTCCAAAAAAAATTGATAAATGCTTTATCTGTTATAAAAAAAGAAGAGAAAATAGAAATCAATAAAGGCTTGCTAAAATTATTGTCAATAATGGTATCAGAAGTGTTAATTGATTCTTCTATCTTTGGAGCAGAAGATAAGATGGTAGATGTCGAACCTTCTATTATTCAATCAGAAGAAGATGTTAAAAGTTTAAAAGAATAATGAAATTCGATAATAAACAACAAAAAAACATAGTTAATCTTATTTCTGCTGAGCAGGAGCCAATTTTTTCAAATTGGAGAGATTATAAATGGCAGTTAAAACACTCTATTAAAGATATTGAGACATTTGAGAAACTAACCGACATCAAATTAAGTAAAAAGGAAAAGTCTGAACTTAGAAGAACAATTGATAAATTTCCCCTATCTATAACCCCATATTATCTGTCTCTTATTGATAAAGATGATTATATAAACGATCCTGTCTTTAAGCAGTCATTCCCCGATTCTCGCGAACTAATTTTAGAAAAATATGATATGAGCGATCCTTTGCATGAAGACAAAGATAGTCCGGTTGTTGGTATAACGCATAGATATCCAGACAGGGTTTTATTTATAGTAAGCAATACATGTTCCATGTACTGCAGACACTGCACAAGAAAAAGGAAAGTGGGTGACTCAGATTATATTCCATCAAAGAAAGAAATCATGAAAGGCATTAACTATATAAAAAACACTCCTGTTATCAGAGATGTTCTGCTTTCTGGAGGCGATCCTTTTATGTTGTCAGATAGCTATCTTGACTGGATACTGACCGAATTACAGAAAATTCCGCATATTGAGGTAATAAGAATAGGAACAAGAATGCCTGCCGTTTTGCCTTATCGCATAACTGACGATTTAATTGAGATGTTGAAAAAACATCATCCGCTATGGATTAATACACATTTTAATCACCCTAGGGAAATAACAGGATCAGCAAAAGAATCGTTAAGAAAATTGGCTGATGCAGGAATTCCATTAGGTAATCAGAGTGTATTATTGGCAGGAGTAAACGACTGTCCTCGGATAATTAAAAAATTATCACACGACCTTGTTCAAAGTAGAGTGAGACCTTATTATTTATATCAATGCGATTTAACAGAAGGCTTATCCCATTTTAGAACCCCAGTCGGAAAGGGCATAGAAATTATTGAGAATTTAATAGGACACACAAGCGGTTTCGCTATTCCTACTTACATTGTTGATGCGCCAAGTGGCGCTGGAAAAATTCCTGTTATGCCAAATTATATAATCTCATGGTCAACCAACAAGATTGTTCTACGAAATTATGAAGGCGTAATTTCTACTTATAAGGAACCAGATTCTTACAAACCTATTTTTTGCGATAGAAACTGCGCTGATTGTAAACTGCAGTTAAGGCTTGATGCAGCAAAGGAAGTTAATGCCACAGGAATTGGAAAACTTTTATCTAACTTTGACAAGACAATTGCGCTTGTTCCAAACGAAAACGAACGAATCGGAAGACGTGATTAATGGAATTTCAAGATACAATTGAAGAATACAAAGGGAGCATTATTCAACATGGTCGTTACAATGACCGTATATATTTAATCAAAGTAGTATCTGAATTGTCTCACACATATCCATCTAATCTTATTGATTTAGCAAAGAAGAATAACTACTCAAAAATATTTGCAAAAATACCTGAATGTTATTCGAATATATTTTTAGACGCAGGCTTTCAGGAAGAGGCTCATATTCCTGCTTTCTATTCGGGCAAAGAGTCTTCACTGTTTATGGGATTTTTCCTAAATGATGAACGCGTCAAAGAATCCAACTTGGAAAGAATGGAAGAGATTCTAAATATCGCTCTTGCAAAAAAAGCAGGTGAGGCTACATACAGCCTGAAGAATGGGATTGTGTTACGAGTTTGCAACGAAACAGACGCAGCCATGCTGGCAAACATTTATCAGACGGTATTCCAATCCTATCCTTTCCCAATATATGACCCAAAATATATTTTAGAAACAATGAAAAGCCATGTTGATTACTTTGGAATAGAAGCAAGTGGTCGGCTTGTTGCTGTTTCATCAGCGGAAATGGATAAACAGGCATCGAATGTTGAAATGACAGATTTTGCGACATTCCCAGAATGGAGAGGGAATGGATTCGCTCAAATTCTTCTTTCGAGAATGGAAAATGAGATGAAAAACAAGGGTATTAGAACTGCATACACCATCGCTCGGGCGATGTCGGCTGGAATAAATATTGCATTTAGTAAGGCAGGATACCAATTTGGCGGGAGGTTAAAGAATAACACAAATATCTCTGGAAGAATTGAGAGTATGAATGTTTGGTACAAATATTTAATTGGCTAACAAAAGAATGCACCTGACAGAAATAGCTTCGCCATTTCAGCAGGTGATTCAAACGTTCGGCTTTAGGAGGAGTAAAAACATGCTGGTATATATGAATAGCAAGGAGATGGCGTGATCAGAAAAATACATGAATGGCTTAATTCGCCTACGAATCGGGTGAAATCAGGAAGTACCCTTACCGTTATTCTGCTCATCTGGGCCATAACTTTCTTGCTGGCGGCTCTCTCTTTGCCTGTGCAAAGTAAAGCCTCTGAGTCGAAGCGCCTTACCGTGGCCCTGACCGGCAAATACCCCCCATTCAGCTTCTATGACCGGAACGGCGAACTGGCCGGTTTCGATGTCGATGTCTCCCGGGGCGTGGCGCGTGAGATCGGGCAGGAACTGGAAATCGTCACCACCGAGTGGGACGGCATACTGGCCGGGCTGCTGGCCGGCAAGTACGACGCTATCATCGGTTCGATGGCGATCACATCCGAGCGCCAAAAGCAGGTGGACTTTTCGCGCCCCTACTATGTCTCCGGAGCCCAGCTCTTTGTCAACGCCGAAAACAACGCGGATATCGGCTCCATCGACGACCTGGCTGGCAGCCGGGTCGGGGTGGTACTGGGCGAGACCTTTGAACATTTCCTGACCGAGAACCACCCTGAAATCGAAACCGTAACCTACAAGAGTACGGTCGACATCTACCAGGAGATGCTGAACGGTCGCTTGGCCGGTTTTGTTACCGACCGGCTGGTCGGCGGCTACCAGATAAAATCGGCAGCTATGCCCTTCCGGCCGGCCGGAAAACTGCTCTACCGGGAACAGATGGGCATCCCGGTGGCTCCCGGCCATCCGGAACTGCTGGCCCGGATCAACCGGGCCCTGACAGATCTGGAAAAATCGGGTTATATGGTCGCCCTGAACCGCAAATGGTTCGGCCCGGCGGCAAGTGACACTGCTGCGAACCGCTCATTCGCAATGAGCGGCCGGACCATCACCATCCGCTTGCTGCAGGGCTTTGGGGTCACCATCGGTATCGCCTTTATTTCCCTGCTCTGTGGCTTCCTGTTGGCGGTGCCGGCCGGGGTGGTACTGAACAGCAAGCCCTCGCCGCTGCATCTGCTAGTCCGGACTACGGTGGACTTCGTTCGTGGCACCCCGGTGCTGATCCAGCTCTTTTTCGTTTACTTCGGAGCGCCGCAGATCGGCCTGATCATCTCACCCCTGACCTCGGCGGTAATCACCCTGTCGATTAACGGGGCCGCCTATATGGCTGAGGTGGTCCGTTCCGGCTTGATGGCGGTACCGCCGGGCCAGAAGCTTGCGGCTCGGGCCCTGGGACTGAGCAATTTCCAGGCATTCCGGTTCGTAGTCTGTCCCCAGGCCTTCCGCATCGCCATCCCGGCTCTGGTCAACTCCGCCGTGGCCCTGCTCAAGGACACCGCCCTGGTCTCGGTGATCTCGGTGGCCGAGGTGCTGCGCCAGGCCCAGTCGATCATCAGCGTCACTTATAATCCGATGAAATATTACTTTATTGTTGGAGCTATGTTTTTTATTTTTACATTCCCATTAATGAAAATGGCTAACAAATTAGAAAAGAATATTAAAAAAAGAGGTTTTACGCATGCTTAAGATCAGAAATTTAACCTACACATATCCTAACGGAACTACTGCTTTGGAAAATATAAATGTAGAAATTCAAAGAACACATATTTTTGCAATAATGGGATCAAGCGGTTCGGGAAAAACAACTATGCTAAACTGCATAGGTAAATTTCTAAAACCGGATACAGGCACTATACTAATCAGCGGCAAAAACATATACGACATAGAGGAGAGAGTATTGAGAGAAAAAATCGGCATCGTTTTTCAACAGCTCTATCTTTTCCCCCATCTTACTGTTTTAGAAAATATGATATTAGCGCCTACGAAGGTACAAAGACAGGATAGAAAAAAGGCAAAAAAAGAAGCCCTAAAAACACTTGAAAAGTTAGGAATTAATGAACTAAAAAACAGTTATCCCTCCCAAATAAGCGGAGGACAGGCTCAGCGCGTTGCGATTGCACGCGCATTATTACTAAAACCCGCTTATCTGTTACTTGACGAACCTACCTCTGCTCTTGATATAAACACAACAGATGAATTTGGAAAGTGGCTGGTAGATTTAAAAGAGAAAACAACATTCATCATTGTTACTCATGATGTACTATTCGCAAGTAAAATCGCAACATCGGGAGTTTTAGTGACAAATGGGAAAATAGAGTGCGCTGGAAGTATTAAGTATATTTTAAAAAATCTAAATATTAAGATATAACCTTTCTGAAAATAACAATATGAAAAGAGGCTTACATGGAAAACTCAATATTTCTCGCTAAAATTCTTGGTCCGTATTGTATTATTATTGCTGCAGGGATTCTCTTCAACCTGGAAAGCTATCAAAAGCTTATAGAAGATTTCTGCAAACACTCTGCTTTGCTTTATCTTGGCGGAATACTTGCGTTTCTGTTTGGTTTTCTTATAGTACTGTTCCACAATGTATGGGTGGCTGACTGGCCTATAATTATTACAATTTTTGGCTGGGGAGGGCTCATTAAAGGCGCATGGTTGATTATTTTTCCGAGTAGGCTAATAAAATTGACAAAGGCATGTGATGAAGACACGATACTATTATTGACTCTTTTATTTGTAATCACATCTACAGTATTCGGCATCTTTCTGACTTTCATGGGATATTTTGCCGCGTAGGAGACCAAACGCGATTTATTTAAGAATAATAAAATAAAAGTTCTTCAATTTGGGCTAAAAAGCAATACACGGGGGGGGGTAAAATGATAAAGTTTTGTTGTAGGTGTAATCAGAAGTTTCCAGTGGCTCGGGAACCTGCAGAGTGGCGAACAGGAGAATTAAGAAGATTTTCAAAAGTGTCTTTAAGAATTAGACGACGACTTTTACATTGTTCTGGTGATTATCTTTGTGGAGCTTGTTATCTTGGTTTAACGCTAACAGATAATTGTTACCCAAAAGGACATTCAGTGAGCGAATAAGGATGAATTATTAAAATAAAATGTCTAATAAGAATCTGCTAAAATTGCTTCTCAGAATGTGCAGGGTTTATGGTGAGATTGCTGGAGATGTGAGTTGGACACAGAAATTGCTAAACATAGGAATTCGACGACTTAGCGTTACGCCTTCTTTAATCCCTATTCTAAAAGAGAAAGTCAGAACCATTAAGATTTAATTATGCTTGATTTATCAAAGAAAAGCAATAAAGACAGTCTGGGGCTGAGCTGCAACTTATCCAATATCAAGAGAATGGCAGCAGTAAAGAACGGAAATTATCGGCACCTATTACAGAATAGAAAGATGAAAGTTGCTTTTTACCGCTGGCTCACAGAAATAGTTTTATGTCCTTTAATGAACAGATGGTTGGATATTCGAGTCGAGGGCTTGGACAATATACCTGCCGGGCCATGTATAATCGTCACACACCATTGTTTATATTTTGATTCATGTGTTATCGGCACTACGCTGGAAAGAAAAACACATGGGTGGATAGATGAAGATGCTTTTTCAAAGCCAGGCTTGAGGTTGCTATGCAGCCTTCTTGAGCAAATACCTGTTAAGACAGGGAGACGAGCTTCTCGAGAGGATTATAGAAAGATAAAAGAAATGAGTCTCTTGTGGTTAAGAAATACAAATGAACTTGTCGCTTTAACTAATGACGGTGCATCGAGGTATATTCTTGATAAAAACGGGAATATCAAAGGTCTTTCTTCCAGGATGAACCATTCCGGAGCTGCCAGTTTAGGACTAGAAGTAGGGGTACCTATTATCCCAACGGCTTCCTGGGTTTCTGAAGAACATCAAAGAGAACTATTTGCTTCCAGGGGGCTAAAGAGTATAAGGTATCTGGAAAGAAACAGAAAAATTCCCTACCTGATTTTTTTCTCAGAGCCTATAAATCCTTCTAAGTATCAGAATAAAAAAGAACTAAAGAAAGATATTAGAAAAAGACAAATGGAATCTTACAAAAAACTCTTAAATAAAAGTATTTAAGCATAGGAATAGGCCAATGAACCCCGTTAGAAAATTTGTGAGGAGCTTTTTTGCCTGCCGGGCAAAACTGCTGAACCCTTTCTGGGAAGTCTGGTATTGGTATATAAGTAGCCTGGATAAAGACGGAGAGGTAATCTTTCTTAATCATGGTTATGCCGGTCATAATAAACTAGAACTGAAGAAAGAGGATGAAAATAACAGATATTCTATTCAACTTTATAATCATCTAGCTAATTCTATTAGATTAGAGAGTTTAGATATTCTGGAAGTTGGTTGTGGGAGGGGAGGGGGAGCCTCTTATATAGCCAGATACTTGGCTCCTAAATCTGTGAAAGGAATCGACCTCTGCAAAAAATCTATTGATTTCTGCAAGAAGCATTATCATGTTAAGGGGCTATCTTTTTGCCATGGTAATGCACTGAGCTTGCCCTTTATGGATAATAACTTTAATGTAATTATTAACGTAGAATCTTCTCATCGCTATTCTGATATGGAGAGGTTTTTGGGGGAAGTTTATAGAGCTCTTAGACCAGGAGGATACTTTTTATTTGCAGATTTAAGGGATGAAGAATTAATAGAATCACTAAGAAAACAGCTGGATAATTGTCGATTGAAGATCATAAAAGAAGAAATAATAACCCCTAATGTTATTAAGGCATTGGTTCTATCTAATGAAAAGAAGATAGATTTTATTGAGAGATTAGTGCCGAGAATTCTCCATGGGCTGACTAAAGAATTCGCAGGGACAAAGGAAACTGCACTGTATAAATCTTTTATGAAGGGGAAGAAAGAATATCTTCATTATATTCTGCAGAAAGACTAAATCGCAGGTGGCGAGAACATGGGGTCGTTATAGCTTCAGCTTCACGTATATTTGGCAGCTGAAAGAAGCTGTTGAAGCAGCAGGGATAAAGAAATATGATAGATAAGGAAGTCGTGTGAGAGGACATGAATATTTATAATGGGTTCAGCAAACAGTACAGAAAAAAACATGCTGAAAAAACGCTATTTTTAATTATTTCTCAAGTTGCCACACTTTTGTTTTCTTCAACGAGTGTTTTTGCAATTAGTAAAGCTAAACTGTTTATAAAAAACCATCCTGTTAAATTTGGTTTTTCTATTTTTACTATATCAACTCTTATTATTCTGGTTTATATTGGCCTTTCAAAAATAGACAAATTGATTGATATAATAATAAAGTTTGAGAAGAAACAGCACGCTAAAGAGGAAGAAGATGAGTATGGGAAAATACCAAAAGGCTTAATTGAAGAAGAAGTTGCTGCATCTCTTTCTCCTGCCGAGCTTATATTAAGAAAGGAGGACGGGCAATCAGACATATACAAGCTACGTCCAAACATAGAGTTCTGGATAGGAAGATCCGAAGATAACGAATTGATACTGAAAAATGAATTAGTATCTGGACTACACGCAAAGATACGGCCGCAACACGAAGGCTATGTGTTATACGATCTTCATTCCCATAATGGCACTAAGATTAAGGGCAAAAAAGCGCTTAAACATATATTAAAAAATAACGATGAAATAAATATAGGCAAGCAAATAATAAGCTTTAAGCAAGAAACTGGCAAACTTGATGCCTTTTTGGGAAGAGAAACAGATAAGGGCAAAGGCGCACAACTAGGTGGTACAAAGGGTAAAGAGGTGCTTGTTAAGTATATTGTATATGCTCCGGGACAGCCTATGCTTGAGAAGCAGACATATGCTAAAAATATAAGTGAGTCTCACATTTGTATCAGAACAGATAAGTACGTGCCGGAAACAGGCGCAACCATAGAAATGCAAATTCAGTTTCCAAATGATGAAGTAATTAATGAAATACTAGGGGATGTCCTATCATGCAGGCAAACATTGCTGAAAGATGAATACGAACTAGACATTGAATTTTCAGGATTACCAGAAGAAAAACAGCAGATTATTAGTAATTATATAAAAACAAGCCGTAGAAAGTTGGGTAAAGTTAAACATTTAGGGGAAAAGTTCCCCAAAGCCCCTTCAGGATTATCTAAAGGAACTTGTTTTAAATTAGAGAACAACAATAAATAAAAGGAGCGTAGAAAATGGATGGGATATTTGGAGCTGCCTTAAAAGAGGATTGTCAGGAGGTTCTATTTTATGGAACAGATTATCATTCGCATTTGGGAACAGAATACGGAGGACTGGCTGTATTAGGAAAAAAATTATCAAGAAAGATTCACACAATCACCGGAGGACAATTTAAGAGCAGATTCTATAAAGATTATAAGAAAATGAAAGGGAAATCCGGTATTGGGGTGATATCTACAAGAGAGGAGCAGCCTATATATCTAAATTCAAAATTTGGCCACTTATGTATTGTTAGCAATGGTTTAATCACTAATTCGGATAGTTTGACCAAGGATTTGCACAGGCAGGGAATCTCATTTAGTGAAACAGCTAAACAAGGAATAAACAGTACAGAATTAATTGCAAAATTGATAAACCAGGGCAATAGTTTAGTTCATGGAATAGAAAATTACTTTAAAAGAATTAAAGGTTCCTGTTCTATCCTAATTTTACATAAGGACGGCATTTATATTGCCAGAGATAAACTAGGCTATTCTCCTTTGATTATAGGTAAATCCAATAAAGGCTGGGCAGTGACTACAGAAACTTCTGCTTTTTTTAACTTAGGGTTTAGTATAGAAAGATACGTCAAGCCAGGTGAAATATTGCTTCTAAAGAATACAGGTTTCAAAGTTCTTAAAGAAGGGGAATTACATCAAAAGACAGATGCATTTTTATGGATCTATGCCGGTTTTCCTGCATCGAATTATGAAGGGATAAATACGGAAGAAGTAAGAGAACATTGTGGAAAATTTTTGGCAAAAAGAGACAATGTTGAAGCAGATTTAGTAGCAGGAGTTCCTGACTCAGGAACTACGCATGCTATTGGTTATTCCATTGAATCAAGGATACCTTTTAGACGTCCTCTGGTTAAATATAATCCCGGTTATGGCAGGAGTTATATACCGTCTTCTCAAGGCATAAGAGACCATATTGCCAAAATGAAGTTGATTCCAATTAAAGAGATAATTAAAGGAAATAGGATCATTTTATGTGAAGACTCAATTGTGAGAGGGACCCAGCTTAAAAACTATACTGTTCAGAAATTATGGGAAAGCGGAGCAAAAGAAATTCATGTCAGGGCTGCGTGCCCGCCTTTATTGTTCCCTTCCAAATTCGATTATTCTACTAAGAAAAAAGAAGAACTAATTGCTATACGCACGATAAAAACTTTGGAAGGCAGAGATATCAAAGATATGGATGAATACATTGATTCCCGTTCAAAAAAATATAAAAAGATGGTAGATCATATTGCCAAAGAATTAGACGTTACTAGCTTAAAATATCAAACCATTGAAGATATGGTAAAAGCAATAGGATTGCCCAAAGAAAAACTTTGCCTTTATGTATGGACTGGGAAGGTCTAATGAACAAAAAAATAGGTTTTGATAATGAGAAATATCTAAAAGAGCAGACTAAGGCTATTCTTGAGAAAGTTGATAGGGCAGATAATAAACTATATCTTGAATTTGGCGGAAAACTTGTTTTTGACTTTCATGCTTCAAGGGTTCTGCCAGGTTTTGATCCCAATGTAAAGATACGACTCTTACAGCAGCTAAAGGATAAGGCAGATATATTGCTCTGTATTTATGCCGGTGATATTGAAAGAAAAAAAATAAGAGCTGATTTCGGAATTACATACGATGCTGCAGTACTCAAATCGATTGATGATTTAAGGGATTGGGGTATTGATATTTTGGCAGTTGTAATAACGCGTTTTGAAGATCAGCCGGCAACCAGGATATTTAGAAACAAATTGAGGCGCAGAAACATAAAGGTTTATACCCATACATTTACAAAAGGATACCCTACGGACGTTGATTTAATTGTAAGTGATGAAGGTTATGGCGCAAACGAGTATATTGAGACCAATAAACCTCTTGTTGTAGTTACCGGGCCAGGACCAGGCAGCGGGAAATTAGCTACATGTCTTTCTCAATTATATCATGATTATAAAAGAGGAATGAAAAATGAATACGCAAAGTTTGAAACATTTCCCATATGGAATCTGCCCCTTAAACATCCGGTGAACGTAGCTTATGAAGCAGCAACAGCGGATTTAGGAGATTTTAATATGATAGATCCATTTCATCTTGAAGCATATAACAAGACAGTTGTGAACTATAACCGTGACGTAGAGACATTCCCTGTGCTTAAGAAAATATTGGAGAAGATAACCGGATCTGAGTCAATATATAAGTCGCCTACCGATATGGGTGTAAACAAAGCCGGCTTTGGGATCATAGATGATGAGATAGTAAAACACGCCGCAGAGCAGGAAGTAATAAGAAGATATTTTAGATGTGCATGTGAATATGCAATGGGTCTTGCGAATAAAGAAGTAGTACAAAGGGCGGAGCTTATTATGGAGGAGCTTAATCTTAAGCCTGAAGATAGACTGGTAGTTGTGCCTGCACGAAAGACTATTGAAGATGCTCGGCAAAGGGGGAAAGGACATGAAGGAGTCTTTTGCGGAGCGGCAATAGAATTAAAAGACGGCTCGATCTATACAGGGAAAAACTCCTCTCTTATGCATGCAACATCAAGTCTTATTTTGAACGCTGTAAAAGAGCTAGCGGAAATTCCGGATAAAATACATGTGCTAGCGCCAAATATAATAGAGTCTATAAGCAATCTTAAAAAGAATATTTTAAATACAAAGGCAGTGAGTATGGATCTGGAAGAAACCTTAATTGCTCTTTCTATAAGCGCAACTACAAACCCAACTGCTCAATTTGCCATGGAGAAGCTGAGGGAACTTAAGGGCTGTGAAGTCCACATGACGCATATTCCAACTCCCGGCGATGAAGCAGGATTAAGAAAACTTGGAGTTAATACTACGAGTGATCCTAATTTTTCCACAAAGACCCTTTTTGTTGAATGAATAAAAAATGGGTAGCTATTTTAGACTTTGGGTCGCAATATACACATCTCATTGCGCGACGTGTAAGAGAATGCGGTGTGTATTCAGAGATAATCTCCTATGATACTAATGTACATAAACTCTCAGGTAACATACCAACTTGTATTATATTATCCGGAGGACCGGCTAGTGTTACTGGAAAAGACAGTCCTGTGTGTGATAAAGATATTTTTAATATTGGAGTTCCTGTACTTGGAATATGCTACGGCGCGCAGCTTATGGCAAAGATGCTGGGTAGTAAAGTCCTTGCTGCAAAAGCAAGAAAATACGGGAAAGCAGTTCTTAATGTTAAATCCCGAGAGACTTTGTTTAGAAACTTGTCTCTAAAAGAACCAGTTTGGATGAGTCATGGAGATAAAATCACGCAACTTCCTCAGGGTTTCAGGATAATTGGCGCAACTGACAATTCACACATTGCAGCAATGAAAGATGCCAAATCAGGGTGGCAAGACACTGTCTTAAACGATGTTGCCACTGTGCGGGGTTTAAGAGATTTTAAGAGGCAGAAAGAAAAATGATAAAAGATATAATTTTCGGCACAGTCGGCGGGCTCGGGTTATTTCTCTATGGCATTCACATAATGAGTGATGCTCTCCAGAAAGCAGCTGGAGATAAGATGAGAAAAATACTGAGCATAATAACGAATAAGGCTTTTTTCGGCTTATTAGCTGGAGCGGGCATTACCAGTATTATTCAGTCAAGCAGCGCAACAACTGTTATGGTAGTGGGCTTTGTTAATGCTGGTCTTATGACTTTAAGACAATCTCTGGGCGTTATACTTGGAGCAGACATAGGAACAACAATTACTGCTCAAATCATTGCTTTCAAAATAACCAATTATGTTCTTCCCGTCATTGGGGTAGGGTTTGCATTACATTTTTTCTGCAAGAAGCGCGTGACAAAACAAATAGGCCTGGCCATATTTGGATTTGGCGTTTTGTTTTTAGGTTTGAGTATTATGACGGACACTGTGCGGCACTTGAGTAATAGCCAGGCAGCAAAAGAAATGCTCATCAATTTTAGCAGAACACCTGTTTGGGGGATGCTTGCTGGAACGATTCTAACCGTGATTGTTCAGAGTAGTAGCGCAACAGTAGGTCTTACTATGGCGCTTGGCATTGGAGGGCTTATTGATATAAATGCAGCGATTCCATTATTGCTTGGAAGTAATATTGGAACATGCATAACTGCGATGTTGGCAAGCATTGGGACTAATGTTGGAGCGCGCCGGGCAGCTGTAGCTCATCTTCTATTCAAGATAGTAGGCGTGCTACTACTACTATCTGTCTTGCCGGCATATAAGCAACTGGTTGTCCATACATCTGCTAATATTGGAAGACAGATTGCCAATGCGCATACGATCTTTAATGTTGGTATCGCTGTATTATTTTTACCATTTACAGGACTCTATGCCAGACTATTAGAAAAAATTGTTCCGGGCAGGGACAGCTCTCTTGATTATGTTCCAAAGTTTCTGGAACCTCATCTGTTGAATACACCATCTATAGCCATAGAACAAGCGCAGAAAGAACTTGTAAGAATGACTGATATGGTTAAGACAATGGTTGATAAAGCAATGGATGGTTTCTTCAAAAAGGATATAGCGCTGATGCATGATGCTATAAAAAAAGAAGATGCTGTTGACAATCTGCAGAGTTCAATAACACATTATCTTGTCGAGCTTTCTGAAAAGAGCTTGAGTTCGGAGATGGCAGAGAAGATACCAGCGCTTCTTCATTCAGTTAATGATATAGAGCGCGTAGGGGACATCTCTGAAAATCTCGTAGAACTTGGAGAAAGGGCGATTGAGAAAAAACTTCCATTTAGTGATAAGGCAATTAAGGAATTAAGAGAGATGTATTCGCAGGTTACAGCAATGCTGGAGGATACAATCAAGGCGTTAGAGTTAAACGATGTTGCAATTGCGCGCAAGGTTTGGGGCAGGGAAAAAAGGATAAATGAATTAACGGAGAGATTTGGAAATAATCATACATCTAGATTGAGAAATAAGGCATGCAATGTAGTTTCAGGAATTGTTTTCCTTGATCTTCTGAGTAACTTTGAAAAGATAGGCGACCATCTGAATAATGTTGCAGACGCTGTTATCGGCGGGCTTCAGTGGGATAGTACAACCTCTACTCAATAAAAAAGTTAATGAGATTGCGTTTCTTCTATATGATGTTTTATAGTTTTGCCTTTAAGAAAGTATATTACATCTTCGGCAATGTTTGTAGCGTGGTCAGCTATTCGCTCTAAATGCCTTCCTACTAAGATAAGCTCTATCGCCACTGTAACTGTTTTAGTGTCCTGCATTATATAGGTTAAAAGTTCCCTGAATACTTAATTATCTATAAGTGATAATCTCCAACAGCCTCTGGCTGATATAAGATATCTTCAACCTTCAACTTCGTCAATCCTGCTGGCACCTTCCACTTAACAATGTCTCCAGCTTTATAACCAAGCAATGCAGTGCCAATTGGTGCTAAAATAGAAATTTTGCCTTGGTTGACGTTAGCGTTATCAGGAAAAACTAACTGATAAATCATTTCTTCTTGAGTATCTATATTCCGCAGACGAATTTTAGAATTCATCGTAATAATATTATTACGAATGTCTTGAGATTTAACTACTTTCCCTCTCACTAATTCACCCTCTAAATCCCTTAAATACTTTTCGTTTTCCTTGCCAAACTCTCTCGCTACCATTATCAATTCTTTTAACCTCTTCATATCATCATCCGTAATGTAAATTAGTTTTTTTGACATAAACCTATCCTCCTTTTTAAAACCCAAATTTTAGTATTAAGTTATAAGGATTAAGAATTAAGTAAAAAGCAGCCACTATAAACTTAATTCTTAGAGCGAAGCCCTGAGCCGAGTTTACACTGGTTCAAGGCGAAGCGTCTTAATCCTAATTTTATACTGTCTTATAATTTAATGTTAGCTTTGTTGCGCAGTTCTTAATTATAACATAAGTTTACAACCCTATACAACTGAATGTGCTGGCCCCAAATTCCTATTTAGACCTGCAAATACAGGGATCTGAAGAAAATTCGAGACTATTTTTTACCTAATCTACTCACTTCTGCCAAGAATTATCTTTTAAGTTCTCATAATTCACTCAAAGAACGTTTTATTTCGGATTTTCCCCAATTACAGACACTCCTCTCCCATATATGGGGTTCTAGACATAGAACCCCCCCCTTACTAAATTTCTGTTTATGAAATACTCACCGTACAATATAATATTTCCCCAGCCGACGGGACTGACCAACTCCATAATGTGATTTTTTCTATTGCTTTCCCCTGTTTTTCATACGAAAAACCCGCTTTTGTAACTACACATAAGATTTTTTATATTTTAAGTTAGAATGTATAATATTTTTCTTGACAATGATGTTCACTTATTACACAATGTTCATTAATTAGTGAACATTGCAAAAGGAGTGAACTTTATGGAAGGCAATAATAAATTGAAGAATATCTTTGCTGATAAAGCCACTTTAATCTTAAGGAAAATGATTCGTCAACCTGATAAAAAATGGGTAACTCGTGATTTTACAGATCCCAAAGGAGTAAGTATAGGTATGGCTCAGGGTGTGCTTGAAGCAATGGCCAAACAAGGATATGCAGAGAGACTAAAGAAGGGTCCGCATAGTTATACATTTCTTACTAATAAGGAAAAGCTAATAGCTGATTGGCTAAAAGGATATCGTTTTGAATTAAATGGAATCGATACCTATTACACTTCAGATAAGAGCATTTTAAAGAAGCTAAAAGCTTATCTCAGCGACAGCCAATATGCGCTTACTCTTCACACAGGCGCAAATTTAACAACTTCTTTCGTAAGAACAGACCATGTATATTTATATGTCAACTTTCAGGATTGGGATAAAGATATTTTGGGAATGAGACAAAGATTGGATCTAAAAGAGCTTGTAAAAGGGGGGAACTTTCATATAATCCGCCCCTATTATAAAAAAAGCGTATTTTTAAATATCCAGAAGATAAAAGGTTATCGAGTTATTTCTAATCTTCAACTTTATCTGGATCTATATAATTTCCAGCCTCGTGGCAGAGAACACGCCGAATATCTTAAAAAACTGCTGGAAGAAAAAGGAAAGAGTCTTGACTGACCTAGATAATAAGATTGAATCTATATTTTTTAATGTACTGGAGGATCTAAAAGATTACCTTTGCGATCTTACACTTGTTGGCGGCTGGATGCCACATATTTACTCGCAATTTTTATGGAATAATCCTGCAATAAAGCCAGTTACTACTGTTGATATCGATTTTGGTTTTGGAGAAGTGACAACTAAGGTCTATCCAAAGACCATTTTTGACACCCTTTCTCATTTAAATTATAAAGAACGTCATCCTAGAATGGATAGAATCTATCCTGTTGTATTGTATAAAGATGGGAAAGTCCCGATTGATTTTATTACCTCTCCGGATATTGAGCACAATGTTATAGAAAAATTCGTTGGTAGACAGATTAGCATTAATAAAATCGATAAGTTTGATTTTCTTCTAAAGCACAAAATACCTATTAGAGTAACAAATCAAAAGCATACAAAGACCTATAAAATTTATTGCCCTAAACCATCAGCTTTTCTCTATCACAAAGGGATAACTTTTATTGAGAGAGAAAATGAACAGAAGCAAGCAAAAGATCTGCATTACATGTATTTCATCTTAAGATTTGCTCCGGATATAGATGCGATCATGAAAGAAATAGCGCAATATCATAAAGACGGATATCTTAGAGACATTTCCAAAGATCTTAATAAATATTTTGGAAGGATTTCCAGCCAAGGATGTCTCATGGTTGAGAAAGAAAACGGGGCAGATGAATACATTGATGATTTAAGACAGGACATATTTGAGAGATTTAAAAAACTGCGCGATGTATTATCATAATTTTGGCATTGATTTGACATTATTTTTGAGAAATTCTGTGACAGATTTACCCTAAATATTAAATTTTACCCAAGAGACTGTCCTGATAAAAAATGGCTATGTGACTAAATCCAAAAGGAATAACAAGCAGTAAAGAAAACGTCCGTTTTATTAACTAAAAAATTTCTTCTTGAAATTTATGGATACTAAGTGATATTGTGGTTAAAGAATTAGGTTAAGAATTCTATGTTAATCAAAAACCTACTTTTAACAGTTTTTTAACTATATTTCTCAAAATGAGATATTTGGGCTTGACAGAAGATATTTGCTGTTCTATTATATGGAGCAGTTGTCCCATACAATAGGGGGTAGAGGAAAATATGTTAATACCTACTGGAAGAAAAAAAATATTAGACGTCTTTTTAAAATCCCCCTTTAACGAGATACACCTCAGAGAAATAGCCCGGATGTCAGGGGTTTCATTAACTAATACCGATAATTCTTTGCGTTTATTTTTAAAAGATAACATGTTTAAAAGAAGAGATATTTCTAATATGTCCTTTTTTAAGCCCAACTTAGAGAACGAAACTCTTCTGAAGGTGTTTGAATTCTTAGAGCTTGAAAGGAAAAAGGAATTTTACAATAAGAACAAAAAGATAGCCAGGTTATTGCGAAAATACACACAGGACGTAATAGATTTATCAAACAAAAAAATCCAGTTAGTAATACTTTTTGGCTCAGTAGCAAGAAGTGAGTGGAGTAAGGGTAGTGACATAGATATACTGGCAGTTGTTTCGGAAAAGGGAAAGGACGTAATTGCGGCTTTAAATAAAGGTAAAATAGATGTAAGTCCATTATTGGAAATACGGCCGATAAGTACTACAGTTGATAAATTTATAGAAGGGTTTAGCAAGAAGACCCATTTTTACGAAGAACTCTGGAAAGATAGAATAGTTCTGTATAATGAATTTCTATTTTGGCAACTGATTAAAGAAGGAGGCAAATCATATGTCTAAATACGCAGAGAAAACCTTACTATAAGGAATATATATATAATGCTTATTGGATATGCTAGGATTTCAACACATGATCAGAATCTTGATTTGCAAAAGGATGCGCTTGAAAAAGCCGGATGTAAAAAGATATATGTAGAGCAAATGTCCGGCAGTTCACGTATTAGGCCGGAATTAGAAAAAACACTGGAAATGCTTCGCAATGGAGATACTTTGGTTGTTTGGCGTTTAGATCGTTTGGGACGCTCTCTAAAACATCTTATCGAACTGATCACAAAATTGGAGCAGAGAGAGATTGGCTTTAAAAGCCTGATGGAATCTATGGATACAACTACTTCCGGAGGGAAATTGGTTTTTCATATTTTTGGAGCCCTTGCCGAGTTTGAGCACAATTTAATCAGGGAGAGAACAAGCGCAGGATTAGCTGCCGCCAGGGCAAGAGGCCGTAACGGAGGAAGGCCGCTAAAACTTGATGAGAAAAAAAGAGAACTAGCAATTAAACTTTACAACGAAAGAGAACGTTCTATAAAAGAAATATGCCAGATTATGGGTATCTCAAAACCCACACTTTATAGTTACATACACAAACATGATAAAGAAGCAGCAAAAAATAAATTAAGTCATTAATATCTCAAGAGGTTTGATTATGAAATATAAATTATTTGTCAGCGCCAATCAAAAGGAATTAAGAAATGAAAATAAAACCATGGAGATTATTAGCTATTGTGAACAATTTAAGGTTAATGAAAAAACAGCTAGGAGAGATTTAAGGAAATTAATTAATGTCGGATTTGTTAAAAAAATTGGATCGACAAAAGGAGCGGTTTTTAAGGCTAAATAATGACGATGTCCGGAATGATTGCGGAATGTCCGAAATAAGTCAAAAATGTCCGAAAAAATGTCCGAAAAAAATATGGAGTAGAAAGTGAGTGTCAAAGTGTCCCCAGCAAAGCAGGAGAAAAAAGAGTGAATACAGACAGATGACAGAGCTTTCTGATGAAGGAGCCAGGAAAGACCTCAAAGACATTACTCAAAAGAAAGTTTTAAAGATAAAAGGCAAAGGGCGTAGTATTAGCTATGTCTTGACTGGCGATTAGTTGGCGATTAGTTGGCGATTAAGGATATTAGTTAGTACACAATTGTTGCGCAATATATTCGTTAACCCGACATGAAACCGACAAAAAGCTCTATCTGATGCCGAATTATTTCTATGGAATTTTCTCCCTTAATGTCGGATAAGTGTAAAAACTATCAGTAAAGGACGTTCTTTAAAATATTTGGCAAAATAGTGTCATGAAAACCGTGATAATGTCATGCAAATTTTAATGTTGCGAAACAATATTTGGGACATTTATGGGACATATCGGACATATAATGGATAATTGCGCGATTTAAGATTCGTGCAAAAATATACGCTAAGCTCTATCTGATGCCGAGTTACCCTATGGAACTTTTTCCCTAAATGTTTAATTTTACTCATGATTTTATTAAGGAGAACGTGTTATGGAGTACACTAAAAAGCATAAAAATCTTATCGCTAAACTGCTCAAGAAAGCCGGGATGATTGAAGAGGCAAAGTTTGTTTTGTCTTGCGATGAATACAAGTGTGAGATCAGCGAAGCTATGCGTGATGCTGCTAGGGAGACGAAGACCGGCATTGGAACGAATCTCGCGCTATTAGACGCAGCAAGGCGATATGAAACCAGAGATTGTGCTATTTTTAAAGAATGCTCTTTGCCTCATTGTGAAGGCAGGGTATGGTGCGATATCTATAACCTTGGCGAAAGTCATGGTCGAATTGGTAATGCTTATTGCCATTTAGCGGATCACGTAAATTTTGTTGCGCAGGCACTTGAAGAAAAGCTATTTGAGGCTAAAGAGGACGAAGATTGACTGGTCACAAATTGCGACCTCCAATGTGTTAAATATTGAAGAAATGTTGCAAATGTTGCAATAGTTACGTAACATAAGGAACTTACGGAACATTAAGAACATTTGTAACTTTATAGGATATGTTTAGTTGGCAATGTCCCCTCTAACGGCTTACAATTATAAACAGTTTTTATTTATAAACAATGTAAACGGTTTTCGTTTACAAATAATACAAGAGGATGAAATGTGGAACAGCCTCTGATAAACTAATCAATTAGATAGCGGAATGTGAAAACTCAATCACATTTTGTATGCCGGGAATTAGGGTAGATGTGACACTGGTAAGGAGCGACATACTTTAAGGTCTGATTTTATAACACTTCGTTTATTTTTAAGGTCATACTTTTTGCAATAAATGTATTTTGTCTGTTTTTATTGAGGTTTTAAGCAATTTGAGCTATGGTGACATTAAAGTAGAAGTGACTGTTCAATAATTAAGGTTTGATCTGAGAGATGAAAAAACGACTCCGCAAAAAGAAGCACTACGGTGAATTCACGGAGTGGGGACGACAGCTTGTCATCACCCGGAATCGAAAAGACGGATTTGATGAATTCTTCGACGCCTTCATCGAGGAAGCCGTTGAAGCAAACGGTTGTTACTGTGGTGGTGGCGGGAAAGATGATAAGCTCGATGTTGTCGTGGAGCTTGGTCGTCGTAGCTCTGATCCCGATGCTAAACTGAAACGGATCACTGCCTGGCTTGACGCCCGTCCCGACGTAGACGGATGGAAGACAGGGGATGAATTCGACATTTGGCACGAGAACTTCGACGACATCATTGAAAGCCGACACCTTCTGTAAGCCTCTTTCTAAAGCTCATCTCGTTTCTTATTTTTTCTCACCCTCGTTTATTTTCCAGTTCCCGGATTATATATCTTATCTTCTTTTGAACCTTATCAGCCAATCAATCCTAGCAGTAATTTTATCTAATGTAAGAACTTTGAAATAGCCGTAAGCAGGTGACGTATGTAGTTTAAGGTGGACTTTTCTACCCATGCCTTTTCAAATTAATCTCTTTCAGTATCTTTAACTTATCCCATTCTATGTGCTTAAAATACGCTTTCTTATGTTCTCGAGAAGGGGCATAAGAGAAAGAATTATCTGAATAATTATTTACGGTGAAATAAGTTTCTCCTGTAAGGTAATCTAAAACTTCTTCCAAATTTTGGGCGAGAAAAGGAACTTTACTGTTAATTAACGCTTTTACCATCTTTATAAAATCCCTAACATAAGCATAGTTGGTTACCCTTAAAGAATACTTCCAAGAATTATTGGATGAATGTGGATAGAGATGAATTCCGTGTCTATGCCAGCTGAAAACAATTTCAAAAGGGTGCGAACCCGTCCACTTGCTACTCTCATACCAATTCAAAAAGGCTCTTTTGCTGTTCTGGTTCTTAATGGCGAGCATTCCTCCATCTCTTCTATCCGCCCACCTCTTATACATTTCTAAGGGTTTAAGACTTGAGGCTTCCTTGCCAAAAGACGCTTTATAACATATGCCGGCGGTATTTAGGTAATCGTTTAAAGAACAACAATCCCCTGTTTTAATATCTCTTTGCAAATGATACTCATAATCTTTCATTATTTTTGCTTTTGCTTTTTGGGAAATCACCCTATCCAATATATACTTACCCTTAATTTTTCCTGTACGAAAATCGTATGGAACCGTCTTTCTTACAATCTCTCCCTTTGTCTGTTTTATAAATTGTATAAATCTAATTGCTTCCTGAAATATCTCCTTAAATACTTTCTCTGTTTCTTTATCCCCTTTTTTAATATGTAAACTGCCGAACTGGGAAAAATAGCAAAAGAAATCTTTTTTATATTTGACAACACTAAAAGGAGTGCTTATCTCTTTCCCTTTTCTTTTTAAAGGCAAATAAAATTGTTCCCAGTGTTTCTCGTATTTATCTTTATAAGAAAAACAAACTCTGTTTGTCAGATCCTTTACTAAATTATATATCTCAAGATTCTCAATTATGCGAGAATTAGAAAGACGATCTAAACGATCTTCCACTTCACGAAAATTGATTTTAGGATTAATTTTGGATGTTGTTTTTCTCATTATTCTACTGCTCTCATAGCTTTATTAATTCTCTTAAGCGCTGTATCAAGGTCAAAGTTTTTTCGCTCATCTGAAATTAAAACTTTAAATAGATCTTCTTTATTTTCGTGAATCATTAACAATAACTCTCCATTTCTTGTTTAGCGTTCCTTTGCGTGAGCCGCCAAGCGAACTAATAGCCGTTTTTTCTACACTTTTTATAAGTGGTTTTAAAGTAGTATCAGTGACTCCTGCTTCCTCAAGAATCAAACCTGTGCGTTTTCTAGTTGTGATATTTGGAAAACGAGCCGCGTATTTAATAAGCTTTTTGATATCACATTTTTTATCTTTTACAATTTCCGTGAATATCTCAACAGCGCCGGTAATACCGCCAACAGGTTTATTAAAATAAAGAAGATCTATGAGTGTCCGCTCTTTTGAGCTAATGTTTACGTCCGTATTCTTTACTTTTATGGTTTCCAATCCATAAATGCGATTTTTTGGGATTCGTATGAACTTATAAGATAGACCACAAATTATTCTTTCCATCCTCATGGATGTGTTCAAAACATACACGGTCTGAAAAAGCTGTTCGGTGAGTCCAAAATAATTAAACATAGTCGAATATCCGACATAATAGTTTTTCCTCGGGAAGAAAAGCGGAGGAATAAGTAGTTCATCAACCCCAGTTCCTTCTGGGCCTGCTTCAAGCGGGGAAAATATATATGCGCCTCGTTTTATCGCAACTAACACATTCTTCCTTTTAAGACGAAAAACAACTTGTTTTCTGTTTTCCGGAGAAAGATTGAACAATCGATCAAGATCCGCAGCAGTGACAATTGTTTTTTTTTCGTATGTTAAACGCGCCACTATATTGGTCTCTATATGCCCTAAAATCCTTGGTGTATTTTTAGGTATCATAAGTTATTTCCTAAATAACTGTTACATCTTTTTTTACATACCCAGTTTATCACAATTCTTTCTATTGTCAATCAAACAAGTTAGTCACTCCGCCATGGCTCTGAAGAAAGTTTATAAGTTCCTGTGTTCGTGTTTGCATTTTACCTTCGTATAATATCTTACTACTTGCCAAGAAGTATATATAATTTATACGATTATGCGCATGCTTTTTTTCGATCTGCGAATTAAGGGTAAAATTAATGCTCCGTGGTCCATAAACGCGATGGGGAGTGTTTAAGCCTATTGAACCGGTGACATTTTGTCACCAGGTCGCCCTTCACGTAGGGGCAACATATCTTTTTAATGGTATTACACATTATTTATTAGGCACGGTGTTATATAACATTTTTCTCGACGATTCTATCAAACTTCATATTGGTCAAGTCAATCGTAACATAAGTGAACTCATTAAGCTGACCAGGTTGAATGCATCTCGTATTACCAAGTTTTGCATACCACTGTCCAGTAACTTCCGGAGACTCATGGATATGACCATGAAGCGAGAGCTTTGGCTGATATTTCTGTAAAAAGTTGTAAATTGCCTTTGACCCTACTTCTGCGCCGTGACTACATTTATCTAATCCTAACTTGTACGGAGGTGTGTGGATTACGTACACGCTATGTGCCATATTCTTAGGCTGTACCAGTTGGTTTAGCTCATTCTCTATTGTTGGAAGCGTCTTTGCATAGGAAACCCAGTCATATAGTTCTTGCAATCCGTTTGGTGTAGATAATAGGCCTGTTCCAAACTGCTCTTGAAATACATAGTCATCTGTGTCCATTCTACATCTGTCCTTGAGGCGGAATGGATAATCATTTACCCAGTTCATACCTACAAATTCAAAATTCCCAACCTCAAATTTACGTTGTGCCAGGCAGACTACGAAGGAATACTTATTACAAGTCTCCTCAAATAGTTCATCGAAGATTCTAAGGTCATCGTTTCCTAAGTAGCAAAGATAATAAATTCCAGCAGAGTTAAATCGCGCAAAGTGATTATCAAGGTAGTTGGTTATGAATTTGTCTTGCGTAAATAGGTCCCCTTCCTTTGGCAGCATATCACCACCATTTATCACTATAGTTGCCCCAAACTCCTTTGCTGCTTTGAGTAGCCGCTCATATTTCCACTTGCATCCATGTAAGTCTGTTACAAATAACACTCTCATCCAAGCAATTCCTCCAACAATCCATTCTCAAGTATTGATTGTTTCACTGTTCGTGGTAGTGGGAGACACCAATTTTAAACTCTTTGTTGCTTAGAAGATATCACATTTTGTGATACCAAGATAGTGGTTTTATGTCTAGAACTCCATCTACTAAGAGAATACTCTATTTTCACTTGTCGAGTTTATGTCCGAAATGGCGTCTTTGGCGTCTTTGTGGCATCTTAGAATATATGCCGTTCCTTCACCAGTTATTCCCCGTTGTTCAAAGATATTCAAAGAAACCAAATAAGATAAATCTCGCGTTGCTGTCCGTTCGGATGTTTCACAAATTCTCCTGCGAAACAAGATTTCTTTTGATAGGAGGTCAACAGCAGCATTGTCGGGCTTAATTTGCACAATGTTATGTGTAGGAAAAATATTAAGTAAATATACACCCCGTTTATTTAAACGATTTGCTAAAGCAGTGGGCTTTCTCCCAATATATTGAACTACTATCCAATATATTAGATAAATAACTTAATGCCTAGCATTTAAGCCATGGAAATGGCCTCAGTGGAGAATTCGCGCGAAAAACAGCGGCATAAAGTAATTAGTTAAATTGGGTCACAGTATTCAGAGCAAAATTATTGCCATGGCTTTTTCTATGGCAGCAGAGATCGAAAGGGATCTAATATCCAAACGTACAAAAGAAGCGCTTCAAGCTAAGAAAGCTGCAGGAATTAAGTTGGGAAGACCACGAGGTCCAGGAAAAAGTAAGTTGGACAAATACCGGCCGGAAATTGAAGCTCTTCTGGCCAATGGATCTACTCAGAGATTTATCTCTAGACGATACGGAACCACCGAATCCAATTTCTCTAATTGGCTGAAAAAACGCAAATTAGAGAAAGCGAAATCTCAAGAAATAACGCAAATCCTGTGAAGAATTTACCCAACCTCCATTCTTATGGGCTTTTTAGGTGTGCACTTTTGAATTTAAAACAACCTCTGTTTTAGGACTTGACAGCCTTAAAATTAGGTGATAAAATCCTTGTAATATGATTAGCAAGAAAAATATGGAAGATATATTTGACGCTCTTGACCGGCAAATTGATATTTGCAACGGTTCTCCTATTTCACTTGTAGTTTGTGGGGGCACTGCTCTTTTTGCTCTCGGACTCGTTTTGAGAACTACCAAGGATGTAGATGTCCTTGGTGAAGCTGTTTATAGCGAAAAGGAAATCATTGTAAAAAAGATAGACAGATTTCCTGAAAGGTTTCTGCAAGCAGCAAAAGTCGTTGAGAGAGATTTCGAACTTCCGAAAGAATGGATTAATATAGGTCCAGCGTCGCAGGTAGAATTAGGCTTGCCAGTAGGATTTGAAAAGAGACTTGTTGGAAGGCGATACGGTAAATATCTTACTATCTATTTTATTAGTCGACTTGACCAGATACATTTCAAACTATATGCAGCACTTGACCGCGCTGGGTATCATGTGGATGACCTATTTGCATTAAAGCCTACAAAGCAGGAAATGGAGATGGCAGCAAGATGGGTTTTAACCCAGGATGTTTCAGAAGGATTTAAGGTTATCTTGAAAGATTTTTTGAGAAAGAAGGGATACGATGACATTGCTCAAAGGATTTAGGGAGAAATTTTTGGATAGACTGATTCAGATTCACTGGAGACAGTGGACTTCCCTTGGTGTAGCTTCACAAATTGAGGAGGAGAATAACTGGATAATTGACCTTGAAGGTTTGCTCTCATCTACGCTGTTTATTGGAAAGTTTGATAAAAGGCTTTTATCTGTTTCGCTAGAATGGATAAATAAGAATGGAGAGTGGTTAAACTCCTCCAGACTAAAAAGAATTGGAAACTACTTTTATAAAATAGATAAGAGATTGAATAAGCATTTAGTTTCTCAAGGTGTTTTTGAAGAAAGCCAGGCTAAAAGTAGGGTTACAGAACCAAATATACAGAAGCCTTGTCTTCTACCGTTATATCTCAGAGGAATTTTTGGAGTGAATGCACGTGTTGAAGTTCTTCTGTATCTTCTTTTAAGGCATGAAGGAAACTCGAACCAGATTGCAAAAGAGGTTTATTTTGACCAGAAGATTGTTTACAGAATACTTGAAAGATGGACAAAAGCTGGACTTGTTGAGAAAGAAGAAGGGAAAAAATACTTATTGAAAAATGAGCAGGGTTTTATCAAAATGTTAAAATTAGAAAATGTACTTCACTATATAAATTGGGTCAGAACATTTCTGTTCTTTGCAAGAATCCTAAATGCGCTACATACTAAACCCTGGTCAGAAGACGAATATTTACTTTCCTCATTCTTTCGCGATATTCTTGGTGAGGCAAAGATTGTAGGAAGGTCGGTTGATGTTTCATTCCCAGATGGCAACTTATACAAAGGATCTGAGTATCTCCATCCATTTACTACAGAGGTGATGAAATTGTTAAGGAAAATATAGGGATTTTCAGATGTATTTTAGCCTTGAAATTCCGGGTTTGATAGTGGAAAGAAGGTTATTTTATTTGCGACTGCTCGGGTTGTTTCGTCAGAATTAAATGAATTAAAATCAAAAGGACTGTTTATTTTTGATATTAAAAAAATAAGGGATTTTATCTGTTGGAAACGGGAATTGAGCTTATAAATGCAAAAGGGACACCATTTAAGATGCCCCCAAGCCTTAAAGCTAACGTAGCTTTTCAGCTACGTCTAAAGTGTGTCATAAACGTTTGTTAATTACAAGCATTATTTTCAATCCTTGAAAAAGCGAACGGAAATTTTGGTTTTTTTGATATGTTTTAGCCTCAAAATTCCTGTTTTGGCGGTAATGTTAAGCTCAACATTATGGCGGTTCTATGGCTAGAACCCCTACAGGACGCGAATAGCTGTCTTCTGAAGTGATATGTTATGCAAGGCTTTCTTTAATTTCCCGGTGTCTTGGGATGGGCTGAGACACTTTAGTAATAGAATTTTGATACCAATCGTGCCTTCCTCCATGTCTAATCAAAATACACCCGGATTTTTCAATTTGGCTTATCAAATCCCTTCGCTTCATGCTATCTCAAGCTCTGCAACATGATGAACACAGGGAATATAACCAGCAGTGAGGTCTTTATATATATCAGATAAATTTAATTTTAATTCTTCTAATGTTCCCCCCTGAGTCATGTAGTCCAGGAACTCTTCAAGATAACCCACATACATATCATCATCCTGATAATAAACGAACTTTTGTTTCTCCATTTTAACCTCCATATATCTATATTAATATATGGCATTACATACGTAAATAGATATCAATTCCCCACCTACCCCTATATGAAACTTTTTTAGCCTCAAACCCTCAAAAAAAAGAGGCTATGGCCAAAATTTTGCTTTCTCTAGCATTACCCCTTTTAGTAAACGCAGAAGCTTTTTTGCCAAAGTAAGTATTCAACTGGTTTTCTAGGATGTTTTGTTTCCAGAGTATCTACGCCTATTAACCTGACTTTGCCAATTTTTTCAACAACAATAGTATCTCCGTCAACCACTCTAGTGCAAAGATGGGTTTCAGCAAATAAAGAAATGTTTAGCGATAGGATTACCGCTAACGCAAGATAGGTTCTCCAAGTTTTAAGTTTTATTACTTTTTCTCCCATTCTCCTATAAATCCAATTCTTCTATTAGATTTCTCTGGCACTGGTGGTAGCGCCATAAGTTTACGAATAAGCTGAAAGACAGTCTGAATTTCCTCGTCTTTTTTTCCATTCTTTTCTCTAATAGAGTCAATTTATGAGCTAACTCTTTGTGAGTAGCAATCATCTCCTTTAGTCTCACAAAGACACGCATAATAGCAATATTTATCCGGACAGTGCGTTCACTCCTAAGCACACTTGAGAGCATAGCAACACCCTGTTCGGTAAAAGCATAAGGGAGATAACGTTGTCCTCACCAACTTGAGGTGCCAAATTGGCATCTCAAGTTTTTAAACTCTTCTTTTGTCAATTCAACCACACAATCATCAGGAAAGCGATTAATGTTCCTTTGTACAGCTCTTTTTAATTGTCCTGTTTCGACTCTATAAAGAGTAGCTAAATCTTTATCTAACATTACCCCACATTCTCATGATACACGGTCAAAAATGTCCTGATCGGTATAGACGCGAGGGGACTTGGCTGTCATTCTTCTACGTAGGGACCTGAATTGGCGAACAAAGAGATAATCTCGCAATGACTCTCTGATAATGTTGCTACGCGTTGTTCCTTCTTGAGATGTTATTTTATCAAGTTGTTTTTTGATTTCTTCTGGCATACTAATTGTGACTGTTTTTCTCATTATATTCCCTGCTTTTTAAGAAATTCTTTAACATCTCTTACTTCGGCAATTTTCCCTTCTTGGGCATCTTGTAACCCATTTTGGATGCTTTTTAAGACCTTTGGGTTTTGATAGATCCATAGTTCTCTGCTTGGAACGTTTGTCATAGTCACTTTGTTTTTAGCGATTTCTTTCGTTTTCACGTTTTTCACTAATATTTCATTAATAGATTAAAACCATGTCTTTTTCAGGCACATGCACTATAACAGGATTCTTATATCCTTTATTTTCAGCTTTTTTATAAACTTCCTGTATGCGATCTCCACTACTTATAACTGTGGCATCTGCGAAGCTTTTAAGCGCTACATACTTCCCACTATATTTTTTTTCGTTTCTTAACCGGATAGTCACTGCTTTCTTATCCATTCTTGAGTTTTAGTATCATTCGGGTTATGCGAAAAACGTCCTTTCCTTAGAAGCTTTTTAAATTCTCCATAAGGATCTGTCTTGGCTCCTTCTTTGCGAAGATGTTTTTCGTCATTCAGATATAAATATATAATAATTTTAGGATGGCTGGAAAAACAAAAAATTATTCTATAACGCCGTAAACCTTGTTTATAACGGCGGTATTTTTTAAGTTCTCCTCTTAGACGATATTCTGGACGGTCCGGATCTTGAGGGATTATTTCTTGATCAGCTTTACGAACACGGAAGGCAAATTTTACTATTTCATGTTGTTTAAATTCTTCATCATCGAGTTTATTGCGAAGTTCTCTTACTTGCTCTTTTAACTGAGCAATTCTCTGATAATAAAAGACGTGGTATCTTAAAAGATAACTACTCGCCATCAGCAGCAACTCCTTTTAAAAGCTCATCCCATTCTTTATCCCATACCTTTTTTACATCGCGGAGTTTTTCCGGATGTTTCATAACGTCAGTTGCTAATACATTGATAAATTTACCGAACATGGGTTCTGACTCAATGGTATCTAGTTCTGTCTTGGGGCGAATGCTTACTTTTTCTGAGGTACTTTCTATAATAACCTCTTTAATATCTACATTTTTAACAAAACTTATTGGAAGATCTACTGCATAGCTCCCGCCATGTTTAAATATCTTTTTCCCAATTATATTCATAATCAATTTCTCCTTTCGTCTAAAATAATCACGGATGAGTTGTTTCAGCCACTAATTCTGGTACATGAGTGACAAATGCTTTACGAGCTAAGCGAACAGCTTCAGCAATTGCTTTTCCGTTTAATGCCCCACGCCATTCTTCAATAATTACCTCCCAATCCATACCATTAGCAATTTGTTCAAGTACATCTGCTACCAGGATGCGTGTACCACGAAAAGTTGGTTTGCCATGGCAGATATTAGAATCAGCTATGACATACCGTCCCATTACTTCTATGCCCATCCTTTTTCCTTTTGTTATAAGATATACACAAAAATATATACCTTGTCAAGCTCTTTTTATCTTACTACTTCTACATATCTAATTTCTTTCTTTTGGGTTAATTCCTCTGCTGTTTCAAGATATCCCTTTATAGCGTCTTTAATGTTTTCTAACGCTTTTGTCTCAGTTTGTCCCTGAGACCAACAACCTGGTAATCCTGGGCACCAAACAGAAAAACCTTCTTGAGTTTTTTTAAGATCTCCCACCTACCCCTATAATATCCTTTTCTGCCCTATAGTTCAGCTTTCCCATAGGCTTCTGCGTTTACTTCAGTAACAAAAGCTTCAATAATTCGAGGCTCTGTCTCTAATGTCTCTTTTCCAAATGTCTTAATATGAAACTTAATTGCGGATTTTATATCAGATAAAGCTTCATCGTAAGTATCGCCCTGTCCAACTACAACTCCTTTAAATCCTAATGGATATGAGACATAACCGTCAGGGTGTTTTTCTACAACGATTTTAAATTGTGTCATGATAATTTTTTCTATTTTCCCCTATATCCTATTTGCTTTTAATCTTTAAATTTCGACACCCAGTGACAACTCGGTATGTTTACCAGTCTCTTCATTGATAACTATAAATTTTCCCGCATCTTCTCTTTTTAATTGTTCATTAGCATTTAATAATTCAATACCATAGATTTTTCCATCCGGTGTTAAATCTACATTTAACTCATCACTTACCCGAACTGTCTCTACATCGAGCCCTTTTTCACTAAAGCGAATATAAGCAACATTATAACGAGGATCATAAGTAAATTTCATAATATTAGCTCGTTTTCTCATGCCCATATAAACACTGATCATGTTTAACAGAGGCATTGCTTGCTCCTAGGTGAATCTTGCCTATGGCTTTAGTAAGAGGATCATTATCCCAGTTAATGTTTTTCCCTTTGCGCTTTCTTTCTTGCTTAAGTTCTTTTAGAAAAATATTTAATGGCGTTTCTTTCTCGTTTTTTCTATCTTGGATTGCTTTTAAATCCATAGCATCTTCCTCAATGCTCTCTTTAATAGCATTATTAGCAAGATTAGATATACTAGTCTTAAGCATTGCTGCTCTCATTTTTAATGCCTTATGAATGTTCTCGTCCAAGTATATTGTAGCTCTTATATATTTCATCTGTTATTACTTCGCTTCAATTCACGCCCCTGTGTAAGAGACGACGAATTGGAAGTGCCAAATTGGCATCTCCAATTTTTGTTTGTTTTAATCCCCGTTTCTGTCTAAGTTTAGCAATTTTATATCCCAAAGCTAATCTTTAACCTTCTTCTTCGTAGAATCTCTTAAACTCGCTGTCTTTGAGTTCCTCTTTTAAAACATCTTGAAAATCTAAAAGTTTCTTAGCCATTTTCACACCTCGCGGTCTTAAAAACCATAATGTTATACAGCAGTTTCCAATTTATGTTGTATTAGCTTATTAACACTCTCACCCGCCTGGAATGCTTTTGCAGCAAGAGTCTTATGTAGCTGAGAAGGAATTCTTAGTGCTATTTTCCCTGAATAGTCCTTGTTGGCCGTTGCTGCCGGAAGAGGTCTTCCCTCTTTCTGTAGTATTTGTATAGCTTCTTCTACTGCCTCGCACAGTTCATAAAAAACCTTTTTTTGACTCTCGCCGTGTACGCCGCCAATAATTAGACCTGGTGCCATTCCAACGTAACACTGATCATCTTCAGACCACTCCACAATTTTTAGGTAATCATCGCTAGGTTTTTTCATCGCGAAACCTCCTTTAATGCTCGTTTTACCGCTTTCCCCTGATAGGGCAATGCATCAGCTCCAGGATTTCCTGACAGCCGAACAATGTAAGGACACTTGGGGTGTAAAAAATTTCTATGGCTACCTTTGCCTCCCCTATTAACAAAGTCAACCTTTTCCAAATCCGCAATAAGTTGTCGTATTTTACGCGGCATAATAACTTGATATCATAATAATATCATTTCGTCAAACATAATTTTCCCAAATCGCCCCCCTGTGTGAGGGGCGTCTTAGTTTCAATCCACGCCCCTGTCAGAACCTATCGCAATTTGCGATAAGCTCTGCCTTCTCCTATTTAAAGCTTCCAATTTGGAATCTTAAAATAGCTCAATTCCTTTTTTCAGAATTGGATATCACAATTTGTGATTCCCGAGTTTTAAATCTCTCCGCTATTTTTCCCCTATCCTGCTTTCAATAAAAGCTGTTGCGGGTTAAGTTAGTTCTATTTGATTCTTTTTGGGTCTTTTTCTACTATCATTGTAACAATTTCGACATTCACTGCCTCTGCTTCTATTCGCGATTATTGCCTGCCACGGTGGATGTTTCTTATTACTACACTTCCACCAGGCTTTTTTACCAGAATGAAGTATCACATCATTCGGCGTTAAGTTACCATTTTTTAGTTAGCCTGCTTTAACACAATAGTTACCTTTACCTTGATTGGGGTCAGGTACTATTGAAATGGGCAAACAATGTAAACAGGCAGGGCTTCCCGAGCCGGAGTTTGTCAATAATCATGGATATGAGTTCAGGACAATACTGGGTAGAGACATTTTTACCGAATCTGTTTTGGCAAAGCTTGGATTAAATGAACGTCAATTAAAGGCTGTTAAATATGTAAAAAAGTGGCGAATAACAAATAGAGAATATAGAGATTTGGCAGGGTTAAAAACTGATAGAACTACTTTAAAGGAAACTAGTTATGCTTTGCAAGAAAAGAATTTTTAATAAAACGGTAACAACAGGGAGAAATACAATATATTCGTTAACCCGACAAAAAGAGCATTTTTAAAGGCTAAATAATGACAATGTCCGGAATAATTGCAGAATGTCCGAGAAAATGCCCGAAATAAATATGGAGCGGGAAGTGAATGTTGTAGATCCCCGGGAAAGCCAGAGTCAATAATCACCAGCACCAGAGAAACCTAAAAGAAGAATTGGATTTGTAGGATGGGAGAAAAAGAAATAAAACTTAAATACTTTAGAACCTTTCACTTAGCTTATTCTGACAGGCTTCATGGAATTCGTCGCCCAGTGGGCGACGAATCTAAAATAATCAAAACGCTCCCCATTGGGGAGCCAATTCAAATTAGAAAAAAAACTCCCCCACCTACCCCTACATTAAAAAATTGTTTTGTTAAAGAAAAAGTTGCGACTGAAGGCAACCTAATTTAAAATCCAGTATTTACTAAAAATTACTTGCCTTAAGTTTAATATTATACAATAATGTCTATTATGAATAGACAAAATAGAAGCATAATAAACAATTTGCTTAGAAATTGGTCTAAAAATACCGTTGCCGTTTATGCCTTGCTTAAGAAGCAGGGTATATATCGTCAATTAGCTGATACTTATGTTAAGAGTGGATGGATAGAACGGATAGGGCAAGGAGCTTTTAAAAGGTCTGGAGAAAGCGTTGAATGGAGTGGTGCGCTTTATACTTTACAAATGCAGTTAGGTATGACTGTCCATCCTGCGGGAAAAACAGCTCTTCAACTGCAAGGGAATGCGCATTATCTCCCGGCAAATCTAAAACAATCAAAAATAACACTTTTGGGTTCAAAAAACGAAAAACTTCCAGCGTGGTTTCAAAATCACGAATGGGGAGTTGATATCCGTTATATCATGACTGATCTTTTTGGTAAGGATATATCTTTGGGGCTTTCAACATATAATACTGGTAATTATGAAATAAAAATATCTTCAGTTGAACGAGCTGCATTAGAGTTTTGTTATGATGTCCCTATAAGAGAATCTTTTGATGAACTGGATCATATAATGTCCGGGCTTATAACTCTTCGGGTCAGAATGGTTCAGGGTCTCCTAGAAAAATGTGGCTCTGTTAAGGCGAAAAGACTTTTTGTGTATTTGGCTGAAAAGCATAACCATGCATGGGTAAAAAAAATAGATCTTGAAAAAGTTAATTTTGGAAAAGGGAAAAGATCTCTTTGTAAAAATGGCCATTATGATAGCAAATATAAAATAGTTGTTCCAAAATAGAAAAAGCATGAATGATAATATATTTTACCAACAAGCTGACCTTTTAATCTCGATTCTTCCACATATAACCAAAGATACCGATTTTGCGTTACATGGCGGATTCTTTGTGCGAGATATGCCGCGGATTTCCGTTGATATTGATATGATCTATTTGCGTATTATCCCGCGTGATGAAACTCTGAGAGCAATAAATGAAAAGTTAAAAATGATATCAACGCGGATTTCTTCGAGTCTGCCATATGTAAAAATTGAAGAAAAAACAGAGACCACAAATAACCTGATCACAAAACTTTTTATAAAAAAACAAAACGCTATTGTTAAAATCGAGCCGAATCTGGTTATTCGCGGCTCTTTATTTGACTGTGAAGAAAGAGATCTTTGCAATAAGGCAGAGGATGTTTTTGAGAAATTCGTGATTACCAAAACATTGTCTTTTGCCGAGCTTTATGGGTCTAAAATTTGCGCAGCGCTTGACAGACAACATCCTCGGGATATTTTTGACATCATGTTGCTACTTCAAAACGAAGGCATCACAAACGAAGTACGTAAAGCGTTCCTTGTTTATCTTATTAGTCATAATCGTCCAATTTCTGAACTTTTATTACCAAATTTTCAAGACATTAAACCGGTATTCGAAAAGGAGTTTGCTGGAATGGCATCGTTTGAGGTCGAATATGAGAAACTAGTGAGAGTCAGAGAAACTTTAGTTGAAGAAATTAATAAACGAATAACTGATGGTGAACGCACGTTTCTTATATCATTCAAAGAAGGCAGACCTAAATGGGAATTGCTTGGAATTGATGGCGCAGAGAAGATGCCTGCTGTTCAGTGGAAACTCTACAATGTAAAAAAAATGGATCCAGCTAAGCATAAGGAATCGGTTGATAAACTAAAAAGGGTTTTAGAGGCAAAGGTGGGGTTTAAAGATATACGAGTGAAGTAGATCCCAAACTAGAAATTATATTTTGTAACACTATATGAAACAATCTCTAATAGTTTTTATTTAAGAAAAGATAGATGCCCTATATGGGGTACACGGCACAGAAGTGCAAATTAGGGCGTTAGCGTCCTGCACGCATAAATATTAAGACACGAATCGGGGAGTGACAAAGCTTTATTTAATATAACAGACTATCGATAAACTGTTACATTATGCGTGCAGAACGCACGCCAAAAACCCTATGGATAAAAGATTTCCTTAAAGATATAAAATCCAAAAATCTTTCTCCTGCGACAATACGTGTACCTCAATTTGCGCTTTTGTGCCGTGTACGCCCCATATCATATTACATTTATTGTTTTAATTGCGGTTTTAATAGTTGTTTTAACTATAAAAATATTTTTTAAGAGAGGGACACTCTTACATGGGGGCATGCCCAGCGGACACAGCGCCTTAGCGTTTGCAATAGCTACAGTTGTAGCTCTTCTAAGTACACAGAACAAAGTAGTTATTGCCTCACTTCTCTTTCTACTGGCTTCTATGATAGCGCGCAGTAGAGTAAAAAGACACATTCATACATGGTTTGAAGTAACTTCAGGAGCAATACTTGGCACAATAGTAACTTTATTGATATTTCAGGTATTATTAGTTAAAATATAAAAAGGAGACGATATAATTGGACATACAATCTATATATCAGGGCATATGCCTTGTTTTTCTGCTTTTTCTATCAGCATTTTTTTCCGGCACAGAGATAGCATTTATGGAATTAAACAAGTTTCGCATAAAGAATCTTGTAGATAAAAATCCAAAAACAAAGAAGTTGTTATTCTGGCTGGAAAATCCTCACAAGGTTTTAACTGTTATTGCTATTTGTAACAATTTTGTCAATATAGCTGCCTCCGCAATAGCAACTGCAGTAGCAATTGCTATTGCAGCAAAACATGGCATGGCTAATAGTGTAGGTGTTGGTATATCAGTGGGTATAATGACGTTTCTGATATTAGTTTTTGGAGAAATTACACCAAAAAATTTTGCAAAAAGCAATTATGAAGCCTTTGCATTATTTGCTATAACGCCTGTAAAAATCCTCACAAAGATCCTTATGCCTGTTGCAAAAACATTACTGTTTATAACAAAAATTATTATAAGAATATTTGGCGGGCAAATTAAGAAAGAACCTAGTATTTTAACAGGCGAGGAGCTTAAAAGCCTTGTAAGTGTTGGAGAGAAAGAGGGCGCAATTGAAGAAGAAGAGAAGGAAATGATAAATAGCATCTTTGGATTCGGTGATACAGTAGTAAGAGAAGTAATGGTCCCACGGACTGATATACAATCAATAGACGTTAACGAGAGTATTTCTGAAGTAATAAAGGCTATTGCAGAAACACATCATTCTAGAATGCCAATCTATAAGGAAAACATTGATAATATAATAGGAATCTTATATGTTAAGGATCTAATTACTCGCTGGGAAAATTACAAACAGGGCGAAAAGATTGCATTAAAAGATCTAATGCGTGCTCCATATTTTGTACCTGAGACAAAGAAGGTAAAGAGCCTATTTGCGCAATTTAAGAAGAAAAAGAATCATATGGCAATCGTTGTAGATGAATACGGCGGCACGGCAGGACTTGTTACTATTGAGGATGTAATAGAGGAAATTCTGGGAGAGATAGAGGATGAACATGACCATGAGGATGACCAATTTCAAGCTCTTGGCAATGGTGTCACTCTAATAGATGGCAGAACAAACATAGACACAGTTAATGAAGAGCTTGATATACAGATTCCTCAAGGAGATGACTATGATTCTATAGCAGGATTCATTGTAAATATATTAGGTAGAGTTCCCAAAACAGGTGAAATAGTAAACTATAAAAATCTCAAGATAGTAATTGCTGAGGCAGATCCAAGACATATAAGTAAGATAAAGATCGCCAGATTAGAACCAAAGAAGGAAAATAAAAATGAATAAATTGCTTGCTAAACTAAGAGCAAATTTTATAGCAGGTATTTTAGTTATACTGCCCATTCTTATAACCTATGAAATTGTCAAATTCATAATCGTAAAGGCAAAAGTTCTGCATTTTGCAAATGTTGTTACGCCTGAATGGATAGAGCAGCCTATATATTTCAGATATATCATAACAGCAATAGTAGTGTTGGTAATACTGGCAGCAATCTTCATAATACTGACCGTTATCGGGATGCTTGCGAGGAATGTTATTGGAAAACGCTTAATCCTTTTTGGAGAGAGCGTCTTAGAAAGAATTCCAATGGTAAATAAGATATACAGAGCAGTTCAACAAATTAGTCATGCTTTTGTAGGCAAAGTAATTTTTACTCGTGTTGTTCTATTACAATACCCACGTAAAGGGATTTATTCTATAGGATTTGTGACTTCTGATACAAAAGGTGAAATAAGTTCTAAAATTTCCAAGAATTCAATTAATGTATTCCTGCCCACAACACCAAATCCAACCTCAGGATTTTTGTTATTTGTACCTAAAAAAGATACAATTCCGCTGTCTATGAGTGTTGAGGATGCCATAAAATTAGTAATTTCAGGGGGGGGGAGTTACTCCAAATTATAAAAATGCGGACTAAGTTATGCACATTCTTCGTTATATTAGCATTAGTGATAATGTTTATTGCAGAAGCAGGTTTGAAACCGTCCCTTTCAGAAGAAAAAGTACAGGAGTTCTCACTCACTAAAACTGATGAAATTGAGAAAAAGTGGAATTTAGAAGCAGAAAGTGCTGATCTATCCGGGGATCCAATAATAAAGCTATATGATGTTAAATTGTCTATTTTTGAAAAACAAAAAGTAACAACTCGCTTAACAGGAGAACAAGGCTATACCAATAAAAAAACCGAAGATATTCGTCTTGAAAAAAATATCATTGGTAAAAGAGTGGATGGGACACAAATAAAAACAGCATATATCGACTGGATAGCAAAAACAGAAACTTTTGATACTAATGCAAATGTGCTTATAACACGTAAGAACATAAGACTTACTGGGCATGGTTTAAAAGCAGATCCAGGATTTAAGACTATGTATATTAAAAAATTTCCTGTGATGGAAATAAGAAGGGAAGAGAAAATTGAGAATTAATAGTCCTCTTATCCCTCTTCTTTGCATTATATTTGGATTCTCGCTCTCTATTCAAGCTGCTGAAAACAATGAAATACAGAAAATAACAAGAATAACCAGTGACAGAATGGAAATGAATTGGAGCAAAAATATTGCTATTTTCATAGGAAATGTGCTGCTTGTTGACGAGGATGGCAGGGTAGAAGCAGATAGAATGGAGGTTTTTTTAGTTGCTTCAGAAGAAGACGAGAATAAAGAGGATATTGAAAAAGTCATTGCTACAGGGAATGTCAAAATTACAACTCCTGAGAGAAGGACAAAATCTGGTAAAGCAGTATTCCATAAAAAAGAAGACATTCTCATACTCTACGATAATCCTGAAGTGTGGCAGAAAGGAACCTGTTTTACAGGAGGAAGAATTACCTTTGATCTAACAAAAGACACTATGATTATAGATAAAGACGTTCAGGGTTCTATTGAATCTTCTAAGGAGAAAGATGCAGATATTACAGACAAAGAATCTCATTAAAGAATATTCCCACAAGAGAGTAGTAAATAATCTAAGTATTCAGATTTGCAGTGGGGAAATCGTTGGGCTACTTGGGCCAAATGGTGCAGGAAAAACAACTACTTTTTACATGATTGCTGGTCTTATAAAACCAGATGGAGGTAAAATTTTCTTTAGTGATGAAGATGGGGTACACGGCACAGAAGTGCAAATTAGGGCGTTGGCGTCCTGCACGCATAAATATTAAGACACGAATCAGGGAGCGACAAAGCTTTATTTAATATAACAGACTATCGATAAACTGTTACATTATGCGTGCAGGAGCCAGTAAATATTTTCAAAAAAGATATAAAAAGACCTATTTTTCCCCAAAAACCATCATTTTCCCTATATTATGCGTGCAAAACGCACGCCAAAAACCCTATGGATAAAAGATTTCCTTAAAGATATAAAATCCGAAAATCTTTCTCCTGCGACAATAACGTGTACCTCAATTTGCGCTTTTGTGCCGTGTACGCCAGATATGGCAGGGTTTTAGCCTATGTTTACCTAAAAGATGGCACGTTTCTCAATGCCGAACTAATTAAGCAGGGATATGGACACGCTTATACTCGCTATTCTTTTAAATATCTTGAACGGTTTAGAAAATATGAGAAAGAAGCGAGAGAAAATAAGAGGGGGTTATGGAAGTAAATTTAGTTATGAACACCTATTTATGCACTATATTACATAGTAAAAATTCACTAATTTCAATAATTGAATTTAGTTATCGGTAGCCTGTGAGGGCTTGACGAGAGTTTGGATATAGTTATAATAAAGACATAAAAGAATCTATTGTGATAGTGATGATACTTGCTCCCCGCTTGATTTCCCGAAAGGGCTCAGGCGGGGTTATTCATTTATAGGCTCATATATTAAGAAATGAAAAAACAATCTAAGAAAAAAGCTTTTGTATTTGTTGATGGACAAAATTTATTTCATTCAGTAAAGGAAGCTTTCGGGTATTCCTTTCCGAACTATGATATTAAATTATTATCTGAGAGGATATGTTCAGTGCAAGGATGGACTTTGGGTGATATGTATTTCTATACGGGAGTGCCGGACTCACAAGACAACAGCTTTTGGCATAATTTCTGGGTTAAAAAATTAAGTTATATGGGGCGGACTGGTATTAAGCTTTTTTCAAGAGCGTTGAGATACCATAATCAAAAAATAAAATATTCGTCATGCAATAAACTTTATACCACTCTTGTGGGACACGAGAAAGGAGTAGATGTTCGTATAGCTCTTGATGTTATTAGGCTTGCTCGTAAAAAAGTTTATGATGTAGCGATTATATTTAGCCAAGATCAAGATTTAAGCGAAGTTGCGGAAGAAATAAGAGGAATTGCTATTGCACAAAAGCGCTGGATTAAAATGGCTTCTGCTTTTCCTGTAAGTCCTACATATAAAAATAAAAGAGGCATAGATAAGACTGATTGGATTGAAATTGATAAACAAACTTATGATTCTTGTATAGATACCAACAATTATCGGGTTGATAAGGATGAGGGGGGAAATAGCTAATCTTACTCAACCCATTTTCCTATAACTATAGAACTCTTTTTGTTTTTAAAAATCCCAATTCCCTATCTAACATTACCTCACATTCTCATGATACACGGTCAAAGATGTCCTGATCGGTATAGACGCGAGGGGACTTGGCTGTCATTCTTCTACGTAGGAACCTGAATTGGCGAACAAAGAGATAATCTCGCAACGACTCTCTGATAATGTTGCTACGCGTTGTTCCTTCTTGAGCATCTCGCAACCCCTTTTGGATGCTTTTTAAGACATTTGGGTTTTGATATATCCATAGTTCTCTGCTTGGAACGTTTATTATAGTCACTTTGTTTTTAGCGATTTCTTTCGTTTTTACGTTTTTCACTAATATTTCATTAATAGATTAAAACCATGTCTTTTTCAGGCACATGCACTATAACAGGATTCTTATATCCTTTTTCCCCAGCTTTTTTATAAACTTCCTGTATGCGATCTCCACTACTTATAACTGTGTCATCTGCGAAGCTTTTAAGCGCTACATACTTCCCACTATATTTTTTTTCGTTTCTTAACCGGATAGTCACTGCTTTCTTATCCATTCTTGAGTTTTAGTATCATTTGGGTTATGCGAAAAACGTCCTTTCCTTAGAAGCTTTTTAAATTTTTCATAAGGATCTGTCTTGGCTCCTTCTTTGCGAAGATGTTTTTCGTCATTCAGATATAAATATATAATAATTTTAGGATGGCTGGAAAAACAAAATATTATCCAAACTATCAAAAACGACTCAGTAGTTGCCTGGCAACATATCAATTTACAGGGAGAATATGATTTTTCTGAGGAAACACTGAGAGATTCCATTGAATTTAGACTTCCAGAATTATTGGCATTAAAAGTTAGCTAGAATGGGAACGAAAAATCTTAGAAAATCCTTACAAATCAGGGTATTTTACTGAAATCCTATGACAGATTTCCCCTAAATGTTTAATTTTACCCAATATTGGGATGAGACAGGCGAGCTTCATGCTGAAGTTCAATATGAACATGGCAGGAAGCATGGTATATCCAAATACTGGAATCTAAAGGATAAAAAACGCATCTTCAGAAGAGAGTATTTTGTTCGCGGAGTCAGGGTTAGGAAAAAGATATGTCTGAATCCGCAGGAATTGACAGCTGATGAAGTAATGAAAATAAGAAATGCTGAAGTAAGGCGTATCGCTCTTGAACAGATGGGGTATGAGAGATTTCTGCAGCAGGTTGACTAGTTGACTATAAAACGATAGACTCTGAAGGAGATAATGAACTGATATTCATAAACTGGCGGGAGGATGAGGAACCGATATGTCTTGTTAAAGTTAAATGCCCATCAGCCGAAGTTTATTACACCCTCAGAGTTCCGCCGGAAATGAAGACATGCAAAGAAGCAGTTGCATGGACGTTCCACATGGACAAAAAGGAATACAATCCTCAGGAAGAGGCATGAGAAATGTTGAACTGTGAACTAGCGGAGGAGTAATGGAGACAACAGAAGAAAAGATAGAGCTGGTACACATAGAAGATGAAATGCAAAAGTCTTATATAGACTATGCCATGAGTGTAATTATTGGTCGCGCTTTACCTGATATCAGGGATGGCTTGAAACCTGTTCATAGAAGAATCCTATACGCAATGCACGACCTAGGTATTTCAAGTAATAAATCATATAAAAAGTCTGCCAGAATTGTTGGTGAGGTTCTTGGAAAATACCATCCACACGGTGACACAGCTGTGTATGACACAATGACCAGAATGGTGCAGGATTTCTCATCCAGAGAACCATTAATAGATGGACAGGGCAATTTTGGTTCTGTAGATGGTGATTCAGCAGCAGCGATGAGATATACAGAAGTGAAGATGTCCCGGATAAGTGAGGAGCTTCTTACAGATATTGAAAAAGAAACTGTGGATTTTCAGCCGAACTTTGATGAATCCCTTCAGGAGCCTACGGTGCTTCCTGCCAATGTGCCAAATTTGCTAGTAAATGGTTCGCAAGGTATTGCTGTTGGTATGGCTACAGAAATTCCTCCTCATAACCTTGGAGAGGTTATAGACGGAGTTGTAAGCATAATTGATAATCCAAATACCACAATTGATGAACTGATGAGTATCATTAAAGGACCTGATTTCCCAACTGGGGCTACTATATACGGAAAGAAACCCATTAGAGATGCCTATCATACGGGAAGAGGGTTAATTCAAGTTCGCGCAAAAGCAGAAATTGAGAACATAAAAGAAACCGATAGAGAACAAATAATTATAACAGAAATCCCGTATCAAGTGAATAAGGCAAAGTTAATTAAAACAATAGCGAATCTTGTAAGAGATCATAAGATAGAAGGAATATCCGATCTGAGAGACGAGTCCGATAAAGACGGACTAAGGGTTGTTGTTGAATTAAAGAAGGGAGAAATTGCGCAGATAATAATTAATCAGCTTTATAAACATACCCAGATGCAGGTTACACACGGCGCTATCTTTCTTGCTATAGATGAAAACAGACCCAGGATTTTTAATCTGCGGGAGATGTTAGATAAGTTTCTTCAGCATAGACAGGAAGTTGTGCGCAGGAGAACGCAATTTGATCTAAAAAAAGCAAAAGCTAAGGCACATATTCTGGAGGGATTAAAGGTTGCAATTGAACATCTTGATAAGGTTATAAAAATAATAAAATCCTCCAAAGATGCGGATTCAGCACGTGAGAGCTTAATACAAGAGTTCAAGCTTTCTGACCTGCAGGTACGAGCTATACTTGATATGCGTCTGCAGCGATTAACAGGGCTGGAAAGAGATAAAATCCAGCAGGAGTATCTGGATACAATAAAGTTAATAAATCAACTTGAAGAAATCCTAGCAAGTGATAAAAAAATTATGGACATAATCAAAGAGGAAATGCTTGAAATTAAGGAAAAGTACTCAAATCCAAGAAGAACCCAGATTGTTGAACAAACAACAGAACTTGGGATAGAAGACTTGATAGCAGAAGAAGACATGGTTATAACAATAAGCCACGTTGGGTATATAAAAAGACTGCCTTTAACGACGTATAAAAAACAGCATAGGGGCGGCAGAGGTATTATGGGAGCAGGAACAAAGGAAGAGGATTTTATAGAATACGTATTTGTAGCATCTACACACGACTATATACTCTTCTTTACAGACAAAGGACAAGTTCACTGGGTAAAGGTTTACCAAATACCGCAGGCAGGCAGGCTCTCAAGAGGCAAGGCCATTGTTAATCTTCTGCGCATTGCTCCTGATGAGAAAGTTACAGCTTTCGTCAGAGTTAGGGAGTTTGATGATAAGCATAATTTGATAATGGCAACAGAAAAGGGTGTTGCGAAGAAGACTAATCTCATTGCCTACAGCCATCCAAGGACAGGTGGAATAAAAGGCATAAATCTTGATAAAGGAGACAGGTTAATCTCAGTAAGACTTACTGATGGAGAAAAGGATGTTCTTTTAGCAACAAAAGATGGTAAAGCAATTAGATTTCAGGAAAAAGCAGTAAGAACCGTTGGAAGGGTCTCAAGAGGTGTTCGGGGCATAAGACTGAAAAAAGGAGATATTATTATTGGAATGGAGATTGTTGAGGATGAGTCAACAGTCGTTGTTGTTACAGCTAACGGATATGGAAAACGCACGCGTTTCTCAGAGTACAGACCACAGAGACGCGGAGGTATTGGAGTTATTAATATTCAGACTGGTCCAAGAAATGGAATGGTTGAAGGATTAAGAACAGTTGCAAACAATGATGAATTAATAGTTATTACGGCTAAAGGTGTAATAATACGCCAGCCTGCTAAAAAAATAAGGGTTATCAAGCGCAATACAAAAGGCACCAAGTTGATTCGTCTTGACAAAGGAGATCGTGTGGTAAGTATTGCAAAGGTTACTGTTGAGGAAGAGGAAAAAGAAAAGAAGGCATTAAAAAAACTAACCAGAGATAATAAACTCCGCAGAAAATTATGATGACAATATCAAAACTCTGCACATTAGACATTACCCGCAAAAACTGCTAGAATTTTTTTTATGGCAGACAAGAAAGTTGAAAGGCAGTTAAACCTTATATCCTATCTTCTCGCAGAAAAAGAGCCTCTTCCAATAAACAGGATATTTGAGGATGTGAGCGGTTATATATCGGATAAGAATTACGAGACAAAACGGCGGATGTTTGAACGCGATAAAGCTGACCTGAAGGAGCTTGGTTTCAACATTCAATACAGAGAGGAAGGAGTATTTCAAGACGGGGGATATTTTCTTGATAAAAAGGATGTATTTCTTCCTGATACGCATTTCACGCCTGAAGAAAAATTTATTATATCCCGCCTGATATGCGCATCGCTTAAAGAAAGCGATTTTTCTCTTTACGACTGTCTTTCTTCAGCGGCTCAAAAGCTGGGATTTTTTACAGAGCATATACATGTTGATACATCTTTGGGTAAAATTAAACATTTAGGGTAAATCCTCCACAGGATTCAGGATTTTGTCTCTAATTTCCTTGATTTAATAAATTCGTAGAGTGCTGTTCTAGATATTTCCATAATTTTGGCAATAGAAGACTTTGAAACAGTTTTTAATAGCAGAGTTTTATTTCTTCTTCTCTACCATCTAATTTTGATTTCTCTAACGAGCCTTTTGGTCTACCAAGCAATTTCCCTTTAGCCTTTGCTACTGCTAATCCTTGTTTGGTCCTTTCGGAAATTAGGTCCCGCTCAATCTAGGGAACTAGACAGATTCGCTGAAAATTGGGGCATAAGCGTAAGCCTATGAATAAGAGCGTGTTACAAGTCAAATATTCGCAAAATGCATAAAATCATTCCCTAAAATGGTTAAATTCAAAACGAAAATATCAAGAATTTTCAGCACAAATCATTTCCAAACATTCCCGTAAATAATCATTTATGGTAAAGTTGTCTAAAAACGTTAGAATTTGATATATTTTCAACGATCCAAACATTCCCTAAATAAGACCATTACGGGAAAGTTAGCTTAATTAAATTTATAGTTTGACTATGAAAATAATTCTGTTATATGTATAGTCCAATGTTCATTTTAGGGAAAGTAGGTGATAAGTGAAAACAAATCCTCCGATTAAAACAAAAAACACTGACAGAAGATGGGTACGCCTCTCAGGAAATCTCTCCTTCGGATTATCCCAAGTTTGTAGATTTCTGCCGCAGGATTGATGCTCTGGAGAAGAAGACTATTTCTATTCAGAAAAAACAGTCTCTGAAGTTGCTAACGAAATAGGAATACAGAAAATTAATAACTAAAAAAAATTTAAACTGATAGTTCGTATAGCAAACTATCTGAATGTGGGTTTATTAATGAGACAAAAGCGAATTGACTATTCAATAAGAACAATGTATACTCCGAAATAGTAGGGCTAATACGGAGGTTATTCCGAGATGAAGAATATTGTAAGAATGCTTGAGATAAAGCTTCCTGAGAGGCAGTCTGCATTTTTATGGGGGCCAAGAAAAACAGGTAAAACCACATATTTAAAGAGACACTTTCCTGATAGTCTTGTGTATGATTTTCTGAAGACAGACTTTTTTATTGAAATCCTGAAAAATCCGGCGCTGTTGCGAGAGCAGCTGCTTGCAAAGAATAATAGCGCCTTAAAGCATCCGATAATACTTGACGAAGTACAAAAAGTTCCACAGGTGCTTGATGAAGTGCACTGGTTAATTGAAAACAAAGGATTAAGATTTATTCTTTGTGGATCAAGTGCGAGAAAATTACGAAGGGGACATGTTAATCTTTTAGGTGGAAGAGCATGGCGTTACGAAATGTTCCCACTCGTCACGGCTGAGCTTAAAAAGGTTGATCTCCTGCGCATTCTAAATCATGGCATGATACCATCGCATTATTTGCAGGATGACGATTACAAAAGGTCTTTAAATGCTTATGTGCAGGATTATTTGAAGGAGGAGGTCTTTGCTGAGGGGTTAACACGAAATATCCCTGCCTTTTCAAGATTCTTTGACGCATTTGGATATTCGCACGGTGAGCTTACGAATTATTCCAATGTTGCGCGTGAGTGTGGAATAGATTCAAAAACAGTCAAAGAATATTATCAAATCCTTGTTGACACATTGCTGGCTATGCGGATTGAACCTTTCAAAAAGAGACAATCACGACATGTTATAACTAAGATCCCGAAGTATTACCTGTTTGATGTGGGAATTGCAGGATGCCTGACAAAGCGGCATCTGGAGGAAGCGAAAGGTATGAATTTCGGAAAAGCGTTTGAACATTTTCTGCTTATGGAGATAGTTGCTTACCGATCTTATAGCGGCAGGGATTTTGAAATAAATTTCTGGAGAACAAAGTCTGGCCTTGAAGTAGATTTCGTGCTCGGAAAAGGAGAGATTGCCATAGAGATAAAAGGGACGAACCGGGTGGATAAAAGGGATATTAATGGACTGACGGCTTTTATGGAAAGTCATTCTCCAAAAAGAAGTATCATTGTCTGCAATGAAAGAGAAAAGAGACTTCATAGCAAAATAGAGATAATTCCATGGAATAATTTCCTGAGCGAATTATGGGAAGGGAATATTCTTTAAAGCCGCAGGATTGATGCTCTGGAAAAGAAAACTATTTCTATTCAGAAAAAACCGGTCTCTGAGATAAAATAACCAGTTTTTTTAGAAAAGGGAACGGTCAACACATCATTGCCCCCATTGTCAGAAAAAGGCTGATCTAATCTGATCACGGCATCCAGGTCAATAGGGGGAATCATAAGCAAGCGTTTATCCAGATTCGTTCTCTCTAGCTAACTGCCAGGGCGTTTTATTCTCTTTGCCCCGAACCGAGAGAAATCTCTGGTTCAGGGCTTTGCAAAAGAACTTACTAGAGTACTGAAGGAACATAATCCCGAAGAAGCCGGTTTTAGATTAGAATTGTTAGCCCACATCAGTCCCGTCGGCTGGGGAAATATTATATTGTACGGTGAGTATTTCATAAACAGAAATTTAGTAAGGGTGTAAAAACATTATTTTAGGGAATGTTTTTACGCAGATTCTAAAAATATGTTTGATTTTTACTAGCTTTCCCTATAATGATTATTTACGGGAATGTTCGGAAATGATTTGTGCTGAAAATTCTTGATATTTTCGTTTTGAATTCAACCATTTTAGGGAATGATTTTTGTGTATTTACCGAAAATTGCTCTGTAACACGCTCTTATTCATAGGCTTACGCTTATGCCCCAATTTTAGCCCAATCTGTCTAGTACCCTTAATTAAAGCCCAAGGTAATGATCGTGCAATATTACATAGTTGCTGTAACCCTCATGGTTGCAGGCTGTTATCATCAATATAATCTTATTTATCGCTGTTTCCCTGATGAAATATTTCTTTAAAATATAGCGTATAATACTTGCATATAATATTTACGATATAGGGGTTCTAGACATAGAATCGCCTCTAAGAAAAAGATCCATCCGCATTTTCTTTGATAAATCCTGATTTGAGCGTACCTGCGATGTTGTTTATCATGTGCGCGTACCTGCCGAATCCCGGATGTGTTTTGGTGAAAAAGTTAAGTTCGTCCTCGCTGCACAGCTTCATCAGTTTACGGAAGTTGTACATGTGATGATAAAGATTTTCCAGTAGTTTCTCTTCACCGCCGCCTGCAGCCTCGATGTTTCTGACGAAGTCATCTATCTTCTTAACCAGATTTAGCTGTTCCCTGTTGGTATCTTTTTTCGGGCGGTCCTTTTTGCAGTGGTTTTCCGCAGCTTCGTCAATGTCCGGAAGAATCTGGTCTGGTGTCACCAGCTGGATTCTCTCCTTTTCCGGCCAGACTTTCATGGCGTATGACGGGGCGTCAGGATCCTCATCCGGATCCGTGAGAGCGCAGCCCAATATCCATGCAGGAAGGTTCCTGTCAGCAATCTGCCTGTACATCATTCTGGCGTAATCTTCCATTTCATCCGGAGTTTTGGCCAGGTCGGCGAACACTATCAGCGCTGCCGGTTCGCCGCATGTTTCGCACTGGATGATCTTAATGGCCACCGACATGGACGGTTCGTCCGCTGCCTCGATATGCTTTGGAGGGGTGCCTTTGCCCTTGCCCAGAATTTTCTCCATCCGGGTCGATAGTTCCCTGGCTATCGGCTCAAAGATTTCTTTCCGCTTCGCAGTCAGCGGATCATCCCGATCACCCGCCGCCTCGTTGATGATCAGAGTCTGCCCGCCCATTGCCTTAAGCGAGATCCTGCCCAGACGTCCCATGTCCCGGTGTCTAAATTCCCAGGCCTGATTGCCGTCTGTCATGATTTCCTTTTTCATGGTCACTCCAGGAGGCAGTTGAAAAGGGTTATCCCTTATTCCCTTTTCCAGTTCTTTCCTGCGTTCGGGTTTGATGAATTGGCTGTGATCAACCTCTTTCCTCTTTGAGGATTTCCTTTCAATGATGGTTATCAGATCGCTGGTTTTCCTGATGAGTGATCCCATCTGACGCATCTTCCTGCGGATATTTTTTATTCTGCCGCTCTGCATGGTAATGGTGTCCGCTTCGTTCAGACTGTTCCTGTAGTTGTTAAGGCAGGCGGCCCAGTTTTCGCAGGACACTCTGAGGCGGGCGATTTTGTCTTCAGGCAGATAGTATGGTCCGTTTCTGGCCCGTTCCAGCTTCTTCAGCTGTTCTTTCGAACTTTTCAGCATAAGATTAACTGATTCGGCAATTAACTTTATATCAGCGGATATATCCTTCTTCAATTCTTCGCCTGAGTAAACAGAATTTTTGTAGCGCAACCCACACAAAGGACAACAACTGCAAAGACCGCACGTAAAAACCTGCGGTAATTTTTCGTTATTATATCCACTTGCTCAATATATCCTTATCTGTTATTTGCTTCAAGAGATTTTTTGCCATAGATTTAAAAAGGGTTGGAACAAGCGATAAAACATCCTATCATATTTTAGCAGAAATTTAGCGGAAATAATTTCCGCCAAATAACTACAATACCCAAAGTGAAAGCGGTTGTTATAATCCGTTTAAGTCAGAAGACAAAATGATATCACCTATTTCTTTTTCTTGTCCAAGTGTTTCCTTCAACTCAATACCGCATTCATCTGAACATAAAATAAACATAAAATCCTTCCCATCTCTTCGAGCGTCGGATTCTGCTATAGGGACTATAGCCCATATCGTTTTTTCAATGGTTGCTATTGTTACAGGCATAATGTCTCCTTCATATTTGGAGATATCAATGCCAGGTCGTTTCTTGCAACCTAAAGCTAAAACTTCCTGATTTTCTCCAATTCTTTTATCACACCAACAACATGTAGTCATAACTTTCTTAACCTTGGGCTTTCCCCTTTTTATTTTCATAATATTCCTACTTTAGTGATTTCACAATTTCTGGCTTTTCTCTTTTAAATCGTTTGAAATATATATCCTCAATGAAATAAGGCAATGGTGCTTTCCATCGTTCTTGTTTATGATTTACAAGTCCACCGAATTTTTTAGGATTCATCCCTAATTCTCTTGCCATTTGAATATGCATATCTGATAATCGATATCGTTTCTTTGCTTTTTTCCATTCTTCAAGATTCTTTATTTTTGCCATATAGCTTTGCCTTTACTTATAAATCCCATGTTGCTTTCGTAAGCTGACTTTGCCCAACTTCACTATCAAATATATGACCGATGACCAAAGAATCGGGACGCATGGCGCCATATGTCGTCACTTTGGGGATATTGTAAGTTTCCGAGCTATTTTGAAGAAATCTTTAGCTGCTTTTAAAGCGAATACTGCTCCTTCTTCCGACCATCTATCGTAATAATCGGCATCCTCTCTTAGTCTTTTACCTTTTCCAAGGGCTTCTATTAAGCTACCAGGAAGTAGCCTTGTCTCTACATAAAGAGCTCGCATAGCAACAATAAGACAATAGTGACTATGTTCCCGATAATTTTTGGCGAATAAAAGGGTTCTGGCGGAATGAAACATAGAATAATAGGACTGGATAGTAGCCCATTTGTAATCTTTATCATTAAAAGTTTTCTCAGCTCTTTCCATATCTCGTTGAGCTGTTCTAAGGGTCTTTGTCAGGAGGGCTTTCCCTCGCGGGAACTCCCTTATTTTATTCTTCTTCAAACACTGTTTAAATTCTGGATTCATCTTTAGACTCCCACAGGGTTATACCACGTTCTATCTCCTCAAAAAATACTCGTTCTTCTTTTTCCATTTTGATAAACTGTGTTGAATTACGAATAACAGGCTGAAGTTTTTCTCTGAGGTTGCTTTTCTTTGTCTTCTCTTCAATTGCCTTTGAGCTATCAGTTAGTATGAAAATATCTATATCGCTATTGGCTATATTTTCTCCCCGGGCACAACTGCCAAATAGGATTATCTTTTTAGAGAGTGCTTTTAATTTATTTACCAGTGGCTGTAAGAGCATAGTGATCTTGAGAACCTTCAATTGCTTAATAACAGGATTGTTATAATCAACGGAATAAAGATATATCTTTGCCTTTTTTTCTCGTAAGACAAGTTTTTCTTTAGCAAGTTTGCGAAGAGAAAAATTAACCCCTGCCCTGCTAACCTTAGCGGCCTTTTCAATCTCGTTGGCCAGAAATTGCTTACCAGGACTTTGTATGAGAAAGCCTAAGACTTTCTGGGCATTAGTTGATACAAGACTATCGTTCACTTAAAACTCCAATGTGTTATCTAAAAAATTAGATGTACGTCTAAAATAATATACAATCACCTAAAGAACGTCAAGGGAAATGTCAAATTTTGTTGGGTGGGCTTTGAGATACTCCCTATTTTACCCCATACCCATATCTTTTTCCAACTCTGTTTCTTTCTCCAAAGCTTGTGATTTTTCTACACCAGGCACTGCCTTTTCTGCCATGTTAATTTCTTGAGACATTTCTATTCCTTGCAATTGACGATCTACTTCTTTCCTTGTCTCAGCTAATTCAGGTTCTTCTTTGCCTTTTTCTAAGCTAGACAATAGATTTTTTACTTCCTTTTTGATGTTTTGCATATCAATGCTTTTTTCTTGCTCAGGTTCAGGTTTTTTTAGATCATAGGTTGTTGTTTTTTCCTGCCATGTTCTAAGAGAATTTGTAAGCCCTTCTTTATTATTTGTATAAATTTTTACTTCGTCTGTAGCTCGCGAGATTGATACATAGAAACTATTCCTATTTGTAAGACTCCTTTTCTCTGTATCAAGGTTAATTAAGACGCTTTTTGTGGTTTGCCCCTGCGCCTTATAATTAGTTAATACATATCCATGATCTATCCAATTATAATTTTTGATATTGAAATTCTTCACGCCTTTTTCTGTTTGGATAGAAATATCTCCATTTCTATGAAGATCTAAAATTTCGCCCATAGTACCGTTTTTTACACCAAGCGCCCGATCATTATTCAAAAACACTACTTTATCTCTCTCACTAAAAGACTTTTTACTTTCAACATCCTGATTGTTTTTAACATTAAAAGCAAATCCTGTTCTACCTATCTCTCCCTTTTCCCAAAGAGATTCTCTAATATAAACATTAATTTGCTCACGATCCTTATTTGTGGCCGTTAATATAATAGTTTTATCCCTTTCTTCCTTTGAGCGATTGGTGTAATCATTAGCAATTTTCACATGCCTATTAAAAGTCCTTTTCCCCTCAACTATATTATCTTCAAGTTTTTCAACTGCTTTTCCAATATCTCCAAAAACTGTCTGCTCAACTGCTTTTCTCAGATTCTCATGTTTCTGGCGTAAAATATCTCTCATATCTGTTTTATCACACGCATCCTTCTCGTAAATAATCCTAAACGCCTTTCCTGCGTTAATGGCTTGAAGCTGTGAGCCGTCTCCCACGAGAACAAGTTTAGCATTTGCTTCCTTTGCTCTTTGTGTTAATTCTAACATCTGCTTATTACCCGTCATAGAAGCTTCATCAACAATCCATACTTGTTTCATTCTTTGCCTGGCTGTGGATTCTCTGGTTGGCTGGAGTTCTTCCTGCTGCAATTTATATAATTGAGAATGTATTGTTGCAGACGGAATTCCTGTTTCACGTTGTAGATTATCAGATGCTTGCCCGGTAAAACTCATACCTGTTACATTATATCCTTTCTGCTCATATAACTCTTTAGCAGCCTTCAACATAGTTGTTTTTCCCGTACCTGCATAACCCTGTATAATATTCACCCCGTCGGGAGACGTAGTGATCTTTTCAACTGCCTGTCTCTGTTCCGGCCGGAGATAGTTATATTTCTGATCCAATTGCTGCTGAATGAAAGCAGAGCTCAACACAGGAAACGAGTTTCTGCGCTCAGAGATATTTTGAATTATAGATTTTTCGATATGTATGTTCTCCGGAGTGGTAAACCTAATTTCCTTTGATCTTTGTTCAGCAGGCTCTACTCCAAACTGCCGATCAAGATATTTAAGAAGCTGTTTTTGCGTATCAGATTCTTCCTGTGCTAGCTTTACTTCGCTCTCTTCTTTTTGATAGGTCTTTTCTTCAGTTCTTCCCTTATCTTTGCCTGAAACTTCTCCTGGGCTTCCCAGCTCTGATCTATAGCCTCCGGCAATTTCTTTGTAGTTTTTGTTAATTTTATCGAGTTCATATTCTAACCCCTCCCATGATTTAGCTTTTTTTGTTATTTTAATTACTGTTTTTAATTCTGAATTTGTTAAGTTTTCAACTGGAATTTTTAAATTTTCTTCTATTGCTTCTGTCTCGTTGGGCCCAAAGATCTGTTTGGATGTATTTTTAAGACTGTCTTCTACACCTAGCTGTATATTTCTACCTGCGCCAAGCGTTTGTACTGCATCAACCTTAATATACCTTCTCGCAAGGCTTTCTACTGCATCCCTAACTGTACCGCCAGTTGTAAATTGATCATCAACAAGTACAACTTTTTTATCTTTTAATAAAGTAAGGTTTTTTGCATGTAATTCAAAGCCCTGTCTTGCAGCAGAAGCCAATCTAGTATCATGGTTTACAAATCTATGCGGAATAGGTCGCACAGCCGTTGACTTCAAGACATCTATAACCTCCCCGCCTAAATGCTCTTGCAATCTGCCGGCAAAGACAGAAGGTATTGCGTTTTTCCCTTCAATAAACGGCGCCATTGGCACCCAAGCTATGTTATCTGCTTTACCATATATCTTAGCAAGCTTATCTACTCTTTTTGGAGTTAATACCTTATCAACGATATCTATTGCTGCTGTTATATCGCCATTTTTAGCCAATTCGGTTTTTTGCCGAAATGCGCGGGCTGATAAATTAATTCCCCTAAATGTACTAACTTCCTGCGGCAATTCAAATTTACCAGTAAGTTCTTTTTGCGCAGCGACTTCTCTTTCCCCTTTTACCAATTGCAGCAATTTACCATTTTGCTTTTGTACCTCAATATCTTTTTCAACATCTTCTACAGTAATACCCGATTTTATTCCCTCTGCTAACGCCTGCTGGATAAGTTCTTTTTTGGACCAATGAACTTCTTCTTCTGATAATTTAGCTACAGCCTTCATTATAGGAGAGCCCTGCTCAATCTTTTTTGCCTGTTCCGTCTTTAGTAATTCCAAATCTTTTATATATGTTTTAGTTTGCTCCTGCCAGCTTTGATGCACTTCTTTCATCTCTACATGCCCTTTGGTCTTTCTAGTAACTATCGCGGCCTTAGCAGCAACTTTAGCGTTATCGTAATCTGCTTTGTCTAGTTTTTCCAAAACCTCTTGTCTCCGTTTTGAAAACTTCTCAATTAGTTCTTTCGGGACACCCTTAATTTCCCAAAGCCCCTTTTCTTCGCCTTTTATTTGATAACCAAGCTCTAGTGTCCGCTTTGCCAGGTAGCTTCGATAAACTTGTCCAAGAAACATCTTATTTTGATATAGCGAAGTATTATTAAGAGCGTAAAACTTCCCGTCTCTTTCTGTTATATTCATCATAAAATTATGGGTGTGCAGTTGTGGATCCGGGAGATCTTTTTCAGTTTCTCTTGAAGTTAAATGATCAAATCTAGCAATAACAAAGCTTTTTGTATCAACTTCCCGAATAACCCCATCTTTTTTTAACCGCATTTGAGGGAAGTGTTTCTCTGCATATTTCATTGCATCTTCTACTGCTTGCCGATGCGCTTCTAAAAGCCGCTCGTCTTGAAACTTACCATGAACCAGGGCTAGGATAGATACAGACTTAGGCGCTGAAAAAGTAAGGTCTGTTCCAGGCGCATGCGCTTTCTCAAAATGGAATTTCCCGTTTTTATCTTCTACTTTCTTATAACCAAGCTCTACAATTTGCTTTCCTGTGATATCTTTCCCACGTATGATGTTCTTCCAGTCTTCTTCTTTAATCTCCCCAGATACACCGAGTTTTGCAGCTCCTTCGCCGTGCCAAGTACCGCAAGCATCTTTATTTAGATAATAATCATCCTTCTCATAATGCCTAGTATAATAGGTTTCTGCTTGCCCAGCTGTTTCAATCTTTCCGATAGTCAGCATTATTATATTTCCCCTATGTTTGCAAGTGACTGCTTTTAGAGCTTCCTGGCTTTTTCTACATCAAAAGTTTTTGGCCTCATTCCTTCTCGATCTAACTCAAATCCCGCAATCACCCATTTCATGGCTGGGACAATGTAACAATCTACGATTAATGGAATTATCCATCTTGCAATCACGTATGCTATCCAAGTAGCAATAACCCCTACAAAAACAAAAGTGTAATTATCATTAAACTCACCATAAATCCAACCAGCTTCGGCTGCCAGTATAGACAATATTGTCGCCAGCCCTAAAAGTCCCTTTCGTTTATTCACCTTCATCTTGTTTTGATACCCTGTGATTATCCACTTTATATAGGCATATATTACCCAAGTAGCAACAAAACATAGGATAGGTAAAATACAAACGGATATTGGCCTAGGGTTGTTCATATGAGCAGAAATAGCAACGATTCCTACAGGACCAGCAACGATTCCTACTATGCAAGACAAAACTACTGTTAATCTAAAAAATCCCTCTTGTTTGTTCACTTTTGCCTCTTCACTCTTAATCATTTTTCTTTCTCCTCTATTTGTTTTTCTTTTTCTTTGGCCTTATGTTTTTTTTGCTTTTTACCTTTATAGCCATGGCATCTTTTAATTTATTTTTATTTTTCCCCGGCTTAGCTTCGCTCGTTTTCGGCTCTATTACTTGAGGTTTTATGTCTAGAATCCCTGCTTCTCGCGGTTCAAAAGCCTTTGACTTATTCGGAATTCCCCTTCTTTTGACCTTAGTCTTTGTTACTGCACAGTTGCTAATTCTTAGGTATCCTTCAAACTTGTTCAGGTTTGTTATCTCACTTGCTAGAATTAGATCCTCAATTTTATTCTCAGATAAGGAACCGTGACCAACATGATCATCGGATACCTGCATTGTAGGCCGCTGTTTTAAAATCTCACGTTGCCCGAACGCTTTGGAGACATAAGAAGACGTTTCTACTGCATCTACTTTCATACAAAAAAACGCGCCAAAACTATTAAAGAACGTTTCTTTAATATTGTGGCCGTAGGTTTCTCCTATTGTGCCGAAATCCTGGATCCCGCACCAAACCGAACCGCCCTTACTCCTCGAATTTGTTAGAAAATTAACAAAAGTAGGCAGCTTTTGAAGGGTACCAAACTCATCTACGATCAGAAATAGTCGTCTATTAATGTCATCAGTAAGATCGATCCCCTTGGTAAGCATGATATCGATTATAAGAGATTGCAACGGTTTCAAAGTGGCTTGCTGACTTGGTTTGTTGGCAATAAATAAAAAACCTTTGCCTTTCTCAACCCAATCCTTAAAAGAAAAATCGCCGGAAGAATTGACAAGATATTTAAATGGGTTTACTTCTTTAGAAAAAGTCGCCATGAGGTCACTGCACCGCACGGATTGTTCTCCGCCTTCCAGATGTCTAATAAACCCCCAACATTCCGGAACTTTACGAAATTTTTCCCTTATGGCAGAAGGCTTTTCGCAGCACATATCCCACAAATCTTTATTTGTTCTCTTCTTTTTTGCGCAAAGATATAAGAGTATTCCTGCCAAAACATCTCTGGGCGCTTCTTCAAAATAACCACCTTTCCCATCTTTCTTTGGTTTATCAGGAATTAAACTATTAACGATTTGACCAACGTCAAGTTGTCTTATATCAATGTTTAAAGAGTTATCAATTTCATTAAAAATAGACCAGCGGATAGTCCTCTTGTCAAAAGGATTGAAAAGCAGATCCTTTTGGGGATCGTAAAATTTTTCTATATAATCACCTTTACAATCGTAAATAATTGCGCGAGCATTGCGAACTCTAAGGGACTGAATTATTCCATAGAGAAGAGTTGTTTTCCCAGAACCTGGCCTACCCACACAGAGACAATGCTCTGTCTCCAACTTCTTTGGCAATTTGACCTTGCCAATCCTTAACTCTCTTTTCCCTTTAGATACTCCCATAGCAATACGGTAAATAATACCGACAAAAGGGAAACGGTATTTTAAAGATCTTCTTTTTCTTAACAACTTATTTAACCGCCGTGGCGTTACTAACTGGCTGCCTCTGATTTCCTTTCCAGATTCTTGCTTTTTAGATTCACGACGAAATATGAAAAATGCGATTAGAATCACGAGAATAGGCGCCAAAACTGTGGCTCGGAAAGCAATTCTTGCTCTTCTCATAGCGGATTGATTATATCTATCCAATGATCTTGAATATTCAACGTTTTCCCTGCCTAACATGAGCTCTACAATTCCCTTTTTACTAGGAATTGGAAATGGAGCGGTTCTGCCAGGTAGAACCATAAAATACCAGAGACCAGCTGCTATTAGCCATGCAAAACATGCTATAATAAGAGTAATGAACCACATCTTAATTGTAGACTTGATACCATACTCCGCCCCGAAAAACCCTTTATACGTTGTGCTCATTCTTGTATTCCCTCCATTTCTTTTTCAATTAATTCGTCACAGACTTTTTTCATTTCATCCATTTTTTCTTCATCTTCATGGACTAAAATATTATAAATTGCCAACGTTACATGTTTGGCAAAAGTAGCATTTTCTACTGATAATGCTGTAAACCTTTCAAGAGTTTCTTTAAGTCTTTCTAATTTAGCTTCAAGTACTTCTATTTGATCCTCCCGTTCTTTTCCTTCCATTGCATTTCTAATTAACTTCTTAATAACCGCAGTGATATTTGTGTTTGTTTTCTTGGCTTCCCCATTAAGAAACTTTGCCTCTATTTCTACTGCTCTAAAACTAAATTTTTTTGTCATGTACTCCTCTGTCTTTTTATTATTTTATTACTCTCTTTATACAAAACTAATTTATGTTTGTCAATAAAAAAATTATCAAACCTGTCTGGCAGACTCAGGCTATCAAAACTATTTATAAAATATTGATTATGGCGAGCTCTTTTAAACCTTGTCCGACTTAATAATATTCTGTTATTAGAAAAAATATGCAATATTGTTGCATATTAAATAAAGTTATGATATTGTTGTGGAAAAGGAGAAATTTAACAATGTTAAAACTGGATAGAAAAAAGATTATTGCTGCGATTCAAGACGAAATATCCAATTTTCCAAAAGCCCGCTATTATCACCGGCTGCATGTTGCCCTATACGCTCTTAAAACAGGCAGTTGTTATAAAGCAGCCTCTGTTTATGGACATTCGCCTCACAGTATTTACAATTGGCTTCATCGCATCGAGGCAAATGGTCTGCCCGGCTTGCAAAAAAGTGCGCGTCAAGGACGTTCTCCCAGGCTTGCTATACAAGAAACGATATTGCCCGCGGATTTGTCACACTCGCCTAAAGAGTTTGGATATATTCAAAGTGCGTGGACTGGACAATTACTTTCACATCACCTAAAAAACACCCACCTAATATCTTTAGGTACCCGTCAATGCCAAAATATTTTAAAGCGTTTTAGATCTAACTCGCAAAATTCAAAAAGAAAAGAAATCTCTTAAAAAACTAAAATGATTATTAAAAAATTACCTGTAATTTTTTATTTAATACAGATCAAATGTGCGTAATTTTGTTTGCATAAAAACATAAAGACATTGACTCCGCAAGTTAAGTCCTTTTTAAAAATCTATTTATATACCATTAGGCTATCTGTTTTGTTATTATAGAATTTCGGGGTCGGTATGCACAAAATGTGCAAATATTTATTACTTTTTCTGTTTTTGCTTAAAAATCACTCAAAAACAGTGAAATGTAGGTACCTTTTTCGTTTATATATAATTTAAAAATATAAAATTATATTGTCTGACGCTCCTTTTTATTGCCTCTCTAAAACAAGAATATCTACTAAATATTCTAACTGCTTATCTAACAAGAAGATACGCTAAAATAATTTAAAAATATAAAATTATATTGTCTGACGGATTAACTTCTTGTCTTATAATAAGTTACAAGAAATAATATGCCTTTTTTAGCACCTGATGGTGCATCAGGTGTGATGAATTATATTAACTATCAAATACTTGTATAAGTTTTGCCTTCTTAATAACTATTCTAAATATCATTTTTTCTAAAAATGTAATGTAAATTAATTTGTCTAATGTTTTATTTTTTACTGTTTTATAAGTAGAGAAAGATTAAATATTTTTATAAACACTAAATAGGAGAGAGAATTATGAATGATGGAAAGGAAAAAGAAGTCGCCGTCCAGGAATTACTTGATGATATTGGCCAAAGTTTTCTTTACAGGTCCAGAATGTGGAAAAGAAAAATTTACTTTTGCCAGACTTCGATGCAACGGCTCTCACGATTTTTACGGAAGAAAAACGAAAATATTGAGAGTCCTGGATTGGATTTTATAATTAAGAAAGAAATTGGAATTTTGTCTTCCCGCTTAAAAAACATTGAATATTCTTTATGATGTTGTAAGCCAAAAAAAAGACCCCTGTTTTCACAAGGGTCTTTTAAGCAGCTGAGAAATTACTCTTATCTGTCAGTTCTTGTTTTTTGTAATGTCAATCTATCGCCGTAGAGGTTTTTAGCAATGTCCTGAATTTTCTGCTTTTGCCTGCTGATATCCTTTTGGTATGTATTAAGCTTTTGAGCAATCTCATTTTGTGTGTATCCCTCACACAAGAAACCAAAAACTTTCTTTGTTAAGCCTGATATTCGCTTGATAATAAGGTCTTTTAAGTCCGTTGCATAGATTTCCCCTAATAAATCTTTTTCGCTCTCTATATCAACGAAATTGTCCGTATTAACGCTTACAACCTCAATATCTTCGCGAATTCCATTGTCTATGCTTTTCCCAGCTATTAAATAATTAAACATACGATGCTTTGCATGTTGCCTTAAGTATGCATTATTATAAACTTTTTTCTCTTCCAGTTTGCAATAAATTGCTTCAAGTCCTATCTGGTAAACATCTTCTCTTAATCCGAAATCGCTTGTTAGCTTGGCTGCAATACCTTTTATTGCAAGTTCAAATTCGGCTAGCTGTTCTTCAATCTGTTTTTCATCCATGATTTTTTCTCCCCTTTGTTTGTTATTAATGACTACTTTTACTTCCTGCCCTTTTCCACTGGGCTGTTTTTTGGTTTGCATTTTCTTCTCCTTTCTTGTTTTTGGCTTCTTTAGTTCTTGTTTGCTTTTTGTTTTCATGAGTTCCTCCTTTTTTTGTGGTTCTGCCCTCTTCACAAAAAGCCCCACACCACTAAAGTTTGATTGAGCAATTTTGGACAATAGAGTTGTAAGCTAGATAGACTGTCACTCCTGCCGTTTTTTAAGGGAAGGATGACCTGGTTAAAAAAAGTTTAAAAATTTGGAACAAAATTTTGTGTGTCTGCTTCTTTAGAAAATTCATCAAGTTTTTTTAAAAAAAAGGGTAGGATTGACTTACTCTGGGCGAGGAGAGGGCAGGTTCTAAAAAACAGGAGGGGCTTGTGCCTATGAAAACAATAAACAAGAATCTCCGTAAGTTAAACAAGAAAGGAGCTGGGGCATCAAAAACCAAAAAATAGGCCAGTGCTGCCCTTGATGGAGAGATTTTTAAGAGAGGACTCCCCTCTCTTAAATTTTCTTCCGCTCTGTAGGCGATAATGTAAAGTGACCCAAAAGGATAATTCAGGATGGCCCAAAATTCCTATTACCTGGTCTGGCTTTAGATCCTGGCAAGATATGTTTGCCTCAGGGATTAGCAATCCTTTCTTCTCCGGAGACAAGCGGGAATTCATTAGCGAGCTAACCTTTTTTGCGATTTATCGCAAAGAAGTGATTGTCTCCGAAATCTTTCGGAGTTAATCAAGCGAACTATGCTGATAGTCCATTGGACTATGAGTAATAAAATCCCGTGCAGTTTACCCTGTTAGAAAAAGCTCCGTCTCCTAATGGGGACAAAGGCCCTGGCCATAGAAGGCAAACCTGGGCGCTCCGGACTGGAAAGTGGCCAAAGCCCGTCTCCCGACGAGAAAAAGCCTCTCATATCTGCTCTGCATTGCGATATCTCAGACCAGGCCAGTACAGATGTATAAGCAATTTCCCCCAAATTGCCCCGCTTTTTCTAAATAGGCCATTTGGTGATACAGCAACAAAGTGGGATTTCCCACTTGCCAAGTTTCTCCACAATGTTGTATATTTATACTGGAGGTGGAAAACATGAAAACATATGAAGTAGATGAAGAAATCACTAAAGAAAAATTCACATCAGTAGGATATACCACTTTGGATTCCAAAAACAGAGTGACCCTGGGAAATAGGATTATGGAAAAAGCGCCATTAGGCCGCATGGAAGTTGATGCCTTTGGAATTCTTATAGGAAGTGAAGGAGATATCCTGTTAAGGCCAATGGCAAACGTTCCAAGTAGAGAACTATGGATCTATCAAAACCCAAAGGTCTTAAAAAGCATCCAAAATGGGTTACAAGATGCCCAAGAAGGGGAAATTACCGAAGTAAAAGATGTTAAAGAATTTCTTAAAAAGTTATGAAATTCACACTGGGGTTTACCAGCACTGCAAAGGAACAGTTAAAAAAGCAAAAAAAGGCCGTAGCAAAAACATTGGGATTACTAGAACAAAACCCGAGACATCCAAGTTTACAAACTCATCCTTATTATTCAATTAACGGCCCTGGGGGTGAAAAAGTTTTTGAGACATATGCAGAGCAACACACACCAGCTGCCTATAGAATTTTTTTCTATTATAGTTCTACTACTAAGGGCAAAATCGTAATTTTAACGATAACTTCGCATCCTTAATCATAAACATAGGCTGTTTTGAGAAAAGTTAATAATTTTAATTATTTTTTACTTGACAACTTCCTTTAACTTCCTTTATATTATAATAAATGTAATCTAACTGGAGGTATTTATAAAATGGTGGAAAACGGCAATAACGACATTCTCACCATTGACCAAGCTGCCCAACTTCTAAAAGTTAGCTCCAAAACAGTTTACGATTTAGTTAGCGCTGAAAGAGTTCCTGGGAAAATTTTCGCTAAAAAAGTTGGCCGGTCGTGGCGCATTATGCGGAAAGAAATTGATAATTTTTTATCTGAAGAAAAAGACCTTTTTTATCAAATGCCACTTAAATAAAAAATGAAAAATCACGATAATTCACAAAATTGGGAGAAGAATAATTATATCCCATCAAATAGATTTTATACCGAAAAAGAAGAAGTAACTCTTAGGTTTTACCAAACTCCAAAAGCTTTATTTAATAACCCAAGATATAAAAACCTTCCGCTGGGACCTAAATTAATGTATTCAATTTTAAGGGATAGATTAGATCTTTCTATAAAAAATAACTGGAAGGATGAAAAAGGATATATTTATTTAATTTTTAGCATAGAAGAACTTTCTTCTCTTTTAGAGATAGATAGAAAAGCTGTTATGAGATATAAGAAAAAACTTGTTGATTATAAATTAATAATAGATAAAAGATTAGGGCAGGGCAATCCTAATAGAATATATGTTTTAAAACCTGAATTATTTACTATGGACAACCAGAAGTCCCAAAAAGGGACTTCTAAAAGTCCTAATACAGGACATCTAAAAGTCCCCAATAAGGACACTAATGATACTAACGTTAGTGATACTAAATTTATATCTAACGTTAATAACGCCTCTTTAAATAAATTAAATAAAAAACAAAAAAGATCCCCAGAAAAAGAATCTTTAGCAACTTTTATAGCTGAAGAACTAGAAGATGATCACTCATTAGGATTTTATAGAAAAATAGTAGATTTAATTCCTGGGAATATAATTTACGTTGCTTTAAGCGAAGTAAAAGATACACACTTAACAGGAAAGATTAAAAAAAATAAGGCTGCTTTATTTAACGCAATTATACAAACAAAAGCAAAAGAAAAGAATATAAATTTAAATATTAAAAAGTAATTAATTTTAATTATGGGAAAAATTATTTCAATAACAAATCAAAAAGGCGGAGTCGGGAAAACAACAACAACCCTGAATCTCGGAGCTGCAATTGCGTTAACGTTAAAAAACAAGAAAGTATTAATAGTAGATTGTGATCCTCAAGCGTCCCTAACGATTAGTTGCGGGATTAATATTAGAAACTTAAATAAATCACTATATGATGCAATAGCTAAAGAAAATGACGAAAAAGAACTAAATGTAAAAAAAATTATAGTTAAAACAAATATGAAAAACGTTGATCTATTACCTTCAAATATAGACCTTTCAAGAGCAGAAATTGAACTTATGAATATGTTAGATAGAGAAAGAATATTAAAATTTATTCTTAACCCATTAAAAAAAATATATAGTTATGTTTTAATTGATTGTCCTCCAAGTTTAGGAATTTTAACAATAAATGCCTTAACGGCGTCAGATGAGGTTATCATCCCCGTAGAAACTGATTATTTGGCTTTAAGAGGAGCAGAAATTTTAATTAATAAAACCATAAAAAAAGTAAAAAAGAAATTAAACCCAAAACTAAAAATTAAAGGGATTTTACCAACAATGCATAACGCGAGAACACTCCATGCAAAGGAAGTCCTTGATATGCTAAAAGAACATTTCCCAAACCTTGTTTTTAATACAGTGATAAAAGAGACAGTTAAGTTTAAAGAATCATCTGTAGATGGGTCTTCTATAATAGAATATGCTAGAAACTCGGAAGCAGCAAAAGCCTATTGTCAGCTGGCTAAGGAGGTTATATTAAATGGCTAAAAAGAAACCAAGCGTGGCAGGAAAAGTTGGCGAGATTTTTAAAGAAAAAAAAGATGAATTAACAGATGACTTATTTGACGTAAATGCGGCAAAAGGGATGATAAATATTCCAATATCTCGCCTCGTTCCAAACCCTAATCAACCAAGAAAAACGTTCTTTGAACAAACAATTAAAGAACTAGCCGAATCCATAAAAGAACAAGGGATTTTAAGCCCGATAATTGTAATGCCTCATGGAGATAAGTATGAAATTATAGCAGGCGAAAGAAGGTATAAAGCAGCAGCAGTAGCTGGATTAAAGGAAATCCCAGCGCTTATAAAAAAAGTCTCAAATAGTGAAGCACAAATAATTTCCTTAGTAGAAAACATTCAAAGAGAAGACTTAAACGATGTTGACCGTGCCTCAGCATTAAGAGAGCTTAAAACAAATCTTAAATTAACATGGGAGAAGATAGCGGGAAAGCTAGGCTTATCAAAAAGAAGGATATTAGACTTAGTGGGGCTACTAGATCTTCCTGAAGAAATAAAAAAAGATATCCGCAACAAAAAACTAACAGAAAAACACGGCAGAGCTTTAAGAAAATTGCTAAACAAACCGGAGGTTTTACGCGGTGTTTCCGCTTTTATTAAAGAAAAAAAACTGACCGGAGACGAAACCATAGGACTTACTAAAATTATAAAAAGTGAACCTGGGTTCACCCTAGAAAAAGCATATAATAAACTAATAGAATTAAAGACAGAGAAGGAAAAGACCAAACCTAAACACTCTTCGGTAGAATCCGCAATAATCGCAAGCAGACATTTAATGAACGCCCTTGAAGGAGTAGACTATAAAAAGTTAAAAAAGACGCATCGAGCGGAATTTAAAAATAATCTTATTAAAATTCAGCAAATAATTAAAGAGCTTTTAGAATTTATAAAAAACTCTCCATAGTTGTCAAAACAGGAGAACTCCAGGCAATTCTTTGATTGACCAAAATCGATTTTAGGGTATATACTACGAAATTATAGAGTATTTTGCTCTTAAAGGTTTATGCTTCTTATGAAGTGTAAACCTTTTTCGTTTATAAATAATATAAAAAGGAGTTCGACCCCATCTAACTAATTATTATATACTGCTATTTTCCCGCACGAATTCCTCACTGAGGCCATTATAATTCCACAAGAAATTAGATGAAATGTCCAACTGGTACATAAAATTATAAACAGCACTAATTATTATATCTCGCACTATAGTGCCATGGATATATACTGGACATCAAGAAATGGGAAATATCGTTGGTGCTTAAATGATAGAGTCACGAAATTTATCATGATGTCCCTGTTTATTCCCATTCTAAAAAATTGTTAGTTTGACAATGTCCTCTGAAGATGTAGAATAGAATTAAAGAATTTGGATAAAGTTGTGGCAATTAGATAACCAAATTAAAATGGAGGAAAAGATATGAATACACAACATCTATTAGATAGAATTACCATCAATCCTGATGTAATGGTTGGCAAACCAACTATTAGAGGTTTAAGAATTACAGTCGACCAGATCTTAAAAGCCTTAGCTGGTGGAATCACAACTAAGGAATTGCTTGAAGACTATCCCGAGTTGGAGTCTGAGGATATTCAGGCAGTTTTACTTCATGCATCTGAATTGGTTGGCGAGGAGCAAGTTTTCAAACTCGCAATAGGCACTTGAAGGTGAAGCAAAAGAGTTTAAAATTTTTAGTTGATGTTGGAGTTAGTATAAAAGTTGAGCGTTGGCTTATAAATCATGGATATGATACAAAAAGCGTTAGAGATATAAATCCTCAAATGCTTGATGAGGAAATACTAAGGATAGCGGTTTCTGAAAAGCGAATGGTTATTACTATGGATAAAGATTTTGGAGAGTTAGTGTATAATTCTGGATTGCCACATACAGGTGTTTTATTGTTAAGGCTTGAAGAAGCTGCGTCTGAGGAAAAGGTTAAAGTTATAGAAAATATTTTAGAAGAATATTCTAATAATCTTTTAAATAAGTTTTGTGTTTTTAAAGATGAAAAATTGAGAATTAGAAAATAAGAGGAGGGAACAATGGCAAAGAAAGCAGAAGCAAAGCTCTATTCATTAAGAATAGGCAAAAAGGAAGACAATGTGTTTAAAGGTAAAGGAGCAAGACAGGCTGCTTTAAAGGCTGCTTCCAGAGGATTGAAGGACAGCGATGGTCTGATCAAGCTAAGAGAACATGGGCAGAAAAAAGATGGCAAGTGGAGAATACATATATTTAAGGGTTCTGTAGCGAAAGTCGCAAAACCTGCTAATGCACCTGCATGGATGCCAGATACAGTAAATAAGCCCGCAGTAAAGAAACTTCGTGTTGAGAAATTAGATAAGATATAATAAACTATCCCTGCGAAGTAATAGTTCGTCTGTGAAGCCACAAAAGTACTCGGGACTACGAATCAGGAAGCTCCTTGCGTAAGCTAGGAGTAATTCACTCCCTTGAATCGGGTCATAATCGGGTCATTTAGAGATAGAGAGATAGTGCGAATTGCGGCCTGCTCCAGCAATATCACAAATATTCTTTTTTGCTAAATCTTGAAGTTGCCTATGTACCCAGAATGAGATAAAATTCAGAGGCAAGGGACTCAATGTTCCTGAAATAGGTATTTTGTGGATACCCACTGCTAAAAATGAAGCTATTGCAAATTATATTATAGAAGCAGTAAAAGAAAAGAGATGAAGAGATGGCCAAAAGGAAAGAAATGGGGACTAAAAATCTAATCAAAATGAAGAAGCTTGAAGGTTATAGCAAATTAGTTGATTCTATTGGTGAATTATTAGGATTGGCAAGGAAACAAGTTGCAAGGATTATCAATGCTATTTTGGTTGAGACGTACTGGAAAATAGGGGAAAGAATTGTAGAGTATGAGCAGAAAGGGGGCGAAAAAGCTGAATATGGAACAAAATTACTGACAAGATTATCCAAAGATTTAAGATTGAGGCATGGCAAAGGATTTAGTAAAAGCAATGTGTACCTGATGAGATCGCTCTATATAAAATATCCAAAATTCCAGACACTGTCTGGAAAATTATCATGGAGTCATTATGGTGAACTTTTGAGCATCACTGATGATTTAGCAAGATCTTTTTATGAGAAGCAATGCATCAAAGAAAACTGGTCAGTGAGAGAGATTAAAAGACAAATTAATTCCGCTCTTTTTGAGAGAATTGCACTAAGCAAAGATAAAAAAGGCGTATTATTGCTTGCTAAAAAAGGGCAGGTAATAGAAAAAGAGGAAGACATTATAAAAGATCCTTATGTGCTTGAATTCTTGAAAATTCCCGAGAAATATCGATATACGGAGAAGGAATTAGAGCAGAAGTTGATTAATAATCTACAGAACTTTTTGTTAGAGCTAGGGAAAGGGTTTGCCTTTGTCGGCCGTCAATACCGAATCACACTTAATAATACCCATTTTTATGTAGACTTAGTTTTTTATCATACAATTTTAAAATGTTTCGTTTTAGTAGATTTGAAAGTAGGCAAAGTTACACATCAAGATGCCGGACAAATGAATATGTACCTAAATTATTTTAAAGCAGAAGTGAGCGCTGATAATGATAGTCCGCCAATAGGCATTATCCTTGGAGCAAAAAAGGATAATATCTTAGTAGAATATGCGTTAGGCTCCATCTCTAACAAATTATTTGTCTCACGATATAAGTTATACCTGCCAAACAAAAAAGAGCTAACACAAAGATTAAGGTATTCGCTGGAATCTAAGAACAACAAGGGGTTCTAGACAAAGAACCCCTTGTACCTAAAAGTTGTTTTGACAGTAATTGCCCTATGCCTCATCTGTATTGTCGCAAAAGATTTGCCTTTAGTTTCAGAAGCGCAGGCTTCGTCAGAGGTTATAGATGTTAATATCGTGAGTGTTGCTGGACGCAAGTTCGGCATTACCGATGTGGATATTATTCAACCGTGTCTTCCAGTGAAAATCTCCAGTTTCTCGTCACGAGCTCAGTGCTAGTTAATGGCTTTGGATTGAGAATTTGAAAGGAGCTATAAATGACCGAATTACGAAAATATCAAGAACAATTTGAAAGAATGAAACGATGTTATAGTCAGTTTCAGACCATAGATTTAGGAATAAGGCATGATCGTAATACAGACTATTATCAAGATATTGTGTATGCATTTTTCATAAATTGTTATCATCTAAAAGATTGGATTATAAGCGACAAGACAGTTAAATTAAAAAATAAAGAAAGGGAAGTAGAAAATTTCATTTATGACAATAAATGCATGAATACTTGTGAGAATATTTGCAATGGTATTAAACATCTAAACTTAAAAAAAAGTAAATTAAAAGGACGAAAACATGAACTAAAAATAGGTGATTCAAAAGGAACAATTTATAGCGCAAAATATAATATTGTGTCATTAGGTGTCAATAAAGATGCTTTTGAGTTAGCCTCAGAATGTGTTAAGAAGTGGGAAGAATTTATTAAAAAGAATATAAATTGATGTATGGTGTTAGATAGTAGTCTTGATGTTAAACTATCAATTGGATATGCTGATTACTGGAAGCAGGCATGATGAAAACGAGAAAAGAGAAAATAAAACAGGAACTTAAAGAACACTGGCCCTGCATAGCTAATGTTGCGTGGATAGTTATATTAATTATAGTCGGATTCGCTTTAGTCGGGGTATGTCCAGCGAGCATTATAGGAGCTATCTTTTTAGGCACAATCGGCTTAGTATTTATAAAGGGTGAAGATTGGTAATGAGCTTGTACATAATACTTAGTGGTGGCTGATAACAGATGTTGCGCCCCTTTTTTATTGGGGGCTGGCAGTATAAAGTTGATATAGGGGGTGAGTAGATAATGGATTATTGTGCAAGTGAACGTCAGACAGATAGAATAACTAATAAGTCTTTTACAGAGCTTACAGGACAAGAACACTTAATAAATATAGGATTATGGATAGTAATAATTGCTATCGGATATGGTGTATATGCACTGTGTGGTATCTTTCGGAAAAGCAGAAGAAGATAGTAAAAAAGGTTGCTTAGGAGTTGCAATACTGATTATGTTAAGTCCTGTTGTTTTTTTAATTGTTGGATATTTTCTTTTGAGTTAAATAGGTAAATATGTTGAGAGAAAAATGAATAATCAGCTATACTTGGATGATATGAAAAGAAAATATTATATAGCAGAGATTATAGCTTTTGAGAAAACATATAAACATAAAATTTTTCCTATTTTTGAGAATATTGAGCAGGAAGCTGATAAATTCGCCCAAGAAAAATTTGAAAAGTTGTGCAGAAATAATGCATATAATGAATATGCAGATGAAGCAAGTTTTGCAGAGTCCACAAATGATGAAACTATTTCTTATTATGGAGAATTATCCATTGCTAAATATCAGATAACAGCAACTTCTATATCGAGTCTTTATCATTTATGGGAACAGCAAATAAGAAAGTTTTTGTTTTGTGAAATTAGTCATTCAAAAAATTTAGATTTTAAGAAATTTTGTTGCAATGTGATGGATGACATAAAAGAAAGATTGCCAAAATATAATATTGAGATAGAAAAATTTAGCACATATAACAAATTGAATGAACACAGGTTGCTTACTAATGTAATAAAACATGGTGATGGAGATTCAGCTACAAAGTTAAGAAAAATTAATGAAACTTTATTAAAAAAGAATGATTTTTCAAATTTTTTAGATACTACTTTTTTAGAGAAAAATTTAAACATAAACCAAGATTTGTTTTTTGACTATGCTAAAAATATAAAGGAATTTTGGAACGAATTACCAGGGAGAGCATTTTTATGCGAAACTAAAAGTTGTAAATTAAAAAAGGAGAGCGGATAGATGAATAAAAGATTTGGAATTTTAACAATTTTAATTGTATTTCTTTTTTGCAATAAGGGTTTCTCGCTTTCCCCGTTATCGGGACGCGAAAGCCCAGAGAAAATCGCCAAAATGATTGAAATGTATAAACAAGCACTTCATACAAATCCTTATGATAAGTTTGCGTATGGCTATTTAGGAGCGGCCTATAGCAGTCTTGGCCGCGACGAGGAAGCGATTAAAGTATACAAGCAGGCTATTAGCCTTGATCCTGACAGTGATTTTGCATACTTTGGCTTAGGGGCGACTTATTACAAACTTAAACGTTACCCTGAAGCCATTGAAGCATTTAAACAGCTTATCCGCATAAAGCCTAATCTTGCATCTGCCTATGACTCTATAGGTATGAGTTATGGCAAATCTGAACGTTATCAGGAAGCAGCTAAGGCATTCAAACAGGCTATTAGCATAAAACCTGATTTTGCCGAAGCGTACGGCAATCTTGGCATAACCTATGGTAAACTTGAGTGCTACTCTGAGGCAGTTGAAGCATATAAGCAGGCTATTCGTATCAAACCTGATTATGTCCGCGCACACCAATCTCTCGGTGAGAATTATGTGTCACTTGAGAATTTCGATTTAGCATTAGAGCAATATAAAATTCTCAAAAATCTAGACAAGGATTCGGCCAGTAAATTATTTGATATGTTGCCTGCACATACTCAAGCTGCTTTTGACGGGCTTGAGAAAAAAAGAATGCATGAAAGAATATATGATAAAAAATACCAATATGAGAAACAAAAGGCTCTTGCTAAGATACTCGCGTTTGACGAACAAGCCGCATCCATATATAGAAAAGATATATATGGAAGAGTAGGTGAGTATGCAGCAGAAAAATTATACGCGCAGCCAGATGTATTTGCTTTCTATAAAAAGTGGCAGCCTTGGCGTATAAAAGATGACAAAGTTAGACGTGCCTGTTATGCAGATATACAGGCAATGAATAGGCTTGTAAAACAAGAGGAAACAAGCCATTTGCAAAAAATAGATAATTTGCAGGAGAAAGTATTTATACTCCAATGGCTGACAGAAGGCATAAAAAGAGGCGTTGTTACCAGTTCTGCTAAAATATACGATAAACTGATATCACATTTACACAGTCACATTAAGGAAGTAAATATATTGCTTAGTGAATATCAAAAAAAATCTGATACAGGGGAATTTGCCGTAACTCCAAAACAGAAAGCGGAGATAACAGCCCTTGAGATAATGAAGAAAAAACTTGAGAAACAAATAGATGCCCTCACTGGCAATCTGGAGTCCGCAACGAAAAAGTCAGAGGAAGTAAAGCGTAAGTCAATATTCGCGCATATCAAAAACATAAGAATGTTTATGTGGAAACCGCACTCTGTATTTGAAAAGAACGGCAATGTTTTTATTGCTGATAAGAAAGGACAGACTAAACAATTAACATTTTCAGGCAAAGACTCTCAGCCAAGCCTGTCTTCCGATAAAAAGGCTGTCGTGTTTGTAAGGGCTGTTCCTGATAGGAGAGTCGGGATAGATATCAGGTTAGAAGAGGATGTGGAAGCTAACGAAATCAGGACTATTGACATAAAAGGAAAGAATCCTGAGCTGATTGTAAAAGCGGGCAGGATACCGCCTGTAGGATGTAGATTTCTCGCTAGGCTAAATTCACCGCAGTTCTCTCCTGATGGTAAAAATGTATATTTTATGACTATGTCGTGGGGTACCTCAGATGCTATTTGCAGAGCAGCCATAGATACGAAGGAATTATGCTATATAAGACCAGGCAATACTCTTGAAGTTATTAAAAAAGGAAAATACGCAGGATACCTGATCATAAAAGACCACAGATATTTGTTGGGCGGCGGATCATATGACTGGTTTAGGCTTTTGTATCCTGATGGGAAAGAGTGTTCTGTAATAGGGAAAACGGATAAGAATTTTAAGGACATGTATGTTAAATAAGTCTTTTGCAAGAGACAAAATGAAACGCATATTGAATCTTTGCGCATTAGCTTTATTATTTTTGCTTTCAATATCCGCACACGCACGCACTGAATCAATTTTTTTGGAGAATATGAAGGTAGCTATGAAGGAGGACAATGCTCCAGATGTAACTCCTTATGGAAGTTTATATGCTGTGTCTGAAAAGAACGGCAATATTTTTATCACTGATAAAAAAGGACAGACTAAACAATTAACATTTTCAGGCAAAGACTCTCAGCCAAGTTTATCTCCCGATGAAAAAACTGTAGTGTTTGTGAGAAACACTCCTGATAAAAAAATCAAAGTGAATATGGGACAAAAAGATGAAGTAGAAGCTAATGAAATCTGGATCATTGACGCAGACGGGAAGAATCCCAAGCTGGTTATAGAGGCAGGCAAAGAAAGTCTAACCCCCAAAGGAATGGAAGCTCATAGGCTGGCGAAAGAAAAAGGAATTGAAGCTCCCAAAGGAAAGGAATTGACTATAACTCTTGCAAAACTGAGTTCGCCTCAGTTTTCTCCAGATGGTAAACTGCTATATTTTATGAGTATGAGATGGGTTACCAGTGACGCAATTCATATCATGAATTTAAATAACAAGTTTGTATGCTTTGTAACTGATGGCAATAGCCTTGAAGTTATTAAAAAAGGGAAATATACAGGACACTTAATCGTTAAGAAACATAGGTATTTTTTAGGCGGCGGTTCGTATGATTGGTTCTATCTTTTGTCTCCTTATGGAATAGAAAACGCTCCTCTGGGAGAAACGGATAAGAATTTCAAGGATTTGTTTATTAAATAGATATCTATTTAAGCTCAAGGTAATAATCGCGTAATAGGGGTCACAAGGGGATTCATGCATTTTATATTGGTATAGAATCTCCCGTAAAACTAAACATTTATGGAACTTTTCCCCTATCTGGGGTTCTTTGTCTAGAACCCCCAGTATCTGGAAAATTATAAACCGTGCCATAAAACCCTTGCCTTCTGTTACTTTTGACTTTTTCTGCATCCTCATGCTATACTTATGTATATGGGAACAAGCAAAAAGGAGATAAAATGACCGTTAAAGCTAAAATTTTTCAACCAATTACCATTAATCAACCAACAGTCTTGATACCTTTGGAAACCTATCAGGAGCTTCTTGTTGAGGCTGGGCACTTGGAAACACCCATTTTAAATAGAGAAATTTCTGCTGCCAGAAAAAGATTTAAAAATGGGAAAGCGATGGATTGGAAAAAGCTGAAGAATGAAATCTCCTGATTTCCAGGTTAAGCTTGATACCCGGGCAGCTAAGGACCTGCGTAAATTAAGTCAGAAAACTCCCGTCATTACTCCTTCTCTCATTAAAGCTATTGATTCTCTTTCCTCAAATCCTTATAGGGGTAAAGCTCTTAAAGGAGACAAAAAAGGCTGCTATTCTCACCGAGCTGGAGAGTATCGAATCATCTATGAAATTTATCAACTTCAAAAAACAGTTCATATCATCCGCATTGGCAATCGCAAAGAAATCTACCGGTAAAACCCCTAATAGAAGAAACTGTGTGACAAGCAGTTAAAAAAACGTCCGTTTTTTTAACTAAAAAATTACCAAAAAGCTCACACATTTGACATATCTTTCACTATATAGTATGCTTTCAACAAATGTTGAAAACTAATATAATGGAGAAGCTAATAGGATGAAAGTCAAGGAGATAAGACAGCAAATCTTAAAAGACGTATCTTCTTTATTGCTTTCACTTAAGATTAGTAAGATAGAACTGGATAAGAGAATTTCTAGCCAGAGATTTGATTTAGCATTTAAGATAAAAACACAGAATCGGCAAGAATGGCTTTTGCTTTGTGAAATCAAGGAACTCTTACAGCCACGTATGGCTCGTGAAATATCCACCCGATTTAAAGAAAATATCGCAAATTTAAATAAAGTTTATCCTATTTTGATAACTACTTTTCTGGGAGAAAGAACAAGGGCAATTCTTAAAAAAGAAGGCGTGGGCTATCTAGATTTAGCGGGTAATTGTTTTTTAGAATTCAATAATGTTTATATAGAGAGAATTGTGGATAAGAATCCTTTTGTTGGTAAAAGAAAATTAAAAACAATATTTAAACCAGTATCAAGCCGTATTTTGAGGGTGTTACTTGAAGAGCCTAAAAAAAACTGGAAGATATTGGAATTATCAAAAATTGCAGAAGTGAGTCTTGGCCAGACCTCTAATGTTTGCCGTTGGCTTTTAGATGAGGAGTATCTTAAAAAAGACCATGGCTTTTATTCTTTAACCGAACCAGGTAAACTTTTGGATGAATGGCGTCAAAATTATACCTATACACAAAACAAGATGTTTGCTTACTATTCCTTTGAACAGAATCTTGAAAAGTTAATTAAAAAAGTTCTACAAATTGGCAAAGATAAAAGTTTAGAATATACTTTAACACTTTTATCTGGCGCTTCTCTAGTTGCCCCATTTATCAGGGGTATATCCAGTTTACAGATGTATATTGCTGACAGTGAGGCTCTTTCTAAATGGGTGCGTTTACTTGATCTTCGGCCAGTAGAATCAGGAAGTAATATTTCTATGTATATCCCCTATGATGAAGGTGTGTTTTATAAGACACAAAAAGTAAATGGCATTAAGATAGCAAGTAACATCCAATTATATCTTGATCTCTATAGTTATCCTGCACGAGGTAGAGAACAGGCTGAATTCTTAAGAAGATCAAAAATAAAGTTTTGATGAAATATGGTTAAGAGATTAATTACCGATTTAGATACGCGACTCGTAGAGGCGTCAAGATCTATACTCTTAGAGATAATGACTATATTGGGTGCTTATAGAAAATCACTTATTTTGGTAGGTGGATGGGCGCCTTACTTTATTATAGAGAGTTTTAAATCTTCTGATGATGATTTCATTCATGCAGGTTCTCTAGATATTGATATTGCTGTTAATCCCAAGAAGATTTCTGAAGTTGAATATAAGTCAATACTTAAACTTATAGAAGAACAAAATTATACCCATTCTTTAGACAAGGAAGGCAGAGCTATCCCTTATGCTTTTGAAAAAAACATTTCAATTCCAGGGTATAAAGATAAGCAGCCGATAGAGATTGATTTTTTGGGGCCTGAATACGGTGGTAGAGGAAAACGAAAGCGTCATCAAATAGTCCAATCAGAGTTGTTTATACGAAAAGCCAGGGGTATAGATATTGTTTTTGAACACTGTTTTATGTATAGGTTAAAAGGGAAGTTGCCCAAAGGGGCATGCAATGAAATAGAGATCCATGTAGCTGATTTAGTTTCCGCATTAACTATGAAAGGCATAGTCCTTGGTGCGCGCTACAGCGAGAAGGATGCGTACGATATTTATTCCCTAATTTCTCATTACAAAGATGGCTTTAGTTCAGCAGCAGAAACGATAAAACCTTACCAAAAAGATAAACTTGTGAATGAAGGGATAGAAAGCATTAGGCAGAAGTTTAAGACAAAAGATTCTATTGGCCCACAGTGGGTGGCGGATTTTCTAGTTGGTGGTAGAGAGTCCTCGAGCGAAGAAAGACAACGCTTAGTAACAGATTCTTATATGCAGGTTAATGAATTTTTGACACTGTTGTCAAAGTGATTTAGATGTTTTGTATTACTGTTTCTGCATCAGAAGTTTCAAAGAAGCTTGAATTTGTATAGTTTTCAGGAAATTTCCAATGTCAGCAATTACACATAAGGCACCTCATTATTGCACACCGTAATTTAGTGGTACATTATAGCAATCTCAAGCAGGTCATTTTCTTTGCTTCTTAAAAAATTAATTGCTAAACTCCTATTCTTTTCTTTGTAGATATTAAATATCGTGAAAAAAATTAACTATTTATCTTGCAAAATTGGACAAATGGACACGCTAAATTCATTGGCAGAATTATTTTTGCCAGGGTTCTTACATTTCCGTTAAAGAACTATAGAAATATCATTGAAGAAATAGAACATTCCAAACTTTTCAAACAACCACCATTAAGTATCAAATTCCTGAGTGAATCTTGCCATACTTGGGAAAAGGAAGAAAACAAATCTTCCATGGTAATCGCTAAGATAGAAAAAATTGGAAATAGTCTCACTACAAGATATACCTATGAAGGTTTTAACAAAATATATCTAATTGATAAGCTCTTTGCCAAAAAATTATATGTCAATCCGAGTATGAGGTCTATGTTATTCCGAATCAGGCGCATAAGCTCAAGGAATGAACTCACTCATAGGATAATAAAGGGCATAATAGAGCATCAGAGGAAGTTTTTGAACACAGGCGAGCCAATTGATTTGTCGCCATTCAGCCAGCTTCAGCTTACTAATTGGATTAACAGGGCCCAGAAAGATCCAGATTCTGATTTCTGTTATCTGCCATCTGTCATCTGTAATACTTGGGTTTCACGATTGGTAAATAGACTTTCCATTATTATGCCTTCCGGAGAGGAGAGGAGATTAAAGTCGTTCTTTCCAACACAAAAGGATATAAATAAAAATCTCATAAAACTGCTGCTTGACAAAGAGAACGAAGATATGCAGTCGGGTAGATTAAAAAAGCCTTATACAGATAGTGAACTGGGAGAGATGCTTGAAGCATTGCTTCGGGGAAAATTTAAGCAATACTATTCTCTTTCCAGATGGACAGTGGGTCATTGCAGGAAAGACATGGGGATTCCTCCCGCGAAGAGGAGGATCTCAGGATATAAATATCCGCCCCTTTCTCTAAACTTTTCTGCCTACCATCCCCTAACCAAAGAATCTATTCAGCAAAATTGCTCCACGGTCTCTGGAGTTTATGAGTTTTGTGTTAAGCATAATAAGGGAATAGAATATCCCCATGGTGCTACAAAAGTTCTCTATATTGGGAGCACTACTAATATAAAGAAAAGATTGAGAGACCACTTGAGTCGAGGGAATAAAAACGGCAGTATTAAAAAATTTCTAAAAACCCACCAGTGTCTTTTTAGATACATTAAATTTCCCCATGCATGGAAAGAGGAAGAAAGGAAGCTGCTGGAACTGTTTTTTTCTACTTATGGCAGCTTGCCTAAGAGTAATAAGTTGAGAGGGTAGAGGATGCAAAATTTGACATTCTTTGAATGCAGTGATACTATTTTTATAAGGTTAGCTGGATAGTGAGGATTTTAAATATATTTTAATTTGTAAATCTGGAGTAAAAGCTATGGTTCTTGCAGAAGCAAGCAAGCAAGCAAGCTTTTTAAAACAAAAACAGAGAGATTATAGACCCAAGTGTTATTCAAATTAGCACTTGGGTTTTTTTATTTTCTGATGTGGAAAATAGCAAAGGAGCAAAATATTAAATAAGAAAAAGAAGGGATAAAAATGGCTAAAAAAAAGAAAAAAGAAGAAGAGGGTTTAGATATTGATTTTGGTGTAGGGAAACTCGGTTTAGGAGGGCTGTTTAAAGGTATTGAGAAGTTAGTTGACCTGGCAGCAGATTTAAAGGAAGCTGGAGGGGAGATTAAAAAAGAAGGTGAAATAGACTTGAGCCATCTCAAAAAAGGTATGAAGGGAGTCTTTGGCTTTTCCGTAAAAAGCGCAGTGGGAGGGAAATCAACAGTTGAGACATTCGGCCACAAAATTAAGAAGACCCCTAAAGGGCCCACGGTTGAGGAAGAGAGAGAGCCTATCATAGATGTATTTGATGAAAAAGATGAGATTAAGATATATGCTGAGATGCCAGGGGTAACTAAAGAGGATATAAAGTTGGATTTAAAGGGAGATATCCTTGATATTTCAGCGCAGAGCGGAGATAAGAAATACCATAAAGAAGTTTTACTTCCGGCAAAGGTAAAGACTAAAACAATGAGTTCTTCCTATAAGAATGGTATTTTGGAAATAAAAATAAAGAAGTGATGTATGACATTAACTGGATTAAGAGAAGGTACGTTAAAACTGATTTTATTCGGAGGGAAAGGTGGCGTAGGAAAGACAACCTGTGCATCAAGCGCAGGTTTTTATTTAGCTAAAGATTTTAAGACGCTCCTAATTTCAACAGACCCGGCGCATTCGCTCTCTGATAGTTTAGAACAAAACATTGGCAGTAATATAATAGAGGTAAAAGAAGCAATTAAACTGGTTGAGAATCAGAGGTAATGAGAAACAAACCACAAATCTTGGTAATTGACGATGAAAAAGATATTCGCGTCCTTTTTAAGGATATCTTGACATCAGAAGGCTATATTGTATTGACAGCCTTGGAAGGAAAGAGCGGTCTTAAAATAGTAGAAGAAAAGAAACCAGATATTGTTTTGCTGGATCTGAAGATGCCCAAAATGAATGGGATTGAAATCCTTCGCCGCATTAAGAGAATAGATAAGAATATAGTTATCATTATAATAACAGGCTATGGAACTATGGATACAGCTCGCATGTCTATGAAATTGGGAGCCTACGATTACATTACTAAACCATTCGACCTAAATCATGTAAAAGCAGTCATTAAGGATGGACTGAAGTCAACTCTCCAGTCCTTTGTGGATCAGATGAAGGAAAGAAAAATCTTGAAGGATATCCGGTCTAGGCAAACTATGCTTGCTAGGGTGAAGCGTTGCAAGGAATCTCATGCATGTTTGTGGGAGATAGCCATAAGAACCTTTGTATTAGGTGATGACAGCATCATGGGCGAGTGGATGGAGAATCCTGAGGTGGGCAAAGAAGAAAAGTTAGGATTAATACAAATTGCCCAGATTCTTAAGGAGAATATGGCAGAAAAAGTAAAAACATGAAGATTCTGGGAAGATAGCATGGTTGAAGAGGGACTTATGCAGATTTTAGAGAGGGTATACGAAGAGAAGGGCTTTGACTTCAGACAATATAAGGAATCCAGCTTAAAACGAAGAATACAGAGAAGGCTGCGAGCTACAAAGGTAGAATCGTATAAAAATTATGTAATACTAATAGATACTGATCCTAAAGAATATGATAAGTTAATAAATATTCTTTTAATTAATGTTACTGAATTTTTTAGGGACAAAGAGGCATTTGATATTATTAAAAATGAGGTCTTACCAGATATTATTGAAAAGAAGATAGAATCTAAGCTAAAGATATGGTCTGCGGGCTGTGCTACTGGAGAGGAAGTGTATTCTATCGCTATATTATTAAATGAGACATTAGGAGCTAAAAGGGATAATTTTGAAATTTCTATCTATGGAACTGACATAGATAGGGATAATCTTACTAAGGCAGAAGAAGGGGTATATAAGCCTGAAATAGCAGATGGTAAAATTATGGATGAAATTTTAAATAAATATTTTGATATGAATAGCAGTCTAAGGATAAAAGACCTTATAAAAAGGAATTGCTTTTTTAAGTTTCATGATTTGGTATTAAATAAGCCTCTTGATGAGGTTGATCTTATTCTTTGCCGCAATGTTGCGATATATTTTGAACGGGCGCTTCAGGAGAAAATATACATGGATTTTTACAATGCACTTAATGATGGAGGATATCTTTTCTTAGGCAAGGCAGAGACCTTAATCGGCCCAGCACGAGAAAGATTTAAGGTAATAGATAAACGATGGAAGATTTATCAAAAAGGAGGATTAATATGAGAATAGGTCAAAGATTGACTATCGGGTTTATAGGAATTGCTTTGTTAGTTGGGGTTGTTGGATATTTAGGGCTTAACAGTATTAAAAGAATAAACGAAAGTGCGCACAACATGGATATAGCACATTATGCCTATGAAAAAATTGCAAAACTTGAAGCAATGGTGTTAGACCAAGTCCACGAAGGCATGCACCTTCTCTCTTTTGAAGAAGAAGCTTGCATAGAAGCATTTAAAGAAATTGGAGAAGGTTTTCGAAAACAGTTAGAAGAGACAAAACTTGTAGCAGCTCCAGAGTTACAAGAAAAATTTCAGACTCTCAAAGCATCACATGAAAAATTTGAAAAAATGTTTGATGAAGTGGTGAAAGCACATTATGCGGGACAACTTGCAACTAAACAACAAAGACATGATATACATGGAGTATGGTGTCCAATCTCAGACGAGGCAATAGAACTAAGCAGAGAATTACAACTACCGTATATTGAAATAGTAAAACAAGAGTGTAAAAAGTCAGAACAAATAATAGCCAGTGCTACTAGAAATACCATTTTTGTAAGTATAATAACACTACTTTCAGCAATTATTTTGGGTTATGTTATCTCCAGAACTATTTCGACCCCTATCACAAAACTGAGGGATACAGCAAATGAGATTGGTAAAGGCGACTTGAGTAAACGTGTAGAGATTAAATCTCACGATGAGGTTGGAGATTTAGCTACTTCATTTAATCAGATGACTGATGAGATACATAAGAGAAACGAAGAACTTCAGACCATAAATGAAGAGATTCGCTCTATCAATGAGGAGCTGGAGACCTCGAATGAGGAACTTAGAGAGAAGACCCAGAATCTAGAGAGGTTCCATAAGATAGTAGTTGGCCGGGAATTAGAAATGGTCAAACTAAAAGGAGAGATAAATTCTCTGCTTAAAAAATCAGGACAGCCTAAAAAATATAAGGTGTCTTAAGAAGATGAAGAAACCTTCTATTCAAGAAAGAAATTGGGAGATGTCTTTTAACGCCATTACAGATTTGATTTCGGTCCAGGATAGAGATTTCAAGATTATCAGGGTAAATAAGGCTTATGCCGATGCCTTTAAGATGAAACCCGAAGAACTCATCGGCAAGACTTGTTATGAAGTGGTCCATAAGACAAGAGAACCCTGCCCGAAATGCCCTCATAGGCAGGCGCTGGAAACCAAGAAACCAGTGAAGGAAGAATTCTTTGAACCGCGCCTTGGACTTTATCTTGCAGTATCTGTCGCGCCCATATTTGATAAAAGAGGCGAAGTTACCGGCACTATCCATATGGTTAGAGACATCACCGAGCTCAAGAAGGCACAAGAAGAAATTGCAAAAGCCAAAGTAGATGCAGAAAGTCTTATTAATTCCATGAGTGATGGATTATGGGTTCTTGATGCAAAGGGCAATACAATAGATGTTAATCCAACCATGGTAAAGATGTATGGTTATAAGAACAGGGCTGAGTTGATGAAGAAGAGTCCAGTTGATATTACACCTAAGAGAGACTTAGACAAAACTGCCAGACTTGTTAAAGCAGCGCTTAGTGGAAAAACTGCCAGCGACGAAATTAATGCTATTAAAAAAGATGGGAAAGAGATTTCAGTGTCAATTGTAGCTACAGCTATGAAAGATGCTGAAGGTAAAATAACTGGAGCCTTTGCTGCAATAAGAGACATCACCGAGCTCAAGAAGGCACAGGAGAAAGAGAAGAAAAGGACCAAAGATTTAGAGCGGGCCCAGCAGGCAAGCTTAAATATCATGGAGGACCTGGATAGAAGAAGCAAAGAATTAGAAGCGTCTATGAATGAACTGAGGAGTACGCAAGAGAAGTTAATACAGGCAGAGAAGATCGCTGCACTGGGCCGACTCACTGCGGCAGTTGCCCATGAGCTTAATAATCCATTAGCTTCGATCATAGGATTTTCCGAGGCGGTTCTTCTCCGTGGTTTGAGGAATAAAGAGTTGAATAGGGATAGGTTAAAAAATAGTATAGACAGAGTACTAAATAATGCCTATCGCTGTAAGAGTATCATCAACCGCCTGTTGAGTTATGGAGAAGGTTTTGCCGCCGAGTTTAGTCTCGTGGATATAAATGAAACGATAGATAAGTCTATCTCTCGGGTTCTGGGTCAGACTGGCCTAAAGGGGGTAAAAATAGTAAAAGAATATTCTAATAATATCCCCAAGATTATGGGGCGCAAAGTTCAATTATCTCAAGTCTTTCTAAATATCATACTCAACGCTTCTCAAGCCATGCCGGAAAAGGGTAAGTTAAAGATTAAAACGGGACGCAAGGGCGATTACATTGAAGCCCTATTTAAAGATACCGGCAAAGGCATAAAAAAAGATAATTTGAATAAAGTATTCGAACCTTTTTTTACCACCTCTGATATGGTTAAAGGCACTGGCATGGGACTGTCTATATCTGCCAGTATAATTAAAGCACACCAAGGAGAGATATTAGTAGAGAGTGAAGGTGAAGGGAAGGGAGCTACCTTTACCGTTAAATTACCGGTTAAGAATGGAGGAGGAGTGATGACCAGAAAAAAGAAGCTAGTGCCTCAAATCTTAGTTATTGATGATGAGCCAGACCTTTGCCATCTTCTTGAGGATATATTAGGAGAGGAAGGCTATGAGGTAATTACTACACCCGATGGGTTTGAGGGAATAAAAAGGAATGAGGATAGCAATCCAGACCTTATTCTCCTGGATCTTAAGATGCCCCAAATGGGAGGGATAGAAACTCTGCGGAGAATCAGAAAAAAGGATAAAGATGTTATCGTAATCATTCTTACCGGATATGGGGACGCAGAGACAGTTAGAGATGCAGCAGACTTGGATGTCTATGAATATATAAGCAAACCGTTTAAAAACCACGACATAATAAGTGTAATAGAAGAAGCATTAGCCTCCAGGGAGAAAGAAAAAGATGCCTGAAATTTCGACTTTAATATATGTTCCCATTTTACATACCCAAAAAGAAGCTGGAGAAATTCTTGTTTCTTTAAGAGGTAGTGAATCCGAAAAACCTCTAAACTCAATGGTCCAACAGGAAAAACCTACCAAGGAGATGTGGGAAGGTATATATGAGAAGCTTAAGGAAAGCAATATTCATTATCCTTCGGTTCGTATTTATCAGGAGGCCTTGCCCGTCTGCGGAAAAGAAAGCGAAATAGTAGCAAAACTGGCGGAAAAAGGAAGCCGCAACCACCAATTAATCCTGGAATTAATGAGAAAGGGGGCCAGGCTGGAGGGGACCGAAGATCCAGATTTACTGATTAAAGAATACGATTATCTGACTAAGTTAGTCAGCACGGTCTCTGTCTCTATTCAAAATTACCGACAAGCCTTAAAAGAATACCAGGATAAAAGTATGAAGTTAATGAAAAAAAGAGACCTATTTATTACTAAGAGGATTAAAGACAGTCTTAAAAATGGGGAGATGCCATTGGTTTTTATGGGTGTGCGCCACCAACTGGAGAAACTACTCCAGCAAGATTTTGTTATTAATTATATCATCTATCGTCTACCATTTAAGAAAATCAAGGATATCTATAATGTCTAAAAAAAGAGAATCACCATCCCTTTTAAGCAAGAATTTTACCGGGTTATTCTCTCCTATTCATCTGGATGCAAATGCGTTAGAGAGCGGTAAGACACCAGCTCTATATAAATTTACCTCTGTCTTTTTTCCCAATCTTGGTCCTAGCATCTTAAAGCTCCTTCTGGATATGGAGAAAGGTTCTCGTAAGGTAGTTAGTGCTATTAAGCCTGAAGAGAGGGAACGACTGATTAAGGAATTGGAAGGGGTAACTGTTGAGATGCGTTATCTGGTAAAGGATAAGGAAAAGGAGATAATGAGGATACCAATAAATATATCTCCTTCAGAGGTCTTGAAGAATGCCACATTGGTTAAACATGATACACGCTATAACAAAGAGATGCAGGAAGAGATGAATAAGATAATTATCTCCTTTATCAGGAAGGAATTCGACCATAATGTTAAGACTATAATAGAAAGGACATTTGAAGGTCTACTTGCTAAACCCAGAATACCATCTATGCTCAAGGAGCTTATATCCAGGAGGCTTATTAACAGAGAAGGTCGTCTTGCTGAAGGCACTACCATTGAAGATATAATATCAGGCAAATACGCAAGGCTCTTTGAGAAGGTAGTTCCTGAGGAACTTATAAATGAAGCCTTGCTAATTAAGGATACGATTGAGACCTGCTACCATTTAGAGGATAAAGATTATCAGATACCTGTAAATGAGGCATTAAGGGAGAAAGGTATCCTCGAGATTACCTTAGGAGAAGCAAAAAGAGGAAATAGTGTGCTTAAGTCTTGTAAGAAAAAAAAGGAGAGATAAAAATGGCAAACAAAAATGCAAGAAAAGAGGGTAAAGGTGAGCAGAAATTTGCAGCAGCAGCCTCGGTTCATTCCGAAAGACTTGCCTTTACTGGCCGGATAGCTGCAACTATTGCCCATGAGATAAGGAATCCTTTGACCAATGTACTTATAGCAGCTCAACAACTCCATGAATTCTCTAAGGCAGGAACTCCCTTGGCTAAATACATTGACATGATTAGAAGAAACGCAGAAAAGGCTAATAATTTAATTATCGAACTCTTAAATTGCGCCAGACCACCAAAACTTAATCTAAAGCCCTATAATGCTCATGAGATCCTCGACAGTGTTTTAAGCTCCACTGATATTCGGCTACAGAAGATAGAAGTAATTAAGGAGTATACTTCAAAATCGCCTATCCTAAATATAGATAAAGAACAAATAGAACGCGCTTTCTCAAACTTGGTCATCAATGCCATTGAAGCTATGTCTAAGAGCGGAGGGAAATTGACCATTGCTACAGAAAATGACCAAGACTTTTTTACAGTAAAGATTCAAGATACCGGTAAGGGTATTCCAGAAGAAGATATTATCCAGATATTTGACCCTTTCTTTAGTTCTAAACCATCAGGCACCGGTCTAGGACTAGCCACATGTTATGGAATTATTGCCAGTCATAGTGGCACTATTGAGGTAGAAAGTAAGCCCAGAAAGGGCTCTAGCTTTGCGGTTTTTTTACCGATTAACCAACCAGAAGATGAAAAAATGAAGTTTTAGATGTAAGGAAATAAGGGGTGACAAACTGATGATGGAAATAAAATATGACATTAGGAGAGGAACAGACATATATAGGGCAATTTATGCCCCTCGATTAAGAAGTTGGATTTCTAAGGGTGTAATAAAACGAGGAGATGCACTTGTTTGGCGAAGCGGTCTTTCAGGCTGGCGTAAAGCCGAAGAACTTGAAGAACTGGCGCCATTTTTTAAACAGTGTGAAAAACAGCAATTAGAGGAAACGGAAAGACGAGAAGATGAACTATTCTTGCAGAAGAAGAAGAAGAAGAAGAAAAAAAACAATATTTTAATAATAGACGATGAGAAAGATTTATGTTCGCTTTTTTTTGATATCTTAAACCAGAGAGGCTATAAGGTAACGATTGCTAATACAAAAAGACAAGGTGCAGCCTGTATAAAAAGAGAAACACCCGAAGTAGTATTTTTAGATCTGAAACTGCCCGATGGGGACGGTATGACGCTTCTTTCTAAAATTAAAGAGATAAATCCAGAAACAGTAGTGAATATAATCTCTGCCTATGGTAGCGAAGAAAGGAAAGAAGAAGCTAAGAGGAAAGGGGCTAGCAGTTTTATGGATAAGCCATTTACTAAGGAGCAGATATTAAGGAGTGTAGAATAGTTTAATAAACGGAGAATAAGAGGTTAAAATGGAGACAATCCTAATAGTTGATGATGACACAGATTTAGGCTGGAACCTCTCAAATATACTAAAAGGTAAAGGTTACAACGCAATCGCTGTGGGAGACGGAATAAGAGCCCTTAATGCAGTCAAGAAAAATTCTCCCAATTTGGTCCTGCTGGATATGAAGCTTCCTGGAATGGATGGGATGAAGGTTCTGGAGAAGATAAAAAAGATTGATAAGAATTTGCTGATTATAATGCTTACTGGCTGTGGTGATGTAAGAGGAGCAGTCAAGGCAATGAAATTAGGAGCATTTGATTATCTTACCAAGCCTTTTGATAAGGATGAGTTAATTCTGGTAATAAAAAGGGCTCTTCGGACCCAATATTTAACCAAGGAAGTAGAAACTCTAAAAAAACGGTTTGGTGAAAAAATCACAGCAGAAGAGCTAATGGGAGAAAGCCCTCAAATAAAGCAAGTCTTAAAGCAGATTAAAATAATCGCGCCAACCAATATGACTGTGATACTTCAAGGCGAAAGCGGGACAGGTAAAGAATTGATTGCCCAGATGATTCATCAGAAAAGCCCTCGCAAAAATAATCCTTTTATTGCTATAGACTGCGGCGCGATTCCTGATACATTGGCTGAGAGTGAACTTTTTGGTCATGAGAAAGGGGCATTTACCGGAGCTGATGCTCAAAAAGAAGGCAGGTTTGAAGAGGCTAATGGAGGCACCTTGTTCCTGGATGAGATTACAAATCTCTCTACTACTACGCAGAGAAAACTTCTCAGGGTGATACAGGAAAGAAGGCTTCAGCATATAGGCGGCAAGAGAAGCATAAAAATAGATGTCAGAATAATCGTGGCTACAAACATTAATCTCTCAGGTGCGGTAAGGCGGGGTAAATTTAGAGAGGACCTCTTTCATAGGTTAAATGAATTTCATATTTCACTTCCCCCGCTTCGGGAAAGAAAGGAGGACATCCCCCATTTAGCCATGCGTTTTTTAAAGGAGGGAAATCAAGAATTAAATAAAAAAACAGAAGGCTTCTCTTCTGATGTGATGAAACTGTTTCTAAATTATCCATGGCCAGGCAATGTTAGAGAATTTAAGAATGTAGTCAGAAAAGCAGTACTTCTATGTGATTTCAATCATATTAAGCCAGAACATGTTTCATTAGATAATATTGCCCCATCTAAAAAGCCCGAATTTCAGCAGGATTTGGATAAAGGAGTCTCTCTCAAAGAGATAACTAAAAAAGCGACAAGACAGATAGAAAAGAAAGTGATTAAACAAGCGTTGACTAAAGCCGGCGGCAATAAAAGCAAAACCGCCAAAATCCTTAAAATAGACCGCATGACCCTCTATTCTAAGATAAAAGAGCACAAAATTCGTGTGCCTGTGTCATAGATCATATTCTGTATATCGTGCACGGCTAACGGAATATGGACGACAAAATACGAAATACAGTACACAAGGCGCTGTAGAACAAACTCTACACTCCCCAAAACGAACGCTGAAAGCTGTTGTAAAAATAAATTCTACACAAATGTAGAATCAACTCTACATTTTTATCTTTAAATCTCCTCTATTTTTAAACTCTTCAGAATCCTCACAAAAGATATTTTTTAAAAAGAAGCTCCCGCAGGTCGAAATTTTCTTTTAGCAGATAGTTTGGCACGGAAGTTGCTTCTATACTATAAGTAACAGGAAACAGAGCGCAGGTTTTTCTGCTTTCTGAATTTAAAAACGAGGGGAGGTGGAAAAAATGGCAGTAGAAAAAGCAATCGGTTCATCTAGTTTGGTTGAGGTTATTGACAGAATCCTTGACAAGGGTGTTGTGGTTGATGCATGGGTTAGAGTTTCTTTAGTCGGTATTGAGATATTGGCTGTTGAAGCAAGAGTTGTAGTCGCATCAGTCGAGACATACCTGAAGTATGCTGAAGCAATTGGTCTAACAGCAACAGCAGCTTAAGTGTAGTAAAAAAAAGGATTCTTGCCGAGCCACCCTTGCGAACACAGTCTGTGTTCATAAAAGCATGGTTCGCCAAGAGGTTCTTTTTTCTCCCTAACGTGAAAGGAATAAAAGATGCCAGAAGCACTAGATTTAAAGGATGTAGTGGAAGATGTTGTTTCTTCTTATGAGAAGAGAATCCAGAGTATTGGTTCTGTTTTTGATGTTGATACTGCTCGTCTAATTTTTGGCGACTCTCAAGGGTCTCTCATTGATACAAGAGAGAAAAGAGGAGAAATCAACACTCAGCTTCGGGATATCCTTGCCAGAAAAGAGCATCTCAGGAAAAAGGACTTTGACAATATGATGCAGGGCACCTTATCAGTTCAGGATCAACGGGAAAAAGAAGTAAGAGGTTTGTTAAATACTTATCTTAATGAACAAAAAGAGATGGCTCAGGTTTTAAGGGAAAATCTAGAGAAGTTTAGAAATTCCCTTGCCGGAGGTGAAGTCGGAAGAGTCAAGGAATTCCAAGCAATAATTAAAGAAGTCCTTTCAAAACAGGAAAAGAGAAAAGAAGAGATTACTTCTAAACTAAAGGATTTTCAAAAAGAACAACAGGAAATGGCAAAAAGGCTCAAGGAACTTTTAGCAAAAGGAAGGGAGCTTAGGATAAAGGATTTCAAATCAATGCTTAAGGAATTCAATGTTCAACGGGATGAACGATTAATGCTTCAAAAGAGCAGGAAACAAGAAGTGGCCAAAATGCTCAGTGGCTTTAGAGAAGAAAGACAAAGAGCAGTAAAAGAAGACGCAAATAAAAAACAGAAAATTAAAAAGGAGGAATAAAGATGGGAATAGCAGAGAGTATGAGAGGTATTGTAGATGGTATCGTTGTATCTCATGATTCACGGGCAAAGGCGATAGGTGTGTTGGTTGGTGATGTGGATAAAATGCTGAAAGGATTTACTTCGGATAGGAAGAAGATGAGCACAGAGCAGACCAGGAATCTGGCTGATTTTGTCGGGGATTTGTCAAGGAGTACAGGAAATATGCTTAAAGGATTTCAGAAGAGCCATAAAGAGATGGGTACAGAACAGGCAAAGAACTTAGCAGATTTTGTTAATAATCTGGTTAAAGATGTAGGTTCAATGTTGAGTGGTTTCGAGAAAGACCGCAGCAAGATGTCAAGGGAACTCAAGGATAATCTTGCTAAAGAAGTAAAAGAGATTAAGACTTACGTCAAGAGCAAACTCAAGGAGTTCAATCAAGACCATGCTGATATGAGCGATGCATTAAAAAAGAGTTTAGCTAAATACGTTGGTGATATAGTCAGCGGCGTTAATAAGCTCTTAGGTGAATATGGCTCTGATATGGCAAAGGCAAAAGATGCATGGAAAAGCATGTCTAAGTCCAGAAAAAAGGGAGTTGCTCCCAGGATTGAAGTCAGAGAAAAGGTAACTACAGTTAAGGAAGCAGTGAAAGCGGAACCTAAAGCTAAACCCAAGGCTGAGCCTAAACCCAAAACACCTGAAGCTCAGATATTAGCTTTGCTGAGGAATCATCCTGAAGGCATAAGCTTGCCGAATTTAGGAAATGAAGCGGGCTGCCACTTTATAAAGCTGACCAGTCCAATGAGAGGTCTGCTGGATAAGGGCAAAGTTAGAAAAGAGGATAATCTTTACTTTATCGCTTAGCGAATAGAGGTAAAAGATGAGCATGATAAAATGCGCTTTCTGTAAAGGCACAGGTAAAGATCCCTTTGATCTGCTGTCCGAGCTTGCCATCTGCCAGGTCTGTGGAGGTAGAGGTAAGGTTGAGGTAAAAGAGCCGGCGATCAAGTGCGTGTATTGCAAGGGTACCGGCGTCTATCCCCATAATGGTCGGGTTACCTGCACCGTATGTAATGGCAAAGGAAGTGTTACTGTTAAAGCTCCAACTGAAAAGTGTTCTAAATGTAAAGGCACTGGCAGAGCAATAGATAGCGGCCTTCCCTGTATTAAATGCGGAGGCAAAGGGGTTGTCTCAAAGAAAAAAAATGACTGAGTTAAATTCCTTCAGAGAAAAGATTCTTAAAAAGAGAAAGGAATCGTTGTCTAAATTTAGTTCCTGCCGGGCAGGCTTTAGAAGCAGGGAGAAGAAAATAAAAGCGGATTTGGCAGAGGCGGGCAAGGTCTGGAAAGAAGTGAGCAAAAAGTTCAAATGGTGGCAGTCGTTGCCCTAGAGAAGAAGGAAACAAAAATCAAAAAGAGGAGATGAAGTAAAATGATTGATGAGATGACTACAGTACTTGAACCGAGTCCTTTGCCCGACTTTGTAGAAACAAAGTATATAAAGGATATTACCGGCAGAGCTCTCTCCTATATTAAGGCTGGCTTTCCGGTCCATTTTCGAGGGCCTTCAGGCACAGGAAAGACTACTCTGGCTATGCATGTAGCTAGTAAAATAGGCAGACCTGTATCAATGATTCACGGGGATGAGGAGTTTACAACTTCTGATTTAGTTGGCGGAGAACATGGCTACAGGTTTAAAAAGGTTGTAGACCGCTTTATCTCAACTGTTTTAAAGACAGAAGAAGATATGGTAAAGCGCTGGGTGGATAACCGTCTAACAGTTGCCTGTAAATATGGTTTTACTTTGATCTATGATGAATTTACACGTTCTCGTCCTGAGGCGAATAATATTCTTCTCTCCATTTTGCAGGAGAAGATGATGGATTTGCCAATGGGAAGAGGCGGAGAAGATCCGTATTTAAAGGTTGATCCTGATTTTACCGCTATCTTTACATCCAACCCGGAGGAATACGCAGGGGTGCACAGGAGTCAGGATGCCTTAAGGGATAGAATGATAACTATGGATCTGGACCACTTTGATTATGATACAGAGCTGGCTATTACTAAGACAAAGTCCAAACTCTCTAAGAAAGATTCCAAGAGAATAGTTGATATTGTCCGAGGTTTGAGAGAATCCGGGAAGTGTGAATTTGCGCCTACTGTTCGTGGTTGTATCATGATTGGCAAAACTCTTAAGATTCGAAAATTTTCTCCTTCCAATACAAATGGTTATTTTAGCCAGATGTGTCAGGATATACTTGCTTCTGAGACGAGCAGAGTCGGCTCAAAGACGAATCAGGACAGGGTGAAGGAGATAGTTAAGGGGTTGATTAAGAAATATAGTTAAAAGACAGATGGCAGAGAGCAGAAGGCAGATGGCAGAAAAATATGATTTCTGAATAAGAGAGGAGGGAGAGAGACGATGATGAGGACACAACGTACTTCAAGTACTAAAAACATAAAGAGCTTACGTTCTATAGGCGCACGGTCTATTCCAAAGAGCCAAAGGTCAAGCTATTTAGAGTTATATACGCTTGGAACAGAAAAGGATAGGTTAGAGAAAGAAATTTTTGCGTTGGATAAAAGAAGAGATACGACAAAAAAACAATTGGATAGTATTAGCAAGCGAATGGGAGAATTACAAAAAGAGGTGTATCAGGAACAGAAGATAAAAACTTACAAGAATGTACCTACAAAGCCTCTAAAAACAATGCCCATAAATTATTGATTAAAAAAACGTAGAGAGGGATTAAAAATGTCTAATAAAATGGCTCATGCTACTGAGGCGACGAATCTTGCGGATATTTTAGAAAGGGTTCTGGATAAGGGAATAGTTATTGCCGGGGATATTAAGATCCAAGTTGCCGACATTGATCTTCTCACTATCAAAATAAGGCTGATGATTGCTTCTGTGGAGAAGGCAATGGAGATGGGGATAAATTGGTGGCAGCAGGATTCTTATCTTTCCTCCGAAGCAAAAGAGAAAGAAATAGAGAGCGAGAATAAATCCTTAAAGAAGAGATTAGAGCGGTTAGAAGCAAAGATAAAATAACTAGGAAATAGAATAGCAAAATAAGAAAGAAACAATAGGGGAGGTTAGCTTAATGGCTAAAGAAAAGAAAAAAGAAGAAGCAGTAGGTTTTGATTTTGGCATTGGTGGGCTGTTTAAAGGTATTGAGAAATTAGTTGATCTGGCTTCTGAATTGAAAGAAGCAGGAGGGGAGATTAAGAAAGAAGGCGAAATAGACCTGAACCATCTCAAGAAGGGGATGAAGGGAGTGTTTGGCTTTTCCGTAAAGAGTGCAGTAGGAGGAAAGCCAACAGTTGAGACATTCGGCCACAAAATTAAGAAGACCCCTAAAGGACCCACTGTTGAGGAAGAGAGAGAGCCTATTACAGATGTATTTGATGAAAAAGATGAGATTAAGATATATGCTGAGATGCCAGGGGTAAATGACGAGTCTATATCAGTCCATTTAAGAGAGGATATATTAGAAATAATGGCTGTAAGTAAGGATAGAAAATACCGCAAGGAAATTTTGCTTCCTGCTAAAGTTAAACCTAAAACTTTGGAGAGGAGTTTTAAAAACGGCATCTTAGAAATAAAAATAAAGAAGTAATATATGGCATTAACTGGATTAAGAGAAGATGCGTTAAAACTGATTTTATTTGGAGGAAAAGGTGGTGTAGGAAAGACGACCTGTGCATCTAGCGCAGGTTTTTATTTAGCTAAAGATTTTAAGACGCTCCTAATTTCAACAGACCCTGCGCATTCGCTCTCTGATAGTTTAGGGCAGAAAATCGGCAGTAATATAACAGAGGTAAAAGGAACAAAAAACTTGAGTGCTTTTGAAATAAGCGCAGAAAAAGCTCTTTCCGGATTCAAAATAGAACATGAAGATCAGATAAAAAAGATTTTGGATACCTCTACCTATCTGGATGAGGAAGACATTGATTCTATCTTCGGTTTGCCTATTCCGGGGATGGATGAAGTGATGGGGTTTAAGACAATTGTTGATTTAATAGAGGAAGCGAAGTTTGACAAGTACATTGTAGATACTGCGCCTAGCGGTCATGCGATGAGACTTCTGACTTTACCGGACCTGCTGGATGACTGGGTCAAGGTTATGGCAAAGATGAGATGGAAGTATAGGTATATGGTTGAAAGATTTGGCGGGAAATACAATCCTGACGAAGGCGATGATTTCTTATTAACTATGAAAAAGACAGTAAGGAGAATAGAAAATCTTCTTAAAGATCAAAAAAGGTGTGAGTTTATAGCAGTTACCATTCCGGAAGATATGGCTATTTTGGAAACAGAGAGATTGCTAAACAACTTAAGTAATTATGGAATAAAGGTAAGACAATTAGTAATAAACAATGTTGTAGAATCGCAGGATTGTGGATTTTGTCGAGAAAGAAGAAAAGGACAGGAGAAATATATAAGCCGGATAAAGAAAAAGCTTGATAACTTAAAAACGACAATTGTTCCTTTACAGGCTCAAGAAGTTAAAGGGATTGATGATTTGAATAATTTTAAGGAGGTGCTATTTCAATAATGACAAAAAAGAACGCAGCTCTTACACTTAAAGTAAAAGAAGCTCTGCCAAAGGATGCAGGAAGGGCTATCGCCAGGATTGACCCGGAAGATATGAAAACTCTTGGAATAGAAGTGGGTGAGGTTGTAGAGATTGACGGTAAAAGAAAAACTCCTGTCAAAGCAATGCCATCTTACGTAGAAGATAGAGGGAAAAAGACTATTCAAATGGATGGAATATCCAGAGAGAATGCGCAGATTGGACTGGATGAAAAGGTAAATATCAGCAAGATTGACTATAAATCTGCTAACAAAATCACACTCTCTCCTCTAACTGCATCAAGCCTGCTTCAAAGAGATAAAGACACCAGATATATCGGCTCGCTTATGGAAGGGCTTCCTGTAACCAGTGGCGATAGGATTAGAGCTACGCTTTTTGGCTCAAGATCCTGCGATTTCAAGGTATTGGATACTATTCCTGCGGGTGTGGTTTTAATAAACCAAACTACCTCAATAAAGATGAAGACAAAGGGGGCAGAAAAAGAGAGGTCAGCCAAGATTTCGTATGAAGATATTGGCGGACTTGATGCGCCAATCCAAAGAATCAGGGAGATGATAGAGCTTCCTCTAAAATATCCTCAGGTATTTGAAAGATTAGGAATTGATCCGCCGAAAGGCGTTTTTCTCCATGGCCCTCCGGGTTGTGGAAAGACCTTAATCGCTCGGGCAGTGGCTAATGAAACAGATGCTTATTTTGTCAGCATAAGCGGGCCGGAGATTATGGGAAAGTTTTATGGAGAGAGCGAAGCACGTCTCCGTTCAATATTTGAAGATGCTCAGGCACATGCTCCTGCTATCATATTTTTAGATGAGATTGAATCTATTGCTCCCAAAAGAGAAGATATGGGCGCTGAAAAACAGGTTGAGAGAAGGGTGGTAGCTCAGCTTCTGGCTCTGATGGATGGATTAGAATCAAGGGGACACGTTGTTGTTATAGCTGCAACCAATTTGCCTAATACAGTTGATCCGGCTTTAAGGCGACCAGGCCGTTTTGACAGAGAGTTATCTATCTCTATTCCGGATAAAAATGGGCGATTAGAGATTTTACAGATACATACAAGAGGAATGCCTCTGGCAGAAGGGGTGAGCTTAGAGAGGCTGGCTGAAATCACTCATGGATTTGTAGGCGCAGATTTAGAATCATTGGCAAGAGAAGCGGCAATGTCAGCGTTAAGAAAGATTTTGCCTAAGATAGATTTTGAGTTAGCGGAGATACCTTATGAGACTCTTTCAGAATTGCAGGTTACTATGGACAATTTTTTGGAGGCATTAAAAGAAATAGAGCCTTCTGCTATTCGCGAGGTGTTTGTTGAGGTTCCTGATGTAAAGTGGGATGAGGTTGGTGGGTTAGATGAAATAAAGAAGTCTTTAATTGAAGCAGTAGAATGGCCTCTTAAATACAACAGATTATTTGAGCACGTCAAAACAGAACCGCCTACAGGCATTTTGCTCTCTGGTTCTCCGGGTACAGGAAAGACCTTGGTAGCCAAAGCATTAGCTACCGAGAGCGGGGTTAATTTTATTTCTGTTAAAGGTCCTGAGATTATGAGTAAGTATGTGGGTGAGTCAGAACGCGCTGTCCGTGAGATATTCAAAAAAGCAAGAATGGCTGCTCCATGTATTTTGTTTTTGGATGAAATAGACAGTCTGGTTCCTACACGCGGAAGCGCTGGAGGGGATTCACAGGTAACGGAAAGAGTGATTAGCCAATTTCTTACCGAACTTGGCGGGATAGAGAGATTAAAGGGCGTGGTAGTGATTGGTGCGACCAATAGATTAGACATGGTGGACAGCGCAATATCAAGGGCGGGAAGATTTGATATCCATTTAAACTTTCCATTACCTGATAAAAATACAAGACTCAGAATTTTTAAAATTCATACTAAAGAAAAACCATTAGACAAAGATGTAAATTTAGAAAAATTAGCAGATCAAACGGAAGAATATTCCGGGGCAGATATTGAAGCTGTTTGCCGACGCGCGTCTATGCTTGCTATAAGAGGATATATAGAAAACAAAAAGGCAAAAATCGAAAATCAAAAATTAGAACTCAAGATATCAAAGAGCAATTTTGAAGAAGCGGTTAGTTTATTAAAAAAACAGGAAAACGAAATGAAGGGGGGTGGTTAAAATGGCAGGGATTATTGAGAAAATTAAAAACTTTTTTAGCAGCATGTGTATATGCAAAGCTAAGAAGGAAAAAGAAGAACCTAAACTGCAACAGGAAGAGCCTAAGGTAGAGAAAAAACCTGAAGAACAAAAATAATAACAAGGGTGTAAGATGGCTAAGACGGGAAAATATATTTATGGAATCATAAATTCTAATGCAAACTTCCGCCTTTTTGTCTCGGAGGATAGCATACATACGATTCCTTCTCAGGATATCTCTGCTGTAGTAGGAGATTCCGAGATAATAGATTATACTTGTATATCTAAAGGTGATGTGGCGAAGATGCTGGTCAGGCATCAAAAGGTTATTGAAAAGATTATGAATTCTGAAGTTGCAATCATCCCTATGAAATTAGGCACATTCGCTGTTGATGAAATTGAGGTCAAAGATGTTCTGGATAGAGGATATAGTCTAATTAAGGAGACTATGGAGAAGATGGGCGATAAAATAGAGATTGATATAGTCGCTACATGGAGTGATTTTACTTCAATTCTTAAAGAGGTTGGGGAAGAGAAAGAAATTAAAGAATTCAAAGAAAGGCTTTTAGCTAGTCAAAAAGAGATAACCATAACTGACCAGATGAAAATAGGACTTATGGTTAAGAAAGCATTGGATATAAGAAAAGAAAAATATGCTGAAAAGATAAAGAATACACTGGAAACTCTAAGCAAGGATCTCAAGATGCATGAACTCATGGACGATAAGATGGTTAGCAATATAGCCTTTTTGATAAATAAAACCCAGCAAAACGAATTTGATAGAAAGATAGAAGCCCTGAACACTGAATTTCACGATGAGTTAAATTTTAGATGTGTAGGTCCGCTTCCACCATATAGTTTCTATACGCTTGAGATAAAAAAGATGCAATTTGGCGAGATTGATTGGGCAAAAAAGAAGTTGGGTTTAAATGATTTTGCAGATAAAGATGAAATTAAGAAAGCCTATAGAAGAGTAGCCGCTTCTTCCCATCCTGATAGAAATCAGGATATACCAGCTAAAATTTTTGATGATGTAAATAAAGCAAATAAGATACTTATTGACTATTGCAAAGCTCGTGAGCAAGCGGGTGAGAAAGAATTTGAAAAGAACGCAGTATTGATCAAAGTGAGGGAGTAATAGGAATATGGAGAGGGAAGGAAAATATATCTATTGTATTGTTGCTACATCGCAGGAGAGGAATTTTGGGCCAATAGGAATAGGCGGCAGGGGTGATGAAGTCTTAACCATTGGCTATGATGACCTGAGCATGGTTGTAAGCAGTCATCCAATGACTAAATTTACTGTTAATCGCGAGAATATGCTGGCTCATGAGAAAGTAATTGAAGAGGTGATGAAGGAATTTGATGGCGTGCTTCCAGTTAGATTTGGCACCATTGCCTCTAGTGCCGATGAAATAAGAAATCTTCTGGATAGAAGATGCAGGGAATTTAAAAACACGTTGAGAGATATGGACCACAAGGTAGAATTAGGTGTTAAAGGTATATGGAAGAATATGGATATCATCTTTAAGGAGATTACAGAAGAGAATAAAGAGATTAAGAAGGCAAAAGTGAAAATTCAAAACGGCAAAGGGAAAAAGAATATACAATCTAAGATGGAGGTTGGTAAAGAGGTTTTTGAAGCTCTACAAAAGAAAAAAGAGAAAGAGGCAGAGAAAATAGTAGATGCCCTAAGAAGAACGTCCTTTGACCATAAATTCAACAAGACTGCTGGGGATGAGATGTTTATGAATGCAGCCTTTTTGGTGGATAAAGGGAGAGAGAAAGAATTTGATAACATAATGAATGATCTAAGTGAAGAATATAAGGATAGAGTAAAGTTCATGTATGCAGGGCCTTTACCTGTGTTTAATTTTGTGAGCATTGCCATTTATCCTGAGGAATGGGAAAAGTGAAAGAAGGTAAGTACATATATTGTGTAATAAAAGCTAACGAGCCAAAAACTTTCGGTTCGCTGGGAGTTGGAGAAAGAGGTGACGAGTTACATACTATTCGTTTTAACGATATAGCAGTTGTAGTGAGCAATTCTCCAATAATAAAATACCCGGTGTCAAGAGAGAATACAATTGCTCATGAAAAGGCAATTGAGGAAGTGATGAAACAACATGTAGTTTTGCCGGTAAGATTTTGTACAATTGCTGAAGATGAAGCAAAGGTTAAGAAGATACTGGAGAAAGAATACGAGAAATTTAAAAATCTGTTGGGCGAGATGAAAGGCAAGAAAGAGCTTGGACTTAAAGCGATATTTAAAGAAGATGTTATTTACAAAGATATTCTGGAAAGATATGAGGACATCAAAAAATTAAAGAAAACGGCGGCTTCTAAACCCCCTGAAGCGACTCATTACGAACGTATGGAAATAGGGAAAATGGTGGAAACTGCTCTAGAAAAAGAGAAAGAGATTTATGAAAAGACAATTTTAGACGCTCTTTTACCTTTGGCAGTAGAACATAAGACCAATAAAACCTATGGCGAACGCATGATTATCAATGCGGCTTTTTTAGTGGAGAAAAGCAAAGAAACAGAATTTGATCAGAATGTTCATGAACTGGACGAGAAATATGGCAATAAAGTAAAATTTAAGTATGTAGGAACCATACCGCCATTTAATTTTGTCAATTTAGTAATTAATATAGGGGAGTATTAATGTTTTTAATTGATGATATATTCCTTGCGCCATTGAAAGGTGTGGTTTGGTTGGGAAAGAAGATTAACGAAGTAGCTGAAAAGGAGTTTTCTGATGAGGGGCTGATAAAAGAGAAACTCATGGAATTACAAATGCGGTTTGAACTTGATGAAATAAACGACGAAGAATATAAAAAGCAGGAAGAGGAACTTTTAGCGCGATTGGACGCTATTAGAAAAGCAAAAGAAGAGGAGGTGTGAAGATGGCTAATATGGAAGAAGCTAAGAAAACAGTTGCGGAGTTTTTGAGAAAGACACTTAGTGTTAAAGATGTGAAGGTTGTTAAGATTGGAAAGGGTGAAAAGGGCTGGGAGACAGAAGCAGAGGTATATGAAGAGAGCTCATTCATAAAGTCTCTCGGACTTTCAACAAGAGTACAGGATAGGAATATCTATGATGTTAAACTGGATGATAAGTTGGAAGTTGAATCTTATAAATTAAAGGACTGAGAACAGTCAGAATAGGATAAAGAGATGGAAGGATTGTATCTTTATTGTATAAGAGAGAAAGCCGAAGGTGTTTCAGCTTTTTCTACTAAAGGTATTGATGGGAAGGAAAAGGTTTTTACACTCCCTTATCGCGAATTAGAGGCAGTGGTGAGTAAAATTTCATTAGAAGAATTTGGGTCTAGCAAGATTCAAAAAAAGGCACAGGAAGACCCAATCTGGATTAAAGGTAAAGCGCTTGCTCATGAAGAAGTTATAGAAGAATCTATGAGTAATCATAAAATTTTAGGTCTGATTCCGATGAGATTCGGTATCATCTTTAAAAGTAAAGCGAGATTAGAAGAAACCTTAGATAAAGATTATTCCAAAATTAAAGATTCTTTAGAAAAAATCAGAGGGAAACAGGAGTGGGGCGTGAAGGTATATCTGAAGGATAGGAAGAAATTTGAGCAGATGATAAAAGAGAAAAATAAAACAATAAAAGAAAAAGAGAAAGAAATGGCAGCTTTGGATGAGGGTATGGCCTTTTTTATGGAAGAAGAATTAAAAGAGATTATTTCTGGAGAAGTAGAAAAAAACTTAGCGAACATTGCAGAAGTCTTTTTTAAGAGTTTAAAGAAGCATGCAGTGGAGTCGGTTGAAAATAAAATTTTGGGTAAAGAATTAACAGGAAAGCAGGAGCTTATGATCTTAAATGCAGTCTATTTAGTTACTGAGGAGAAAATCAGCGATTTTAAGAAAGAGGCTGATAATTTAAATCAGGGAATGAAAGCAAAAGGATTCTATCTTGAATCCACGGGTCCCTGGCCTGCTTACAATTTTACCTCGTTTGGAGATTAAATAATAAGATTATGGCTACTTTATTAAAGAACACGGCTATTAAAAGAAGCAATGTAACTCTGGGAGATGTCCTGGACAAGGTTTTAGAGAAAGGTGCAGTTATAAGTGGAGATATTGTCATAAGGGTAGCCGATGTAGACCTTGTCTTTTTAGGGTTAAGGCTTATTCTTACATCAATTTCCAAGGCAGAGGAGCTTTCTGGTAAGAGTTTCAGCGACCGGGAAAAGGAAGCTACTCCAGAAGATATAGCGTATATGCAAAAATTACAAAGAGAGATAAGAAGGGCCGAAGAGAATATTCCTAAACTAATTGATGTTAGTGATCCCAAAAAGACAGAGCAAGGCTTAGCCAAATTAGTTTTAACCCTGGTTGAATTAATAAGAAGACTAATGGAGAAGGAGGCTTTCCGAAGAGTAAAGAGAGGCACGCTTTCCTCTACAGAGGTTCAAAAATTGGGATTGAGCCTCAAAGCAGTAAAGAAAAAGATAAAAGAGATTCAGGCAATCTTTGGTATTGAGGATGAAGAATTAAATTTGGATTTAGGTCCTTTGGGAAACTTAATGTAAGAAACGAGATTATGCATAAGAAAGAAAAAGCCAAAATAAATTGCCCTATATTCCTAAAGCGAGAGTGGACTATTAAGGAACTGACTCGCGATATCAACGATGCAAAGGCAATAATTGAAAAAGCTGAAAGAGCAGAGTATCTAAAAAACGAAGTAGAGATGCTTTTGTCTTGTGAAAAATATGATGAGAAAAGTTTAAATTGCAAGAATTGCCATTTCATTGCAAATTTGCGTAAAAAAACGGCAGATTTAATTATCAAGGCTAAAAAATTAGCATGAGAAAACTTATTTACGTTCCGATTATACACATGAGCGCTGACTTAGGCAGTATTGCCAAGCAGGTAAATAAAAGAGGTATTGCGGATTTTGGAGAAGAATTCTGGAAGAAACACAGAGAGACTGTGTCCGGCTTCTGGGATTCAATTATAAAATATTTTGCCAATATAGAGGTTAAAAATTTCAAGATATATCAGGATGGCTTAGTAGCTGATGGAGAAGTTGGCCAAAAAATAGTAGAAGAAGGCGTTAAATCCGGTAGTAAAAATTATGAAGTTATTAATGATTTATTAAAAAAAGGCGCAGTTTTGGTTCAGACAGAAGATTTCTCTTTAGTCAAAAAAGAAAGAGACCGTATTGTTAAAATTACCCAGGCTAAGACAATGACAATGAAGTTAATAGCATATTTAGGATATAGATTGACTAAGGATTGCTTGCTAAGAAAAAGAGATGATTATATAGCTAAGAGGATAGATGAAACCTTAGAGCATGGTGGGGAAGAAGGCATTCTCTTTTTAGGCGCATACCACAACATAATACCTAAACTCTCCAAAAAAATTCAGATAATTGAGGTAAAGGAAGCAAAAAAAGTAAGAGATTATCAAAGATTACTTCTTTCATTTAGAAAGAATAAAGAAGAATTTGAAGAGTTAGCAAGGTATTTAATCTCCCCAGTACCAGTGGATATAGGCTGATAGATATAATTATGTATAAATGTATGGGTGAAAAAATGCAGGGTAAGGAGATTACTCCTAGGGCAATAGGTAAGATTAGAAAAGGAGGATATTATATCCCAGATTGCCCGGATTATGAGCCACGGATTAGTATCCCCAAAAAAGTCAATATAAAAGAACCCTTTACTGCTTGGCATTGCCGTAATTGTAAGAACTTTAAAGTTTCTGACAATGGATAACTGAAGGAAAGAAAAGCCTAACAATCCTTGATCAATTTTTGCGAAGGAAGTGGAGGCCATCCTTAAAAAAGAAATTATTTTACCAGAAACTAAAAAACCAAAGTAAGGGGAGGAGGTGAAGTCAGATGAAGAAAGTATCTTTGTGGTTGTTCAGCGGTTGTTTAATAGTAGGCTTGGCAGTAATGTCAACAGGATGTGATAAGTTAAAAGAGTTAATGCCCCAAAAAGCTGCAGAAACGAAGTCAGCTCCTGGCGAGACTGTAGAGAAACCTGCTGAGTAATTATCACAGGAAGAATTAATGCAAATTTGTGCTGACTTAGAAGGCTATACGGGGTTTTTTGTCTAAAAGTACGAAATTTTTGACAGCCTAAGTTAACTGCTTATAAGCCAGTATGTTATATTGTAGAATTGATTTTTAAATTCATTAGCAGTGATTTTATAATATCTTCTATATCAACGACTTGTCTGTTTCGGTAAAACTCATATATCCCAAGTAGATTAATGTGCCGCCATGCTACCGGGGAAAGTCGCATTATCAGTTTAATATTCTTCCTATCAAGGGTACTAGACAGATTGGGCTAAAATTGGGGCATAAGCGTAAGCCTATGAATAAGAGTGTGTTACAGAGCAATTTTCGGTAAATACAGAAAAATCATTCCCTAAAATGGTTGAATCCAAAACAAAAATATCAAGAATTTTCAGCACAAATCATTTCCAAACATTCCCGTAAATAAACATTATAGGGAAAGCTAGTAAAAATCAAACATATTTTTAGAATCTGCGTAAAAACATTCCCTAAAATAATGTTTTTACACCCTTACTAAATTTCTGTTTATGAAATACTCACCGTACAATATGATATTTCCCCAGCCGACAGGACTGACCAACTCCATAATGTGGTTTTTTCTATTGCTTTCCCCGCAAAAATAATGTATCTTCATTGTAGATATATTATAAAGGAGAGATGTCATGCATGCAAAAGTTCAAAAATGGGGGAATAGTTTAGCTTTGCGAATACCAAAGACGTTTGCGGAGGATACTCATCTGGCAACAGGATCTGAGGTCAATCTTTCCGTCCACGATGGAAAAATTGTTGTTGCACCTGCTCCAAAGCCAAATTACTCGCTTGTAGCCCTTCTTAAGGGAGTAAATGACGAAAATCGCCACTCGGAAGTTGATACAGGAGAGACCGTCGGTCAGGAGGTTTGGTAATGCCGCGTTCATACTATCCCAAACGAGGCGATATTGTCTGGCTGACTTTCAATCCCAAGGCGGGACATGAGCAGGCAGGACACAGACCGGCGTTAGTTCTCTCACCTGAGCCGTACAACCGAAAGGTCGGCCTTGCCGTCCTCTGTCCTATCACCAGCCAAGTCAAAGGCTACCCTTTTGAGGTCAAGCTTCCCGATAATTTCAAGGTGTCAGGCGTCGTCCTTTCGGACCAGGTAAAAAATCTAGACTGGAAAGCTAGAAAGGCATCCTTTTGCTGTAGCGCCCCTTCTGATGTTCTCAGACAAGTCCTTAATAAACTGGGAACCATTTTGGATTACTAATGGGGGTCTGGAAATAGGGGTAAAATTAAACATTTAGGGTCAATCTGTCACAGGATTTCAGCAAAATACCCTGATTTGCAAGAATTTTCTAAAATTTTCAGCACATAAGATATTTTATATCCAAAAGAATGGGTAAAATTAAACATTTAGGGTAAATCCTCCACAGGATTCAGGATTTTGTCCCTAATTTCCTTGATTTAATAAATTCGTAGAGTGTTGTTCTAGATATTCCCATAATTTTGGCAATAGAAGACTTTGAGACAGTTTTTAATAACAGAGTTTTGATTTCCCTAACGAGCCTTTTGGCCTACCAAGCAACTTCCCTTTAGCCTTTGCTACTGCCAATCCTTGTTTGGTCCTTTCGGAAATTAGGTCCCGCTCAATCTCAGCAAAGAGACCAAACATTGCAATCATTACCTTAGTTTGCATGTCCTGTCTACCATTACCATTTAGGGGTTCTAGGCAAAGAACCGCCATAATGTTGAGCTTAACATTAATGCACGAATCTCCCACTTACCCCTATATACACGTAAAGGATGCAATTATGCTTCCTGATGGGAAAACTCAGACCACCTATTGTGGAGAAGGACATGCTTATGTTCCTGAAATTCTTCAGGATTTAAAAAACAACGACTATGAAGGCGGTATCTCTATTGAGCCTCACCTTGCAGCCGCAGTTCACCTTGGTAAAGAGGCAACTAGCGAGGAAGCTTATAAAACCTATGTTGTATACGGCAGGAAACTTATAGAGATAGTGAATAGTTTGAAGTAAATGATTAAGAGAAGACAGGGGAAGCAGTGAATAGACTTGATGAAAGTGCTTGAGAAATAGAAATAAATTTGTTAGACTCTCTAGATAGTGAGAGAAAAATGGAGAAAAAGACATGACAAAAAAACCAAATCAAATTAGATTTTTGTTTTTTATAAGAGCAGTAATGTCATATCTTATTATGATATTATTAACATCTTCTGCTTTTGCAGGCAGTAAGGCTGATACAGGCAGTAAACTGGAAAAACCATCTACCAAGCAATTACTATTAGAATACTCTGCGGATGACCATTTTAAAGATGGATTAAAAGAAGGAGGAGTTAAGGGAATTCTTAAAGGAACAGGCAAGGCATTGGCTTTCGCTGCCCCTTACACAGCAAGAGATATTGTAAAAGGTGCTGTAATGTTGCCTGTGAAAATACCTATGGGTTTATACAAAAATATAGGAGAGACATCTGAACTTACATCTGAAATTTTAAACATGGAAAATAAAGATGCACATCTTCTACTAAAAATAGTGAAATATGTAGCTTCTGTTCCAACCTATGCTGTTGGTTATCCTTGTAATTATGTCTATAAAACTGGAAAAGGGTTTGTAAAGAAAGTAAGAGAAGATCCATTCCAGACTACTTTAAATCTAGTAGGAACTTATTTAGGTGTAGGCAAGATATTAGCAGAGAATAAGGCTTTCAGGGAGAACTACTTCGGAAAGTTCTATCCAAAAAGGCAAAAGGATAGTCAGCAGGAGACTCCTGCCCCTGTAAAGAAGGTTATAGTAATATGAAAGGGGACAGACACATTTTATCTATTGTTCAATATCTCTACTGCTTTCTCTAACTGAGGATCAAGTAGTTCAATTCGTTCTTTTATTGATTTTTCGTACCATGAGGGGTTCTTTGTCTAGAACCCCATTACACAAGAAGGTTTTTACAGGTGTTGACTCAACGTACGCAAGATAGAGTTCCTTATCGCTATGGAGTAGATGAAATTCCGGCTGATATCACCAAACAAGAACTTTTGTTTTATTTTTCTTTTAATCAAGAGGAAGGTAAATTTATCCATGTAAATTCTCGTTTATTTCAGTCCCGTGTAGCTTTGGGAATTCAACTTGGAGCCTATAAATTCATAGGTAGACCACAGCAAAAGCCAGAGATAGCACCTTCGTCAGTTATAAGATTTGTGGCACGGGCACTAAAACTACGTGGGGATTTCGTGCCATTAAAATACTCTGAGCGAACTAAGACACGATTAAATCATGATCAATTGGCACGCGAATATCTTGGGTTGTGTTATTTTTTATCCAAGCATCACCAGATTCTTATAAAACATTTGATACAAACTTCCCCCGATCCGGGACATCTCCCAGAGTGGATGAAAGTCACTGAAAATTTTCTGCGAGAGAAAAAATTTGTTCTTCCAAGTATTAAGGTATTAAGACGGTTGATTTTGTTTGCGAGAAATCAAAGTCTTAATGAAGCAGTTAACAGTATCAATTCCATGCTGGGAGAGAAGAGAATAGAAGCTTTGGAAGGGCTTCTTCTATCAGGTGAGGATAATTATACAAAGTGGTTTGAGTTGACTAACAGACAAGTCTACAGTTCCACGCCAACCAAAGTAACTTCAATTTTAGGTCGCATAAAGACGATTCGGCAATTATCTTTAAATATAATAAATTTTGATGTTGTTTCTAATAAATATTTACAGCATTTTGCACAACGGGGCATGCATCTTTCAGCAAAACAATTAAGAGATCAATCTCCTTTGCACAGATATGCAATTATGGCAGCTACTCTTAAAGAGTTGGAATCTGAATTGACTGACATTGCAATCCAGATGAACGACGAAATTTTGAGCGGTGTTTTCTCGCGAGGAAAGTGGCGGTCAGAAAACCATTTTAGAAAAAATAAAAAAATTATCCGCAAGATTATCTCAGCTTTTAAATTGCTATCTGATACTATACTCGACCAAAATACGGATGCTTTGCAGAAAATAGAATACATAGAAAAAAAACTTCCACCCGATACTCTGCAAAATTTAAGAAACGATTCCGATTGTCTTGATGTACCGCGCGGTACTGAGGATATATACTTTGCTAGTGAGGGATACCAAACTATTCAGAAATATCTTCCTGACCTTCTTGAGACCATCAGAATTATATCCCCTTCCAAGAGGGATCCTTCTCTAGAAGCAGCAAAATACTATTTAAAGCGGAAACAGGAGGGAAAGGCAGGTATAGGAGCTGATGCGCCAACTGATTTTGTACAAGAAAAGAAATGGAAACATGTTGTTTTAAGCAATAATAGCAAGCCCAAAACAAAACCGTGGATCCTTTGCCTTGCAGACGGACTTAGAAAGTCTTTTCGACAAGGTTCTCTGGAAATTGAAGGAGCACGTCAATATAGATCGCTAAATTCGGATCTTATTTCATGGGAGGAATTTAAAAATACAACAATAAAAGAAGATGAGTCTCTCCCTTTCACAGCCACGCCAGAAAAGGTTATTATTCCTTTATTCCGTACAATTCAAGAACTCTCTGGACAATATAGGCGATGGCTTGCTGAACAAACCGCTACTATAGACGAAAACCATCGTATTCACCTGAAAAAGCTCGATAAAATCGAAGAGCCAGAATCTGCTACTAAGTTGCGCCCTCTTTTATATAAAAAAATGCCGTCACGTTCTCTTCCTGAAATTTTTGTTGAAGCAGATCGGTTGACAGGATTTTCTTCGTATCTTACCCGTCTTTCATCAGGACAGCCGATTCAAAAAGGAGAAAAAACACGGGGACGAGCCTTATATGCAGTTTTACAAGCATTAACATGTGATATTCCACTTTCAAAAATGGCAATCTGTTCGGGAATCCCTTTAGAAATATTAAGATCTATACACGAAGACATCATTCGCCCTCAAACACTCAAAGCTGGTATGATCACTTTGGTAGACTTCTACTCTCGGCTTCCATTGGCTCAAGTTTGGGGTTCTGGAAAAACATCTAGTTCGGACGGACAAGGATTTCCTGCAGAAGGACACCCATTAGGCGCCTCTTTCAACAAAAAGCGCTTTCAGAGTAGACGAATGGGATTTATTATTTATACCCATATCGCGGATAACAACGCCCCATTTTATGTCCAAATTATTCCTGGAGGGGCAAGAGAAGCAATACATGTTCCAGATGGTCTTCTTTATCATGGGACAAGTCTGATGCCACGCGAGCATTATACAGACTCCCATGGCTTTACAGAGGTCGTTTTCGCTGTTCTTTACTTGCTTGGGTTTCGTCTTGCTCCTAGAATTGCAA
>Ga0222699_1000050_pt1 | contig 69500 bp, 61 predicted proteins | sample AntAcemetage1452_FD_179824 | JGI IMG/M metagenome (GOLD analysis project Ga0222699, IMG submission 179824) | Saline water microbial communities from Ace Lake, Antarctica - #1452 | ecosystem: Environmental > Aquatic > Non-marine Saline and Alkaline > Saline | place: Antarctica: Ace Lake...
TAAGAGCGCCTAAAGGTCTTTTTTGAGTTAAAAGATTGATCTTGCCTGTGTATATTCCCGGTTTAGCGTTCTCAGGCACTTTTACCGTAATCCAGAACTGCTGGTTCCTTCCAGCCGGTATATCCACGGGCAACAGAACTGCACTGTCCTTGACCGGAAAATCCTCTATCGGAAATATCTTTTGATTGACATCCGTAGGGTCACTTATCCAGACGTACTTCTCTCCTTCGGGAAAACTCAACTTCAGATAATTCTCCTTTTTCCCGTAGTCCACCTTAACCAAAGTATCATCATTGAGCAACAGCTCCGGGATAAGAATCCTTTTTGATTTATCCTGCTCGTTACTAATCCACGCAGTTCCTGCCTGATACCAGCATTTAACTATTTTAATGTCTATTGTTGAAGCAGGAATAATTTCCTGCCCCTTGGAATGCCCAGTTTTTTTTTTAATAAGATCAGTTGCCTTAATCCGCAATGAGTCTATATCCGAAAGCGCTGTAATAACAAAACTTCCCGGTTCGTATTCACCAACGCAAGCGATAATCCTGACTTCATCAGATATTTCTCCTGGAATAGAATAAGGTAATATCTTTACATCGCTTATTGGTAAAACAACATAAGAAAGATAATCTCTCCTCTTTATCTTTCCTTCTTCCAGAGTAGTTAAGCGAAGATTAAGTTGTCTGACAGATAAATCTATTTCTTTAATTTTCTCTGCTTCAGACGAGGAAATCATAAAATTTTTATCTTTTATGCTTTTTATTTTTGTTCTAAAAGGGGATATTTGACTATTAACTTCTTTTCTTATGGAGTGAGATAAAGGAAGAGAATGCACCCTTTTTTCTAATCTAATAAGTGAGCTCTCTAAGTTCTTTATCTTTTCCTCGGATACGGGTTGATCAATCTTGCAACGTGCCTCAACCTCTGCAGGACTCAAAGCATGATTGTATACTCTGAAATCATCAATGAGACCACGTGCCCCAATTCCTATACGAAAAGAACCTCCTCTAGTTTCCATGGCAGTATAACCTTTGCCTGTTCCTCCTTTACTCTTAACAAGGATACCATTTATATAAAAATTAATCCCGTCAACAGTGCTGCTTCCATCATAAGTAACCACAAGATGTATCCATTTTCCCTCATATTTGATTAAGTTGCCTGCAGACTTTTGTATAATATTTTTCGTGTCGCTGCCATACAGGTAAAGCCTTAAATGGTTATTATTAGTTAGTGTATACTCATTTGTTTTATGCACTATTTGAAATAAGATATGGTTCTTTATATTAACCCAGGTTTCTATTGAAAATGGTCTGTCTTTTGTACCATTGCCAAAACTCAGGCTTGCATCATTCCCGCAGTTAACATTCTCACCATTAAGCACTAGGGCTTTTCCCTCATCCCCAAACCTGTCGGTTGCCCAGGTTGGATTAACCTTGAGCGTACCATGGTTATTTCCTACACTATCTTTTACGTTCCCATCAAATTTCCATTCACTTACCAGCTCTGCCTGTCCCTGTGTGGAAACAAGGCAAAACAGAAACAAACCTAAACCAACACACATCATTTTCTTCAACATATCTCTATCTCCTGTGTTATTTCTATTTCACTTTTTTCAATTTTTTACTCTATCCTTTCTTACTCTCACATTCCGCTTCTCAAAAAATGATCCTGCTTCAACATGCATGGACTTTTTAGACAGTCTCCTTTATTCGGAAGAATACCAAGGAATCCCCTGCTCTTCAAATTTTGCTCCATCGCAGGCTTCTACATGGCCATCAACGAAAAGAGCATTAGCCCGTCCACTATGTCTGAGATGAGCAGAGCCCGTAGAAGCAATGAGCCCGCCGAAGCAGTATTGCTGCTCCCCTAATATAACGCCTGTTGCAACCTTACGGTTTATACTATCTATGAGAAGAATAGTATTTGGATCTGCCTTGTGTAAAAAAATGTATGTTGTCTGTGGAGGCGTATTAACTCTTTTAAAAGGGGATATTTGACAAATACCATAGGTCTGATAGATATCGAAATATTTTCTTGGTGCATAAGAAGGGCATACACAGATATCTCGATTAGTAATGTAGCCCAAGTTGTAAAGAGGTTCTGACCACCTGCTCCAACCAATACCGGGTGTGCCGGTAACGCATATCGCAGTCCATCCGTCATTGTCACTGGCATACATATGTATAGCCAAGCCACATTGTCTGAGGTTAGATATACACTTTATTGCTCTTGCTTTATCCCTTGCCTTAGAAAGTGCCGGCAATAGCATTGATGCCAATAATGCTATGATTGCTATGACGACCAAAAGCTCTATAAGCGTAAATCCAGCCCTCCCAAAAACCCTTCTTATTTTACTTAATATTCTAATTCACCCCCTTTCTTTATATTATGTCATTAACCTCAAGAACTTTGACACATGTCAATATCTCCAGTATATTTAGACAATGTTCTAATTGCAATGGATATTATTTTGAAAATGAGGAAAATATTGCGATAATAGACTAAGATAAGGATTTGCGATATGCAGTAGGAGTACATCCTTTTATTTTTTTGAAGACTTTACTAAAATATAATGGGTCATCAAAGCCTGCCTGGTAAGCGACTTCTGAAATATTTAGTTTTTGATTAGTCAAGAGTTCACAAGCACGATAGATACGCCGGCGATTCAGATAATCAAATAATGTATGTCCACGTAGTTTAGTATAAAAGCTGGAAAGATAGCAAGGGCTCAAATGTACATTGTCTGCAATTTCTTTTAGAACAAGAGGTTTCATAATATTGGTTTCAATATATTTTTCTATGTTCATAGCGACACGAATACTCCACTGTTTACTATCAGTTGTCTGACTTTGAAGTCTGTGAATTCCTTGCGTAAATAGTAATACAAGAATTGCTTGGAATAAACAATTTCGCATTGTCTGGTCTTTTATTTGGCAAGCAGACTGTAATTCTGAGTTTAATCCCTGCAGTAAAGGAGTACTGTGAAAAAGGTCTATACCTTTATCAATAGTGTAATTGTCTCCTCCTGTATATTTGGAAATTAAAAGACGAAAGTGAGTCGGGCTTAGTATTGCCCACAGTAATTTATAATGTTGACTATTATGAGAGGGAAACTCACAATGCGAACTTCCTGCTGGGAAAAATAAAGTCGTACCCTGTATTGCGGTAAAAATCTCTCCATAGTGAAAAATACGCGCCTGTCCTTCAAGAACCATGCAAAATTCAAGATAATTATGCACATGTTCCTGAGGCAATGGAACAATATTTCGGTCATCCTTTTTGTATAGTAAAAGAAATCGTTCTTGACCACAAGCTATGCGTTTAACACAATCTTTAAGGATGTTTTCTAAATTCATATTTTTTAAACTGTGCTAGCAATGTTGTTTGTTGCTATATTTTTCTGCGTAGAATATTTCCAGTCTTTAACTTGTTTTTTATCCTCAGGTACACAATCTGTCCATGATTAGCGAATTTCAGTTTATTACCGTCTTTATCCGTCATGTTTGTTATAATTTCCTTACAGTCATTTTCTAAACTTGGTCCGATTATTTCAAGTTCGTCTCTAAAACATATTTTGTTTCTAACTTCAATTCTTGCAATGTTTGATTTTACAGATTTGACAACACCAACAAACTCGTAATTTTTTATGTAGGATGAGGACTTATATACCTGAGCTTCATTATTTGGTTTATTAAGAAAAAAACCTGTTGTGTAACCGCGATGGCTGATTTTTTTTAATTCATTCAGCCAAGTTTTTTTTGGTCTGTATTTTGACGGATTAGACGCATATTCATCAATTGCAGTTCGATATACTCTTGTTACGCATGCTGTGTAGTAGAGACCTTTCATTCTCCCCTCAATTTTTAAAGCATGTATGCCTGTTTTAAAAATTTCAGGGATATATTCTATCAGGCAGAGGTCCTTTGAGTTAAATATAAATGTACCTTTTTCTTCTTCAAAAACAGGGAAGTATTCCTCGGGTCTTGTTTCCTCATTAAGGAAATATTTCCATCTGCAGGGTTGAGCGCAGTCTCCAAGATTAGCGCTTCTTCCTGTCATAAAACTACTAAGCAGGCATCTTCCTGAATGAGCTATACACATAGCTCCATGAACAAATATCTCTATCCCGCATTTTGTTTTTCTGGTAATGCTTTTTATCTCCGCTTTTGAAAGCTCTCTGGATAATACAATTCTTTTTACGCCATGTTTTTCCCAAAATTCCGCACTTAGTTGATTTGAGGTGCTTGTCTGAGTGGAAAGATGAATATTTGCCTCAGAATTTACTTTTTGAATAACGGATATAATTCCCGGATCAGAGACAATATATGCATCGACTCCTATACTGGATAGCTTCTTTATATAATTTTCCAATCCTACAAAGTGCTTATTATGTGCGAATATGTTAAGCGCAATATATATCTTCCTGTTGCGTTTATGAGCATAATCAGTTGCTTTTGCAATCTCAGATAGTGTGAAGTTATCTGTTCTTGCCCTGAGGCTCCATTTTTTTCCGCCGATATAGACAGCGTCAGCTCCATAATCAATTGCGATTTTTAGTTTTTCAAGATTTCCCGCAGGCGCAACCAGCTCAGGCTTTTTCATTATATATTTTTCTTATTTGATTAAATATACTGCGATATTCCTGAGACGCATAATCAGGATATGTCCACGGAAAGGGTTGAAAACTTCCTTTAGAGTGAGTTTCTTTTCTAAACATGAGCGTTATTTCTGCATAAATGTCATGATTAAGATATATTCTGTGATAAAAGTCTTTTGTGCTTGCAAGAACAAGTTTTGAAAGGCACAAATATCCAGGATCAATGTTGACGTCTCTTTTTTTATCAGTATTCCATGACGGGGAGATATTTTTCTCAAGTTCGTTTGTATATATCTTTATGTCACTTATATCGTCAGGCTCTATCAGTCTCTCAAAACTCACGAATTTTCTCAACAGAGTTTTACCCATTTCCGTTTCATAATAGTTAGTTTGATTGAAGTCTAATAACTCTGTCTCAAAATCTATTTTCCCAAACTTATCCACAAGCATTTTTATTACAGAATCTATTAAATTTTTATCCTGAGAAAAAACACTTATTACTAATTTTACCGGCTCATGTTCCTGTATTATGCCCATTTGTCTTTATAATATCTCAAAATCGAAGATTAGGCAATAAAAAGTCCCCCTTTGAAGGGGGGATTCAGGGGGATGTAGAACGAGATTGCTTTAGGGCGTATCAAGCTCGTTTTTTGAATATATTCCTTGTCATTTTACACAATTGTCTGCTACCCTTATCAAAATAAAGGTAACAGTTCAATGATGTATGTTGGGGATGAGGAAAATTAAGGAGGTCGAAAATGACGCGGAAGGAAACATGCGAACGCCAAGAACTCTGGACAAACCGATTGAAGCGGACCGTCTCCCTTGGGCCGATCACACATGAAGTTACACCCTTTGTCTGGAATGACCGTCTCTATCGTGTAGAAAACTGCCCTCGATTTCTTGACTTCCAGGTGGAAGACCCGACGTATCGGTTCCACGAAGATGAGATCCGAATCCGTGATGTTGAAATCGACACTATCGTCAGCGTACCCCTGCGCAATCACTACTTTGGTGAAGGGTTTCTCTACGAAAAGCGGCTGTACATCTATGCTGGGGACTACGGGGTGGACCAGCCATGGCGTCATCATAAGAAGATCGATATGGTCTATTCGGATGACCTTATTAACTGGTCTGACCCAGTGTCTGTCATTGAGTCGGAGCGGGACGAACTCCTCTTCAATACCGCTGTTTGCTGGGGGCCAGATCGCTTCGTCTTGCTCTACGAGACGAACGATTCGCGCTGGCCATCGTACACGTTCAAGTATTGCGAGTCCGACGATCTGGTGCACTGGAAGCGAATTCCAGGCGCCGTCTACGGGATGGACAAGTACGTGGGTGGGCCGGCGCTCTACTACGCGGAGGACTGGTACTATACTCTATATCTCCATAGCCTTCCCGGCGGGCAGTATGAGAACCGAATCACTCGCTCACGCGATCTTATTCACTGGCAGGATGCTCCCGAACACCGGGCGGTGTTGCCTGTCGTTCCGACGCATGTTCCAGATCCGGAACGCCCGGATGTCCATGAACTGAGCGCGTCTGATGCGGAACTGTGCTTTTGGCGCGACAGAACTATTGTCTATTTCCACAGCGGGAACCAGCGAGGGGTCGCAGGACTGGAGATGGCGGAATTTGACGGACCGCCGGATGAACTGCTCGCGCACTATTTCGAAGAGTAAAGAGCAAAGCAGCGCCACAACGGCAAATTCTGGAAGATGGCTGCCAGTGGAGAACAGATGAAGCCCTAACCAGGTGCTCCAGCGGACGCGAACAAGCCGCGCCGCTGAGCTTTGGTGTTAGACCTAAATAAAAAACACAGGACCAATTAAATCTAAAAATAATTACTTGCACTAAAAATTGGTTATAGATATAATCCAACATTAATAATAAAATAACCAAGGAAAGGAGATTTTGATGAAGAGAGTTTTGGTAATGATGGTCGGAGTAGGGTTGTTGCTGGCGGTTCAGTCGTGCGATGCAAAAAAGGAAGAAGCGGTTGTGTCTAAGGATAAGAGTGTAGTTAAGGAAGAAGTTGCTAATGTTAGTGGGTTAAAGACTGCTCGTGAGAGACTGAGCTATTCTATCGGTCTGCAGCTTGGGACCAGTCTGAAAGAAATAAAAAAGGATATTGATTTTTCTATTGCGGTTCAGGGTATAGAAGATAGTTTTAATGACAAAAAACTTCGGCTTACAAAGGAAGAGATAATGAAGGAATTAACGGCTTTCTCTAAGAAGATGCAGGAGAAGCAAATGAAGATTATGGAGGAGCAAAAGAAAAAAATGGAAGCACTTGGCAAAGAAAACAAAAAGCAGGGAGAGGCATTCCTTGCGGAGAACAAGAAAAAGAAAGACATTGTTGCAACTAAGAGCGGCTTGCAGTATATAGTATTGAGCAAGGGCAAAGGCAAGAAGCCTAAGGCAACTGATCAAGTTAAGGTTCATTACAAAGGCACGCTGATTGACGGCACAGAATTTGACAGTTCATACAAGAGAGGAAAACCCGTTACATTCCCTGTGAATCAGGTAATTCCAGGCTGGACTGAAGCGTTGCAGCTTATGAATGTAGGAAGCAAGTATAAGCTTTTTATTCCGTCGGATATTGCCTATGGTGAACGAGGTCCTATGCCGATTGGTCCGAATGCTACGCTTATATTTGAGGTAGAACTGTTGTCAATTGAGAAAATACCCGAGCCTGAAAAGAAGTAGGGGCTGTTACATATCCGGGTTTGAAAGTTTCTCATAATAGGCTTTGAGGAGTTTGTTGTATTTTGGGATGTATTCCTCGTCTTTGACGGTTGTTAGTTTTCTTCGTAAATTCTTTGGCACACTTATTGATTTGTCGCGGCGTGTCTTGCTTGTGTAGATAACTGCTGCTTGTGAATCTTTAAGCTTAGTTAATATAAGCTGTTGTCTCTGGAGTAGTCTTCTGGCCTGGTAATTTTTGATGTTTCCACATACGTCTTCCATTAAATTGATGCTTTCGTTTAACATATCTGATGGATAGTTGAGCCTATCCAGTCCTTTTGCGATATTCTTGGCTCTGCTCATAAGCTGAAGCTGTTGATCATGCAGCATTCTTAATTTTAATTCTATCTCAGGTGGCGGTGTGCCTGGCAGTCCTCCTCCACCTGCGCCACTTATCTTTCCTCCTCCTGTCGCGCCACCTGTCTCTGTTGCCTTTTCTTCTGGGATAATACTTTTTTGAAAAGGGTCAGAAGTAAGACGAGCTGGTGTTTTTCTGCCTCCAAGTCCCATAACTTTGTTTTGAACAAGTTCTCCTGAGGTTTTACCGCTTCTGCCTTCTCCGCTTCTTCCTGTTATTTCAGAGCTGTCCGGAAGAACATTTCCAGTTTTACCCTTTGCGCTAAAGTTACTTATTGGGCCGTCTGCAACTTCCCATCCAGCTTCACCCATAGAATCAGCCCATGCGCTTGTAATATTTTGAGCCTCATCAATCAAAGCTTCTTCCTGTTCAATAAGTTCTCCAATCATATCTTCAAGCTCATCAGGCAGATCTGCCATAGGAACTTCATAGTCTCCAATGGGTTGTTCCATATTCCATTTTATTCTATCAGGCTTATCAGGCAGCCAAATTTCAAGGTCTTGTTTTAATTGTTTTGCTGATAGTAAACCCGCATCTTCAATAGGAACGGCGATCTCTATTGTGTTGGGAACAAGATTATCAGCAATCTTTTCAACATCACTAAAGAGTTGGTTGGTCTGTTCAACTAATGTTGAAACAGGGAAATCCACATCTGGCATGCGTGAAAGATCATCAGCAGCTTTTTTAAATATCTTACCCCACTCGCTTTCAAGTATAGAAAGTTTTTTTAATTGCTCTTTTTCTTGTTCTGAAAACTTCTCTGAGCCTATTTTTGACAGTTCAGAAGTTTGTTTTATAATTTCCTGCTGGTCTTCAAGAAATTTTGAAAGATTTTTATCAAGCTTTTTAAGGACAGGATGTGCTTTTTCTATATCTTTCTCAGACTTCTCTACAGTAGTAATTGCCTCCTGATTCTGAAATAGTTGTTCAATACGGGACAATATACCTTTAAGCACCAGTATTATTTCTTCTTGTGTTGATTTAGTTTCATGAAGATAAAGTTTGAATTTTGCGGTAGAAGTAGAGTTTTTCGCAGAATCCAGACCTTTAATAGCTTTTACCATTAGAACTGCAGATGTATAGTCTAAGCGATCTTTGTATTTATAAACAGGATGTGTCTCGTCTATAGAAGAAATAATCTCAATGGTTTTCGCTCGAATGTCAACCTGTTTACCTAACGTTTTATCAATATTCGCTTTGTTGTATTCTTCTGAGTTTAATATAGTTACACTTTTTTTATTTTCTGTCTGTTCAGAAATAATTCCTTTTAGTCTTGCGATTATGTCCTTTATTTTTTTATCCTTATCCAAGTTTCGTTTTTTGTCTGCAATTTTTATGTTATATTTTTTTGAAATTGTCCTGTGCGGTGTCGGATGTGTGTTATCAACCGCTTCAACGTAATAAGTTAGAATCTCTCCTTCTTTTATATCCATTTTATTTAAATCAATCCTAAAGCTGGATAATATCTCTTTTTTTGGTATGTCATATTCTCTGGTATCAGAAGGGCAGACATAGAAGTCTGCCCCTACATTTTTTGTGCATTTTAACGTTATTGTTTTTATGCCATAGTCATCAACAGATTTACTGGTTATAGAGATAGCATCTTTTTTGCTTAACTGGAGATTTTTTGCTGGAGAGGCAATTTTAACAAAAGGAGATAGATCCTTAATTGCCTTAATCCTATACTTATCAGCGCTCAGATTTCTACACCCATGTACGTCAGTATAATACATAGTATAGATTCCATCATTCAATACAGGAATTTCTCCCTGTGCGATTTCAGGGCTGATCATAGAGAAATTAATTCTCTTTTTGTTTAGTTTAACTTCTAGGGTTTTCAGCTGTTTATTGAAATGGAATTGCATATTCACTCTGGTTCCTATCGGTGCTTCTATACGGCCATTAGTAGACTCTGCTGTTTTAATAGGAAGATTTGTGTATCCAGGATACCTGTAAGTAAGCTTTACCTTTTTAACCTGCGGTCTTTCTTTTACTTCTATTCTATATAAAGCACTTTTCCCATCACCGGCAATAATTCTGTACTTTACAAGTTGAGTTATGTTTTTGAATTCGTATAAGAAAGAGTTGTTTTTAAAATTCATTTGCGTATGTGAATATTTTCTCTCATTCTCATATTTGTATATGATTTCTGCTCCATAAGGCATTACTCCTTTAATAGAAGTAATGATAATAACATCATCGCCAGTAAACACAGTACAATTCCCCGGCACTATATTTAATGTAGTTAATGTAATTGGAGGAATGTCCTTGAGAGGATGTATGAGTCTTGCATAAGAATTCTTAAAATATCTTGGAAATACAGCACAGTAGAGAATAGTCAAAAGAACAGAACCTGCTAAAAGATAGGCAAATACACATAACTTCCTTTTATTTACAGCTTTTTTCAGGCTTAACATCTGTGTGGTTTTTAAACTATCTGTTATGAGTGCATCAGTAAATGCAGCTGTGTGAGAATCTAGTTTCCTTCCCAACTGGATAGCGTTTATGAGCCGGTTATTAATATAAGGGTATGCTTTTTCTATATGTACTGCGACCTGGTCAATGTTGAAATATTTTATCATTGGTTTTATAATAAATATTACGAGGCAGGTAATGGCTCCTGCCAAGAAAGCAATAAAGCAAATTAGACGCATGCTTGGTGGGAAATGGATTAGGCTGTCCAAACCTAAAACAGTTATTATTGATATTAGAATTGAAAAAAGGAAGATGGTAATCCCCTCAAAGAGTCTGATGCATTTCCAGAATAATCTGAATTTGTTTATTCTGGATTCCAGCTCTACAAAGCTAGTTGCTGTGTGAATATGATCCAATCTTAATTTCCTCCTATACTGAATTCTATCACCAGTTTGAATTTGAATCCATTATAAATTAAGGGTATAATAAATTTTATGGATATATTGAAAGCAATAAAGAAAAGATGCAGTGTGCGAGGATATCTGGATAAGACAATTCCCAAAGAGGTTCTTGATCGTGTTTTGGAAGCAGCAAGATTAGCTCCCACTGCTGCTAATAAACAGCCGTTTAAACTTGTTCTGGTAACTGATAAATTAACCAAGACAAAACTGGTTGAAGCATCCAGAAAGCAGATGTTCATAGCAGAAGCGCCAATAGTAGTAGTAGGCTGTGCGTTTCCAGAGGAGAGCTATCAAAAGATTGGAGGAACACATACGAGTGAGGAGATTGACATTAGCATTGTTTTTGACCATCTTATGCTCCAGGCAGCAGAGGAAGGTTTGGGTACCTGCTGGATTGGAGCCTTTGATGAGGCTCAGGTAAAAGAAATATTAAATATTCCTTCTGATGTTAGGGTTATAGGATTAACCCCTTTAGGGTATCCATCAAGAAATGAGTTCAAATCCGGTAAACATCTCGAGCGAAAGCCACTCAGCAAGATTATCCTGTACGAGAAATATTTATAATGTTCTTATAAAAGCTTTCACTATGTCAGGATCGAATTGATTTCCCGAGCATTTTCTTAATTCTGATATTGCTTTCTCTTTTGGCATAGCATTTCTATATGGTCTTTTTGATGTCATTGCGTCATATGAATCTGCAACAGCAAGTATTCTTGAGCCAAGAGGAATTTTTTGTCCTTTTAGGCCATCGGGATAACCAGCGCCGTCAAGTCGTTCATGATGATGGCGAATTATATAACGAACATCATCAAGAAAAGGGGAATGGGATAGTATCGATTCTGAATAAGTAACATGTATTTTTATTTCTTCATATTCTTTAGGCGTTAATTTAGAAGGTTTGGTGAGAATGACATCGCTGACACCGATTTTGCCTATGTCGTGCAGAGTAGCTGCAAGATTAATATTTTCAATGTCCTTACTATCCATTTTAAGTTCTTTGGCTATAATAACTGAATACTTTGCAACATCATCAGAATGGCCGCGTGTGTAGATATCTTTAGATTCAATCGCTGTACTTAGAGATTGTACTGTTGTGAGATAAGCTTGCTTAGCATCCCTGAAGAAGTGTGCTTTTTCCAGGGCAATGGCAACAAGATTTGCATAGTTTATTATTAAATCGAGCTCCTCAAAAGTAAATGGGCTGTTATCAAATTTGTCTGTAAAATTAAGCACACCTATTGTTGATTGACCTCTCAGAGTTACATTAAGAGCATATTGCGATTTGTATTTAAGATTTAGAGGTACAACAATAAAGGAACCGGGCTTGTTTATAATCTCAAATCTTCTATCTTTTTCTCCTTTGCCAACGCTTTTAATTAATACAGGTTCTCCTGTTTTCCATACCCAGCCGGATACCCCTTCACCGAGCTTTCTTCCACGCCCTACTATCGACCTGTCCGTACTTTCTTTTACAGCTAGAATTGGATCTTTATTCTCTTTTTGTTCTACCAACATAATAGATGCATTTTTGCATTTTAGGATTTCTGCGCCTTTTCTTACTACCAGCTCGTATATCTCGCTTAGAATATTAGTCTTGTTAATTTCTCGTATTATTTCATTGATATGAATTAGCTGTTCATTTTTTTCTTCAAGTTTCAAACTAGTTCGGCAGTATCTGGCAAGCATTGTTGCAAGATGCAAGTCATCCTCAGAAAATTTTTTATTATCTAGTTTGTTAATTATATTGATTACAGCAATTGTTCTACCATTATCTATTACAGGGACGATAATAGAAGTCTTGTATTTTTTCGGATCCGTTTTTAATTTAAGATCAGGGTATTTTCCTAAAACATCTCTTATATCATTTATAATAAGCGGCTTCTGGGTTTTTGCGACAATTCCGGAAATGCCTTTTCCTATCTTGACTCTTGTAGTTCTTAAGACATCATCTTTGAGTTCGGTTTCGGGGTTTGTGGAACAGGAAACCTGAATGTACAGCTCATCTTTAGCATTATCAACCAGCATCAGAGAACCTCTTTCAGCGTTCAGGTTTCTGACTGTTTCTTCTAACACATCTTTTATTTTTTCCTGTCTCGGAATTTTTCTCATAGAGCTTTCCTTGTTGTTTACTTTGTAAGTTTACACAAAAATCCGACATTTTTCTACAATTTTTTATTAGATAGGACTATAATGCATACAATTGCAGTTCAGATAGATTATTATGAAACAGATAAATATTCTCCAGATAATAAGTTCAAAAGATGCAATAGGCGGCGCTCAGGAACATACAAGAATTCTTTGTGCCGGATTAGATAAAAATAAATACAGAGTTATTATAGTAACGCGTCCTGGCTCAATAGTCCCGTATTACAAAGGACAAGGGTTTGAAGTAATTCCTGTAGAGCTTAGACATAAACCAGGTTCTATTCTTAAGCTTTTGGGCATAATAAAAAAATACAAGATTCATATTATTCATACTCATAATATGCTTGCGGATAGAAGGGGCTGTGTTGCAGGATGGTTGGGGAGAGTTCCTATCGTTGTTACTACAATACATACATTAATGAATACAGACAGGTTTGGAGAGCAAAAGAGGGGAACATCAATATGGCAGTATAATTTTTTATTGAAACATGTTCCGAAAAAGATAATTGCATTATCGGAAGAAGTTAAACGTCACACTCGAAAAGAGTTGAATTTAGAGGATGATAGAATAAGTTTAATCCATAATGCGTCAGATCTCTCAAGATTAAACAAGAGTGTTAACAAACAGGAAAAAAAAAGAGAATTTGGAATTGATGAAGACTGTTGCGTTGTGGGTACTGTGGGAAGACTTGTTGAACTTAAAGGATATCCTTATTTCATTAAAGCAGCTTCTTTAATACTTCAGAAATTCCCCGAAAAATTAAAGTTCTTAATTGTGGGAGACGGATATATGTCTGATGAACTTAGAAATCTGGCTAAAGGTCTGGGGATTGCAGATAAAATTATTTTTGCTGGGCAGAGGCGGGATGTTCCAGAAATCCTTCATATTTTCGATGTTTTTGTTTTGCCGTCTTATTATGAAGGCTTACCGCGCTCTATTATTGAGGCACAGGCTTGTGGAGTTGCGGTGGTAGCAACAAATGTAGGCGGAACCCCTGAAGTTGTAATTAATGATAAGACGGGCATACTTGTTCCTCCTAAAGATGAAAAGGCTATTGCTAAAGCAGTGATTGATTTACTAACGAATAAGGATAAGGCTGAAAAAATGGGAAATGCAGGGAAAGAATGGGTGCAGAAGCAGTTTGATGCGCCTGTATTCATTAGAAAAACAGAAGATCTTTTTGAAGATCTAATAAGAAAGCACATACCAGATGTTACATAAAATACTTTATCTAAGCAGCAGCGTTAATTTGTGGGGCGCGCGAAAAAGTCTTCTTGGCATATTGACTCATTTAGACAAGAAAACCTTTTTCCCGATTGTTGTGTGTTCGTCCAAAGGTCCTTTGACAGAAAAGCTAGATGAAATAAAAATTCCATACAGAATTGTAAAAATGAGATTATGGAGGAAAGGAAAATATTTTCCATGGATTCCCTATACTGTTATGTCTCTTGCGAAATTGGTAAGAAAGGAGAGAATCTCCCTTGTGCATAGTAACTCTCATAGTGATGCTCCATATGGAATTCTAGCGTGCAGGTTTAGAAAAATCCCTATAATCTCACATATAAGAGATATTATTCAGCCTGATAAAGTAGGTAAATATTTATTAAAACATGCTGATAAGATAATTGCAGTTTCAAATGCAGCGGCAAAGCCATTTAAAGACATAACCAATAAAAACAGGAAGTTGCTGGTTATTAATAATAGTATTGATCTGGATAGTTTTAAACCCAGTAAAGACATTAGAGGGGAATTAAATATTTCTAGGAACGAATTAGTTATTAGTATTGTTGGACAGATAAGTAGACTTAAGGGACATGATGTATTTCTGAAGGCAGCATCAATTATTTTGGAGAAAAACAAAAATGTTAAATTTCTTGTTGTCGGCAATGTTCGCAGGGAAAGAGATCAAGGGCTTTGTGAAGCGTTGATAAGCAGGTTGAATTTAAGGGAGAATGTTATTTTTACCGGTTTCAGACATGACATTGCGAATGTCCTCTCAGTAACAGATATACTTGCATTTCCAACTTTAAAAGAATCCTTTGGAAGGTCGGCAATTGAAGCAATGGCGCTCGGGAAACCAGTTGTTGCCTCTAATGTAGGAGGCGTGCCGGAAATTGTGATAGATGGCAAAACTGGCACATTGGTTCCGCCAGGTAGTCCTGAAGAGCTTGCCGATGCTTTATTAAAACTGATAAACGATAAAAAAAAGAGAGAAGATATGGGAAACGAAGGACTCAAAGTTGTAAGAGAGAAGTTTGATATTAGAGATATGATGAACAGGATAGAAGATGTGTATAAAACCTTGTTATAAATTTTTGTGTATTATTTTTTTATATATACTGATTATTTCGTATTCCGTGTCTGCTAATGCTCGGGTAGTTTTGGTTGAAGAAGAAAAGTTTGAGTACAAGATTAGTTGGATTAGCATAACAGCCGGGTATGGCTCTATCGAATCATCAATAATAGCAGATGAAGACGGCAGGGGAGTTATTCTTATTAAAGCAAGGGGAGATTCAGTAGGAATGCTTTCCGTCATATGCAAAATAAGAGACCGCATGGAATCCTATATAGATAAAGAGAAACAATACTCTTTGAAGTGTATTAAGGATTTTAGGGAGGGATTCTATAAGAAAAAAGAAACAACTCGTTTTGATCAGGAAAAGCATGTAGCACACGTAAATAAAAAAACCATAGAGATACTTCCTGAAGCAAAGGATCCTTTTGCCTGTTTATACTACATAAGAGCTCAAAAATTAGTTGTAGGACAGACTTTAAGTTTTAATGCCTATGATAACAGGAAAAATCATAAATTAAGAGTGGTCGTTCTGAAAAAAGAGACGATCAAGGTAGGGAAAAAATCTTATGAAACAATACTTATAGAACCTGTTCTTGAAGGGATGAATCTTGAAGGAGTGCTTGAGGTGGAAGGTCGCAAAATAAGGGTCTGGCTTACAGATGATGAGAGAAAAATTCCTGTTAAGGTACAGATGAAGATAACCTTCGGCAGCATAGTTGTAGAACTTGTCAATTCTGAATTGCCTGTAATACCAAAATAATACTTATAAATTGACATAAGTTATGTCATAATCTCAGCGGTAAGAAAAAGGAGGCATTCATGATGTTTCCACACTTGAAGCTTACTAAAAATTTTTAATTTAAATATTATCTTAGGAATGGAAATGGTTGCTTTAACAAGAACTGGATTAAAAAATCCAAAATGGAAAGAGACCGGTGTTCGCTTGCCTCAATTTGATATAGAAGAAATGATAAGAAAGACAAAAGAAGCGCCGACATGGATTCATATAGCGCCAGGGAATCTTTATGCGGCAGAGATTGCTCCTATCCAGCAAGCATTACTTGAATCAGGTGAGGTAAAGGAAGGGATTATAGGAATAGAGACATGGGATGAGGAGATTGTAGACAAAGTTTATCATCCTAGAGATAATCTACGGATAAGCGTAGAAATGTCTTCAAGCGGAGAGAATCAGATAAAGATTATTGCTTCTACTGCAGATGTGCTGTATGCAGATACTTCCAGACAAGAGCAGTGGGAGAGAACACTAGGATATTTTGCCAAACATTCTTTACAAATGGTTAGTGTTACCTGTACAGAAAAGGGTTATAGCACTCACGATGCTCAGGGAAATGTTTATCCTGTGATATTGGAAGACATAAAGAATGGACCGGGGAAAGCCACACACATTATGAGCAAAATAGCGAGTTTTGCTTATCATCGCTACAGGAATGGCGGCGCTCCAATAGCATTTGTTAGTATGGATAACTGCTCAAAGAATGGGGAAAACTTTTTTAATGCGGTTAGTTTTATTGTCAAAGAATGGGTTTATACCAGCAAACTGGTAGAAAAGGAATTTCTGAAATATTTAGAGAGTGAGAAGATTTCTTTTCCATGGACTATGATTGATAGAATAACGCCAAGACCGTCTCCTGAGAATATTGAATTGCTCAAAGGCAAGGGGATTGAAGATATGGATATTATAAAAACGAGCAAAGGAACATTTGCGGCGCCTTTTGTGAATACTGAACCCATATCTTATTTGGTCATAGAGGATAGTTTTCCCAATCAAAGACCGTCTCTGGAAAAAGCAGATCAATCCAAAAACAGAGTGATTCTTGTAGATAGTTCTGAAGCAGTAGATAAGTGTGAAAAAATGAAACTTGGAACCTGTCTTAATCCTATTCATACCACTTTAGCAACCTTTGGTTGTCTTTTAGGATATGATTACATATTTCAAGAGATGAATGACCAGCTATTGAAGGAACTGGTGTATAGACAGGCTTACGAAGAAGGTCTGCCGGTAGTAGATAATCCTGAAGTAATTAATCCAGAGGAATTCCTGAGACAGGTATTAGAGGAGAGATTGGCTAATCCGAATATTCCTGATACTCCTCAGAGAATAGCTACAGACACTTCTCGAAAAGTAGGGGTCAGGTATGGAGGCACAATAAAAGCATATGGGCAAAATGCCAAAAATTTGAAATATATTCCATTTGCTATAGCTGGATGGTGCCGATATTTAATGGGCATTGACGATACAGGAAAACCTTTTGAACTCAGTCCGGATCCTATGTTGAAAGAGCTCAAAGAATATGTTTATGGAATTCAACAGGGCAAGCCAGAGACTTTAGGAAATAAGCTAAAACCTATTCTCTCTAATAGAGAGATATTCGGTTTGGATCTTTACTCTGTTGGCGTTGCCCAGAGGGTTGAAGAATACACAAGAAGAATGATAGCAGATAATGGAGCTATTAAAAAGACATTACAAGTCATTTCAGGATAGGGAAGTAAATTCTATTTCTTCTTGATTGCTCATTCCCCATATGACATAATGCGAAACAACGACAAATTTCAAATTTTATGCTAGGGGGAATGTTATATGTCAAAGATAGGTATTATTGGTGGTAGCGGGCTTTATGACATGGAAGAGCTCGAAAATGTAATGGAGCTTGAGGTAAGCACTCCATTTGGGGAGCCTTCCGATAAGTATATTACAGGTACTCTTTCTGAAAAAGAGGTGGTGTTTCTTCCAAGGCATGGAAGAGGACATAAACTCTCACCTTCTGAAATAAACTATTGCGCCAATATCTATGGCATGAAAAAGCTTGGTGTGGAATGGATTATTTCTGTTGGTGCTGTTGGCAGTCTTAAAGATAATATTCATCCTCTGGATATTGTTATTCCTGACCAGTTCTTTGATAGGACCAATCATGGCCGCAAATGCAGCTTTTTTGGAGACGGGGTAGTTGCTCATATTAGTTTTGCTAATCCTGTTTGCCAAGATTTGAGTAAGATACTATACGAAACAGTGAAAGGAATTGGGATGACAGTTCATAACGGAGGAACATACCTGAATATGGAAGGGCCTGCATTTTCTACAAAAGCAGAATCGTTCTTTTATAGAAAAATGGGGTTTGATGTTATTGGAATGACAAATTTGCTGGAGGCAAAGCTGGCAAGGGAAGCAGAGATCTGCTACGGGACAATGGCAATGGTTACTGATTATGATTGTTGGCATGAAACAGAAGAAATAGTAAGTGTTGATGCTATAATTGCAAATCTTAATAAAAATTCAGAGAATGCAAAGAAGATTATAAAAGCAACTATTGAAAAAATTTCATCTGAAAGAAAGTGTGAGTGCGCTAATGCGCTGGCCAATGCGATCATAACAGATAGAAGCGTTATTCCTAAACAGGTAAAGGACAAACTAGATATTATAGCAGGGAAATATCTATAGAATATTATGTCTAAGGAAAAGAAACTATTTATTGCAGCCACAAGACAGAATGATGGAAAAACATTAACAAGTCTTGGTCTCATAATGGCATTTAAACAGTATGCCAAGAATATTGGATTTATGAAACCTGTTGGTCAGCGATATGTAGAGGTTGAAGGATATAAAGTTGATGAGGATGCTGTGCTGATAAAAAGCTGTTGTGACTGCGACAACGAATTACGGCATATGAGTCCAATAGCTGTTGAGAGGGGTTTTACGGAGGAGTATATAGACCATGGAAAAAAACAAGTTTTAGATAATATCATTCAAGAATCTTATAAAGAAGTCTCAAAAGGTAAGGATCTGGTAGTGATTGAAGGGACAGGTCATGCCGGTGTTGGGTCCGTTTTTGATCTTGGAAATGGGTCCGTTGCAAAATTGCTGGGCGCAAAGGTACTGATAATAACAGTTGGCGGGATTGGCCGTCCGATAGACGAGATTGTTTTAAATAAGGCATTGTTTGAGAAAGAGGGAGTAGAATTAGTAGGTGTTGTAATTAACAAGGTGATACCCGATAAGATGGATAAAATCAAGGATTACATAGAGAGAGGATTAGCAAAGAAAGGGATTGAACTATTTGGAGCTATCCCGTATACAAAACGTCTTACATGGCCAAACATAAAACAAGTTATGGAAAGTATTCCTTCAAAGCTTATAAATGGCAGGGAATCTCTTGATAATCAAATTGAAAAGATTGTAGTAGGAGCAATGACTCCCCATAATGCGTTGGGCTTTTTTGGAGAGAGAGTGCTGTTAATTACACCTGCGGATAGAGAGGATATTGTGCTTGCTGCCATGAGTTCTTCAGTTATTGGAACAGAGAGAAAACACAGGATATCGGGAATCATATTAACAGGTAAGATGCAGATTCACCAGTCTGTAATGAATCTCATACAAAAGACAACCATACCTGTTTTGGCTGTGGAGATAGATACTTACGGAGTTGCATCCTTAATACATGATCTTGTGGTTAAGATAGGCGAGACAGATATGGAAAAAATAAGAACTGCCAAAAGCCTTGTTGAGGAGTATGTGGACGTTGAAAGATTATTTAATAGATTAAGTGGGAATAATTAATAAGGATCATAGGAGAACTTTAATATGGGAAAAGCTAAAAGAGTTATTGAAATACTTGATACAACGTTAAGAGATGGAGAACAAACTCAAGGTGTTTCTTTTTCTCGCAGTGAGAAGTTGAATATTGCCAAGATGTTACTTAATGAAGTAGGTATAGACAGAATAGAAGTTGCGTCTGCCAGAGTGTCTCAGGGAGAGAAGGAATCTGTTACAAGTATCATACAATGGGCAAAACTGAGAGGATTCCTAAGCAAGGTCGAAGTATTGGGATTTGTTGATCATAGAGCGTCTGTTGATTGGATAGTCTCAACAGGTGCTAAAGTAATGAATCTATTAACTAAAGGGTCAGAAAAGCACCTGAAATTTCAATTGCGCAAAGATATAAAAACACATATCAGTGAAATAAGAGAAACAATAGATTACGCAAAAGAGAAAGGACTTATTGTAAACATTTACTTAGAGGACTGGTCTAATGGTTATAGAGATTCTAAGGATTATGTTATGGAAATTACAAGAGCGCTATGCAATATGAGTGTTAATAGAATAATGCTGCCAGATACTCTTGGAATTCTTACACCTCGTACAACATATACCTATGTTAAGGATATGGTGGATTCATTTCCAGATATGGGGTTTGACTTTCATGCGCATAATGATTATGGTCTTGCCACTGCAAATAGCCTATATGCAATTGAGGCAGGGGTTGGGGCAATTCATGTTACAGTTAATTGTTTAGGCGAACGTACTGGAAATGCTTCTTTAGGTGAAATTGCAGCGAATATTCATGACAATACAGAATGTAAGACACATATTGTTGAAAGAAAGATTGTTTCTGCCAGTAAATTAGTAGAGACTTTTTCAGGCAAGAGAGTTGCTGCAAATACACCGATTGTTGGTCAGGACGTTTTTACGCAGACCAGTGGAATTCATGCTGATGGAGATAAGAAAGCAAATTTATATGCAAATCCGCTCTTGCCAGAGAGATTTGGTAGAAAAAGGACATATGCTCTTGGTAAACTGAGCGGGAAGGCTTCGTTAGATCAAAATTTGACTGAACTGGGAATAGAGCTTACTGAAGAAAATAAGAAAAAGGTTCTACAGGAGATAATCCAACTTGGTGATAAAAAGGAATCAATCACAATAGAAGATCTGCCTTTTATAATTGCTGACGTACTTGAAATAGGAGAAGGAAATCTTGTTCAAATTACGGATTGTATTATAACAAGTGGAAAGGGAATTTTGCCAACAGCGTCATTTGTCCTTCAATATGGAAAACAGAAGATAAAGGAATCTGCGTCCGGTAATGGGGGATACGATGCTTTTATGAATGCGTTAAAAAAAGCATGTAATAGAATAAAACTTTCTATGCCTGAATTAATTGATTATGAAGTTAGGATTCCTCCCGGAGGAAAAACAAGTGCTTTAGTTGAAACATTAATAATATGGTCTGCTAAAGACAAGGTTTTTAAAACTATTGGCGTTGATTCTGATCAGATCATAGCAGCTATTAAAGCATCTGAAAGGATGCTGAATATTATTGCGCGAGAAACATAGCAATGGTTTATTACAAATCAGCGGAAGAAATAGAACTTATAAAATTAAGTTGTCAATTAACATCTCAAACTTTGGATTATGTTTCCAAGCATATCAAACCCGGTGTTTCCACTCTTTATTTAGATGGATTGGCTGAAGACTATATTAGAAGTTTTAATGCAGTTCCATCTTTTTTGGGAATCAGAGGATATCCAAACAGTATATGCGCTTCTGTTAATAATGTGGTAGTTCATGGAATACCAAGAAAAGATGAGATTCTAAGAGAAGGCGATATAATAACTGTAGATGTTGGAGTGTGCAAGAATGGTTACAACGGAGATAAAGCAGTTACCTATCCTGTGGGAGAGATATCTTCTCTTGCAAAGAATCTTATTAAGGTTACAGAAGAGGCCTTAGATATTGGTATTAGTGAAGCAATAGAAAACAATAGATTGGGTGACATTGGTCATGCTATTCAGACATATGTTGAGAAACAGGGTTTTTCAGTTGTAAGAGATTTTGTTGGCCATGGCATAGGCTCTAGTCCTCATGAAGACCCGCAAGTTTCACACTTTGGCAAATCAGGGACAGGGCTAACTCTCAAAAAAGGGCTGGTTATAGCAATTGAACCTATGATTAATGCAGGAGCATATCAAACAAAGGTCCTCTCAGATGGCTGGACAGCTGTTAGCGTTGATGGAAGCTTGTCTGCGCAGTTTGAACATGTTATAGCTATTACTAATAACAAGACGGAAATCCTAACGCTTTCCCAATAGAAAAGCTCCGACTGTTGATCGGAGCTTTTCTATTTTTTCACGAAGAGATCTTATTATATTTTGTCTGTTTTTTCTACGCGAAGTTTCTTGACTACCGGCTTGTTTATCGTATCCGGCATCCAATCAGGTGCATTAGCAGGTTTAGCAACTTTCTTTACGGAACCTTCAAATATGTGTATTCTCCATTTGCCGTCTTTTTTCTTGCTGTGCTCTCTTAATTTAATGAGACCGTCAGTATCCTTTAGCCCTCTGGAAGCAGCTTTTAGAGCAGCCTGTCTTGCGCCTTTTCCTTTAAATACGTGATCTTCTTTCTTGCCTATTCTTACTGAGTAGAGCTTTGCTGTTGCCATCCTTTACCCTCCTTGTTTTAGTCGGCCTATTAGTTTATAACATTATAACGCAAAGCTATTAGAGAATGCAAATAAAAAAATGATACCTTTAATTGAAGAGATAAAATTGGATTTATCGCCCATTCAAGTATATGAGATATTTAAAGCATCTGCTTATTCATTTATTCTGGATAGCGGAACGCATGAATATGGACTTGGCGAATACGCTTTTATAGGAAGTGATCCTTTCCTGTTGGTAAGGGCAGAGGGATCAGATGTTAAGCTTACATATAGAGATTCCAAAGATGTATTAAAAAACGCAGATGTATTAGAAGTTATAAGAAAAATATTATCTGATTATCAAATAGAAAATGCTGTTTCTCCAGTGCCTTTTTGTGGTGGAGGAGTGGGGTATTTCTCATACGATCTTGGAAGAACACTGGAGAAAATACCCGATAAAGCTAAGAATGATAGTGATGTTCCTGATTGTTGTCTGGCTTTTTATGATTTGGTAATTGCATATAGTTATAGCCAAAACAAGTTTTATATAGTATCAACAGGCTTTCCTGAGAAAGGTCTTAAAGGAGAGAAGAGAGCAGGAGAAAGGTTAAAACTGGTTTTAGGCAGGTTAAGGGCATTAAAAGGCAAAAAGCTCAATAACTCAATTGTTTCTCCTCCTATTATTAATGGAAGAGAGATTCTTTCCAATTTTACAAAAGCTTCTTATCTAAAAGCTGTGGATAAGATAAAGGAGTATATTGCTGCAGGTGATATATATCAGGTGAATTTATCTCAGCGATTCACCTGTAATTTACGCACAGACAGTTTCGAGTTGTATAAGTTTCTTGCTAAAATAAATCCTGCGCCTTTTGGAGGGTTTCTGAATTTTGGAGAAGAATCTATTATAAGCGCTTCTCCTGAAAGATTCCTTTGTCTGAAGGATGGTGTTGTCAGAACAAGGCCAATGAAAGGAACCAGACCAAGAGGAAAAGCAAAAGAAGAGGATGAGAGATTGAAGAATGATTTGTTAAAGAGCGAAAAGGACAAGGCAGAGCTTATAATGATTGTTGATCTTGAGAGAAATGATATAGGCCGGGTATGTGAATATGAATCCATATATCTGGAAAGCAAAAGAGACATTGAAAAATATTCTACAGTGTTTCAGACAACATCTACTATTAGAGGCAGGTTAAGTAAGAAAAAGGATAGGATTGATCTGTTAAAGGCATGTTTTCCTGGAGGGTCTATTACCGGCGCGCCAAAGATCAGGGCTATGGAGATAATTGAGGAGCTTGAGCCGACAAGAAGAGGAATATATACAGGCTCTCTTGGATATTTGAGTTTTTCCGGTGAAATGGATTTGAATATACTGATTCGCACATTAGTTGCTAAAAAGAACGAAATTCGTTTTCAAGTAGGAGGAGGGATTGTTGCTGATTCTGATCCGGAAAGTGAATATCAGGAGACGTTGGATAAGGCAAAAGCTCTCTTTAGTGCTTTAGGTTATAAGCGAGGATAACGCTAGAACTTACTTGCCAAAAAGCGCTAGCTTTTTGTTCGAGTGCAACGATTTGTTATGCATTATTTAAATACGGCTTAATGGATTCCGCGACGGCTTTCCCCAATAAAAAACAACCTTCACTCGTATAATGAACACCATCTGGTCGAAGATATTTATCAGGCCCAGCTTTAATGCTGAGACTATATAAATCATCAATAGGAACCCCTAATTCTGTTGCGATATCAGTTGCTGCTTTATTATAGGTACAAACATCTGTTTCAAATCGATCAAAACTTTTCTTTTCATGATGCCATTTTTCATTTACAGCAGTAGTCAAAGCCCAAATTACAGAAGCTTGCGTTTTCTCCAACAGTTGTCGCATAATCTCTCGCACATTGCTCTTGTATTGATCAATCGGGATAACTGGCTTGCCGGAAACAAAATCCCTCCCTAGATCATGAAGCCCACAATTAATGTGTATGACAGAAACATTCTTAGATAGAGCCCATATATCCAAATACTTAAGGACATTTTGACTATTACCGCCATTCTCTTCTGGTGCGCAAACTTCCGCTATTTCAGAAAGTTGCTGGCGGACTACTTCTTGGTAGCCCATACGAATGGAATCACCAATCAAAATCACCTTTTTTCTCATACTGATCTTCTCCCTGATATATATGCATAACTAACTACATCTATAGAAACATTTAAATCTTCTTTTATATCTTTTTTTTAAAAATAACTTATAACTTGATTACGATACCTAACCATTTTCTTCCTTATAGTCATTATTTCGTATTATTATAACAAATTTTTATTTTTTTTGTGTTATTTATTTTCTATTGTTACATCATCAATACAAATACTTGATTATTTAGCTTCTATAGAATATATTGATAATTACAACAGAAATAAGAGGAAAGACAGATGCAGGAAGGATTGGTTATACATGGGGGAAAACGGTTAAAAGGAGAAATAACCCCCGCTGGAAATAAGAATGAGGCATTGGCAATACTGGCAGCATCTCTTCTAACAGAGGAGACTGTCAGACTCAAGAATGTGCCTGATATTGGCGATGTTCGGGACATGGTTGAAATTATGCGTGATATTGGAGTAGATGTAAAAAGAGAAGGAGAGCATGAGTATTTAATCAAGGCATTATCTATAAAAAAAGCGGAGTTAAATCCTGAGTTATGCCATCGGATAAGGGGTTCATTTTTATTTGCAGCGCCTATTTTGGTAAGATGCGGCAGGGTGAAACTGCCAAAACCCGGAGGAGATAGAATAGGGCGGCGCAGAGTTGATACACATCTACTTGCTCTGGAGGCATTGGGTGCTTCCATTAGTGTTGGAGATGATTATGAGTTAGAAATCGGAACTGGTTTCCGTGGCGCGGATGTTTTTCTGGATGAGGCAAGTGTTATGGCAACAGAAAACACAATAATGGCAGCTGCGTTTGCAAAAGGAAAGACTACTATAGTTAATGCAGCTTCAGAGCCTCATGTGCAGGGTTTGTGTAGATTTCTTAATTCTCTTGGCGCAAAAATATCCGGTATAGGCAGTAATATCTTAACGATAGAAGGAGTAGAGCAATTAAAGGGCGGAGAGCACCAAATATCTTCCGATCACATTGAAGCAGGCAGCTTTATAGGGCTTGCTGCAGCTACGCATAGTGAATTAATAATAAGAAATGCACCTATAGAGCATATGAGAGTAATCTTCATTGCCTTTGAAAAACTTGGAGTAAGTTTGGAAATAGATGAAAGGGATATTTTTATCCCTGTTCAAAAAAAAATAAAAGTTGTTACAGATATTGGTGGGGCAATACCAAAGATAGATGATAGTCCGTGGCCCGGATTTCCCGCAGATCTTGTAAGTATAGCACTTGTTAGTGCTACTCAGTCAGAGGGCACAGTTTTAATATTTGAAAAGATGTTTGAAAGTCGTCTCTACTTTGTTGACGAGTTGATTAATATGGGGGCAAAAATTGTTTTATGTGATCCTCACAGAGCAGTAGTCGTTGGTCCTTCGGATTTGCATGGAGAGGAGATTATAAGTCCTGATATTAGGGCTGGAATGGCACTTCTTATAGCAGCTCTATGCGCAAAGGGAAAAAGCACAATACACAATATCAGGCAGATAGACAGAGGATATGAAAGGATAGACCAGAGACTGTGTTCTTTAGGCGCAGATATCGTGAGGCTTGGATAATCAATTTAGATGTTGAAAGTCATCTCTGTTTGTGCTAGTTTTAGCGGGAAATTTTTTAAATTAATAGGGGAGTAATATATGGGAAAGCACGTGTACTTTTTTGGGGATGGGAAAGCTGAAGGAAATACTGGGATGAAGAATCTTCTGGGTGGGAAAGGAGCAAATCTTGCTGAGATGAGTAATCTTAGCATACCAGTTCCTCCCGGATTTACAATTACTACAGAAGTGTGTGATGCCTATTATAAGAATAATCGTAATTATCCTTCGGAGCTTGAGGTGCAGATGAAGGATGCAATGAGTAATGTTGAAGGGATAATGGGAGCTAAGTTTGGCGATTCACGCAATCCTCTGCTTGTATCAGTACGTTCAGGTGCGCGCGTTTCAATGCCCGGCATGATGGATACAATACTTAACCTTGGTCTTAATGATACAACTATAGAAGGGCTTGTTTCTCAGTCAGGAAATGCTCGTTTTGCATGGGACGCATACAGACGGTTTGTTCAGATGTATGGGGACGTTGTTCTTGGAATGAAGCCCGAGAAGAAAGAGGATGAGGATCCATTTGAGGTAATAATTGAAGAGAAGAAGAAAGAGAAGCATGTTCAAACTGATACTGAACTTGACGAAGACGACCTAAAGGATATTGTAGCAAGGTTTAAGGCAATGGTTAAAGAGAAGAAGGGCATGGATTTTCCCGACGATCCATGGAAGCAGTTATGGGGAGCTATAGATGCTGTTTTTGGATCATGGAATACTGAAAGAGCAATAAAATACAGGAAAATAAATAATATTCCTGGGGACTGGGGCACAGCGGTTAATGTACAGGTAATGGTGTTTGGTAATATGGGTGATGATTCCGGAACAGGTGTTGCTTTTACAAGAGACCCTGCAACGGGAGAAAACAAGTTTTATGGAGAGTATCTGATAAATGCGCAAGGGGAAGATGTTGTTGCTGGTACCAGGACTCCACAACCTGTAAATGAATCTACGAAAACATCTCCAGACCAAAAGACACTTCAAGAAGTAATGCCAGACGCATACAAGACCTTGGAGGGCATTTATAATAAGCTGGAAGACCATTATAAGGATATGCAGGATATTGAATTTACCATTCAGAAAGGTAAGTTATGGATGCTTCAGACAAGAACAGGAAAAAGAACAGCAATGGCAGCAATAAGGATTGCTGTTGAAATGGTGAAAGAAGGATTAATTAATGAGAAGACAGCAGTTAGCAGAGTCGAGCCTGCGCAATTGGATCAGCTTCTTCATCCGATGTTTGACCCCGAAGCAGAGAAAAAAGTCATTGCAAAAGGATTACCTGCATCTCCAGGAGCTGCTAGTGGAAAAGTTGTTTTTCATGCTGATGACGCTGAAGATCTAAAAGAAGAGAAAACGATACTTGTTCGTATTGAGACATCTCCTGAAGATATTGGAGGAATGAACGCAGCTCAGGGTATACTAACTGCCAGAGGGGGGATGACCTCTCATGCAGCAGTAGTTGCTCGGGGTATGGGAAAATGTTGTGTAGCTGGTTGCGGTGCAATTAGGATAAATTATCAAAAGCAGGTGTTTTCTGTAGGTAATGCTACTGTTAAAAAAGGAGATTGGATTTCTCTTGATGGTTCAACAGGAGAGGTTATGCTTGGTCAGGTTTCAACAATCCAACCTGAGCTTTCAGGAAACTTTGAGACATTAATGAAATGGGTTGATGAAATCAGAAAGCTTGGAGTAAGAACAAATGCTGATACTCCTCAAGATGCTGAAGTAGCACGAAAATTCGGTGCAAAAGGCATTGGTCTGTGCAGGACGGAGCACATGTTCTTTGAAGGGGACAGGATTAAGGCTGTCCGGGAGATGATACTTGCAGATGATATAAGCGGCAGAGAAAAGGCACTTGCAAAGCTTCTCCCAATGCAGAAAGATGATTTTATAGGTATATTTAAGGCTATGAATGGATTGCCAGTTACAATAAGATTGCTTGATCCGCCTCTCCATGAGTTTTTGCCTCACGAAGAAGCAAATCAAAAAGAGATGGCTGAAGAGATGGGTATTTCTGTAGAAAAGGTAAAGAGTAAGATTGATTCACTTCACGAATTCAATCCAATGCTTGGGCATAGAGGCTGCCGTCTTGGAGTAACATATCCCGAGATAACACGGATGCAGGCAAGAGCCATTTTTGAAGCTGCATGCATTCTTACCAAAGATAAATATGAGGTTATTCCTGAGGTAATGATTCCTCTTATAGGAACAACAGGTGAATTTCTTAACCAGAAAAAAATTGTTGATGCAGTTGCAGAAGAGGTTATGTCTGAATATGGTGTAAACGTAAAGTATTTAGTAGGGACAATGATAGAAATTCCAAGAGCATGTATTGTAGCGGATGAGATTGCTCAGAAAGCAGAATTTTTCTCCTTTGGAACAAATGATCTGACACAGATGGCATTCGGCTATAGCCGCGATGATGCAGGCGCATTCCTTGGTGAATATGTGGAAAAGGGGATTCTCGAAGATGATCCGTTTCAGGTTCTGGATCAGGAAGGAGTTGGGCAGCTTGTTAAGATGGGTATTGAAAGAGGAAGAAATTCAAGAGCTGATTTAAAGGTTGGCATATGTGGTGAACATGGCGGAGAACCGGAATCTGTGAAATTCTGCCATCGTGTAGGCATGAACTATGTTAGCTGCTCTCCGTACAGAGTACCGATAGCACGTCTTGCCGCAGCGCATGCAGTATTAGAAGAAAAGAAAGGGAAATAGAAAATGAAAAAAAATAATATGCAAATATTTTCAGGAACAGCAAACCTGGATTTATCTGTGGAAATATCTAAATATTTAGATGCTCCATTGTGTAGAGGAGAGACAAAACGCTTCAAGGATGGAGAATTTAATATAAAAATTAATGAGAATGTAAGAGGTCAGGATGTATTTATTATTCAATCCACATGTCCGCCTGTTAATGAGAATTTAATGGAATTGCTTATTACGGTTGACGCTTTCAAAAGAGCTTCTGCTAGCCGAATTACTGCAGTAATTCCATACTATGGCTATGGCAGGCAGGATAGAAAAGTTCAACCGCGTGCCCCGATAACAGCTAAACTTGTTGCTAATTTAATTACAACGGCTGGGGTTGACAGAGTTTTAGTGATAGATCTACATGCCGGGCAAATACAGGGTTTTTTTGATATTCCTGTGGATAATTTATTTGCTGCGCCAGCTATTTTAGTCAGGTATTTTTTGACAAAGAAAATCAAGGATGTTACTATCGTCTCTCCAGACTCAGGAGGAGTTGAAAGAGCAAGAGCAATAGCAAAAAGAATGAGTGCAACTTTGGCTATTATTGATAAAAGAAGACCTGATGTAAATGTGGCTGAAGCGATGAATGTGATTGGAGATGTGCAAGGGAGGAATGTAATAATTCTGGACGATATGATTGATACAGGAGGTAGTATAATCGAAGCAGCAGATGCGCTTTATGATAAAGGGGTTAAAAGAATATTTGCAGCGTGTACGCATTCTGTATTTTCCGCAGACGCTATTGAACGTCTTAATAAGTCTGTCATTGATGAGATAGTCGTTACAAATACTATTCCGATGATAGGAAAGAAAAAATCAAAAAAAGTTAGAGTTCTTTCGATAGCAGAACTCCTTTCAAAAGCAATATATAGCATTCATAATAATACTTCTGTAAGTTCATTGTTTCTTTAAGAGGAGATACTAATGCAAAAAATTCAGTTACAAGCTAATATTAGAAAAGAAATAAATAAGAGATCTACAAAGGAGCTGAGGAAACAGGGAGGTATACCATGTGTTTTATATGGTCATGGTATAAAGACTTTGAATCTTGCAGTTGAACAGAAAAAGTTTGAACAAGTTGTAAAAAAAATGCATGGAGAGAATATCCTTATATCTTTATCAATAGATAATAATGGTTCCTCAAAACAAGAAACTGTAATGGTTAGAGGCATTCAGTATCATCCGGTAAGTGATGAATTACTTCATATAGACTTCTATAAGATACGGCTTGATGAGAAAATCACCACAAGGATTAATATAGTTCTTACTGGTGAGGCTCCAGGAGTTAAAGAAGGAGGAGTACTGGACCACTCCATGAGAGATGTAGAAGTTCGCTGCTTGCCTGATAAAATCCCAGGTCACTTTGAAGTAGATGTTACACAGTTGGAAATAGGTTCATCCATTCACATAAGAGACCTGAGTATTCCAGAGGATGTAGAAGTTTTAGCAGACCATGACCAAGCAGTTGTTTCCATTGTTCCTCCAACTATTATAAAGGAGGATGAAGTTTCAGTGGAAGAAGAGCCGGAAGTTATTGAAGAAGGGAAGGAAGAGGCTGAAGCTGAGGCAACAGAAGGGGAGCAGAAAGAGAAGGATGAGAAAGAAGATAAAAAAGAGAAAAAACCAGATGAGCGAAAGTAGATGAAGATAATTGTAGGATTAGGTAATCCTGGTATCAAGTTCAGGAAAAATAGGCACAATGCAGGATTCATGGTTATTGATAAAACAGCAGAAAGGTTGGAGACTGATATAAAAATCAAAAAGTTTGATTCTCTGATCGGACGTGGTTTCATAGAAAAGAATGATGTGATTCTTGCAAAGCCCCAGACTTTTGTCAATTTAAGCGGACAGGCCGTTTCAAAGCTTGTTAATTTCTATAAAGCGGATTTAGAAGATCTTGTTATTATTCATGATGATGCTGATATAGAATTTGGCAGGATTAAAGCTAAGAAGAATGGAAAATCCGGCGGGCATAACGGAGTAGAATCTATTATAGATGCGATTGGTAATGAGAATTTTTCAAGAATACGTATTGGAATAGGCAGAAACAATCGTTGTGAAGATTTAAAAGGACATGTTCTAAGCAATTTTAATGAAACTGAAGTGACTAAACTTGATAAGATTTTGTCTAAAGCTTTAGAGACCATAACAATAATTATAAAAAATGGCATTGATAAGGCAATGTGCACAATCAATGCCTCTGTAATCGTATAGAAAGGAGTTTGTTGTGTTATTTTCATTAATATGTAGTTTTTTGGCGTTGGGGTTTGCTGTGGTTCTTGCGATTGGAGTTCTAAAAAAAGAAGAGGGCACACAAAAGATGAAGGATATATCTCGTCTCATACAAGAAGGAGCAAGCGCCTTCTTAAAACGAGAGTATAGTTATATTGCTATTTTTGTAGTTTTAATAGCGGGGCTAATAGGTATAACTCCTTTTATATCCAAAGGAATTAGTCTGGGTTGGAAGACATCTATAGCTTTTGTGATTGGTTCTTTTATGTCTGCTTTTGCGGGATATATTGGAATGGGTATAGCAACAAGAGCAAATTCAAGGACAGCAAATGCGGCTTCAAAAGGAGGAGTAAAAGCAGCGTTAAATGTGGCGATTTCAGGTGGATCGGTAATGGGAATGAGCGTTGTTGGTCTGGCTTTATTAGGGCTTATCTTTGTATATTTTATATTTAAGGGAGATCCTGTAATAATCAATGGGTATGCTATGGGAGCAAGTCTTGTAGCCCTTTTCGCAAGATCAGGTGGAGGAATATTTACAAAAGGTGCAGACATGGGGGCTGATCTCGTTGGAAAAGTAGAAGCAGGTATTCCTGAAGATGATCCTAGAAATCCTGCTGTGATTGCTGACAATGTTGGAGATAATGTAGGAGATGTTGCAGGGCTGGGTGCGGATCTTTTGGAGTCATATGTTGAATCTATTATTGCAAGCATAGCTATTGGTTCAACATTTGTTGTTATAATGGGACAAAGTGTGGCTGATAAGTTAAAGTTTATGCCGATTTATATAGCGGGTGCGGGAATTATAGCTTCTATTATTGGGGTAATTTATGTAAAAGTATTTGGGAAAAAGAATCCTCAGGGAGCCTTAATGGGAGGGACTTATGTAAGTGCTGTTTTGTCGATTATAGGTACGTATTTTATTGTAAACAAGTTTGGTGTAGCATTTGAAAGTTATTCTAAACTAGGCCCTTTTTATGCTACGCTTGCTGGGATTATATCCGGTATGGCAATTGGTTTTACGAGCGAGTTTTTTACATCCACTAAATACAATCCGGTTAAAAAACTTGCTGAGAGTTCCAAGAGCGGGCCTGCAATAACTGTTACCGGCGGACTAGCGGTCGGTATGGAAAGCACTTGTATACCTGTGCTGGTACTTGCCGCTGCTATTATGATTGCCTATCATTTTGCAGGAGGATATGGAGTTGCTATGGCTGCTGTAGGTATGCTTGCTACAACCGGCATGATCGTCTCAGTTGATTCATACGGACCTATTGCCGACAATGCCGGCGGTATAGCAGAGATGGCGGGTCTGGATCCATCTGTGAGAAAAATAACTGACAATCTGGATGCTGTTGGCAATACGACCGCAGCGATTGGCAAAGGGTTTGCAATAGGTTCAGCTGCATTTGCAGCTATAGGCTTGATATCTGCTTATATGATGGCAGTTCGCATAAAGGGAGCAGATATTACAGACCCTAGAGTTATGTCGGGTTTATTGATTGGAGGTATGCTGCCGTTCCTGTTTTCTTCAATGCTTTTTAAAGCTGTTAGTAAAGCTGCATACGAATTGATAGCTGAAGTGAGAAGACAATTTAGGGAAATTAAAGGATTAATGGAAGGGAAGGCAATGCCTGATTCAGCAACATGCGTCGATATTTCGACAAAAGGAGCTATTCAGGGCATGTTACTTCCTGGTGCTATGGCTATTGTAGTGCCTGTTGCAATTGGGTTATTGTTAGGCCCTAAAGCTCTTGCAGGTCTTCTTGTTGGAGCATTGATATCCGGTCTTATGCTTGGAATCCAGATGGCAAATAGCGGTGGAGCCATGGATAATGCTAAAAAATATATTGAGGATGGCAACTTTGGCGGAAAAGGCAGCGAGGCTCATAAAGCAGCTGTCATCGGAGACACGGTAGGCGATCCTCTGAAGGATACAGTCGGACCTTCAATAAATATATTAATTAAGCTTATGAGTGTTATTTCCCTTGTTTTAGCGCCATTGTTTGTAAAATTTTAAAAAACTGGAGGTAGTTTAGTGGATAAGAAAAATAAGTATGAAGGTTTGTTTATTATAAACGCTGATTTGGCGGAAGATGGCAGGGATAAGATTATAGAAGATATAGAGAAATGTATTAAATCTGCAAAAGGCAAAGTTGTAGATGTTGATCGAATTGGGAAGAAAAAATTTGCTTATAAGATAAAAAAACGCAGTGAGGGAGTATATATAAATATAAAATTTGAAATCTCCTCTGAAGGAATTGCGGTAATTAATAAGAAATTAAAATTAAAAGAGGATATATTTAGAATTTTTATTTTGAAAAAGAAATAAGCAAGAAAGGAGAATAAATATGGCGAATTTGAATAAGGTTTTTTTGATAGGCAATTTGACGAGGGACCCGGAGCTTAGATATATACCAAGTGGTACTGCAGTTGCGGATTTTAGCATAGCAATCAATCGGTTTTTTAAAAATAAAGAGGGAACAAAGACAGAAGATACATGTTTTGTAAAAGTTGTTGTATGGGCTAATCAGGCGGAGTCATGCGCAAAATATCTTAGTAAAGGAAGGCCTGTTTTTATAGAAGGGCGCTTACAAAGCCGTTCATGGGAAGACAAAGATGGACAAAAACGAAGCGCTATGGAAGTAGTTGCAGAGAGAGTTCAGTTTCTTGGTACTTCGCAGGGAAGTAGCAGTGCTACGTCTCTAGCAAGCGAAGAAAAAAACGCACCTGTCCCTGAAATACAGATTGATGAGAAGGAAGAAGCAAAGACTCAAACAAATTCATCAGAGAAAAAACCAGAAAAATCTGGAGAGGATGAAGTACCATTCTGATATAATAGAAAGGAGATTATCTTTATGTTTCAAAGAGGTAAAAAAGTCAAAGGCCGCAAAAAAAAGATTATAAGAAAAAAATATTGTAGGCTTTGTGTTGAAAAAATGGATGAAATTGATTATAGGGACACAAAAACACTCTCTGGCTTTATTACTGAGAGGGGAAAAATCCTTTCAACTAAAGTCTCAGGGAATTGCGCTCGTCACCAGAAAAAACTTGCCGTTGCAATAAAACGAGCAAGAATGTGTTCGTTACTGCCTTTTTCTGCAAAATAAATTGAGAAATGTCAGTTGCTAACAGGTAAAAAGATAATCCTGCTTTCTTTAGTGTCACTATGTTTTTTTATTTCAGGGTTTTTTTTTGCTTTTGGGCAGTTATTCTTCCAAGTTTTAGTTCCTTTACCTATTATTATCTGTGTGTATTTGCTTGGTGTCCGTAAAGGATTTCTGTGTTTTTTTATTATGGCATCAAGTGTCTACTTAATTTTACAGAATCACTTTTCCGCAATTTTATCTATACAACTTGGACTTTTAGGCTTAGTTACAGGTATAATAGCTAAGAACAAGTTTCCTTTTATAAAGACAGGTGTTTTATCAGCAATTATTTTGAGCCTTATAAGTCTTTTGGCTATTTTTGTAATTTCATTGTATGACGAAAATTTTCTTAATAAAATTTACATGAATTTACAGATTCATATGGATAAAAGTCTGAAAATTTATGAAGAGACTGGCATCAGCAAAGAAAAGGTTGAGTTAGTTAAAGAGTCATTTAGTACAGCAATAAATATAATTAAAACTAGTTTTCCAGCTATTATTTTCATTGTTAATTTTTTAGTAGTTAGCGTTAACCTTTTATTCTCAAAAAAGATACTTGGTTTAGAAGCTCTTAAATTATCTCCTTTTAAGACGTGGAGGTTGAGGGATGAGTGTATATGGGGCTTTATTATATCTGCCCTAATGACATTTCTATTCAAATACGCCAAATTTCAATCAGGCTATATAATAGGACTGAATTCGCTAATTATTATTTCAGCTGTTTACTTAGTAGGAGGCTTAGCAATTGCAAGTTTCTTTTTTGACAAATGGAAGGTGTTTCCTTTTGTTAAGGTCTTGATTTATGTGCTGGTTTTTACTTCTCCAATTTTTCTTATGCTCATTATTATATTAGGATTGGTTGATTTCTGGTTTGATTTTAGAAATAGAGTGGTTGCAAAAGGAAAAATTTAAAATGAAACTTTTTGATACTCATGCACATTTAACTGATCCTGCTTTTAAAGAGGGGATTGATTCAGTCATATCTGAGGCAAATAAAAATGATGTGGAATATATGATTAATATTTGCTGTGATATTGAAAGCATTGAAATCGGATTGAAGACAGTTTATGGGAAGAAAAATGTATTAACGGCAATTGGGCTGCATCCGAACTATGCCGATAGAATCAAACAGGATGACTTGAAGTACGTAAAAGAATGTTTGGGAAAATACCCGAATATTGCAGCAATAGGGGAAACAGGTTTGGATTATTACAGAGATACTTCCGGCAAGCAGCAGAAAGAACTTTTTTGTAAGCATATTGAGCTGGCTTTAGAATTTAATCTGCCTATAATCATCCACAATCGTGAGGCACATAAAGATATCTTGGATATCATTAAAGATTACTCTATAAACACGGGAGTGATACATTGCTTTTCAGGAACATTGGAATTTGCGCAAACTTGTTTAAGTCGCGGTTTTTATATTTCATTTGCTGGAAATCTCACTTATCCGAACGCGCCTGATTTAAGGCAGGTTGCAAAAGATATACCAAATGACAGAATTCTTATAGAAACTGATTGTCCGTATCTCGCTCCACAAGCTGTAAGAGGCAAAAGAAATCAGCCAAGCTTTTTAAAGTATACAGCTTTGGAACTTGCAAAAGTTAAAGGGCTTGACGCAGAAGAAGTAGCCTGCCATACTACAGAGAACGCAAAAAGACTGTTTGGACTAACAAATACCGGAGAAGAAAATGACTGACGAGCATGAACTGGTTAAAATAAGAAAAGAGAAATTAAAAAAGATAAGAGAACAGGGAATAGATCCATATGCCCTGCATTTTAGACGGACTCATTCCTCAGTGTCAGTGCACGAATGCGCTAAAGAAGTATCTATTGGTGAGGTATTAGAGGATTTGGAGGTTACTGTAATAGGAAGGGTAATAACTGTAAGGGAGCATGGTAAAAGCTGTTTTGCTCATATAAGAGATGACACAGGAGATATACAGATATATGTTAAGTCAAATACTGTTGGAGAAAAAACATACGATTTATTTAAGCTGGTGGATATAGGGGATTTTATAGGAGTTAAGGGGAAAATCTTTAAAACAAGGACAGGAGAGGATACTATATTTATTTCAGAGTTTTCCGTATTCTCAAAGTCCTTACAAACTTTGCCTGAGAAATGGTCAGGTCTCAAGGATGTAGAAATAAAATATCGCAGAAGATATGTTGATCTGATAGCAAATAAAGATATCAAGCCGTTATTTAAGCTTCGTAGTCATATAATAAGCTCGATGAGAAAGTTTCTTGATGGTAAAGGATTTTTAGAAGTAGAAACGCCAATGATGCAGCAGATTCCCGGTGGAGCAATGGCAAAACCTTTCGTTACTCATCATAATACGCTTGATATGGATTTATACCTAAGAATAGCTCCCGAGCTTTTCCTGAAGAGGTTAATTGTCGGCGGATTCGAGAAGATATACGAAATAAACCGAAACTTTCGTAATGAAGGCATATCAACACGGCATAATCCTGAGTTTACCATGCTTGAATTATATCAGGCTTTTATAGACTATGAAGACCTTATGCATCTGACTGAGGAGATGTTTTACACTATAGCAGCCGAATGTCTTGGAAAAACGAGTTTAGAGTATCAGGGACGTACTATCAATTTAAAAGAATGGAAGAGACTGAGTTTTGTTGAGGCAATAAAGAAATATTCTAAAATAGATCTGAAATCAGTTTCAGATAAGGAATTGAAGGATAAGGCAAAAGAACTTGTTCCCGAGACAAGGAAAATGAATTCCTTCAGAGAGATTGTGGATGCTATATTCAAGAAGGTTGTAATCCCAAATCTTATTGATCCGACTTTTATAATTGACTATCCGGAAAGAATGTGTCCTCTTGCAAAGAAGAAAAAAGATAACAAGAATCTTACTGAAAGATTTCAGCCTTATATATGTGGTATAGAGTTAGGAAACGCATATTCTGAGCTAAATGATCCGATGGAGCAAAAGGAGCGCTTTTTAGACCAGATAAAAGATAGAAAGATGGGAGACAGCGAAGCGCATCTTATGGATGAAGATTTTATTACAGCTCTGGAATACGGCATGCCGCCAACAGGGGGGTTGGGGATAGGTATCGACAGACTTGTTATGCTTTTTACTAATTCTCAATCAATTAGAGATGTAATACTATTCCCGCAGTTGAAGCCTCAGAAGTGAAGCCAGCAAAAACTTTCTAATGGCAAGCATTACCGGCGACGGTTATACCGTCCGTGTGGACGTGCTTGTTAGGCATTTTTTGAGGTTCGAATTGATATACCATGCTTTGGATACACTATGTCTTTTTCTGATTGTTTTCCACTGGAAGTAAATGTTACCTTATGTCTCTTACCAAATATATCTGTACATCTCAGTCGAAACTTCATTTCGCTCATAGCACGTAATTCATTAAGTTCAATTTTATCAGTTACAAAATAAAGAAATCCTAACAATGGGAAACCATGGGGAATTGCACCAGAGAATCGCTGTAAGTCATTTTTCCAAGGCTCACTTACTTCTATTGTTTGTTCTTTGCTAGGAAAGTTAATATCTTCTGGTATCGGCCTACCTTCCAGTTTAATCCAGCGCCTACCTTTCTTAATATCTAAATAAAATGCCCCGGGAGATAGTGGCTTCTCCCCCTCATTTGTTACTGTTAAAGAAAAGAAAATAAGCGTGTAATCAATCGGATCCGGATTGAACCGAACATTGCCAAAAATAAAATTAGCAGGACTAACAACTAGCTTAGATGATGATTTAAAACGGTTTATAATTATAATAATACCTGGTATGCCGCCTGCAGCTGCAACAACCAAAGATAAAATACTTAGCCAGTTATCTTTAAACATTTTTATTAAATTATTTTAGTCTAACAATTAATACATTGAATCCATATTTTTTAGCTCTTTCAATATGAAATATATCAAATTTTCATTCATTCAGCAATAAATTCTTGTTAACTTTCACAAGGTGGGCGCGTCTCTCATCGTACTTGTTCGGAGTCAAGGGGGTTGGTTGCTGTGGTTTTCATCTTCACTCCAAAGGTATATATCGGCCACTTGCCGGAGTAGTCCGACCTGCGTTTGTTTCTGTTGTAGGTGCCAACCATCCATTGGACTTCAGGCTTAAAACCATCGACAAACCCCATGGCTGCTGAAGTTGAGCCATTCTCACTAGGGAGTTTTGTCACTGATTGCTTTGTCCATCCACTCACCCCGTTGGAAGATTCCCACACGGTAACGTCTTTGTATCCACCGGCGAGGATCCTGTACTTACCTTCACTTGTTCGTTGGTAATCGTAGATACCTCCTCTTATGTTCAACGTAGTCCTGCTCCAGGAATCTTTTTCCCACTTCACAATATATGCCTTGCCGTTGAGTCTGTAGAGGACTCCGGCACTTCCGTCTGGAAGGACTTCGGGAAACGTGGTGTATCCAAACAGCCGCGAGATGGGGCTCTTTGCATCGTTGATAACGCAGCTGCTGTAAAGCTCCTTCAGGTCGACCGTAGAACCAAGGTTCTTTCCCCCAGCAGTGTACATCTTCTGGTTTCGGCAATTGAAATAGGCGAAGAAATTTCCGTATCCGCCCTTGTTGTGACCATTGGGGCCCGATGCCATCTCCCAACCAAGTAAAATCCGGTCGGATCCGTTGTTCTTGCCCTTCTCTACACTGAACCCGTGCAGGTAAACCTCGTCGTAACCTTCTTTCTCTTTGTGCTTGGTGTCGATCAGCGTGATCGGCTTCGTCCAGGTCTTCCCGTTATCGGAGGACTTAATCATGCGATAGGGGCGATACCAGGGGCGATACCAATAAGCAGTACTGGAATAGAAGAGATAAACCGAGTTGCCAACGACTGCTGGCATCGGGTATGCACATCTGTCATCAGACAACTTCTTCTGTGACCACGTCCCAGCAATCTTGTTCGGACCAGGGGATTTGAGCATGTACGCTGATGAAGAATGCTTGAAGTAGAAAACCAGGTAATGACCGTCGGGGGCAAGAACGATGCAGGGATAGTTGTGGTAGTCCCATCTGCTGGTATAGTTCAAGCCGCAAGCCTTTACTGCATCAGACCACTGCTGCGTGCTGTGGTCGAATTCCCGAACATAGATGCTCATTTTCTCGCCATTCCAGCAGACTACGGTTCTGTTCGCTGAAGCATTGTACACTCCATACCCGAATGACCGGCGGCATCCATAGGTTCCGTTGGCGGCATGTTTAGTCAACTCGGCGCATGCTGTTGTGGTGAGATTTATCGTAGTAAGGGCTGAAAGCGTCAGTCGCATCATGAGCATTCGCATAGGAACTCCTAAACTGATTGTGATTTCCTTGCTTTCTCAGTACAAAATATACCAAATTTTTACTGATTCAGCAATAATGTTTGAACTCACCCGTCGAAAAGCACCAAGTTTTTGGTCAGGTGCAGCGATAGATTATGTATCATTTTTAGTCAGACACGACTTAAAATGTTTAAATTCTTTTAACTTTTGTTCAACTTTAGACCACCTCTCAATTTCTTTGAGGTCAACCTTTTTCGCTTGAGCCACCAGTATGGCCTGCTCCAAGCTCTGTGCATCATTCCAATGGTAGTATGCAGCCAATCTATCCTTCACACAGTCGGTTGGCGAAATAATTCTAAGTATACCGGTATCGAGTTTGTGCTCATCCACTTGCTTGACCGGTTCTTCCCCAACAGATAGGGGGCCTGCTGGAAATTCAACAAAGAAATCAGTATCAGGGTGTATGAAGTGTCTTCCTTCTTCGCTAAAGCCGATTTCTTGCATGGCTTTGCGAATTTTGCTTCTTTTCCCAAAATAGATATCTATTAGGTCCAAATCCTTTGAGATATACTTGCCATCACTATAGATGGAAACGCATGCGCCTCCGGATAGAACGACATCAATTCCTTTCTCATGAAGATGAGATTCGATAAACGCGACAAGCTCAGCATTTGTCATTTCTTTGATAGATTTCATAAGGGCTTACCACGACGCCTTGGTCTTCGCCTGTTCATCAGAAGTTTTTCGCGTTCTTCCTTAGTGTAGAAAGACAAGGCTTTCTCAAGGAGCGCCTTCAGCTGCTTAAGGAACGGATACCGAAGATTAAAAGAATAAAGACGAGTTTTACCTGCGGTCCGGCTCACTATGATTCCTCCGATCTCTAGCTTTTCGAGTTGCTTTTGAATGGCATACAGATCCCTACCATAAAACCGTGCAATACCTCTAGCGTAAGCTTCAGTTCTTGTTAGAATGAAAATCAGCACCTGCTCACAGGTGGTAGATCCTAATAAAGGCTCTAACATTTTAGTGACCTCCACATTTGATTATATGACCAACATACTTGGTCATATGACTAACTATATTGGTCAGTGTATAATAGCTGGATGCAAAACGCAAGAAGAATATTTCCAGAGATACAACAATCAATATACAGAATCCATATTTTCTTGCTTTCTCAATATAAAACATATCAAATTTTTATTAATTCAGCAATAAATTCTTGTTAACTTTTATATTTGCAATATAATACCAGAAAGAACAGACTTGAACGCGAAAGAGATTGACAATACGTATGAGTGAATATTATGAGCTATGAGTTATTTATTGCCCTAAAGTATCTGAGACTGCATCATAAGACAAAATTCATATCCCTTATAACCTTAATATCTGTTCTCGGGATAGCTATTGGAGTAATGGCTGTTATTGTTGTTATGTCTGTAATGAATGGGTTTGATAAGCATTTAAAAGGCAAAATGCTAGGTATAAAATCCCACATTGCTATATCTGATACAGAAATAAAAGAATATCCTCAAATAATAGACAAGGTCAAGAATGTGTCTCATGTCCTAGGCTGTTCTCCTGTGATCGTCGGACAAGGTATGATTAAGTATCATACTGACGCTATGGGGATAATGATAAAGGGAATAAATCCCTCAATGGAAAGGAATACAACAGATATTTCAAAATATATAATAGAAGGCTCAATGAAGTTGAATGAAGACGCTTATAATATTGTGCTGGGAAAGGAACTGGCGAGAAATCTTGGAGTAAGACTGCATGAAGAAGTAACAGTGATATCTCCTGAATATAAAGTAGGACCAGGAGGAGTAATTATTCCAAAAATTGCCAGGTTAAAGGTTGTAGGCTTATTTGAATGTGGCATATACGAATATGATAACACACTTGCGTATGTTTCTCTTGATACAGCGAAGAAACTTTATAACATAAAAGGTGTGAATAGAATTGAGATAAAATTGGATAATATTTATCTTTCTCCTCAGATCAGCGGAGAAATAAAAGAGCTCTTAAACTATCGTTTTCTGGTCAGGGACTGGCAGACTCTTGACAGAGCTTTCTTTTTTGCGCTCAAGCTTGAGAAAATCACAATGTTTATAATACTGAGTTTAATCGTTATTGTGGCGGCGTTCAATATAGTCAGTATGCTTATTATGATAATTCTGGAAAAGACAAAGGATATAGGCATACTCAAAGCAATAGGAGCGGATTTAAAGAGCATAAGAAAAATATTTATTCTTGAGGGAACAATAATTGGAGTTGTGGGAACGATATTAGGATGTATCGGCGGGGTTGGACTTTGTTTGCTATTGAAGAGGTATCAGTTTATACATCTGCCACCTGAAGTGTATTACTTAAGAACTCTTCCTGTTGATATGCGTATTTTGGACTTCAGCGCAGTATGTGCAGCATCAATATTAATCAGTTTTTTGTCAACCTTATACCCGGCCAGGCAGGCTTCAAAGCTTGACCCTGTGGAGGCCCTAAGATATGAATAAGACAATTATTCAGGCAAATGGATTGTATAAAAAATACTCTGACGGGGAGAAGGAACTCGTAGTCTTAAAAGATGTTAATCTGCATGTTTGCAAGGGAGAACTTCTCTCAATTACAGGACCCTCAGGTTCGGGGAAAAGCACACTTTTACATATACTAGGGATATTAGATTCTCCCACAAAAGGTGTATTGAAGTATGATGAAGAAGACATTAGCAGTATGAGCGAGGATGAGAAATCTACTCTTCGCAACAGAAAAATAGGGTTTATATTTCAGTTCTTTCACTTATTCTCTGAGCTAACGGTTATTGAGAACATAAGCCTTCCTCTGATGATAAAAAACAAGAGAAACAGGTTGCTGAACAAGGAACATAAAACTATTCAACAACTAGTTAAAGATATTGGTTTGGAAAAGAGATCGCTGCACAGACCCAATCAACTTTCTGGCGGGGAACAGCAAAGAGTTGCAATAGCCCGCGCATTGGTTAATCAGCCTGAGATTATACTTGCAGATGAACCAACAGGTAATCTGGATAAAGAGAACAGGGAGTCAATCTATACACTGCTCCGGAATCTAAACAAGAATAAGGGTATTACAATTGTCATCGCAACACACGATGAAACTTTTGCTAAAACCGCTCCGCGTATGTTTAAACTTGTAGACGGCTCTGTAATGTAATAATACTGTCTTTTGCCAGCATTGCTGAACCTATTATACCTGCTTCTTCTCCAAGCTGGGCGTGAACGATTTGGATTTTTTCTGCAAGAAATGGGAAAATTCGTTCTTTGATCATATCTCCAAGCGGGGCAAAGAGATATTTACCTGCATTAGCTACTCCGCCGCCAATTACTATTAGCTCAGGATTTAGAACGTTTATAATACCAGCAAGCGCAGTTGCCAGATATTGGGCAGTTTCTCTCCATATTTCAATTGCAAGCATGTCTCCTGCAGCAGCAGCTTCATAAATAATCTTAGGTGTTATTTTTTTAAAATCTCCTTCAACCAGTTTTGGAATTAGGCTTTCTTTTCTCCGTGTGAGTTTTTCAATGGTTCTTTTTATGATTCTGTCTCTGCCGATATAGCTTTCAAGGCATGCTCTTCCGCCGCATATGCATTTCGGGCCATCAACATTTACTGGTATGTGTCCGATTTCTCCTGCGCTAAGTGAGCTTCCACGATAGATCTTTCCATCTATTATTATCCCTCCACCAACACCTGTACCCAGAGTCAGGCATACAATATTCATTGTATCTTTTCCAGCGCCGCATTTTAGTTCGCCGTATGCCATGATATTAACATCATTATCAATAAACGTTGGAATATCCAGAGCAGATTCAACATATTCCTTCATATGCACATTCTCAAATCCTTCAATGTTTGTTAATCCGCGTATTATTCCTTTTTCACTATCTACAAGACCTGGAGATCCTATGCCAATACCTGTAATTTCTGATTTATCTTTTCCTGTCTTATTTATAATATTTTCAATAGCTTTAACAATTTGTTTCAATACAATATCTTTACTCTCTCCAGTATCCGCTATAATCTTTTTTAAGATTTTGCCATCCATATCTACGAGACCTGTCTTCAAATTAGTTCCACCAAGGTCTACGCCAATTAAAAAAGGTTTATTCATAATACCTCCCTTGTCTTATATCTAAAGCGAATAGTAAATTGTATAATAATACAAATAATCATAAAAATTATGCACATGGAATATGCTCCGGATGCAGAAAATACTTTTGCTATAATTCCGCCCAGAAGTGTTCCAAATAAGCTTCCACCCACTATAATTGCTTCATGAAAACCTGTTTTTTCCCTTTTCACACTCCGAGCTTGTGAACTGTAGAATAAACTTGAAGAATATAAAAAGCCGACAGTTACTCCTATCAGAGAAAAGGCTAATAACCACCACATAATATTATGGGAGAAAACAAGTATTGCAAGTCCGGATATTAGCATAAGCTCATAGGAAAACAAATGTGAGAATGAGTACTGCCATCTATGATTTAATCTGAGAATAAAAAATACCACAACCTGAAAGATGCCTAAGACTGCTCTGAGAGAACCTATGATCAATGGAGACACGCCAACATCTGTAGCAAATTTTGGAAAAAGCCAGACTATAACTCCCATAGAAAAGAACACAGAAAATACACCTATCCATGCAAGTATCAGGAAGAATTTGGACTGCGGTATATTGTTCTTAATCTGCTTATTTTGAGTAGTATCTTCTATTATTGGGGCAGCTAATTTATTATGAATATGTCTGGCTACAAGATATATTCCTATAAAACTTAGTATCAGGTTAAGAATAAACAACATCTTAATATTTAGACTAGAAATGATAACTCCACTTATAAAACAACCTGTAATTCCGGCAGACCCCCACCCAATATTGAAACCTTGAAGACTGCGGGTAGCCTGTGCAGGATCTAGCCCAATAGTTATATGAGATTGATATGTAGGCCAGAACATTGACAGAACTATACCCATTAATCCGCATAACATAATGATAGCGGGAATGTTATTGAAGAACAGAAATCCAAGTATTATAAAAGGATATGTAATGGATACAGACAGAATAGCAATTCTTTTATTGATGTGATTTGACAGCAAACTTTGAAGTATACATAATGGTGCGTAGAAGATTGAAAATACACTTCCTGCCAGCCCCAAAACAAACGGATTGCTGACTCCTAAATCAATTATATGAAGCGGAATTGCAATAAAGAGACTTGAGCCGATAAAAGCGTATATAAAAGGAATTATAAATATATTTACCATCTAAACTTTCTCCTAGCTAAGTATGCCAACTACAGCACACAGTGTCAAGAGAATCTGGTTGTTTTTAAGGAGCAAAAATGGTATTTTGTTTTTGAGTCTAGAAAAGGAGATAGCTAATGTTTCAAACATTTAAACACGATATACAGGCTGTGTTTGACAGGGACCCTGCAGCAAGGAATATATTGGAGGTTTTAACATATGCAGGGCTTCACGCAATTATCTGGTACAGAGCTGCTCATTATCTCCATGGGAAAGATGTGCCATTCTTTCCAAGACTTATGTCCCAAATAGCCCGGTTTTTTACAGGAATTGAGATTCATCCCGGCGCAGAGATCAGCAGAGGATTCTTTATTGATCACGGTATGGGGGTTGTAATTGGAGAGACAGCAGTTATTGGGGACAATGTAACCCTATTTCAAGGTGTTACGCTTGGAGGAACAGGCAAGGAAAAGGGGAAGAGACACCCTACACTTGGGAATAACATTGTTGTCGGTGCAGGAGCAAAAATTTTGGGAAATATTGCAATTGGCAATAATGTAATGGTTGGCGCTAATGCTGTAGTACTAAAGAATGTACCTTCGGATTGCACGGTTGTCGGTATTCCCGGAAGGATAACACGAAAGAAGGGGAGAAAGGTTGCCGGTATAAGTCTTGATCACACAAATCTGCCGGATCCAATTGCAGAAAAAATCAAACATCTAGAGAAAATGATAAATGAATGGAAGAAGGATGCTTAGGGTCTATAATACGCTTATAAGTAAAAAAGAGGAGTTTCGCTCTTTAGTTCCAGGCAAAGTCAGGATGTATAATTGCGGACCTACAGTCTATGATTATTTTCATGTGGGGAATGCAAGGAATTTTATTGTATTTGATGTAATAAGGAGATATCTAAAATACAAAGGGTATAAAGTTATATTTGTTCAGAATATTACAGATATTGACGATAAGATTATAAACAGGGCGAATAAAGAGAAGGTCTCTTCTGAGAGTATAGCTGATAAGTATACAGACGCTTTTTTTGATGACCTGGAGATTTTGGGAATTGTAAAGCCTGATATATGTCCAAAGGCGACTGAACATGTTCCTGATATTATTTCTTTGATTAAAAGACTTATGGATGCAGGTTTTGCCTATCAAGTTGATGGAGATGTATTTTTTGAAGTAGGTAAGTTTTCTGATTACGGCAAGTTATCAAATCGTCTGATTGATGAGATGAAGCAGTGCTCAAGAGTGGCAATAGACAAGCGCAAGAAATCTTCCCGCGATTTTGCTCTATGGAAAAGCGCTAAATCTGATGAGCCAAGCTGGAATAGCCCATGGGGTAAAGGCAGGCCTGGATGGCATATTGAATGTTCTGCTATGAGTATGAAATACCTTGGGGAAACATTTGACATACATTCTGGCGGGCAGGATTTGATCTTTCCTCATCATGAAAACGAAATAGCCCAAAGCGAGGCAGCAACAGGCAAGCCCTTTGTTAAGTACTGGCTTCACAATGGGTTTTTAAATATTGATGGTGAAAAGATGTCTAAATCTCTAGGTAACTTCTTTTTAGTGAGAGACATACTTAAAAAGTTTAAGCCTCAGGTTGTACGGTATTTTATGGTATCTGCTCATTACCGCAGTCCACTTGATTTCAATGATAAGATCCTTCAGGAAGCAGAAAGAGCCGTTGAGAGAATCAGTAATTGTTTTGAGAATATCAGAGATAACCTAAGAGACAAGAATATTCCCATAAAAGATACGCATGTCAAGTGGAAAAACAAGTTTGAGGAAGCTATGGACGATGATTTTAATACAGCATCTGCTCTGGGAGTTGTATTTGATTTAATAACTGAAATTAATAGCTTAATAGCAGATGAGAGCAGAGACTCTACTCAATTAAAACAGGATATTCTTAATCTGGAAACATTTTGTTCTATACTTGGTATCCTGCCAGGGATAGAGAATAAGGAATTGGATAAGGATTTGCTGGATTTGATTAAAGAACGCACAAAAGCTCGCACTAAGAAGGACTGGCAGGAAGCAGACAGAATCCGGAGCTTGCTGGAAGAGAGAGGCATTGTTCTCAAAGACAATCCGGACGGAACAACCAGTTGGAAAAAATAAGAATAAATATCTAGGGATAGATTGTTTAACACTGTTGAAAAATGATCGTTAAAAATTAAAAGAGAAAAACAAAAATGGCTGATTGTGTATCTGAGATTATCCCGAAACCTGTAGAGATGAAGTTTATGCAAGGGAGTTTTAATCTGAATGAGAGGAGCGTAGTTTTCTTTGATAAAGATTTTCCTGAAATCTTCAAAATAGCTGATTATCTGGTTTCTACTTTAAGACCAGCTACAGGTTATGATCTTACAAAGAAAGTGTGTGTGTCAGGGAATATTCCGCGAAATTCCATCTTACTGACTTCCCGGAAGGCTTCTGCGAATTTTGAGAAAGAGGGATATCAACTCTCTGTCTCTAAAGATAATATTATAATTTACGCATCAGACACTGCCGGGATGTTCTACGGGGTTCAGACACTACGTCAACTCTTTTCTGTGGATATATTTCTGCCGACTTTGCAAAGAAGGAAATGTTGGAATGTGCCGGCAGTCGAAATTATGGATAAACCGCGCTTTGTATGGCGAGGACTTATGCTGGATGTTGGACGGCATTATATGCCGGTTGAGTTTATTAAAAAATTCCTTGATCTTATGGCGATTCATAAATTAAATACATTTCACTGGCATTTGACCGATGATCAAGGATGGCGAATAGAAATTAAAAAATATCCCAAACTGACACACATAGGCTCAATGCGTTCTTCTTCTCCTGTACGGGGAAACAGGGAAAAGCAAAATGAAGTGCCTTATGGACATTATTTTTATACTCAAGATGAAATACGTGAGATCGTCAAATATGCGCAAGAACGTTGTATTACAGTTGTTCCTGAAATAGAAATGCCCGGACATAGCGTTGAAGTCCTTTCAGCTTATCCTGAACTAGGCTGTAGGGGTGGTTCTTACAGTGTGAGAACTAAATGGGGGGTAGAGGATGATGTGTTCTGTGCTGGAAACGATGCAGTCTTTACCTTTCTTGAAGATGTGCTTGATGAAGTAATGGAACTGTTTCCAGGAGAATTCATTCATATTGGCGGCGATGAGTGTCCTAAAAAACGCTGGGAAAAATGTCCGAAATGCCAGGCAAGGATAAAAACGGAAGGACTGAAAGACGAACATGAACTGCAAAGTTACTTTGTCAGAAGGATTGAACGCTTTCTTAACAGGAGAAGGCGACGTCTTATCGGTTGGGACGAAATTCTTGAAGGGGGACTTGCTCCGAACGCAACTGTAATGTCCTGGCGCGGGGCAGAAGGAGGAATCAAAGCTGCTCAAGCAGGACATGATGTTGTCATGACTCCAACGGAGCACTGTTACTTTGATTTCTACCAGTCGGAAAACAAAGAGAGCGAACCTGAAGCAATTGGAGGGTTTCTTCCTTTGGATAAAGTCTATTCATACAATCCCGTGCCGGTTGGATTTACAGATGAAGAGAAAGAACGAGTTCTGGGTGTACAGGGGAATTTATGGACAGAATATGTTTACACTCCTCAAGATGTGGAATATATGACTTATCCCCGTGCTTGCGCTTTAGCAGAAATAGCTTGGGCAGGAGATAGTCCGAAAAATTTCTGCAAATTTGAAACCCGCTTAAAAAAACACCTGCGACGTTTGGATGCCATGCAGGTCAATTACCGTAAAAACTTTGATAATTAAAAGAGATAAAGACCAGATAATTGGATATTTAGAGGATGCTTCCAATTTAGAAGGAGGGAATGCTGATATTCTCTATATTCCTGAGACTGAAGAGGAAGTGAAAGAGGCTGTTTTTGAATGTGCAAATAAGAAAGTCCCTTTAACTGTTTCTGCGGGAGGAACAGGAACAGTCGGTAGCAGAATTCCCAAAGATGGCGCTATCCTTTCAGTAGAGAGACTGAATAAAATTCTATCAATAGACAAGGAAAATAAAAGAGCTGTTTTGCAATCAGGGGTGATTATTAATGACTTTTTGGTAGCATTGGCTAAACAGAACTTGTTTTATCCGCCATTTCCTACAGAAAGAACAGCCTTTATTGGGGGGAATATTGCTACTAATGCTTCAGGAGAATACAGCTATTACTTTGGATCAACACGCAATTATGTAAGAAGGATTAAAGTCCTGCTTTCTACAGGCAAACTTCTGGAGATAGAAAGAGGCAAGATTTTTGCAGATAAGGAGGGAATTATCAGGATAGGTGAATTAAACATCAAGATTCCTTCTTATACCAGTCCGCAAGTTAAGAATTCTGCAGGTTATTTTTCAAAGCCGCAAATGGATTTAATTGATCTCTTCATTGGTTCAGAGGGCACATTAGGAGTTATTACAGAAGCAGAGGTTGAAATAATTGATGATTTGCCATCTAGGTTTATAATGGTTATTTTTCTACCTGATGAGCGAAGGCTTTTAGAATTTGTTTCTGAGATTAAGAATAATTCAGACCTGAAACCAGTTTCATTAGAATATTTTGACAAAAACAGCCTGGACTTTTTAAGAAGCGATTTTCATAGCATACCGAATAGTTCCGAAGCAGCTGTCTATATAGAGGAAGAAGAAGGAGAGAATACTCTGGATATATGGTTAAACCTTCTGGATAAATATGAAGTTATTGATACATGGATAAGCCAGGATAAAAAGAGGTATCAGGAGCTTATAGATTTTCGGCATAAACTGCCAGAAAAAGTAAGAGATTACTTTAAAGAGATTAAATCACCTAAGATAGCTCTTGATATTGCTGTGCCTGATAAGTCATTTGAGGAGCTTTTTTATTTTTACAAACAAGTTCTAAATGATGGGAAGATTCAATTTGTTCTCTATGGACATATTGGAGAAAATCATCTGCATCTTAATCTGTTCCCAAAAGATGAGGTCGAAAAAACCATAGTTAATGGTATATGTAACAAAGCTATCCAGAAAGCAGTGGAAATGGGAGGAACAGTGTCTGCAGAGCACGGCATAGGGAAGATAAAGCATAAGTATTTGAAAGTAATGTATGGCAGGGAAGGAGTCTCAGAAATGGCAAAAATAAAGAAAGCTTTTGATCCGCATTGTATTTTAGGATTAGATAATATCTTCCCGAGGGAATTACTTAAATGAAAAAAGAAAAAATAATTATAGCCGCAATCTTTAATTCTCAAGTTCTAACGTAAATACCGCTGCCTCGAAAGAACTATGTTGTGTGGATAGAATGGCTACTTCCAGTCCGCTAGACATTAAGTCTTCACCCTGTACAGTCAGTTTTTTGTTGCCTGATGGGTGGTGCATTATAATCTTATATGCTTTTCCTGAGAGCAGATTTTTTAGTGAAAAATACTTCAGATCGCCTCCTTCACTGGCATTACGAAAAACAAATACTATGCTGGCAGTAGTCCTGAAGTCCTGCAGTTGAAAAGCTGTCCACCCGCTCCTGCATTCTATGCTTTCCGGCGGAGTGAGAAGATGGCATACTGAGGTGATGATGAATTTACGATTCTTTTTATAGAAGTCAACATACCATGAGACTAATTCTCTGGTTTTAGGTTCAATCCCCGCAAGGTCACCTGAAAAACCGAACATGCCCATTAGCGAAGATATCATAGCAAAATGGGTATTGACTTTTAGCATGTTGTTCCATGTAGCCGCTTCTGGCATTGCCAGTGACTCCTCTTTTTCGTTAATTCTACCTAAAGAACGGATTGTTGCCCAACGCATTATTCTGCCGGGAGGAAAACGGAGAAGCATGCCTTGAGTGACCTTGAGAAGTTCAATCAAATTGGCATTGTCGCTGATAAAGTTGCAGTCGAAATTTATAGCGGTATTGATATCGGTGCGCATTGCGCCGCTTGCGCAATTTTCAAAAAACGTGTCTGGATATTTTTTCCGCAACGTGGAGATTATTTCATACCAGTGCTGTGCATAATCGGAGAGCTCTCTTCCGCTAGGATCAAAGCCTAGTGAATAATTCATGTCAAGTTTTATATATGCCAGCCCATATGTGGTTATCAGTCGCTCAATCTCTTTGAACTGATGTTCTCGGGCTTCCAGGATATCTAAGTTAATCCGCAGTATTGTGCTGTTTTCGACCTTCAGAAACCAATTGGGATGTTCTTTTACAACGGGAACTTCATGGTTGAACAGTTCAGGTTCCATCCATAGCCCAAATCCTAGCCCAGTAGATCTTACCTCATCTGCAAATTCTTTCATTTTGCCGAAAAACGCTGCCTTGAGTTTTTCTCTCCAATCGCCTTTTTGTGACCAGTCAGGACCGGTATCTTGTCCAAACCAACCAGCGTCAATAACGAAGGCCTCACAGCCGATTTCTTTTGCCGCTTTTAATTGCTCTCTGAGCCTCGGTACTTCCAGGTTGCTCATCCGGTCAAGCCATGTATTATAAATAACGGGCATATATTCTTTCACAGGTTTTTTCAGTCTATTACAGATATAATGGTGTAGGGCAGAGGTACCACTATGTATTTTCCCCTCCTGAAGATGATGAATCAAAATTTCCGGCATTTCCATGTTTTCGCCCGGCTTAAGTTTCCAATGCAGATCTTCATCCGACTGCCCGAGTTCAAGCACAGCATATGGCTTAGAATTGTTGTCCACGGTGGAACATACTCTGATCATCCAATTACCGCATGGAATTATGTGAAACGCGGTTCCTGTTTCTCCATTTTTCTCTCTGATTCCTAAGAATGGGGTGCCGCCCTCGCTGGTTCTGCCCAATCTGGTTTTTAGAACGATATTACCCGTATGCAGCGGGCTCCATTTTCCCTGATTTTCATTGCCCCAGCGTCCCTGCTGACAATATACCTCGTAGTCACCGCAAGAATAGGTGAATCTTGCCAGAAAACGGTTGATTATGTGTGATGAATTGTCTAGGTTTGTAACTTTATCTTTACGGCTGATAATTCCTGTTTCAGGATCTCTTTTCCAGGATGATTCTATATGAAATCTTTTATCTGCGGTTTTCCATGAAATTGACAAAGAATCGCCTGTATGTTTTTCTTCAACGCATTTCAGTAGAGTTCCTTCCCAGCGTTTTCCATCGCTGCATAAGAGAACGAGGCCCTGAGCAGCGATGGGCAGACTGTTAGTGCCACTATTTGAACATTCCATGTTGAATAGGTTGGAGAGCCATATTTGGTCGGAGTCTTTAGAAAAAGAACATTTTCCAAGAGCTATATTATTCATCATATATCCTTTCGAGATTTTATTAAACCACTTTTACTTAACACACCATACTCCCTGCATGCTTCAACAAATGCATCAATATTCTCCCACGGAACTTCTGGCTCCAGTACATGAGTGGGTGCAAGAACCAGCCCTCCGTCAAAGCCCACCTTTTCTATCATATTCTTTACAACATCTTTTACATCTTGAGGAGTGCCAAATGGCATTGTAGATTGCGTGCCAATTGTTCCCCAGAATGAAAGTTTATCTCCATACTTATTTTTTATCATGACAGGATCCATACACTCAGGCTGTACAGGGTTAAGAATATCCAGACCGATCTCAATGAGATCCGTGATAATGACTTCAATATTGCCGTCTGAGTGATACCATGTAAGAACATCCGGATTTACATCTTTTACAGCTCTGATCTGTCGTTCTAAACGTGGTTTTAAAAATTCGCGCCATATATCTGGGCTCATCATCATTCCTGTTTGAGTTCCTACATCATCTCCAAACATTATAATATCAACTCCAGCTTCAACAAATTTTCTTGAAGCAACTATATTTTTCTCTGCTATGCGTTCAAGCAGAGTATGTGCTAATTTTGGATTATCATAAAAATTCATCAGCATGTCTTCCATTCCACGGATTTGCCAGGCGCTTTCAAAAGTATGTCCAACCCATGCACACACAGCGTATCCTTTTTTCTTGATGTCTGAGACGCGCTTATTCAATTCTTCATAACGGTAATCTGCTTCACGGTCTGACATTGGATATTCCTCAATATCTTTTGTTGTTGTACCTGAGCCTGCTAATGGAGAAATGATGTGTGTAAAGTGCTCCATTGATCCCGGTTCATGAGCTACACCTAAATCATCAAGATAATAACCTTCCTTGAGGGATTTCCCTTCATAGTATCTACTGAAATCCAACTTGAGACGAGAAGGATTATATCCTATATGTCTAAAATCAAAATCGTAATATTCCGCTATATTGCGAGTTCCTGTTCTTTGCTTAAACTCTTTTTGAAGTTTAGGCGTAAATGATAATACAAATGGGATGTGTTCTCCCCCTTCTCTTTTAAGTATTCTGATTATATTTTCTCGCTTTGTCATATGTGTTCTCCAATTCATTAATGTTTCAATAGATTATTGGGAATACCCCAAACGGTAACAACATCCATGAGGAAAATATTTTGCTTTGACATCATCGAAATTATCATTCCCGGCTCTTCAGATGTGTCGAAATCTGAGGGGCTCTTTATTTGAGAATCTCTGCAACCACTACCATTTGAGTTCGCTCCCAGGAGTCCACCACCCAACCAATAATCCAGATTGCAGAGTAGGTAATCACTATACTCACTGTGCACTGTAAAGTCAGTGCTGAGACTCGGGCAATGCCAGCTCATATCATTAGTATTACGTCCTCTTTTTGCATAGCCGAGCTCAATCAAGCTGAAACCATGTCTGTGTTGGGGACAGACATCTGTCCGATTTTTGAGCTTAACCTTCCCTCTTATCACCGAAATCACTCCCTTTACATAGGTTGATTTTTCTATTACCATTCTATATATTCCTTATTTGCATCAAACATGTCCTTTACTAAGGATCGAATTTGATGCAACGTACATATTGTACTAGTAAGAGGATCAATCATAACGGCTTGTTCAACTAATCGCCTGTTTTTATTTATTGCAGCCCTAATTGCTAGTTCATGCACAGCTATATGAGATCTTTGGACAGCAGCAAGAATTTCAGGAATTCTTCCTACCCGACATGAATGTATCCCCATCTTATCAACAGAACAAGGAACCTCCACCACAGCTTCATCAGGATGATTTTCAATCAATTTTTTATTTCGGACATTCCCATAAAATAGCCGAGGTGTTCCTGTTTCCATTGAATGGATAATGTATGCACCATATTCCAATCCCCTCTTATAATTAATAGGATATTCACCGTTGACCATTTTGGGAATTTCTATTTCCATTTTTTTTGCATGAGCATAATCAATATTGCAACCCCATTTAGTGGGAACATTGTATTTTTCTATGCTCTCTTTGTTTTTACGGAAATAAGGATAGTATTCTGATTGATGCTCTCCCCCTTCAGCAGGAAAGTATCCAAAATGTTCTAAAAGCTCCATAGAACATTTCAATGAGGGTTCTTTTTTTATAATTTTAGGCGCAGCAGCAAGAATTTCAGGATATAAGTCACGTTTTTTATGCTCTAGACGAAGATAAAAATTTACATGATTAATACCACCTGCTGTATAACTAACCTCTTCAGGTGGAATATTTAGGATTTGTGCCAGTTTACGATAGGCACCTTGGATACTATGGCATAAACCAACAACTTGATCAAAGCCGCTTTCTAGTATGCTCCATACATTCATAGCCATAGGATTACTATAATTTAAAATCCAGGCATTTGAAGAACAAACTTCTCTAATATCTTTGATAATATCCTGCAGCACTGGCATAGTTCTTAAAAATCGAAACACTCCACCAGGGCCTATTGTATCACCCACTGCCTGATAAAGGCCATATTTTGCCGGGATTTCAATATCTTTATCATATACATCAAAACGACCGACCATGATTGTTATTATTATATAATCAGCTCCTTCTAAAATTTTTTTACGATTCGTACCTGATTGGACTTTCACGTCTATATCTAGTTCCTTAATCATTTTTTTTACCAGTGCATCTGTCCTCATTACACGAGTCTCATCTATATCCATAAGACCAATAGTGCAATTCTGAGTTTCAGGGAAACTGAATAAATCTCTAGTTAATGCATAAATGAATTTAGAACTGCCACCTCCTATAAAAACTATTTTCGCCATTTTATAATTTCCTTAATTATTCTGATATAGTACAATAGAATTAACTCCATTCATATGAAAAAGACGAATATAAAATTCAATTACGTTACGAACCTTTTCTAATACGAAGCGTTCAGCATCTTCTACTAGATAAAAATTATTAATGTTTTTAAACAATATTTTTAATGCATTTTTTATCTCTTCATCATTATAAACATAGTGACTGCATACTCTGGCAATTAATAAGCGCAGATTTGAATCTGATTCAATTTGTTTCCTGGAATATTTCTTATAATTATCAGGCAACCATTTTCCCCAAGGGCTATCTGTAAATGTCTGTTCAAGGAAGAGGTCACGTAAATGAGATGAATTAGAATCTTCTAACCAACCTTCTCTTACAAGCTTTAATTCAAGATTAGCAAGTAAAAGATACGCATCCGTTTCAATTAATCCAAACTCTGGAGCTATATTTATTCCTGTAATCCCTAAATCTGGATGAATTCGACAAGTCGCAGCACTTAAGTAATCGCCATTATGTTCTTTAAATCCAACCTTACATCTCTCTGCTATTTTAACTAATTCACCAGTAACATTTTTATCAAAATGCCCTATATTACAGTCACTGCGAGTTAAAGTGCCTGTCTGCCCTACCACACAAGTTGGCAAAGGAAGCCCTTTGTTATTTAACATACCTGTTAACTTTTTAATAAAAGCCTCAAAGGATTCTTTATCTGTTAATCCGCCCTGAATATCTTCTGTGCCAACTTCATAATCTATAAGAGTGCTTCCTGTATTCTTTCTGATTTCTTCACAGTATTCAAGTAATTCAAAAGTCCATTGACAGATGTCATCTAACGTATGAGGGAAAGGGCACTTGGTTGGATCAATATGCAGATAATTAAATCCTGCTTCTATATCTGCCTTGAAAGAGGTTTTTGCAATTTCCATTGCTTTTTTCACTGGATATTTATGGTTTAACTCTATATTTCTTTGCCATGGTCCTCCATGGTCACGGCAAATATAAACAGGTCCTTTATATCCTATTTTATTGTTTTCTTCTTCTATTAATTTAATAAAACCCTTTTGATCCATTCCTCCCATCAAATATCCATATCCTAAGGATTTCAAATCCACCTGATTTCTTGATGCAATAAAAATAGGTGGACAGGAAAGTCGTTTGCACGCCTCAAAAGCTGCTCTCGTAACTGTTTTAGAAACAGGTCCCACTCCAAGAAGAGTACATTTATGTCCTGCATATCTTAATCTATCAATAAGCTTTCGCATTGATACTTTATATTCATTCATTTTAAAATATAACCTCGTACAGCAGTATAATGATGCGGAATTCCTCTATCAAGTATCTGTTGACGTAAATATCTTGTATCGATTTTATTTAAATAAACTGTTGGATTCATAACTGCTCCAAAACTACCAGAAACAACCTTTTGGGGAGCATCAACTAAATCTCCCTGCATTACAAACTCATCATCTAATGCTCCCAATGTACGAAAAACAGTAACTGGGCCAGGAGAAAATACCATATCAACCACACCTGGAAGACCAAAAGCTGGCTTGCCTGATTCTGTGCTTCCATCAACATTATGGGGAATAAGACGTGTTTTGTTTTCCTCTGCCCATGAAGGGGCTGTTGGGCCACAATGCCATATTGAAAAAACATTTTTCTCATCACTCCAATCTATGATATCTACTAAAGTAGAAGGTATATCAGAAAGTTGTGATGCAAGCAGCATATCAAGAGCACCACCAGGGTCTCCTTCACAGGCTGCCGGAATCTTTAGTTCATTAAGAATACTCATAGCCGGACATGGCCACATGCCATATAAATTTTGCAATTCAGGCCAACAACGTATGGCAATGCTAGCCAAATTTTCCTTTTTTACAATTTCACGGATTGCCATAAAAAAAGCTACTTGTTTTTTTATGGCTTCCTGAGATACTTCAATAGTATTAAAATGTTTAATAAATTTTCTTATTTCCTTCTCTAACTGTATTGAGCTAAATAACGTTGCCTGATCTATTAAATCTTTAATGGGAATTTTTATGTATTTAAAACCCCAGCGCTTTTCTAATACTTGCCTATCTTCTGGTATAACATCAATATCGACAAATTTAGGCACTATACCATTACCAAAAAGACCAATATGCGCTCCTCTTACTTTTTTTGCAGATTCTATCAATCTGATTGCTGTCAATAATCGAGATTGAAAATCTTCAGAATCTACATCTCCAAAAACTTTCCTAAATCGACGTCCTTGTAGAGAAAGACAACTAGCTAAAAAATTAGCACCACAAAAACTGTTATGAGTAATGTTGGTATTATGTATTTGTTCTGGTCTGCTCCATAGAATTAGAGGAATCTCCAATGTTTCATAAAAGGCTTTTGCAGCTTTACCTTCCGGGAAAGTTGCAATATCTAAAATCGCAATATCTGCATGATCATTGAGAATATGAGCTGTGATTATAGCTTCTCTCGCCCTCTGGAATGATGTGGGAGTAGCAACCAGTTCAAAATCAAGTTTCTTACCTAATATCCGGAGTTGATTAATGCGATTTTTATACTGAGATTCTTTATATCCCCAAAATGATTTAGTAAAACATATACACGCCAACCCAATTTTTACTTTATCATCCTTCATATTTTGTCCTTTACTAAAATATTCGCCATTACATCAAGTCCTGATACAATTATAATTATAACGCATTTTGACAAAATGTCAAGTTCTGATATAATTATTTTTATGAAAAAGAAATCTTTTTTATCTCACAAAGAAATGCGACTTCAAACACTTCTAAAAATTATTGAAGCCATTAAGAATAATGCAACGAGTAAAAGGGATATTCAAAACACTACTAAACTATCATGGGGAACAGTAAGTGAAGGTATCAACTTCTTTTATAAAAAAGAAATAATAGTTACTCTGGATAAAAATAACAAAAATAATAAAGTAGGTAGAAGAACATTATCCTATGATTTCAATCCAAAAAAATATTTAACAATGGGTATGGAAATAAAACCTCATGAAATAGTATGTTCTTTAGTAAATTTAGGCAATGAAGAGTTACATAACGGGAAATATCCTTTTCGGGAAAAATTAAATTTAAACAATATCTTCAAACTTATAAAAAGTGCATTTTTGCATATGTTAAAGGAAGATTCATTTCATATCGAAAATATTATTGGTTTAACTTTTTCTTTATCAGGAGCCCTAGATAAGGGAAATCTAATTTGGATAAAAACCCCAAGGTTTCCTGAAATAGATAACATAAAATTTAATAATTTATTTAGTTTACTGCCTTCAATCAAATATATTTGTATCGAACACGATATCAACACATTAGCTATGTCTATTATGAGTAAATATCACTGGCATGATAATAATTATTTATTTCTCCATATTTCAGATGGTATCGGAATGGCTATAGTAGATGATGATGTTTTTTTTCTAGGTTCTAGGGGGTTTGCTGGTGAAATTGGTCATATACCATATGTTTTTCATCAAAACAAACTAAGATGTCATTGTGGACAAAATAATTGTTTGGAGACAGTTTTATCTACAAAAGGGATTATTTCTTATATGCAAAAAAGATATAATAAAAAGTCAAAATATTTCTCAAAAATATTAGTGGATTTGTCAGAAGAACAAAAAAAGAATGTTTTTATAGATTACATCCATCCTCCCTTACTATTCCTTTGCACAATAGCTGCTAATTTATTCGATCCTCAAACAATTATACTAGGAGGGAAAGCTATAGAACCTTGGTTAGATAAATTGCAAAAATCTTTTAAGGAACATTTGAGGTCTAAAACATGGCTTAGTTCACCAAACCATTTAAAATTGTATAAAGAAAAGGAAAGTAATTGTGCGTATGGTTCTACCATACAAGCAAATAAAAATATAATTAAAAAACTTTTAAAACATTAGACAGGGGGGTTCACTTACACAGTAGAGAAAAAGTTTAATGCTACTCATCGTATTATTATCAAGACAAATCCTAATACCAACGCTGATGTTGAATCTTCTCATAACCTCATCGAGAGTGCATTCTTTGATATTGAGAAGTTCAAGAATACCAGCGATTTCTTCCGGAAAATAGCTACATTATCAGTACCTGTTTTCTGTTTAAACTCCTTTTGAAGTTTAGGGGTAAATGAGAGTTCAAATGGAATGTGTTCTCCACCTTGTCTTTTTAGTATTCTGATTATATTTTCTCGTTTTGTCATATGCGTTCTCTAATTCATTAATATTTCAATAGATCATTATATTCTAACACTTCTTTTATTGGTCCAAAAGAAAATTCGCTTATTAATTTTTCTAGCCTGGTCTTAACATTACGAATACCTGCATAACATACGAAATTTTTAAGAAACGGTATTTTCCCTAACTTTGGATGCTGCAGGTCAATTTCCCATGGATGAAGATATATCAGCGCAGGTATGTTCTTTTTGTTTAATTGCTTTATTCTATTTTTAATATCAACATAAGGCATTAATCTTAATCCCCATCCTCCTCCAATTGGTATATTCTCCATAAAGGTAGGCAACATAGTAGGTGGAAACTCAATAATTTCCCCTTTCTTATTTTTAATTAAATGAGGATATGGATTCTCATCTGGCTTGCCAATAATTCTTACAGGATTTATGCTGGAATCATATTTAAATCCTTGCTCGCAGAGAATATCAATTGCCCAAAAAGAATCCTCTCTAATTGACCACTCTGGGGCTCTGTACCCAATAATATTTTCTCCAATAATATCTTCTACTATTTGTTTTGATTTAAACAAATCCTCCCTAAAACTCTCTTTGTTCTGTTTGTATACCTGTTTGTGATAATAGCCATGAATGGATATCTCATGGCCATACTCTTGAATCTTTGTTATAAGCTCAGGGTTTATTTCTGCAATGTATCCCAGAACAAAGAATGTAGCCTTTACATTATATTTATTTAAGAGAGATAGGATGGTGTTTACGTTTGGGACAATAGTGCTTTCAAAGTATTTCCAATTTGCCGGATTTTCAGCTTCAGGAATATCGCAGATATGAAACCACTCTTCTACATCTATTGAAAGTGCGTTAAGCATAATTTTCATTTAAAGCGGTGGAATTCTCAGAATATCAGAACACTATCAAGAATTGGTGTAATAAAGGCGAAATACGGTATGCAAACGACGGTATTTAAAACTTTATTTTCTGCGCAAAGTCGCCGAGAATAGGCATTTTCCATGTTTCACCGGCAAGTGCTTTTACAATACCAACTACTGCAAATATGATAACAACTATATTCAAGAGCCATCCAATTATTGGGATGAAAGAAAAAACAGTAGCTGATATCGCCAGTACTAATCCCTGTCTTGCATGAAATAAGACAAACGCATTATCTTTCTTAACAAGAAGGACAATCAAGCTTATCAACCAGAAATAACTGATAACAGCTAAAGCCTTACCTTCTTCAACATCTTTTTTATTTACATCTATTTCCGGTTCAACTACCACTTGTTCCACTTTTTCTTCTTTTGCCATTTTAAACCCCCTTTAATTTCCTAATATAAAGTCTACAGAATTTTTAATTGGTTGTCAATAAAATCTGTGCCAAAAAGTTGGATGTTTCAGTTTGACATTTTATTGATATTTCAAGCAATTTGGGGTATGGTAGCATTAAAGTAGAAGTGACTGTTCAATGATTAATTTTAAGTTGACTTAAATCTGCTGAGGTTATAATGGACGTAGAGCAAGTAGTAAAAAAGATTATTAGTGACGTAAAAGAGAATGGAGATAAGGCGCTTTTAAGCTACACTAAAAAGTTTGACGGGGTTTTATTAACGAAAAGCCAATTAAAGGTTTCAAAACAGGAAATAAAGGACTCAAGGGCTGTTCTGGCAGATGAAGTTCTCAAAGCGGTAAAAGAAGCGAAGCGCAATATAGAGAACTTTCATAAAAAACAAATTTATGGCAGGAAAACCTGGTATCGTGGTAGCGCAAAGACTGTTTTGCTAGGTGAAAGATATACTCCTATTGAAAGTGTAGGCGTATATATCCCTGGTGGTACTGCTCCGCTTATATCTTCTGTATTAATGACTGTTATCCCTGCAAGATTAGCTGGAGTTAAAAGGATTGTTGCAGTTACTCCACCGCAAAAGAATGGACAGACAAATAAATATGTATTAGCTGTGCTTGATTTACTCAGGATAACAGAAGTATATAAAATCGGAGGAGCGCAGGCAATTGCTGCGCTTGCTTTTGGAACAAAGACAATCCCAAAAGTGGATAAGATTGTTGGGCCTGGAAATATTTATGTATCTACTGCCAAGAAACTGGTTTTTGGGATCGTTGATATTGATATGATTGCAGGTCCCAGCGAAATAGCAATTATTGCGGATGAGTATGCAAATCCTCAATATATCGCAGCAGACCTTATTTCTCAGGCTGAGCATGGAAAAGATGGAAGGTTTATTTTGGTCACAACATCAAAACTTGTTGCAGAAAAAGTTAACGTTCTGATAAAAAAACAAGTTACTTTATTGCCCGGAAGAAAAGCTATTGAGGAATCGCTGGATAAGGGCGGAGAGACATTAGTTGTAAAAAATATGGATAACGCAGTATCAATAGTAAATCAAATAGCTCCTGAACATTTAGAGCTTCATGTTTCTAGTCCGCAAAAACTGGCGAAAAAGATAAAGAACGCAGGAGCTATCTTTCTTGGAGAGTACAGTCCTGTATCAATAGGCGACTACATTGCAGGGCCAAATCATGTCTTGCCAACCGGGGGCATGGCAAGGGTTTTCTCTCCATTGAGTGTTGATGATTTTTTGAAAAAATCTTCTGTTATCTGTTATAGTAAAAAAAGTCTGAAGAAGATTAAAAAATCGCTGAGTTTACTGGCAGATTTAGAAGGAATGGATGCGCATAAAAAGGCTCTTTTAATAAGATTGGAGCGTGAATCGTGAAAACAAATTTTGACTTGATACTTCGGAAGAACATAAAAAAACTAAAACCTTATTCAACTAAGAAAGCCGATTGTAATATCAAGCTTGATGCTAATGAAAATCCTTTTGATTTTCCTATGGAATTAAAGGAGATTATATCAAAGGATTTATTCAAGCACCCATTCAATAGATATCCGGATCCTGATGCGTCCGAAATAAAGGAATTACTTTCAAAGCAAATGAGTGTGGATAAAGCTAGAATAGCAATAGGTAATGGAGCTGATGAATTGATACAATCCTTAACACTAGTTTTTGGCAGCAGAGGGTCGTTATCCTTTTATCCATCATTTTCAATGTATGGGATAATATCAACAGCATGTAACACAAAGGCTAAATTTATAAATCTTGATAAGAACTTTGATATAGATATAAACGCAACATTAGCATATATCAAGAAGAGTCAGCCAAGCCTTATTTTTATCGGTTATCCTAACAATCCAACAAGTAACAGCTTTTCAAAAGAGAAAATAGTAAGCATTATAGAAAATTCATCGGGGCTTGTTGTAATAGATGAAGCTTATTCGGAGTTCTCTCAGAAAACATTTCTGCCGTTGATCAATAAGTACGATAATCTGGTTATATTAAAAACTTTTTCCAAAGCATACGGCATTGCAGGGTGTAGAATTGGATATATGATAGCTTCAGAAAAGGTAGTGGAACAGGTTAACAAAGTAAAGCTTCCATTCAACCTGAATTCCATTTCACAGCACATAGGAACCATAGCCTTAAAGCATAAAAAGAAATGCAATGAAGCTGTTGAAATTATTATCTCTGAAAGATCCAGACTACTAAAAGAGATGCAGGGAATCAGCGCAATTTACACATTTCCAGCAGAAGCGAACTTTATTCTATTCAAACCAAGAATTCCATCCAAAACTGTATTTAGCCAGCTTCTTAAAAATGATATTCTTATACGCGATGTAGCAGATAACAGGTTGTTAAAGAATTGTCTGAGAGTTACTGTCGGAAAACCATCTGAGAATGATGGTTTTCTTCGTGTTATAGAAAAACTCTCCTGAGCTTTTCATGTTTCATATGATATCACAAATATTAGATCTTTTGTATATGTTCAAGAGCGGTACTCCTTGATAAGATACCTCATGTATTGGCTGAACCTGTTTATATATTTTCCATGCTTTATCATTAAACATTCCTTGTCTTGATAAAAGAACCAGATAATCAAAGTTCTCGTCATTAATACCAGCTATTTTTATGTCTTTTCTCAGGAAACCTGTTTCTTTATAGAAGCTTGGTACAAAGCTGCCAACCGGATAAAACACAACACGTCCATTTCGCGAAGTATTATCATTTATGAATTTCAGGGTTTCTATTGTGAGGCAGTCTCCCCAATAAGTGGTTTCCATTCCCAGTTTATGAGCCCCTTTGATTCCACCAATGAACATGTTGTAATAGGAAGTTTGATAGGGATGTATTCGTATTAGGGTTATTAATGCTGGAAGCAATAATAAATAAAGTGTATTTGGCAGAAATTTATATTTTTTAACAATACTGACTCTCTTGTGCAGTTCAGAAAATCCCACACCTGCAAGCACAGCTAAAAAAGGGAATACAGGCATAAAAAGTCTTATGCCATCATATTTTTGAGCTATTGGTAGTGACATTAGTATTAATAAAAACAAAATGTTTATAACGACCATGCCTGAAATTTTATTTTTAAGATGTTTTTTGATATATGCGCGGATTCCATAGATTGATAATAAGAGTGTTGCAGGGGGAATGGTTGTTACTAAAAGGAGGACTGGATAGTGCCATGGAGCGGGTTGAGCGCCATAGGTTTTTCCAAGATAAAAAACGTTAACAGGATTATGCCTTATATGATAGAGATAAAATTTAATAAGGTTAGAAAAAGGGGAATACCATAGTCTTGGCCAGAGCGCTATAAGTACTATAGGGGAAAGGAGAAGGATAAAGCAAATATTTTTTGCGTAGGATTCTCTTTTGTATATTTGTCCCCACAATAAAAGAGGAATTATTAAAAATACTGCGTTCTCCTTTGTTAATAAAGCAAGTCCGTATATTAGGCCGACAAATATGCTCCATTTTATGGAACTGGTTCCTTTAATAAATGCCCATGACACAATAAACCAGACTAGAGCAATAGGAATGTCATATGCTGCGAAATGTCCGTGCGCAAAAACACGAGGCATGAGAAATAATGACAAAGAAGAAAAAATAGCAGCGTGAATATTGTAGTATTTCAGACTAAAGAAATAAACAGAGGCTATAAGAAAAGAGAATAGCAGACACATAGGTATTCTGGATGCGTATAGAATACCTATGAATTTGTGTAGAAATAATAAACCTCCACTCATAACATATTTTACAAGAGGTGGATGTGGTTCAAATCTCCAGAATTTTTCTATTGTATTTCTTGAAAAAGGATGCGGAGAATCTAGCCAATCAATCTGGTGAAGAATGTAAGAAATATAGATTGGCTCATCCCAGGTCATGCCATAATCAAAAACAGTAAATACACTTGAAACGAAAACAAGAAGAAAGATGCAAAGACCTATGTATAGGTATCGCTTTTTCACAGTGCTTATATTAGCAAACTGAAGAATATTTTGCTACAATATTACACTCAAATCTGATTGTCTTATACTAACAAAATGATATAATGCCGAAAGTTATGGACAATATTAAGAAGAAACTAAAAGAAATGCTTGCTCGTGAAACATATGCTCATTCTCTTTCAACATGTGAAACAGCATTAGACTTAGCAAGAAGATTTGGCGCCTCAGAGAAGAAGGTTGAGCTTGCAGCTCTTCTTCATGATTGCGCAAAATCAATGTCATATGATGAACTGATATGTAATGTCGAAAAATATAAGATTTCTATTGATGGACTTGAACTAAAAACAGAGTCTCTGCTTCATGCTCCGGTTGGCAGTAAACTCGCCAGTGTTCTTTTTGGAATAGCAGATCCTCAAATATTGAGCGCAATACGATATCATACAACAGCAGCTCCTGCAATGTCTGCTATTGCAAAGATTGTATATGTAGCAGATTTTATTGAATTAGCCAGAGGCCATAAAGGAGTGCTAGATGCAAGAAAAGCCGCAGAGAAGGATATAGATAAAGCGATGCTGTTCATTCTAAGAAGGAAGATTCCATATTTAGTAAAGGAAAAAGTACTAATTCATCCAAGGTCAGTTAAAGCATTAAACTGGTTTCTGGAAAAAGAGAAAAAAAGTGATTAAAAAAGCGAAAGAATACATAAAAGGAATAGTCCAAGATAGCATTGAAGAAATATATTCTATTAGAGGTCTGCTTATTTCAGTAGACAGAACAAAAGACGGAAAATTTGGCGATTTTTCAACAAATGCAGCCATGATGCATTCACATAAATTAAAAGAATCGCCGATGAGCATAGGCGAAAAATTGCACAAAGATATTCACCAATCCGTATCTAAAGATCCACTGATAGATAAAGTTGAACTGGTTAAACCTGGATTTATAAATTTTTATTTTAGCAAGAAGTTCTGGATAGATGTCTTTAGTGAAGTTGTTTTGGCAGGAGAAAATTATGGAAGAAGTAATACAGGAAAGGGCAAAAAGATTTTAGTGGAATTTGTAGGTTCCAATCCAACTGGGCCCCTTAATGTAGTGAGCGCAAGAGCCGCGTCTATTGGCGACAGTTTGTGCAATATTCTCTCGTTTAATGGATACGATGTAAAAAGAGAATTTTATGTAAACGATGCAGGAGAACAGATTGCGAGGTTTGTTGAATCACTTATTGCAAGATATAAGCAGATACATAATCCTGATTTTCCATTTCCGGAAGAAGGCTACCATGGTGACTATGTAAAGGATATGGCTAAGGAACTGAATGAAAAGCATGGCAAGAATTTGCTGGATAAGATAGATGATGATGTGTGGAATAGATGTAGAAGTTTTTATCTTACCAAAATATTAGGTGATCAAAAGCGTGATGTGGAGAAATTTGGAGTCAAGTTTGATGTATGGTTCAGTGAGAAAACACTTCATGATTCAGATAAAATTATTAATGCTCTGAAAAAATTAGAAAAGAGCGGTTTTACATCCAAAAAAGATGGTGCAACATGGTTTAAATCAACAAAGTTTGGCGACGACGAGGATAGGGTCTTAATAAAAAAGAATGGAGCGCCAACTTATTTTCTGGCTGACATTGCATATCATCTTGACAAGTTTAATAGGGGATTTGATAAAGTCATTGATTTTATGGGTCCTGATCATCACGGACATATAGGAAGATTGAAAATGGCTATGAAAGCGTTAGAGATTGATGAAAAATGGCTGGATATTTTTATAGTTCAGCAGGTTAATCTTATGCGCGACGGCAAGAAAATCAAAATGTCTAAAAGAGCCGGAAGGTTTGAGACAATGAGAGATTTATTGTCGGAAGTAGGTAAGGACGCTGCCAGATTCTTTTTTCTTATGAGAACCCAGAGCAGTCATCTTGATTTTGATCTAAATCTAGCAAAAGAAAAATCTTCTAAAAATCCTGTTTATTATATTCAGTATGCACACGCAAGGATATGTAATATATTGAAACACGCTGAAGAGGATAAAATTGATACAGGGAAAATTGATAATCCCAATACAGAACTTATAAATAAACCAGAGGAGATTGAATTAGCAAAGACATTAGCTGGATTTAAAGATATATGCGAAATCAGCGCTCTTACTTACGCTCCTCACAGGATAGCTGGATATCTGCTGAAGCTTGCCGGAATATTCCATGACTTTTATAATAAACATCGGGTTATTACTAAGAATAAAGACTTGACAGTAGCGAGACTTCTAATCGTCACATCTACCAGAATTGTGCTGGCAAACGGGCTCAGGCTTCTTGGCATATCCGCGCCTGAGAAAATGTGAAAGGGGAAAGAATAATGGCAAAATATGATATTGTAATAATTGGCGGTGGTCCGGGTGGCTATGTTGCGGCAATAAGAGCGGCGCAGTTAGGAGCAAAGGTTTGTGTTATTGAAAAGGATGGAGTGCTTGGAGGAACATGCCTTAATAGAGGATGTATTCCTACAAAGGCTATTCTTCATTCGGCAAAGATGTATAGAAATCTCATTAGCGCTGGAAAGTTTGGTATAAATGCTTCTGGCATATCTCTGGATTATGGAAAAGTCATAAGCAGGAAAGATCAGATCGTTAACAGGCTGACAAATGGTATAAAGTTTTTATTTAAGACTAATGCTATTGAAATAATAAAAGGGAAAGCAGAGATTATGTCTTCAGGAGCAATAGGGATAACAGACGGTTCTCAACAATCTGAAGTAGAAGCAGGCAATATAATAATAGCAACTGGTTCAGAGACTGTGAAATTGACTGATATTACGGTGGATGGAGAAATAATCCAGACAAACAGAGAGATTCTTTCTTCTAATAATCTTCCCGAAAGCATTTTAATAATAGGGGCAGGCGCTATTGGTTGTGAATTTGCGGATATTTTCAATTCTTTTGGAGTAAGGGTTAAACTGGTTGAGATGATGGACCATATACTTCCTGAAGATGATGATGAGATTGCAGACAAGCTTGAGAACATTTTTAAAAAGAGAGGCATTGAAGTTTTTACTCAGACAAAAGTTAATAAAGTAGATAAAATGGACTCTTCGGCAAATGTGTATTTGTCAGGAGATAAGACATTTGAAGTAGATAGAGTGCTTGTTGCTGTTGGAAGAAGCTCAAATATTTCAGGAATTGGATTAGAAGATAATCAGATAAAACTGGAGAAAAATAGAATTCTTGTAAATGAACATATGCAGACAAATGCTCCACATATCTATGCAATAGGGGATATTACGCCAGGTCATATGCTTGCGCATGTCGCCTCAAAAGAAGGGATTGTTGCTGTTGAGCATATAATGGGCATGGATTCAAAAATGGATTACAAAGTTATACCATCCTGTGTATATACAGATCCTGAAGTAGCAGGAGTTGGCCTAACCGAGCAGAAGGCGAAAGAAACTCATGGGATAAAGATAGGCAGATTCCCTTTAATGGCAAGCGGGAAGGCAATGTGTACAGGAGAGACAGAAGGATTGGTTAAGATTATAGCAGACAAGGATACTGGTGAGATTTTGGGAGTAAGAATGATCGCTCCTCATGCGACAGAGCTTATAGCCGAATGCGTGCTGGCAATAAAGGCTGAGTGTACGTACAGGGAACTTGCAGAAACAATCCATGCGCATCCAACCCTATCTGAAGCAGTTATGGAAGCAGCAGAGGATGTAGATAGTATTGCTATAAGTCTGCCTAAAAAATCCTGAAAGGAGAATTGTCTTGTGGCTAATTCACAGAGAAAAATCCCACGTGTTGCGCCGAAGTCCTACGAATATGTGAAACAAGTTCTCGATTTTGGATTCCATAATGGCCATTCTGTGGGAATAACTGCCAGACTTGAGCGTGAATTTGCGGAACGTTTCGGACAGACTTACGGCATAGCTCACTGCAATGGCACTGCTACAATGCAGAGCGCGCTTATGGCAGCAGGCGTTGGGGTTGGTGATGAAGTAATTGTTCCGACTTTTACTGTCTTCTCAACTCCGGCAGCAGTGTTGCACTGCAATGCTATCCCGATAATTGTGGACGTAGATCCTGATACATGGACTATAAGTATAGATGCTATCCGCAAGCACATAACGCCACGAACACGAGCAATTATCCCTGTTTCCATCTGTGGATTGCCAGCTGATATGGATCCAATCATGGAATTAGCCGAAAAGCATAACATTGTGGTTATTGAAGACAATGCTCAGAGCATATTGGGTTACTACAAAGGACGTATAGCCGGTTCCATCGGCCATTTTGCCAGCTTCAGTTTTCAATCTACTAAAACACTGACTTGTGGTGATGGTGGGATCTTGATTTGTTCAAATGAGGGGTTGGCGCTTGCGGCTAGGAAGGCAGCTACATTAGGATTTAAAGATATCACTTTGAAGCCTGGCGCTAGCAGAGTCCCTGAACAATTGCGCTGCCAGCCAAATTACCAGCGACAAGATAGTATAGGATGGAACCAGCGTATGCCTGAAATAGCTGCTGCGGTAGCACTGGCTGAACTTGAACGTATCGATGAACTGGCAAAGATGCGCACATACAGTGCTAACGTGTTTGACAGTGTCGTTAAGGACTGTGAGTGGATTGTTCCTCAGAAAAATCCAGAAGGATACGTTAATGCTTACTGGAACTACGCAGCAAGGATCACGCGTAATGATATTGTATGGTCGGACTTCTTAGCCGCTTTCATTGAGTTTGGAGGCGATGGTTTTTACGGATCATATCAACCTGTTCATCTTGAACCTGTTTTTGCAAACCTGAACAAGTCCGTTGATGAGAACAAGGATCGTTATCCTCAGTTCGTAGGCAAGTTGCCCCGCTATGAGCGTGGGAATTGTCCTGTTTGGGAGAAAATCCAGCCATGGATCATCATGCTGAAGACCAATTATTTTGATACTGTTAAAGTTGACCGTCAGGCGGAAATCTTTGCGAAGACCATCAAACGTTTCAATTGAAGGCTGCGTCCTTTATAATGGCAGTATTATTGTAACATCTACCATGATGTCGATGCTCTCTCTTGTAATTATTCTTATGTTTGTGTAAATGTAGTTAAACTTAGGAGGTATTATGGAAAATATTTTAATTAATCAATCGGTAGCTATATTATGCGATGGGAACAATATTGAACGGAGTATTCATGAACTCTCTAAAACAAAAAACGCAATGATCAATTTTGATAAATTGATTCCGA